>MPLX02163487.1_pt1 | contig 75860 bp, 57 predicted proteins | sample 1617341 | NCBI WGS metagenome assembly MPLX02 (sample SAMN05944804, study PRJNA350692) | marine metagenome | biome: marine; feature: ODZ; material: water; isolation source: 120 m water sample filtered on 0.2 um supor filter | place: Pacific Ocean | collected 2012-04-08 | depth 120m m | reverse complement strand
TGAAGTCCACAATGCTTTGAACATGCAGCTCATCCGCGAGATGCGCCAGGCACTGAGGGGTTTTGCGGAGATGTCAGAATTGCGGGCTTTGGTACTTACAGGCTCAGGGAAGAGTTTCTGTGCTGGAGGAGATCTTAAATGGATGCAGGAGATGACGAATCAGGATGATTCGGAACGGATGAAGGACGCGGAAGAACTGGCACTGTTGCTCTCCGAGTTGAACCGGCTTCCTTTCCTGGTGGTTGGGCGAATCAACGGACCGGCTTATGGAGGTGGACTGGGACTGATATCATGTTGTGACATTGCCATCGGAGTGGAATCGGCCACCTTTTCCTTGAGCGAGGTCACCCTCGGCTTGATACCAGCCACCATCTCACCCTATGTGGTCAAACGTCTAGGCGAATCGAATACCCGCCGGGTGATGCTCAATGCCAAACGCTTTAGTGCTAAGGAGGCGGTTCAGTTGGGTTTGCTTCATCAAGCCGTTCCTGACGAAGACTTGGATGCTGTGGTGGAAAAAGAAGTGAATGGTGTTCTTCGTTGTGCTCCTGAAGCCGTTTCGGCTTCCAAGAAACTGATCTCGGCAGTAGATGGCCGTCCTGCAGAAAAAGTCCTTAATGAAACAATCGAAAGGCTGGCTCAAACCTGGGAAACCGAATCCTGCCGGGAGGGCATCGCCGCTTTTCTGGAAAAACGTAAACCCTCCTGGAATCCAGAGGATCAATGATGGAGCGTACTCTATTTCAAGAAGAACACTCCCTGCTTCGCAGTACTTTTTGCGAATACATCAAAAAAAGCATTCTTCCCGATTATCCTAAATGGGAAAAAGAAGGGCAGGTGCCAAGGGAGATGTGGCTGGATGCCGGGAATCAGGGATGGCTCTGTCCAACCGCAAAGCAGGAGTATGGGGGTCTTGGGGCGGAGTTGCTGCATTCAGTGGTGATTGCGGAGGAATTGTCTTATCAAGGTACTCCAGGATTTTTCATCTCCCTTCATAATGACATTGTTTTCCCCTACCTCGAGCAGTTTGCCAATGAGTCCCAACTCCGTCGCTGGGTTCCGGGATGTATCAGCGGGAAAACCGTTCTTGCTCTGGCGATGACCGAACCGGGCCATGGTTCTGATCTTGGAAGAATCGAAACCAGGGCCGTTTTAAAAAACGGGGAATATGTTATCAACGGTTCGAAGATCTTCATCAGCAATGGCCAGTTGGCGGATCTTTTCATAGTTGCGGTACGTACCTCCAGTCCTGAACGACCCCATGATGGCATCAGCCTTCTGCTGGTTCCTTCTGATTCTCCAGGTTTTGCGCGGGGGAGGAATCTTGAAAAAATAGGACTCCACGTTCAGGATACTTCGGAAATCTTTTTTGATGACTGTCGGGTCCCGGAAGAGAATCTGCTCGGAGAAGAGAACCGAGGATTTGCGCAGATGATGCAGAATCTTCAGCAGGAGCGTCTGTTTCTGGCCATTGGCGCTGTTGCTCATGCCTCAGGAGCACTGCAGCACACCCTCGATTACGTCAAGTCCCGGAAGGCATTCGGCAAGGAGCTTTCCCGTTTCCAACACATCCGTTTTGAACTGGCTGAAATGGCTACCAAAATCCAGGTTACCCAGTCATTCATCGACGATCTTATTCCCCGTCACATGCGTGGTGAGGAATTGACCCGGGAAGTGAGCATGGCGAAATACTGGGCTTCCGATGTGGAGTTTGAGGTATGTGATCGCTGTCTTCAACTATTTGGAGGATATGGCTATATGAGCGAATATCCGATTTCACGTTATTTCTTAGACGCCCGGGTCCAGCGTATTTATGGTGGAACAAACGAAATCATGAAGGAACTCATCGCCCGTCAACTCGGGATCTGAAAACGATAACCGACCCCATAGACGGAGTTGATGGAGGCTTCCACTCCGTAGGTTTGTAATTTTTTCCGCAGGTTTTTGATGTGTGTGTCTATGGTCCGGTCATATCCTGCATAGTCATAACCCTGCACCAGGGTAAGCAACTCATCACGGCTGTAAACCCGCCCGGGTCTTTTCAGCAGGACTTCGAGCAGGCCGAACTCATTTGGTGTCAGATTGATCGGGTTCTGCTCAATCAAGACTTCCCTGGTTTCCGAATTGAGCCGGATTGGTCCGCCCTTGAGCCAGGGTCCGTCTGTGGTAGTCAGGCGGCTTCTGCGTAAGACAGCCTTGACCCGTGCGACCACTTCACGCGGGCTGAAGGGTTTGCAGATGTAATCATCCGCACCCAGTTCCAGTCCCAGTAGCCTGTCTATTTCTTCTGTTTTGGCAGTGATCATGATGATCGGGATATTGCTGAAACTTCTCAGTTCGCGGCAGACATCGATTCCTGATTGCCCTGGAAGCATCAAGTCGAGCAGAATCAGGTCCGCAGGATCTTGACGCATGAGATCCACTACCCGGTCTCCGCGATTGAGGATACGCACTTGAAACCCTGATTTATCGAGATAATCCCGGTGCAGCTCAGCAATTTTCGGTTCATCTTCAACGACGAGAATCCGTACATTTTTCATGATGCTTCTTTCTGGATCAGAGGCAGTGTAAGTCGGATGCAAAGACCTCGGGGACGGTTCTCCTGTGCTTCGATCTGGCCACCATGGGCTTCCACCAGATTTTTACAGATCGCCAGCCCCAGTCCGCTTCCACCACTGACTCGACTTCGAGATTCATCCGCACGAAAAAATCGATTAAAAAGATGTGGAAGCATTTTGGGATCAACTCCAGGTCCATTATCGCAGAGACTCAATTCCAGCTGGGAATTTGCTTTACGAGCACTGAGGCTCAAAATGGCGGGGCCATCGCCATGCCGGATGACGTTTTCCATCAGATTCTCAAAAACCTGTCTGATCCGATCGGGATCTGCTTGGATCATGATATCTAAAGTTTGTCCAAAATCTCGTGTAACTTGAATTTGGTGGGTTTCAAAACGTGTTTGAAAACTGGATGCGGTTCTGGACAACAGTTCCACGGCTGAAAATTCTTCTTTCCGCAATTCCAGTGCCCCCGCCTCAGCGCGGTTGATCAGTTTAAGGTCTTCGACGATGCGATTCAGTTGCATCACTTCGTCATGCAGTGATTCCAACCGTTCAGGAGTCATTTCACGTACTCCATCCTGAATTGCTTCTATTTCTCCACGCAATACCGAAAGTGGTGTACCCAGTTCATGGGAGATATCCGATAGCCACTGCCTGCGCTGGTTTTCGAAACTTTCCAGGGTTTCTGCCATATGATTAAAATCTTCTGCGAGCTGACCTAGTTCATCTCGACTTTCGATTTCTACCCTGGCCTCGAATTCCCGACGGGCCAATGCCTGTGTTCCTTCAGTAAGCTTTTTGACAGGTTTCAAGAGGTACCAAGAAAGTCCCAATGAGATGATGGTTGCCATCAGACCCATCATAATCGCAAGTACCCAAAAGATGGTGCTTTTGGTCTTCAGGAAAAGTTCATCCCTGGGATGAGGCAGCATCTCTGGAGGGTATAGCCCGATTCTGCCCAGGAGCGATCCTTGATGAAAAAGTTCTTCCATGAACTCCGGAGGATGGCTCTGCAAACGGCCCATTAAAAGATTCTTGTTGTTGTCGAAGACAACAACCCTCTGCATAAAATAATCACCAGGCCCTTTTGGGGCATTCGGAAGAAGGTTTAAACTAGAAGAGTCTGGGAAGGGGGGAGGAACGCTGAAAGGTCTTTCACGTTTCCTGCCTCTTTCACGAGGGAAAAAAAAGCGTTGTTTCAGGTAATTTCGCCTGCGTGGACTTTGAATAGGCGGTTGACGATACTGGCGATCCATCATCATACTGCGGTTCAGGATCACTCCCAAACTTCCTGGTCCCGAGATCAGTCCGTCCCAGTTGCCATTCATAGAATAGTATTCCTGCAGGCTTTCCTTGACGATTTGAAATCGCTCAAGATCGTTGGCTTTGATGTATCCTTGAAATTCCCTTGAAACTAAGAGGTTCGCGATCACAACCATCACTCCGACGATCAAAATCGCGTTGAGCATCATCACTCCGAAAAGTTTCCAGCTCAGTCTGATTTTTATTTTTGTTCCAATCACTTGTGAAGACATTCTGAAATCTTCTCCATCATAGGTTTCCCATATGAAATTACATCCAAAAGCCTGAACCCATCAAACACCGGTTCAATCGAGTGAAGATCCTCATTCCTTGAAAGTTTGATCAGCGATTTCTGAAAGATCCAGTTCTTGCATGATAACAGAAGATTGTGAAGAAAATATGAACTTGCTTTGGTGTAATAAATCCCCTGGACCTTGAGGAAAAAAAACAAGGATGTCTCAAATTGAATATTTTGCCTATGGTTCCAATATGAACCCTGAGCGTATGAAGGAACGCATCGGCTGGATGCCGCCTTTACGCGCTGCGATTTTGAAGGACTACCAACTGTTGTTTGATAAACAGTCGAATGACGGAGGAAAGGCCAACATCCGTCCGTTGAAGGGTGAAAAAGTTGAAGGAGTTCTTTATCAGTTGGCGGAACAAGACCTTGTCAGCCTGGACGGTTTCGAAGGGGTCTCAGCAGGACATTACGCTCGTGAAAGATTGGAAGTGAATATCAACGGCAACGGCAAATGCCCGGCAACGGCGTACATTGCCCTCAAAACGGGTCTGGAAAACCCTCCCACCCGCGAATACCTCGATCACCTGTTGGCCGGAGCGGAATATTTGAGTCAGGAATATCTCGCTAAACTCCAAAATCATTCCACCCTGGACTGAATAAGATCTGTATTCATTTTTAAACTCCAAATCATTCATGTTCCTGTTGACCAGGGATGATTTGAAGATAATCTGATTTCAACGAAAAGGGGAAAATACTTGCCATGAGGTGGTAAAGCCCAAACAGTTCAAGGGCGAAAGGCAGGTATCCGAGGTAACCCAGCACAGGCATTTCGAATACATGTAGAAAATCAACATAGGGGATCTGATAGATCCATTTTGGATAGGACCAGAAATTCCAGAATTCCCAGAAAAATCCACAAATCAAACAACCGATCCAAAGCGCTACGAGTGGGCGCCAGTCACCTAGACGGGTTGATTCAAACAGTGATCGACGACCTGATTGGTGGTTCCATGGCTCGATCAGGCAGAAAATACTGAGCCAGACAAAGGGGAAGAAAAACTTTGGCCAAATCAGCATCAGGATGAACATCCCCAATCCTGAAACTCCGAAAAAAATCAGATTCCTGCGGGTTGGAAAAACCTTCGGTCCGTTTGGAAGATTGCGGATCCAATTGAAACTTCCTGAAAGTTCTGCGGTTCCAAATACGGCAGGTATAACCGTCGAAAAACTGAGTGAGGAAAGCAGGAAATATTCAAGATCGCTGAACTCCTCCATGCCCAGGTAAACCCAGTTCTGCAGGCGCAGGTTGAGCAGTTCGAATAGCCACCATCCCGGCATTGAAATCAAAAACAACAAGGCATAAGCCTTGCGGTCGCGCATGAACAATGAATCTCCGCGTCGCAGAAAGACCAATCCATCCACAGTTAGGCAGTAACCGAGCCAGAGCGGGAAAAATCCCCAATGGGTTCGCAACCCTGGCAAAGTCCAGTTCAGGGTCCAGAAAACAGCGATCAATAACAGACCCAACCTGCCATGCCAGGGAAATAGAACTTTTCCTTTACAAAGCCGGGTATCTTCTGAAAGGGAGTCTTCCGACATGCTTTACTTGTAGATGACAATGGCTTTTTGCCATCAAGCTTGATGGCAATTCCTCTAGATTAAACAAGTCCTGGAATAATTCCGAGGAAACTTAAATGAGTGGAGAGAGACATTAGAGGTTGGCGAGGATGGGAAAATGATTCATGTTCCATCCTGCCCGAAATGGAATAAATTTTTTTACGATATGTTTCTTTTAATGCATCTCCGATCTCTTCCAGAGTTGTTCCGTGAGTATTCCTTCTCTCTCTTCAATCTTTTGCATGGCGTTGAGGATCAGATCTTCTCGGAAGCGTCTCCCGATGATTTGTACTCCTGCAGGACGCCCTTCGATCATCCCGATCGGCACCACTCCAGCAGGTAAGCTAAGCCAGTTGATTCCAGTGCTGTAGATGGCGGAATAAAACGCGTCCCGGGTTCCCTTAAAACTTTTCGCATCACAATCCCAATCTGGTGTTGGTTGAAGGAAGAATGGTGATAGGATAAGTGGGGTCTTTTCCAGGAAGACATTCCACTCCCTGGTCATCGCGGTGCGTTCTTTAACGCCTTCCCGATAGGCTTCTGCATCGGAGACGGTGCCCATCTGAAAATACCATTCGAAAATCTGCTGGATGGTTTTACTGCCGTGTTCAATGGCAACTGGCATGAGGTAAGTTTTTAGTTCATGTCCCAGAATTCTGAACCAGCATTCGGCGGCTTTGTCAACGGATGGAGTGGTCATGTTTTCAACCGCATAGCCTGCATCGGAAAGATAAACAGCAGCTTTTTCCACTGAAGCCTGAATGTCCCGATGGATGGGATGTCCATAGTTTTCGGTCGTGACCCCGACCCGGAGGGGCTGATCCTCATCAGGCCAGTTGTCAAATGGTACGGGCATCCAGAAAGGGTCACGGGCATCTGATCCAGCCATCACCCGTGTGGCCAGACGGACGTCTTCCACCTCACGGCATATGGCCCCCTGAACCGACATCAACTGGGACAGCATGCCCCGTTCTGCTGAAGCCGAAGGAAGCCAGGCAGGAATTCTTCCAAAAGTCGGTTTGACGGTGGCCAAACCGCAATTAAAAGCAGGATAACGTAAGGATCCACCGATATCGTTTCCGTGGTGAATAGGACCGAATCCCGCTGCAGCAGCCGAGGATGCCCCTCCCGAAGACCCTCCAGGGCTGGCCTGCTCATCCCAGGGGTTGAGCGTTCTTCCATGAAGAGGATTGTCGGTCGTCATGCGCATCGAAAGCTCAGGGGTGTTGGTCCGACCGATGATGATGGCACCGGCTTTCTTAAGGTTGCTGACAACCGGTGAATCATCTTTAGCGATAAAATCGGCAAAGACGGGTAGTCCGTTGGAGGTGGGTTGGCCTTTGACGTCGACATTGGACTTGATCGTCACAGGCACCCCGTGGAGAGGGCCTAAAATTTTGCCTTTTTCAACCGCCTGGTCGGCCTTTTTAGCCTCCTCAAGAGCGTTTTCGCCACCATCTCCAACAATCGCATTCAGAAGTGGATTGAGCTTCGCAATTCTTTGCTTTACCGAGGTGACTACTTCCTCACTTGAGAATTGGCGGTTTCTTATTCCTATCGCCATTTTGGCGGCACTCAATTTCCAAAGTTCTGCATCCATGGTTTTCTTCGTAGGTTGGTGAAATATTTTTATCCTAACGGAGATGTTCCCTCTTGCCCAGCCATAGTGTTTAAGTATTTTTTTTTGAACCTTTGAAACCTGGAAATCCAATCAATTTCGTCATCCTGTGATTTTCCTTTTGACTGAATTCATGTAAGGTTACGGACATTATTTTGACTGAAAAATTCCATGTCTTCCTATCATCGTCCTACGACCACAGAAGAGGCTTTAGAGATCCTCAGTCAGGAATCCTGTATCCCTTTGGCCGGAGGTACCGACTTCTATCCCGCACGTGTAGGGAAACCGATCCAGGAAAATGTAATGGATCTGACGGGAATCCGTTCGCTCCGCGGAATTGAAAAGAAAGCAGAGGGAATTTGGATGGGTGCCCTGACGACCTGGACGGATGTGATGCATGCCGATTTACCCAAAGCTTTTCGGGGACTGCAACAGGCTTCAAAGACGATTGGGGGAGTTCAAACCCAGAATGCAGGGACCCTATGCGGCAATCTATGTAATGCGTCTCCTGCTGCTGACAGTGCACCCAACCTAATGGCGTTGGAAGCACTTGTAGAACTCCAATCAATGCGGGGGATACGAAGACTCAATCTGCATGAATTCATTTTGGGAAACAGGAAGACCGCGAAAGCTCCTGATGAATTGGTAACTGGGATCTTTGTTCCTCATCCATCGATAAAGGCTGTTGGAGCTTTTGAAAAATTAGGTGCAAGGAAATACCTAGTGATTTCCATCGTGATGACAGCTGTGGTGGTCGAATGGAATGAGAATCAAAGAATTGAAAAAATCCGAATTGCTGTGGGAGCATGCTCTGATAAAGCATTGAGGCTTAAAACATTAGAAAGCGACTGTGAAGGTAAAAAAATGGATGAAATCCTCATCAAGGATGGCCATCTGGAAGAACTTTCACCGATTGATGATATTCGTGCAGGAGCAAGTTTCCGTATGGACGTGGTTTCAGAATTGATTCAAAGAGCAATCCAGAAAACCTGCAGTTAAACCCAGAGGATGATCATAGAATCCGCAGAAGAACAGGATATAGGAAGAATCAAAGAAATTTACCGATCTGCTTTTCCAGAAAATGAACATGAGTTGGTGGCAACATTGGCTTGTAAACTTCTTGTTGAAGAAACTGAACCGGAAATTTTGTCACTGATCGCAAAGACCAATGACACGATCATGGGGCATGTTGCATTCAGTCCTGTACGTATTGAAAACAATCAAAATTGTAAAGCGTACATCCTCGCGCCTTTGGCTGTGGATTCTGGATACCAAAAACAAATAATCGGTTCATCTCTTATTAAACAGGGTTTGGAGATATTAACCGACGATGGGATTCATCTCGTTTTTGTCTATGGTGATCCAGAATTTTATGGAAGGTTCGGTTTTCGAACGGATACTGCCAGTGAATTCAATGCACCTTACGATTTGGAATACCCTTTTGGATGGCAAGCAACTGTTCTTAAAGAGTGGACGCAAAAAAATACGCCTGCAGCAGTATCCTGTGTTAGCTCCTTGTCAAACCCAGATTTGTGGTAATTCTCAAATCACATTTTGCCAGAAATATATGAGTAGACATTATGGAAGTTGAAACCGGATCCAGAACCATCCGTTTCATCCTGAATGGGGAAGGGTACTCAATCTCCTCCAATCCTGTTTCACGAACCTCAGATGTTTTGAGGGAGGAACTTGGTCTGACCGGGACCAAGGTTGGATGTGATGCAGGAGATTGTGGAGCTTGCACCATCCTCATCGACGGGGAGCAGCGTTTTGCCTGTTTAACGGCTGCAGGGCAGTTGGAAGGCCATGATGTCCAAACCGTGGAAGGCTTAGCAAAAGATGGAGCCCTCAGCCCGCTCCAGCAGGCCTTTCATCGATACGGGGCAGCACAGTGTGGGATATGTACCCCAGGCATGCTGATGGCGGCTCAGTCCCTCTTGAACCGTCATGCAAAGCCCTCCAGGAAAGAGGTAGAAGATGCTTTGGGAGGTGTACTTTGCCGTTGTACTGGATATTCGAAAATCGTGGCGGCAGTTTTGGAAGTTTCCGGGACCAGTAGTTCAGAACTTCCTTCGAGTGCAGAATCAGGAGTAGGAGCAAGAACCGAAAAAGTAGATGGTAAATCAAAATTATTAGGGACAGAAATTTATGGTGCCGATACAGCACCTCAGGATTCGATGTGGCTTCGTGTAATCCGTTCTCCGCATCCACGTGCATCTTTTGTTCTGCCAGCTTCTGAAAGCATCGTTGCTGAATTCCCTGGGTTGGTCCGTATGCTAACCTGGCAGGATGTTCCTGGTAATAAAGGTTTTGGTATTTACCCCCACATCAAAGATCAGCCGGTTTTAGCAAAAGAAGAAGTGAGTTACCGAGGTGAAGCCGTTGCAGCCCTGGTCGGAGGCCGAAAGTCCATTGAATCAATTGCAGATGCAGATTTGGGAATAGAGTGGACCCCTTTGGCCGCCATAGAAAATTATGATGATGCGCTGGAAGCCCAAATCCCTCCAGTTCAGGAGATTCATCAGAATAATATTCTGGCAGAGGGTTTTCTGAAGAAAGGAGATGCAGAATCGATTTATCAACAATCAACCTTGAAAGCGGAGGGTTGTTGGGAAACATCCTATGTGGAGCATGCCTACATCGAACCGGAAGCAGGATACGCGCTAAGGCTGGATCAGCGTCTGGAACTCTTTGTTTCCACCCAGACCCCATACATGGACCGAGATGAAGTCGCGCAGGTGTTGGGAATCAATCCTGATCAGGTTCGTATCATTCCTTCCGCGGTAGGTGGTGGGTTTGGGGGAAAGCTTGATTGCTCCGTGCAGCCTTTGCTTGCAGTTGCGGCCTGGATTCTGGGCAAGCCTGTTCGATGTACTTTCAACCGTCCTGAATCCCTGGCTTCTTCCACCAAAAGACATCCTGCCCGGATGAAAGCATCGGCTTCCTGTAGGGAGGACGGGACACTGACAAGTTTTCATTTTGATGGAGATTTCAACACCGGAGCTTATGCATCCTGGGGCCCCACTGTTGCGGACCGCGTTCCAATTCACTGCAGCGGCCCCTATTTCGTGCCGAACATTCTTGCCAAAACCAGGGCATTGCTGGCCAATGGTCCTCCCTCTGGAGCATTTAGAGGATTTGGGGTTCCTCAATCAGCGATTGCTCATGAAGCATTGATGGATTTATTGGCAGAGCAAACAGGAATCGATGCTCTCGAATTCCGTCTCAAAAATGCTCTGCGCAAAGGTCAGCGGACCGGTTCAGGCCAACTTTTGGAAAACAGCGTTGGACAGGCGGAATGTCTGGAAGCACTCCAACCCCGTTGGAAGGAATGGCTTAAGGCATCAATGGATTTCAATGAAAAATCAGAAACCATCAAACGCGGTGTCGGGATTGGAAGCTGTTGGTATGGATGCGGAAATACCTCCATGTCCAATCCATCAACCATGCGTGTTGGGATCAACTCCGAGGGTCTGATCACCCTTTACAATGGGGCCATGGACATCGGACAGGGTGCCAATACGATCATGATCCAAATTTGTTCTGAAGCATTGGGCCTTCCTGATTCTTCGTTCCGTTTCATCATGGGAGACACGGACCTGACGGCAGATGCCGGAAAAACCTCGGCTTCGAGGCAGGCATTTGTTTCAGGAAAAGCCTCGCAATTAGCAGGAGAACATTTGAGGTCTCAGATCATTCATCTTGCGGAAGCAGAAGAAGATGCAAACCTCCGTCTGGAGGGCAATACACTTTGGGTTCAGGATCAAAATGGAGAGCACTCCATTCTGCTCTCCGATCTGCTCCCCCGCTTGAACGGGGACGTGCTTGTGGGTGAAGGCACTTTCGATCCACCTACTACCAAACTTGATGAAAACGGACAAGGATCACCTTATGCCACCTATGGTTTCGGGGCACACATCGCAGAAGTGGAAGTGGACCTGAAACTGGGTTCCACACGGGTACTTCGGCTTGCCGCCGCCCATGATGTTGGACGTACCGTCAATCCGACTCAGGTCGAGGGCCAGATCCAGGGAGGAGTGGCCCAGGGACTGGGAATGGCCCTGATGGAGGAATACGTCCAGGGAGTGACAGAAAATCTTCATGATTACCTGATCCCAACGGTTGGAGATATGCCGGACATTGAGATCATGCTCATCGAAGATCCTGAACCGCTGGGTCCTTATGGTGCCAAAGGGATTGGAGAGCATGCCTTGATTCCCACCGCCCCGGCGATCCTTGGAGGGATTAAACACGCCACCGGAGTTGCTATTCACCGAATTCCCGCCACACCGGATCGGGTTCTGAGTGCATTGAAACAAAAGGTAAATCGGGTATGACTGAAACGCTTCAAACATCTGCTGAACTTCAGAAAGTCAACTGCAACGCCTGCCCCATCCTCTGCCGCATCAGTCCTGGCAAGACAGGGTCCTGTGACCGTTACGGAAATGTCGACGGAAAACTAAAACGGCTCGACCCCGTTCTCCTCACTCAACGCACTTTGGAGGATGAGCAGCAGGTAGTACCTTTTTTGGAATCCTCTCAAGGCTGGGATGGTTCCCTGATCGCTCAGGACGCTGTCTTTCCCACTGCCGTTGGAAGTGGAACGACCTATCCGGATTACAAACCCGCTCCATTTATCATCGGAAGCGAGCATGAAGGGGTGGACATGGTCACAGTGGTTACCGAAGGCATTTTCAGCTACTGCAGCATCAAAGTAAAAATTGACACCGACCGTTTTATCGGCCCCGAACAGGCTTCTGTCCGTTGTGAAGGTGAAGAAGTAGGGCATGTGATGACTGCAGAATACGGATCGCAAATGCTTTCCCTGGGAGGGGTGCGACATCTTACTGGTGGAAGCAAGCAGGAAGGACGGGTGACCTGTGACATGATGCTTTCTCTTTGCAACCGCAAAGAAGTGTCCATGGAAGTCGATGATGGTTCCAAACTACAGATCCAGGCAGGCAAAGCTCCAGTGATTGATGGGAATCAGGAAGAGCGGATGCGCGTCGGATGCGGATCAGCAACCATCGGCATCTTTGCCCGGCAGTGGTATGGACATGCGGATGAGGTGATTGTTGTGGACGATCATATCACCGGAATGCTTTCAGAACACCAGGCAGGACGGTTTCTGGGAATGACTCCTTCCGGACTCCGTGTGCGGGGCAGGCGTTCTACCCCGGGACGGTACTTCCAGGTCGCCGAGCCCGGACATGGCTGGGGGGGGACCAACATCAAGGATCCTTTGGAAATCATTGATCGCATCAAACCGGGAGTGGCTTTTCCAGGTTTAAGACTCCTGATGGTAAGCACCACCGGCGAGGATGCCGCTTTTTTCATTTTGGATGACGCACTGAAACCGGTTGAAAAGGAAATGCCTGAGGTGCTCCAGACCGTCGTTGAGAGGATCGGGGAAAACTGTGAACCCGCTTTGGCGAGCGTGGTCTTCATGGCAGGCGCCGGGGGAAGTCTCCGGGCCGGAGTGACCGAAAATCCGGTCCGTCTGACACGCTCGGTCAGGGATCTTCTGACCCGGGTAACCTGCGGCGGTGCCCCTGCCTACATCTGGCCGGGAGGGGGAATCACCTTGATGGCCGATGTCACCCGTATGCCTGAGAATTCCTTCGGCTCGGTTCCGACCCCGGCCCTGGTTGCTCCCATCGAATTCACCATGAAGAAAGAGGATTTCCGGAACATGGGTGGGCATATGGATTCCATCCGGAAACTAGAAGAGTTGGTTGAGCAGCGTGAGGTGAGTATCAAGGCGTGGAACGAAGCGAATCCCTGGCCTTTTTGACAGACGTGAATCCATGTGGCAGGAAACAATGCAATCAAATGCTGATGATTCCTTTGGAAGGATGTTGCAAATGCCTCAGGAAACCTTCCTTGAACCTCAATTTGCGCAAGGAACCTCGAACAGCAACGCGGTTCACCGTATCCTTTCTGCTAACCGTTTACACCTCCAACATGGCCCCATCGATCTTTTCATTGTTGTCGATGCTTCAGAAAAGGATAGGATCAATGCATTTTCATTTGCGGTTCAACGGTTTGATACTATTTTAGAAGAATTGGTCGCTGAGCTTCAATGGTTACGTTCTCCCTGGAACAAGGATTTTCCTGAACTACAGAGCTCGGTTGCAAAGCGGATGGTTACAGCCGTTCAAGGTTTGGACGATTTCATCACACCCATGGCTGCAGTTGCGGGTGCCGTTGCAGATGAAATCCGGGATACAATGATCCAGGCTCATGGACTGGAACGGGTGATGGTGAACAATGGAGGAGACATTGCATTGTGGCTGAAAGAAAATGCACGTCTCCGTTTAGGGGTGATCAACAATCCTGATATTCCTACATTGGATGCGGAAGTAGAAATCGATTTCCAAAGTCCAGTTCGTGGTGTGGCAACATCAGGCTGGAAAGGACGTTCCCAAAGCCTAGGAATTGCCGATGCCGTAACGGTTTTGGCACCCACAACAGCCCACGCAGATGCTGCTGCAACTTTGATTGCGAATGCTGTCAACATCAACCATCCTGCGATCATTAGAAAACCTGCATCAGAATTGGTCGATAACAGTGATCTTGGGGAATTCCTTGTCACCATAGAGGTCGGTCGATTGCCAGATTCAGGTGTAAATGAGGCCCTCGAAAGAGGAATTGAACGAGCAAAATATTTTATTAACCAAGGTTGGATTGAAACCGCCTATCTTTCTCTTCAACAAAATACAAGGATTGTTCAAAATCCAGAAAGCAGGAAGTCATGAGTGAATTGATTCAAATTCGAAAAGTGGTGACCCATGTGGAAACCATTCGTCATGAAGGCGGTCCACCCCTTGAAGAACCTTTGAAAAAAGGTGCCATCATGATTGTCCTCAGGAATCCCTATGCGGGCTCTTTTGTGGAAGATGTCATGCCGATGATGGAAGCATTGAAACCATCAGGCCTTAAAGCTGCTCAGGAACTGATCTCCCTGCTGGGAGGTGTTGATCGTATCCAGAGCTATGGCAAAGGTTCGATTGTTGGTGAGAATGGAGAACTTGAACACGGAGCACTCTGGCATGTCCCAGGTGGCTATGCCATGCGTGAGGCTTTGGGAGGAGCCCTTGCGATCGTCCCGTCGGCAAAGAAGGTAGGGGGAATGGGTTGCACCCTCGATGTTCCTATCACGCACATCAATGCCTCCTACGTAAGAAGCCATTTCGATGCCATGGAAGTTTCTATTCCAGATGCTCCGCGTGCGAATGAAATCGTGTTTACCCTTGTGATGACCACGGGAGGTCGTGTACATGCCCGGATGGGAGGACTGCAGGCAAACCAGATTTCAGCCAATGATGGATTGCGCTGAGAATCTCAAATCCATTTACATTTAATCCTCAAATTTCTGCTGTTCCAGAGGGACAAGTTTCCAAAATGAAGAAATATAAAATGAAACTTCCCATGGTCTGGATTATCAAGAATTATAAACAGTGAACAGATTTCGAATCAATCCAAAGCAGTAGCTATGGGGAAAAGATCTGCCTCGAGACGCTCTCAAAAACGCAAAAATGAGATAACTCATGAAGAGATAGCTCATCCTGATGCCTTTAACCTCTTTGACTCCTTGGTGGGCCGTCCTCGGTTTGGTTTTCTTGGTGAAGCGGCCATTGAGACTCTGAAGAACCGTGCCTTTGAAATCCTTGAAGAATATGGATTCATCTTCATCCATCCTGAAGCAACCAAAGCCCTAAAAAATGCTGGAGCCCAATCAGGAACCGATGCCAATCGTCTGCGATTGCCGCGGTCCTTGGTAGAGGAGGCCTTAGTTGCAGTACCCAAGGAGGTCTCCTTATATGGGAAAAAGCCCTCTTTCGATATTCATCTTCCGCGGAAGGATGGGGGCTTCATCATGCGCACCGGTACTGGTGCGCACGGATATGTTAATCCAGAGAATGGGCAATATCGCAATCTTGACCTTCCTGCTGTCGCCGAAATTGCTGCCGTAGGAAACGATCTTGATGAAGTTGGGTTTATTGCCCACCCATTCGTTTATGGCGTTCCCGAATTAACCTCCGATATTCATGGCTTGGCAACCTTGATCCAACGAACCGACAAACACGTCTGGATCCAGCCATACAATAAGGAAAATATTGAATACCTGATACGAATTGCTGCCATTGCTGCAGGTGGAGAACAAAAACTTCGTCAACGCCCCTTGGCAAGTTGTATCACCTGCTCCTTTTCGCCTCTCGAATTCAAGTTCATGGACACAGAAGTCATCCTTCAGGCTGGAAAGTATGGCATGCCTGTTCATGCCTGCAGTCTACCCTCAGCTGGGGGGACAGCACCTCTCTCAGTGTCAGGCCTCGTCCTCATGGCAGCAGCAGAAATCCTGGCCATGGTGACTACTGCTCATGTCCTTGCTCCTGGACTTCCCGTTATTGCAACACCGTTGATGTTTACACTGGATATGAGAACAGGCAGTGCACTGCAGTCCTGTGTCGAATCTTTGCAAGCTGCCAGCATGTCGATTCAACTCATGAAACAGGGTTTTGGACTTCCTGCCCACACCTACGGAGCTGGTTCTGATACTCCTGACGTAGATGTACAGTCTATGGTGGAACGTTCGTTGCTGGCCCAGAACGTGGCTCTTTCAGGTGCAGATATCCTTGGTGGGATTGGACAACTGGAGTGTGCGACGGTTTTCAGTCCGGTGCAGGCGGTGCTAGATAATGAAGTGGGAGGCATGATGAGGCAGTTTATTCGGGTTCCGGATGTTTCAGAAGAAAGTCTGAACTGGAATGAAATCTCTAAAATAAGAGCTGGAGGCCATTTCCTCGACAGTCCACATACGCTGAAATTTTGCCGTGATCAGCATACTCCCAAAGCATTTTTACGTCAGGATCGTGATGGCTATGAAGCGGCAAATCGTCGAAGTGCTTTTGACCAGGCACGTGAAATGGCTTTAGAATCAATCCGAAATGCTCCCCCAGATGGATTTTTGGGAGAAGACGCAAAACATGAAATCGCCCAGGTGGTGATCGATGCAGATCAGCACATACTGGAAAAGGCCTCATCCCACCGTGGGGCAGTTTCTGTCGTTTAATATACCTATCCTACTGTGTTGGGGCAGTCCTGAAATTTTGAAAACTTACCGCGATAATTCTTTGTGGCATCTTTGTCCAACTGACCTGCTGCATCGATGACCACTCCAAATCGCTTTCGAACCTCTTCAGCAGTGTAATAACCGAGGTTGACATCCCTGGCGACTCGTTCTGGATCGCGTTCAAAAGCGGTGCCGAATCCTCCACCTCCCGGGGTTGAGACACGGATCGTGTCTCCTTCACGGATCATAATGTTCTGGTCTTTGGAGAGATGGGGAGGGATGTAGGTATCTCCATGGCTTTCAATCCTAACACGGTTTACTCCACCATTCTCTCCCCCCAGCGCACCCAAAGGGCCCGAACGACCATGATCCATTACCATTGAGGCCTTGGCGTTTCCACGACGAAGCCGGACCTTGTAATTCACACCGAAACCTCCTCTTTGTTTGCCAGCACCCCCTGATCCTTCATGAAGGGAGTACTCCTCAAAGAGGACCGGATAATATTGTTCCATGACCTCAATAGGAGTGGTTTTGGAAATGCCGATGGTGGAGCATCCATTCGAAAGTCCGTCGCCTTTAGGGTTGCCGCCGTATCCACCTCCGCTGATGACATACATCACATAACTGCGTTCACGTTTGGGGTCAAATCCTCCAAGACAAAAATTCCCACTGGTGCCGGCTGGTGCTGCAAACAGCTGATCTGGAATGGCCTGAACGAGTGCAGAGAAAACAGCTTCGGCAATTCGCTGACTCACCTCAGCGGCACATCCCGAGACCGGGCGGGGATATCGGGCATAAAGAAACGTTCCTTCCGGATCTTTGATGTGCAGAGGATCAAAAGTACCGGCATTGATCGGCACCTCCGGGAAGATATGCTTGATGGCGAGGTAGATCGAGGAACGAGTGGTAGCAATGACACTGTTCATAGGTCCTTGACAGGGAGGACTGGAACCCGACATATCGAAATGAAGCTCAGTATCCTTTTTGCTGATCTTCATGGAGATTCGCAAAGGTTCATCGACAACACCGTCTGAATCCACAAATGCCTCACCTAAGTAGGTGCCGTCAGGAATGTTTTTGATTCGTGCACGCATCTGTTGGGCAGCACGTTGTTTCAGTTCTCCAATCCCCTTGAGAACCGTATCCTTGCCGTATCGATCGATCAATTCGGTGAATCGTTTTTCACCGACGGAAAGGGCTGCTGCCTGGGCTTTGATATCACCGATGCGTTGATCTGCAATTCGGATATTTGAAAGCACTATCGAAAGAATTTCCTCGTCCAAAACTCCAGCTTTATAGAGTTTTACGGGTGGGAGACGCAGTCCCTCCTGTTCTACTTCGGTGGCATTGGCAGAAAAACCTCCGGGCACTGCTCCTCCAGTATCCGGCCAATGTCCGGTGTTCGCAAGCCAGGCGAAGAGCTCTCCCTGGTAAAAGAAGGGTTTGACAAAACGTACGTCCATCAAATGGGTTCCACCGAGGTAGGGGTCATTGACGATGTATAAGTCCCCATCCTTGAGATTTTTGGCACGTTCTATGACGCATTGGGTACCGAACTGCATCGTGCCAACAAAAACCGGAAGCCCGAGTTCACCCTGGGCTATCAGTTCCCCGGTGTCTCTTTCATAAATGCCATCAGAGCGGTCCAGAGCCTCAGATATCACCGGACTGAAAGCGGAACGGACAAAGGCCAGATCCATCTCGTTGCAGACTTGCTGCAATCCACTCTGGATGACCGTAAGGGTAATGGGGTCAAGTCCGGGCATGCTTGCTGTCAGGAGTTGAGGGTGATGATTAGGTTGCCGAAGGAATCTACTTCCAACGCATCTCTGGGGTCTAGTACCACGGTACTGTCCATCTGTTCAAGCAAGGCGGGACCTGTGATTCTGGATCCGGGGCATAGCGGTTCTCGGTGAAAGACAGGGGTTTCCTGCCAGCCTTGTTCGAACCAGACAGCACGGGTTCCTTTTTGACACTCATTGCTGTTTTTCCATTCGTTTTTTAGAGGCATGAGGGAAGTCAATGGAACTGCTTTGCGTCGGCCAATGACGGCCGTGTGAAGATTGACCAGCACCGGACGAATCTCAGGCAATTCTACAGAAAATCTGTTCCAGTAGGCTTCTTCAAAGGAAGAGCGCAGCCTAGACTTGGAAACCCTGGGATCATCCACAGTAAAACTGAGAATGTGGGTTTGCCCCTGGAACTGCATGTCCACGTCATGCACCACAATCATTTCCTCGATTTCTATGCCTTCCCGTTCGATGAGGTCCTTGCCTTCGCGTATTTGGGTTTCAAAGGCGTTCTTCACGATTTCCATGTCCACATGTTCCAAGGGGAGGTTGATGGATCGGACGTAATCATGACGGACATCGGCGGCAACACAGCCCACAGCATTGGTGATACCGGGACGCATCGGGACCAGCACTCTAGGGATACCCATTTCCCGTGCAAGCGCGGTTGCGTGAAGTGGGCCGGCTCCTCCAAAAGCAAAAAGAACAAAATCCCTGGGATCATGACCTCTTGCCAGTGACATCAGACGTAAAGCCCCTGCCATGTTGGTATTGCCGATTCTGAGGATGGCGGATGCAGTGGCTTCAGCATCCTTCAGTCCCAATGGATGCCCTACTTCCTTCATCAACAGTTCCCGCACTTTTTCAAGGAAAACCGGATTGTCAACAGCAAGCAGTTTTTCCGGATTGAGGCGACCCAGTACGAGGTTGGCATCAGTCATCGTGGGTCGGGCTCCTCCTTTTCCATAGCAGATCGGTCCAGGCTGGGCCCCCGCACTTTCGGGTCCCACCTGAAGCAATCCCGCGTCATTGACCCAGGCTATGCTGCCTCCTCCGGCTCCGATGGTGTGAACGTCGACCATCGGAACATGGATGGGCATCGCATATTCAATTTCCAGTTCGGAACTGACCTGGGGAATCCCCTCAACGATCAGTCCCACATCACAACTGGTACCGCCCATGTCATAGGTCACGACATTCATAAATCCGGATTGTCCGGCTGTGAATGCGGCTGCCATCACGCCTGAAGCCGGGCCGGACATAACGGTTTTTACAGCATCTTCAGTAACGATATTTGAAGATACCGTGCCTCCATTTCCCTGCATCACGAGCAGTTCTCTGGAATACCCCTCATCCTTCAAGGCCTCCCTCAGGCTGCTGATGTAGCGGTTCAGTACAGGTTGGACTGCGGCGTTGATCGAAGCTGTCGTTCCGCGTTCGTATTCACGGTATTCTGACACCAGGGCACTGCCTCGTGTGATGAATGAGGTTGGCCAGAGTTCCCTGGCAATTGCTTCTGCCTCTTTCTCATGTGAATCGTTTTTGTACGAATGCAGAAAGTGAATGACGAGGGATTCAGCGCCGAGTTCGAGGAGGGTTTGAACAGCTTTTCGCACTTCGGTTTCATCCAGCTTCTCCAACACTTCGCCGTCACTGTCGATCCTCTCCTGGACTTCAAGACGCAGGTTCCTTGGGATAAGGCATTCGAACGAGCCCGTCAGCCCATAGGGTTTGGGGCGAGTTCGTCTTCCAAGTTCGAGCACGTCTCGGAATCCCCGGGTGGTGATCAAACCAAGGCGGCTGACCTTCCTTTCGAGCAAGGCGTTGGTGGTGACGGTGGTACCATGAATCAGAATATTGAGATCAGGTAGAATGGCCGAGGACTTTTTCAAGGCAGACATCACCCCGAAGGCCTGGTTTTCAGGAGTGCTTGGGACCTTGGAAATACGGACTCCTCCTGACTGCTCATCAATCAGGATAAGATCGGTGAAAGTGCCGCCGACGTCGACACCGACTATCTGTTGCATAGAATCAAGAACGCGGAGGAATTTTCAGACCAAGACCTGGTTGACCAGTGCTGCTCCACGGGAGGCCATGAAATAAAGCCCCATGTAGTGCGTCACATCCTGGGGATGACTGGCGCTTGCCGGAAGCCCCAGGGACTCTGCGGTTTCTCTTGGAAGGTGGTATGTAGAGCAACCTTTGTCGTAGACCAGGATCTCCTTGACTTCGGGAAGCATGCCATGGTTTCGTGCAGAAAGCAGGGTGAGGACAAAATCCATCACGCAGATATCCGTGCAAATGCCAACCACCAGAACCGTATTTACTTGATTTGTCCGTGCCCAATCCACGACCGCATTGGAACCATCTGGCTGAAAAGCTCCAATGAATCCATTGATGCAGTCTTTTCGCACCAATGTGGCTTTCGGTTCATCTTCCAACCATTTGAGTTCCGGGACCAATTCCTCCTCACCAGTCCCATTTTCACAATGGGGCGGATAGGGGGGTTCGGGTTTTCCCGATTGATGTGTATCCAGAAAAGCCAGTATAGGCATTTTATTTTGAGAGAAATAACGTGCTAAACGATCGGTCTCTTCCACCATCGTGCTGACCTGTTTATTCGGGACTGGCGGAGCCAGGTTGCCAGCTCCGACAGTGACGAAACCGTTGACTTCATCAACAATCACCAACCCGGTTCCTTCTTCAACAGTTGTAAGATCCAGTGCCGAAAGTTGGAGGGGCATGATTTGATTCAATTCTTCCGTAATTTGTTTTTCTGTCATGTCGTCCCCGGTAGTTTTTTATCTGTTATGAGTCAAGAATGTTTTTTTATTCAAGAGGTTTTGTCTGAAGATGGTCGAACCCTAAATGGTGAATGGAGGAGGATCAAGAAGAATCCTTTTTCAGGCAGCGATCGGTGTGGAAAGCAACCATAGGCCTAGAACGGTATATGCAATCATCAATAGGGTGGACGGAATCTGAGAGAGGATTATTGTGCGTTGGCCTGCATCATTTTTCAAGGTCTTCAGGTGAGCAATGATTACAGCTGCAATGTGCGCCAGGACGATGCCTGTAATTTGAAGATACCAGATTATCACGACAGATTCATGATGAGTCAGGAATGAACTTCTGACCTGCCAGTCTTTAATCCCCAACAAGTTCCAGCCCAAATCTAGTGGGTCTGATAAACTGATGAAGGCATACTGGATGTCTACCAGGAAATTTGGCAGGTAATGGGCAAAGTGGTATCCAAATGCGATCGGGATGATGGAAAAAACAAAACCTGTGTCCATCAAATCATCCTCAGTCGATTCAAATATTTTTATTTGGGTCAATGCATAAAACAAAAGAAAAATAAGAAAGGTGGAAAGCATTCCTGCAGTATTCGGTAGCATAAGTACTGTCCTTCCAGGGTATTCAAGGGGGTTTTCTCCAATTAATGCCATCCACCAAAAGGTTTTAGAAAGTCCATCGAAGGAAACGGTCGAAAGAACCAGCAGGATGAATGCGGTTCCACTCTTTGGAATTGTTGGGAGTTCCAACAATTGCATACAAGGCCACTGAATCTTTGGGAGAAAAATCATTACGGAATTCCTCTGATTTTCCTTTTGCCATTTCACTGGTGAGAGCCAGCCCACCATCCTGAAAAAAACACAAAAGGGTTCTGCTTTTGAAAGCCAGGCCTCTTTTCCGAAAAGAATCATTCCAGTTGAAACAAGCATCATGTAGATGATGATACCTGTAGCCAGAAATTCAGGGTCCATTGGTGAAGGATGAATCAGCTCAATCCAAGCAAAAATATAGAATAAGAATACGGAGGGCCAATACCCCAGCCATGGAGGATAGAGATAACCCGCAGAGTTTTCAGAATGTCTTAATCCAGGGAGTTTTCTCAGAACTTCATCAAGTGCATGCCAGGGGTGGATCAAATTCCAAAAATCTCCCAAAAGTGCTGTCACAAAAGTCCAACCAACCCACCATCCCATCCAAAGGATCAATGGCAAAGGATTTTCGAGAGGGTCCCGACTGCCAAAAAATCCACAAAAAATAAAAAAAATCAGCAGAATCAAAGTCAATCGACTCCAAATCGTGAGTTGGTTTGCTGAGGATGGAGATGTTTGTATTGCTACATGGGCATTGAGTTTTGCAGGACTTTTGGCCATCAGCACCACAAACAAAAAAGTAAGAGCCACAACGATTCCTCCTCCTAGGATGAAAAGGTCCGTCGGAAGCAACATGACAAAACCCCGTTGACCCGCATGTCCTAAACAAAAGGTGGGAGTCAATGTAAAGACAGAGGAGATGAGGAAATATCTCGGACCTGATTTCATGATTCTAAATGCTTAAAAATTGAATAGGGGTTTTTGTTAAAAGTTGTTTTGTCTTGTTCTCCCTTGGGGCTCTATGATATCAACACATTTTCAAATAGAAGTATGTTTTTCATTAAAATTAAAAAAATCATATTTCAAAAAGTTTATTGTGTTGACCTCTTGTGGAGATATCAATGGAAGGTAAAGAAAAGAAACCAGAGCAGTCCGTTAAAAACAAGTCACAGATTTCACGAAGGTCTCTTTTCGGGACCACCGCTGCAGTTGCAGGCGCTGGGGTGTTGGCCTCCAATCTGACCGATCCTATTGTTCGCTCAGCTTATGCCGCAGGAAGTGATGCCCCTATCAGGATTGGTTTTCAGGTTCACCGTACCGGCATTGGAGCGACTTATGGGAAATGGTACGAAAGGACAACAAATGCTGCAGCTAAATACATCAATGAGCACGGAGGAATGGGAGGGAGACCCGTCGAGATCGTCCCGGAAGACGACGGTACCGACCCAAAACGCGGTGCCGACGTTGTGGAGAAATTTGCAACTCAGCACAAAGTTGATTTTGTCTACGGGACTCTTTTTTCTCATGTGGTCATGGGGTCATCTCCCAGAGCGGGTGAATTAAAAATCCCTTATTTTGTTGTCAGTGAAGGCTATCATGTCGCTTCGGGAGCATTAAACCGGTATGTTTTCCAGCCCTGTATCACCGATGTGCGTTCACAAATCAGTGCAATGTCAGGATGGATTTTCAACAACCTCGGTAAAAAAATGACTCTGATTTATCCAGATTATGCATTTGGATACAATCATCGTGATTATGCGTCAGCTGCGGCTGAAAAACATGGAGCCAAAATCTCTGCAAAGTTGGCAATACCACCTACGGCGAGTTCATTCACACGATATTTTGCCAAAATCCCTAAAGATACAGAAGTGATCTATCACGTTATGGTTGGCCCTGGCGTTTTAACCTTTGTTCGAGAAATGGGTGAACATTTTGGCTCGAATCGACCGGAAATTTTCGGCTTTATCGATTCCCTGGAAGGAGTTGCACTTGATAGTCCAGGTCTCGATTTTCTCAATGGAACCTATTTTTGGGAGGCAATGCCTCGTTATGCCGATGGTTATCCAACCCATGGAGAAAAAGTATACAGAAATGCTGTAGGAGTAAATGCCAATGGTGCTAGTAAAAGTGACTCAAAGGATGTTTCAACCTATTCTCATATGTTCGGTTGTTGGGAAACCCTTTTTGCTATAAAAGAAGCGGTGGAGCAGAGTGGATATCGTGACAAAAGGGATTATGCAAACCTCATCGAAACCTTTGAAGGATTTCAGGGATTCAATGAAGGAATAGCACATCCTCAAGGTAGTAAAATGTTCAGCGGGAAGTCACACCAGTGTTATGGTCAACAGTTCATATCCAAGGTGGAAAACAGCAAATTCGATGTGGTTCATCGGACTTCTATAGAAGACGGATATTATGAACCCGAAACGGATTATACCAAACTGCCTCTCTAATAATCCGTAATTTCTTACGTTTCTGGAATGGCAACAAGATACCATTCCAGAAACGGACATTTTCAATCAAATAGCATTCTCCTCATTGTTAGTCTGGTTTGAAGACAACGTAGCTCTCCTTTTCCTGGCTCTCCTGGATGGGACCGTGACAGCCTTTGTGTTGGCACTTATCGCTCTGGGACTCTCTTTGGTTTTTGGTGTGATGCGGGTTGTCAACGTTGCCCATGGGGAATTTTTCATGCTGGGTGCAGTGCTGGCGTGGGCCTGTTTTCATTTCACGGGGAACATGCCTCTGCTCGGATTTTTGCTTGCTTTGATTGTGGCACCCGTATTGGTAGGAGGGCTGGCGATGTTATCGGACCGCTTCATCCTGCACAGGATTCAATACAACCCAGAGAGTACCATTGTTGCCACCATTGGACTGCTTTACATCATCCAGCAATTGGTATTGAGTTTTTTTGGTCCCGAAGCCCGCCCGGTGGAAGCTCCGATCTACTTCAGGGTCCAATTTCCATGGTTTGGCTATTCAGGTTACAAACTCATTGTCGCAGTACTTTCAGGTTTCCTGCTTCTGGTGACCTGGTTCCTGATGGTCCGGAGCAAATTGGGGCTCTATATGCGGGCGACTCAGCAGGATGCTGAAATTGCACAGACTTTCGGGGTGCCCACCCGGTCGGTCTATTCAAAAGTCTTTGCCATCGGTGCTGGATTGGCAGCCCTCGCGGGGGTCTTGGTGGTCCCCATCCGTCAGGCAGATTACCTGATGGGGTTGGAACCTCTGCTTCTGTCCTTCATTGTGGTCATCATTGGAGGCCTCGGAAGCCTTCGGGGAACCTTGGTTGCGGCATTCATCGTCGGTATCAGCGATGGCTTCATATCCGTTTTTTATGAACCCACACTGGCGAAGATGTTGGCCACCGTGCTGGTCGCGGCGGTGCTGATCGTGAAACCAACAGGGCTTTTTGGAGAGGAACCTGGATGAACCGTCGTTCTCCTAAAAAAACTGCGGTGCTCATGGCAGGAGTCCTGTTATTGCTTTTTGTCCTTCAGTTCATTCTTCCGGCATACCACCACAGTACCTTTTCTAAGATCATGGTGCTGGCGAGTTATGCAATGGGATTCAATATTCTGTTGGGCTACACAGGCCTGATGAGCCTGGGCCATGCAATGTTTTTCTCAACTGGGATGTATGCTACCGGAATCTCTGTCTACCATTTTGGGTATACAGGGATACCAGCGTTGGGGATAGGAGTGCTATGCACTGTCCTCGTCTCAATGCTTTTGGGATTGGTTGCTCTTAGAACTTCCGGAGTTTCGTTTCTGATCGTCACCCTGATGTTTGGCCAGGCAGTCTTTCTTTCTATCCTATATTTTGATCAATTTACTCTTGGACAAGACGGTTTCACCCTGACGAAAGAACTTGAACCTCTGGTTCTAGGAAATGCTTCATATTCCTATACCGATCCAACTTTTAAATACAATGCGGCATGGTTTCTATTCGCTTTGAGCCTGGTGATCACCAATATTTTAATCCTTTCTCCCATTGGCAGAGTATTGATTGCCATTCGGGAAAATGAGGAAAGAACGCAGATGCTGGGTTACAACACCTACCTCTATAAACTCTTTGCAATGACCCTTTCAGGGGCTCTTTCCGGACTTGCAGGATCGGTCCATGCACTACTTTTTTCTTATGTGGGAGCAACCTTCGCCGAGATCCATCATTCCATTGCACCACTGCTCTGGACGCTACTTGGTGGAGTGGGAACGACTTTGGGCCCCTTGCTTGGAACAGGGATCATGCACTATCTAATCGACTTCACCAGTGGTTGGACCAGCGCCTACTTGTTGATTGTTGGAGCAATTCTGGTTCTTCTGGTGATTGGAGCTCCCCAGGGGTTGATGGGTTTGGTCCGTCAGAAGAGGTTTCCATGGCTTCCATGAATTCTCTGTTGAAAACCGAAAGGCTTTCCAAACATTTCGGAGGCCTTCAGGCAGTCGAAGGAGTAGATCTTGACCTGAACGAAGGAGAGATTCGAGCGGTCATTGGACCCAATGGAGCTGGGAAAACGACCTTGGTCAGCCTTTTGTCCGGAAGGCTCAGACCGAGTTCCGGGCGAATCCATCTGAATCAAAAGGATATAACCTCCTTTTCAGCATCCCGAAAGGTTCAGTTCGGAATCGTCTATACCTTCCAAGTAACCAGTCTTTTTTTCAATCTCAGCTGTTATGAAAATGTGGCCATTGCAGTTCAAGGGTGCAGAGCCAGGGAAGAAGGGTTTTTACCGCGGCGTGAATCAGACATTCGTTTGAATGTACGGAAAGTTCTGGAGCAGGTTGGGATTCAGGAAAATGAAGAAACGATCGCTGGGAATCTTGCATATGGACATCAACGTCTACTGGAGGTTGCCATGGGATTGGCCTCTCGGCCCAAACTGCTGATTCTCGATGAACCGACACAGGGCCTGGCAGAATCAGAAATCAAGCATTTCTGCAGTTTGATTCGTGGACTTTCGGATTCCATGACCATCCTCCTGATTGAACACAACATGCAGGTGGTGCTTGAACTTGCAGAGCAAATCACCGTCATGGATCAGGGCAGAATCTTGGCCGAAGGGACTCCTTCGGAAATCGAAGCAAATATTGCGGTGCAGGAATCGTATCTTGGAGGGTGATGCTGGAGTTAGAGAAAATCAGTTGCCGTTACGGGCAGGTCGAGGTGCTTCATCAGGTCAGCCTTAATCTGAAACAGGGTGAAATCCTAGCCTTGCTGGGCCGTAATGGAGCAGGAAAAACCACTCTGCTGAAATGTTTGATGGGCCTGCTTCCACTGGTTCATGGAAAGATCGTTTTAAATGACGAACAGTTATCCGGGAAACCGGCTCATGAAATTCCAAAAATGGGAATCGGCCTCGTGCCCCAGGGACGCCGCCTCTTCCCTTACCTTAGTGTGGACGAAAATCTGCGAATGGGACTTTTGGTTGGAGATGAAAAGCCAGGGCTTTTGGATTGGATCCTCGATCTGTTCCCAGTCCTACGCGACAGGATGCAGCAATATGCTGGAACCCTCAGTGGAGGAGAGCAACAGATGCTCGCAACCGCGAGGGCCCTTTGCATTCAACCTAAATTCCTGCTGCTTGATGAACCCAGTGAAGGTCTTATGCCGAAATATGTGGAAAGGATTTTGGAAACGATTCAACGTTTAAAAAAAGAAAAGGTCGGTATCCTTCTTGTGGAGCAGAAAATAGAGGGAGCGCTGAAGATTTCCGACCGTGTTGCTTTTCTCGAAAATGGGAACCTGGAGCATCAAACAACACCCGGAGCATTGGCTGAAAACGATGAACCGCTTTACCGTTACGTCGGAATCAAGTCACGTAAATGATGGGATATGCGCTGGAAATGAAAGGTTTCTTTTTTATGACAATCCTTGAATTCCGGAGCAATGGCTCGAGTCGAACGAAACACCCAGGGATTCTGTTTCCTGTCTCAGGGATTTAATGATCACAGCAACATAAATCATCAGGCCTAAGACCGTAATCAATCCTCCAACGCCCATTGACGCTGATAATGCTCACGAAAAATCAACAAACGTGATCTTCTTCCATTAATCGGGATTTGGTTTTTCCAGAGCCTCCTCTTTCTGCTTTCCATTTTCATTGATCACAAAAATTAAATCATTTTTTCCTGTGTCTTAAAGGAAGGTTTTGTCGATGATTTGCATGGATGCAAGCTGACAAATAATTGATCCTTTTTTTGTAATAAATTTAAAAAACAAAGTTTCGCTTATGCTTCTTCTTTCCAAGAAAATCGTCAATCTACTCTTGGTTTTGATGCTGATCAACCTTCCTGTGCTTAAGGCTGGGGAAGGGGTTCGTAAGAAATTGAGAGCTTGGAATCAGCTCAAAAACGCCAGGGTTTATCTGAAAACAGGTCAGCTAGAAATGGGGCTTTTGCTTTTGAACCACTCCATTAGGGCTCACCCGGATTTAGCTGAAAGCTGGTATACTCGAGGTGTGGCAAACTTTAGATTGGAACGTTATGAAGAAGCCTGCCGAGACTGGAAAAAGGCCTGTGGGCTTGAGGTGGGGTGGTGCCTCGGAGAGGAATATGCTATAGCTGGAAAAATTTGTCTTTGACCTGAAGCAGTGGATCCTTGAGCTCTGGTATGCATCTTGAAACAAAGGAATGAAACACCAACTGAAAAAAAGATGCTGGATACAAAATCTCTGAAACTCGAGAAAGACATCGACGGAAAAGTTGCGTTGAGTGAGGTCATTGATCTGCTCAAGGAACTTCAACAGGAAGTGCTCAACAGCGTTCAAGAGATCAAATCTCAAAAAGCCAGGATCAACCGTCAGAAGCTTTTTGGAACCCCGAAAACCGCTCAACGTAACCGCGGCTCACATCTGAGATTGATCTCTGGAAGCGACCGGAGCAGAGAGCCGGACGAACAGAAGCCCCATGAAATCTCAGCGATGGGCATCCAGCATGACGTTAGCGGGAAAACTCCAGCATCCGGAGAAACTCCACAGCAGGTCAGAAATAACGCGGAAATGAATTTGAACCATGCGGTTCCCGAAATGGAGGAACTGCAGGAAATCATCGGCCTGCTCGACAAACTGGAGGAGTGAGCATCATATCCTCTTCATATCTCTCAGTCTTTTCCGGTAGGATCCCACTTCCTCTTTAGTCACCTCGATTCCCAGCTGACCAGCGCTTTCCAGGACTTTGGAATCGCTGATTTTTGGATTTTCCTTGAAGAGTTCATAAAGGAAGGCGAGCACGGAAGAATCAAGCTTGCGGTAGGCCGGTTCCTTCAGGGCTTCCAGGGCTTCCGGACTCAATCGATAGGCATGGGCTACTTCCTTCCAGGAATATTCTTCAAGCATTTCCCGGATTTCTTGACGTTCTTTTTGAGAAAGCTGCTCCAATCTGCGCGGGACCTCGATCTCTTTCACCCGGCACCAGCGAAGCAGGGTTGAGGTTTTGATTCCTACCCCTGATGCCAGTTCACCCGGGTCTTCCCCTGCCTCGATGCGCCCAAGGAGAATTTCCTTTTCTTCTTCAGAAAGGCGTTTTCTTCCGGATGAACTTTTTTTCGATTCAAGCAAGCCCGCACTTCGGGCGATGTTCCTGACCTGTCTTTCAGGGACTTGGAATTCTGAAGCGATTTCGGCGATCTTACGCCCTCGGTCCAACTCGATGGCGATTTGGATTTGCAGCAGTTCTTCTGTTGGTGCAGGATCTTCAGGGGGCATGAATCACCATGATCAGACTGATGCTCGTGAAATTAACCTCCATTTAACGCCATGCATCCCATCTTGACAAGATGCTTAGGGATGAATTCGTAACGACCATTCATTTTTATCTGACAACTGACAGATGAAACCGGAAGACAATCCGACGGAAACTTTGATTCCCCTCCAAAAACACCTATTTGACCTCCCTTCGGAAATAACCTACCTCAACTGCTGTTACATGAGTCCACAACTGCTCAGTGTCAGTGAAGCCGGCAGGCAGGCCTTGTTTCGAAAGCAGCAGCCATGGAATATCACGATTCCGGATTTTTTTGAAGAAACCGAAAATACCCGACGACTCTTTGCAGAATTGATTGAGGCAGAGCCCAGCGATATCGCCATCATTCCTGCTACAAGCTACGGAGTTGCCGTAGCGGTAAAGAACCTTGAGGTTGAGCCAGGATCCAAAATCCTCATGCTCCATGAACAGTTTCCTTCCAATGTGCTGGGTTGGCAGGAAATGGCACGTTTGAATAACGCTCAAACGGTTTTCCTCAAGGATCCTTCGCATTCAGGCTGGACCGAAATCATCCTCGATGCCATCGATGAATCGACGGCCATTGTTGCACTTCCCCACGTCCATTGGAGTGACGGAAGATTGATAGACCTTCCAAAAATTGGTTGTCGTTGCAGGGAAGCAGGTGCTGCGTTGGTACTGGATCTGACCCAGTCCCTCGGTGCAATACCATTTTCAGTTCGGGATGTTCAGCCCGATTTTATGATTGCCTCAACATACAAATGGCTTCTTGGACCCTACAGCATGGGATTCCTCTATGCCGACCCAAAACATCATCAGGGCCAGCCGATTGAACACAATTGGATCCAACGGAAGAACAGTGAAAATTTCGCCGGGTTGGCGCGTTATGAAAAGGAATTTCAACCTGGAGCTCGACGTTTTGACGTTGGGGAACGTAGCAACTTTATGTTGATGCCAATGGTCCATGCGGCCCTGGAACAGATACATGCATGGAAAGTCCTTAAAATCAGCAGCACCCTTAAAAGGCTTACCTCAGAAATTGCAGCTAGAGCAGTACAAATTGGACTCCGAGTGGTCAAAGAAAATCAGCGTGGACCACACTTTGTTGGGATTGGCTTTCCTGAAGGAATGCCTCAGGGACTTCTGGAGTTGCTGGCCAAGGAAAAGATTTTTGTCAGCATCCGTGGGGATTCGATGCGGGTTTCACCCCATCTCTTCAACGACTTCGAAGACATTGAAAAATTGTTTGCAGTTCTAGAGGAGCTTTTGACCTAAAAATGGGACCTATTTTCTCGTGGTTTAACCGTGTAGATGCTCTTATGTCTTGCTTCATGGAAATATTTCATGAAGATTGCATTTGATAAAACGCATCCAATTATTTCACCTAAATCCATTAATTTGATGAGTTTGTATGGCAGAAGAAGCCGCTGAAGAAGCAAAAGAAGAAGCAAAAGAAGAAGCTCCGGCAGAAGAAAAAAAAGCTGAAGGCACTGAAAATCAAGAAGCCGAAGCCGGTAATGAGAAACCAAAGGTGGACGAAGATATCCCCCTTTCGGTGGATGAAATGTTTGGAATTCGGCTTCAGCCTGCATTCATTGAGCGTCTAAGCGATAATGGGAAAATGTGGCTAGCGAAAGCGATGGTCAACATGCTGATTGCTGATAAGGTCATTGATCAAAGTGAGATGTGTTACCTTGAAGATGCTCTCAGTTTGGTGGAATCCGACGAACAGCGTGCAGCTTTGATGGAAACTGCCAAGAAAAGAGAGGTGTCTCCCATGGAAAACCTGAATACCGACCGCATGTATGCTGGACACTTTTTTTATTACCTTGCGATGATTGTGGCTGCAGACGGGAAAGTGAAAACCTCGGAGGTCAATTATCTCATGAAAATCTGCGGTAAGCTGGGATTTCCGCCACGTTCAGCCAAGGATGTACTGCGTTGGGCCACTGATATGGTGAAACTAAATAAGGAACGGGGGCAGATGGTGGAAGGTTTCCGTCACGTTTCTCCACTTTTTGCAGATAGTTGATCAAGTTTCCGGCAATTCTGAGTTTCGTTCTCCAAGAGTAATCCCCATAGAATTCACTCTCCTGCCTTGAATGAGGGATCAATCTTTCTCTCCGAGGAGGATGGTTCTTTTCAATATCTGATTTTCTTCACTGAGGAATGATTCAACTGCTGTTGCCAGATCACATGCAGCCTCAAGTGCTGCAAAGTGAATTGCTTAAACTGGATCCAGATTTAAGAATTGGAATTGGGTTAGAGGAGGATCCAGGAACTGTTGAATTTGCAGTGATCTGGAATCAGCCTCATGGAACCTTAAAGACTTATCCTAAGCTGAGAGTGATATGTGTGTATGGTCATGGGGTGGACAGTGTTTTACTGGATACGGAACTTCCTCAAGGAATCCCAATTATCCGGCTTACGGATCAGACCATGGCCATTTGGATGAGTGAATACCTGCTGACTGCAGTGCTTATGCACCGCCGCCAGATGTTGACCCACATCAGTGAACCGGAGATGATCCCTTGGGGTAGAACCGTTCGCAAACCCGGAAACCGGATAGGGATCCTAGGATTGGGATACCTTGGAACACATGCGGCCCGACTTTTCCTCAAAATGGGATTCGAGGTTTTGGGTTGGAGTCGTTCCCCCAAAAAGATCAAAGGTGTTTCAAGCTTCAATGGTTCTGAAGGCCTTGATGATCTCCTTTCTCAAAGTGATTTCCTGATTTCCCTACTCCCCTTGACTTCAGAAACAGAAAATTTTCTGGACCTAAAAACCATGAAAAGATTGAAAAAGGGAGCCTATCTGATCAATGTGGGCCGTGGAAAAGTTTTGGTGGAGGAAGACCTGATTCAGGCGATGAACGAGGGGCACCTGTCGGGTGCATGTCTCGATGTTTTCCGTCAAGAACCACTTCCGGCAAACCACCCTTTCCGGAATCATTCTAAAATCCTCATCACTCCCCATAATTCAAGTAGCACTCCTGCAGAGTCTGTGGCCCCACAGATTCTTGAAAATTACAAGAACATGAAAAAGGGGCATCCGCTGAATAATCTCGTCGATCTTGAACGCGGTTATTAAAGAGGGAAAAGGGACGAAGGTCTCACAAGCCTTTTAGGAAAAGTATTATGAGGCTATAATGGATCTGACGAATCATTCTTAAGCCCTGAGTTCAAACGTTTTGAATCCAAATACTTTTTCTCTACTAGCTTTCTGTTTTTCTGTCTTTTTCCTGTTCCAGGGGTGTGGGTTCAAAACTCTTCCTGAACCGATGCCCGAACAAGCTCCAACCCAGTATTTTTCTGAACCCCAGTTTATCTACAGAGACAGTCAATTAAGAATTCAATGGCAAATTCTTGATGGGGGTAGGAAATATTTTGCAAATGACTCAATCAATTTTCATGAGACGGATTCAGTTCAAGAGAAAAAATCCCGAAATACATTTGAATCTTTCAATGAACCAGTTCCAGGACTGCTCATCGAAGAATATTATGGACAGCGTATCTGCCCAGATTGTGAAGATGGCTGGTTTAAAAATGAATTCATTCCATATACATCGACCCGGTTTTTAAAGGAAGATTCCAGCCTATTTCTTTACGATCCAGGGATAACCGATTCTCAATTGCCAATGATCAGACAGATTCGGTTGAGTTGGCTTGATGAAAATGAAGAACCCCTTCAGCATAGGGCTATGATGGGGATTCCGCCCAGACCTGTTTTCCCAGAAGCGGTATCTCTGAAAGTGGAACGTTTTCCAGATCCGATAGGGTATGAAAAAGATGACGCAGGCATTTATTTGGAAGAGGTTTTTGATTTTGGAAGGGTTCTGCGACAATTGAAAAGTGGTGATTTTGAAACAGAAGGAACAATTGGAGGAGGAAATACCAGATTAAGCAACAACGAGGATCAAACAGGACAAGCACAACTGAGCCAGGATAAAAATCACTCAAAAGCCATCCAGCGTCGATTTTCCTCACGTTTTTCCTGGCATTCACCGCAGGAGAGTTTTTATCAGCGATTTCCGCAGCCTGGAGAAATCATACACCGGACCCGTAATTATGGCGCAAATCTTTATCTGCTGGATGATAACGGGAATCTTCCTGAAACTCCTTTGAATGGGATGCCACTGAGGGAAGATCATTATCTTTTTCAAAGAGATGTTCTTATCAGCATCCCCGGTCCTCCCATTTACGAAACAGATACCCATCCGGGAGTGCTTCCAAAGCAGGCTTTGTTTTATATTGATTTGGAAACTAAAAAAGAAGATATTTTAATGTTCAAAATAATGCTTGTGGACCGTTTGGGCAATGAAGGTCCTTCAAGCCCTCCCGCCGCGATTTCCCTTCCCAGGTTGATGATCGCAGAACAGAATTGGAGTTCTAAAGGCATCTCTCCCTTCTCTTATTGAAAGTGCATAAATTTCCAAAAATATTCCTTCCGGGCATAGCTCTGCTGTTGGTGATATCAGGTTGTGGAGGGCTTTCAGAGAGCAAAAAAAACATTCCTCTGCTGACCGAGGAAAATGTGAACTCCTTTATTGTCGAACAGAAAAAAATCATCCGTGAGGAAGAAGACAATGCAGGAGCTCATTACGGGTTGTCCAAAGGCTATTTGCTGAAAAAGGAATATGAATCGGCAGAACGCCATGCAAGGCTAGCAACCCGGATGGATCCGTTGAATGCTGCCTATTACGAACAACTCGGAACTGTGCTTTATGCATTGCAACGCTTCAGTGATGCGTTGACTGAGCTAGGAACCGCCACCGACCTTGATCCCGAAAGGGTTTCAGCCTATCTAATCCTGGCACGTACTTTTGAGCAGATTGGTGATACTTCCCGGGCCATTGCAGTCTTGGAGGAAATCCTGCAGCGTGACCGATATTACGCTGAGGCACTGTTATTTCTAGCCCGGCTTCAGCTCCGTCAGCATGAGTATGACAGTGCCATCCGGGTGTTGGATGAACTGATTCGACTTGAACCCTCTAACCGTGAAGCATTGCTTTTGAGAATCCAGGCCTATTCGACACAGGGGAGCTTTTATTACGCGAGGACTCTGATTGAGGAAATGATTCGAGAGCATCCCAATTATGAACCTCTTCAGCTGGAATTGCTCCGAATTCTCTTTTCTCAACAGCAGTGGGATGAAGCTATAATGTTGATTGAAAAGCTGGAATCCCAAACGAAAACCAATGCTGAGATTTCCCTCCTTCGTGCTTATCTTGAATTCAATCGTGGGGATCTAGAGACGGCACAAAAGCAATTCCTTCAAACTCTGGAACTGGACCCTCGCAGTGTGGATGCCCTGCTCGGATTGGCTTCCCTTTCCCTTCGCTCCGGGAAACTGGAAGAGGCTTTGGATACATTGAATCAGGCGGTAGAGATCAACACCCGACTCGGTCGGGTACATTTTCTCCGCTCCACGGTTTTGTTTAGAATGGGAGATTATCTGCAGGGGGATTTGGCCCTGCAGAGGGCGATCGAAAATGATCCTCAGGAACCAATTTTTCAGTTACTCTCCTTGCGTCGCCGCCTCATGAAAGGAGAAATTGATTCAGTCGAGCAAAGTCTGCTTCGTCTCCAGGAAAAATATCCTTTAAAAATGGAAGTCCTGCAGCTTCGAGCTAGTCTGGCTGCAGCACGCGGTGATTATGAAAATGCGGAAGAGTTGCTTAGTCAAGCTCGGGTCACCCACCAAAGTCCACTACTTGATTTTTCACTGGCACGGATTTATTACCTTCAGCGTAAATACCGTTCTGTACTGGCATTGACTACTCCTTTGCTGGATCAACTTTCCGGAAGTTGGGAGGTGGTTTACCTCCACGCACTTTCTCTGGCCCCTCAACAGTCCTGGCAGGAAGCTCTAGAAATCAGCAGACCATACCTCAACAACCCTGAAAGCAGGGGCTTTGCACATAGGTTGGTGGGAGATCTCTATCTCTATCAGGGTAAGGAATTAGAAGCCCAAAAAATCTACCGCCAGGGGCTTGAAAACCATCCGGACCATCTTTTCCTGATCGAATCCCTCAGTTCATCATTGATGCTCAGCGGTAATTGGGAGGAAAACGAAGATTTGCTGGTCAATACTCTCGAGAAGAACGAACGTCTTCAGGGAAATCCGGCTATACAACTTGTGCTGTTGGATCGCCTGGCACTGACTCTGCAACAATTGGGGAAGAAGGAACAGATGCGTTTAGTGATGAGTGAATATCATCAACGCAACGATCCGATGTTGGTGAATCGAATGTTTTCAATGGAGGAACAATTGCTCTTTCCTATCTCGTCGAACACTGTTGGGCCTGAATGGCTATTTCTGCCACAGACTGTTCTGGAAGGAGTGGAGCAAAATCAATAAAATCGTGAGGCCATTTTTTTTAGTTTCTCAAGGTAGGCAGGAGCCTCTAGAGCATTTTCTGGAGGAGCCCAAGTAGCAAACTCTTTGGCTTTCGTGGGCTCGTAAGGACCAGCTTTGACTTCGTAAAAAACACTTCCACGTTCAAGGGAGACGATGGTGTGATACCAACCGGCAGGAATGTCCAAGCCAAGGTTTTCACTAGTGGAATCAAGCAGGAAACCATGCTTCACAACTCCGTCATCATTGAAAAGGAGGATCGCTCCACGACCTCGCAATACCAGGAAGGCTTCATCACGTGGTGGTTCGACATGACGATGGGGCTGTATATAACTTTCAGGTTCGATGGCATTCAGCATCCGGTTCGCAGCGTCCTCAAGCTGATGAAAATTGTAATTCATCCTTTGTCGCTTGGAGATACGGGCCTCTTGGACCAACTGCTCCATCAGGCTGGAATGGATGAAAACAGGCTGTTTAGGCATTAAAATAAATTCTTACATAGAAGGAAAATGAATGGCCTCAGTGTCAAAAAAAATAACATAAATCAAGTATGAGTAACACGAGGAAACGTAGCCAGAACTATCAAAGTGCTTTTCATGCCGCGGAGACGATGTCTCATGACCTCGCCCTCCAGAATGGAAAGAAATCTGCCATTTTTGATCAGTCCGGTGTAGAAGGCCTGCTGACCTCAAAAGATATTGCAGCTCAGATCAAATTGCTCAAAAAACTGGATGTGGACGGGTACATTCATCGTGTCATTACCCCGTCTGAGACCCAAAAGCGTCCTAGTTCTCCAGAAGTTATCAGACAACTTGGCTCAAAAATCATTTTTGAAGAATCCGAAGGGCCTCTTTACATGGCAGAATGTGAGTTTGATATTGGCGGGCTTCAGCGCAGACTCGGTTTCATTGCCCAAAATCATAAATCGCAAAATGGAGTTTGGTATCCCAAGCATCATCGAAGAGCAGCAGAAATGGTGCGATTTTACGCCTCCCACGCGATGCCTTTGGTGACGTTTATGGACACTCCTGGTGCTGCTGCAGATGCCGAGGCAAATCTCCAGAACCAGTCCCACAGCATCTCCTTTTTCATTTCCGAGATGGCAAATTTACAACTACCTGTGGTGGGAGTGGTCTTTGGAGGAGGTTACAGCGGAGGAGCGATTCCTTTGGCGACAGCAAACTTACTACTTTCCGTTAGAGAAGGTGTGTTCAACACCATTCATCCTAAGGGCCTGAGCAACATAGCACGCAAATACAATCTCTCCTGGCAGGAATCAGCCAAATACATTGGGGTGTCAGCTTATGAATTGCAATCGCGGGGGTACTTCGATGGTGTGATCGACTACAGCTACGACCAACCTCATCAACTCAAAAACCTCTCGCGTGCCATCATCACAGGTATTGAGAGTGTGGAGAAGGATGCAGTGAGTTTCCTCAAGGAACATGATTTTTTCTTTCACCATTATCGTGACAGCATCGAACACTATCTAGATCCATCGGAACTTTTGATTGAAAGCAATCGGCTGACGGATCGTCCACCGACAGGGACCCTCAACATCTTCGGAGATGTTTACCGGTTTATGCGTTTTCTTAGAATGCGCCAGCGTATCAGTAGCCGTACGATTCATCAGTACTCAAGGCTCAGCCCCCGGAAAACGCCGGTGGGGCGTTTGCATCAAAGGCGTGAGGAAGAACGCCGTGAAAATTTTAAACGTTGGGTTTCCTCAACCCTTGAGATTCGTTACAACGAAAAACTGTTCAAACGGTACGAAGCATTTCTGGCTGCAAACGATGCCAGAGACAAGGAACGGAGCAAATTCACCCGTTTTTTCATGGGAGATCCGCGTGAAAACTATCAAAAATCGATTGTAGACCTTGTCACCGAAATCCTGATCTATCTCTACAATCATTGGAAGGACAATGCCGGAGAAAACCTGATCGAGCTCTTCGAACATCTCCAACGCAACGAGATACATGAACTTCCTCCTGGAAATCTCGTTCTGCTCGATCTTTTGCAAAACCCTGAAATTCAACCAGTGTTCTTTGAAAACCATCAGAACATAATCCTCTTCGACTTATTATACAATCAATTGATCGATTCTTTGCCTAGGATTGCGGGAGAATTGAAAGGAAACAACCGTATTTCAAAGGAATCTGTAGAAAACTTATTTGAGGTCGCCTTCGACGGTGCACTCAAGGAATTTGAAAAAAGCTCGGTCAAATTTGAAAGTGAATGGCTTCGAGATTATTTTTTCAAATGGTTGGTTCGTTTCATCGAACGAAAAGACTGTGATGAAGTGATGGGCACCATCAGCACCTGGAAGAGGGTTGTGTTTCCAAGGATGAGTCCTCCCTTGTTTGGTGTAGTCCGTTACTTTTTTTCCGGTCTCCTTCCTTCTTTATATACCGATCAACAAGGCAAGGGGCGTTTTGACGGGAAGATCACTCCTCGAAACATTGGTATCAAGGATTTCTGGAATCGACTGGATCAGGCCTACAAGGACCTGTTGATTCAAAATCTGCTTCGTGAATACAAAAGAAACCCAATTAGCCCAGCCAAGGTCATTGATCAATTCTTTACTGGTTTTCAAGAACTCTATGGCGATCGAATCACTTCCAATCCTTTACAGTTCCCTGGTTTTAGAGATGCCATCGAACGTGCTTTGTCTAATGGAGGGATGCCCTGCGGAGTGATCACAGGACTTGCTCATTTTGAAATTTCTAAAGAGGACCTTCCCAAGACAAATGAAAATGGATCAAAAGACACAATCCAATCCACTTCGGATTCTTTAGAAACAATTTCGGGAAGCAATCCGAGATACCGAGTGGGTCTAGTGGTGAGCAATACTGAATTTCAGGCAGGGGCTTTTGACATGGCCAGCTGTGATAAGGTATGCAGGTTGCTGGATGAATGTGCCCGGATGAAACTTCCGGTAATCATGTTTGTTTCCTCAGCAGGAATGCAGACCAAAGAGGGGGCGGGTTCATTGTTTTCAATGTCAATCATCAATGACAGACTGACTCGTTTCATTAAAGACTTTGATTTGCCCGTGATCTGTTTCGGATTCCGTGATTGCACCGGAGGGGCCCAGGCCAGTTTCATGACTCACCTGCTGGTTCGTACCTATTACCTTTCAGGGACACAAATGCCCTTTGCTGGACAGCTTGTGGTGGAAAGTCACCTGCCCGCCCATGCGACCCTGTCCAATTATCTCTCCTCGAACAATGAGGCCATGGACGGGCTTGTGGCCAATCCGTTTGATGACAATCTGGATGAACGTTTGAAAGAGATCGATCCTCAAATTCCGACGGCCCAGCATCAGGTAAAGGATGTTATTGCCAGGATCCTTGCTGGAGAATACCGGCTTTCAATTCAGGAGCATGTCCAACGTCTGAGTCGTAGTGACAAATTCCGACCCAAGAACATCAACAAAGTACTGATCCATGCCCGGGGTTGTACCGCAGCAAGGTTGATCCAGGGAGCAAGAGAAGCAGGATTGCAGACGATACTAGTTGCCTCTGATCCGGATATGGAAAGCAAACCTGTCAAGCAACTTGGTGAGGATGATCGTCTGGTCTGCATCGGGGGAGATACTCCACAGGAAAGCTACCTCAACGCTATGAGTGTGATCCGAGTCGCAGAACAGGAGGAAGTGGATGCTATTCATCCTGGGATAGGATTCCTTTCCGAATCCCCTAAATATGCACGTATCTGCCGCGAACATGGTTTCAATTTCATTGGTCCTCGTGCAGAGAACATGGACCGCATGGGGAATAAATCCAATGCGATTGCTACCGCCAAAAGCCTTAATATTCCGGTTGTTCCAGGAAGTGAGGGCGCTCTCACAGATCCGGTTCATGCTGCAAGTGTTGCACAGGAAATTGGTTTCCCAGTTCTGATCAAAGCAGCACATGGAGGTGGGGGAAAAGGTATCGGAGTTGTCGAAGACCCGGACTGGTTTCCTTCAACATTCAGCAGGATGTCCCAAGAGGCTTTGAGTGCATTCGGTAACGGAGACCTCTATCTTGAAAAATTTATCACTTCCATGCGCCATCTAGAAGTTCAGGTTCTTCGTGATATCAAAGGCAATTCCAAACTTCTGGGGATTCGTGATTGCTCAGTTCAGCGTGATTACCAGAAACTGATTGAAGAATCGGTTTTCAATATTCCCAAAAAGACCCAGAAAATCCTGTTTGATTACGCTTTGGAATTGATCAACCACATCAATTACTTTGGTGCAGGAACAGTGGAATTCATCTACGACCTGAATGGGAAACAGGTTTATTTTATGGAAATGAATACACGCCTCCAGGTCGAGCACCCTGTGAGTGAAATGGTCTCCCAAGTGGACCTCGTACAGCAGCAGTTTCTTGTTGCCCAAGGCAAAAGCATCGCTCAACTACCAGTCAGATTTGACGGTCATGCGATAGAAGTACGTGTCAATGCGGAACGGGTCGAGATTCAGGATGATGGAAGCCTGAGTTTTATTCCTGAACCTGGTTATGTGGGTGACGTGCATTTTCCTGAAGAAACACATGTGCGTGTTATCAGTTCTGTGGAAGAGGGTTCTTTGGTGCCGCCCTACTATGACAGCATGATTGCACAGATCATCTGCTGGGGTTCCTCCAGAAAGGAAGCCTGTGCTAGAATGTTGGATTACCTGGGACGTGTCCGGCTTGAGGGGATTTCGACCAATCTTGCTCTGAGTCGCATGATCCTTGACGACCAGAATTTTCTCAAAGGACGTTTCGATACCGGTTTTCTGAAAGAATTTCTTAAACGAATTGATGCCAATGAATTGAAATCCCGAGTCGAAAATGATTCTGGTGATTCTGGCAATGGCTTGAGCCAAGAAGAACTGGTTGTAGAGGAAACGAATGAAATCAAGGTGATTTCACCCCAGATGGGAGGCTTTTATTTGAGTCCTTCACCGGAAGAGGAACCCTTTGTACGTGAAGGACAGGTGATTGATATCGATCATCCGATATGCCTGCTGGAATCAATGAAGGTCTTTTCAGAAATCAATCTGGCCCATTTCAAGAGTGGTGACGGGCAGATGATTTATCCCCAGAATCAACACTACCGTGTCACCCGGGTGATTGCAGAAGATCGCCAGACCGTTAATGTAGGAGACTTGCTTTTCATTGTCGAAACGGTTGACATGACCGTTTCCCTGAGCAACTGAATCAAAGTTCAATCCTACTATATATCTTTCCAATAAAAACCAGTACCTTGGTTTTTATTGGGAAGTACACCCTCTTTTTCTCCTCGATTCTTCTTAGGGAAATATACGTAAATTGTCGTATACGTGGCCAAAATGAGACGTGTTAAACTGACAACGTCCTGTCGTCAGTTCTAGTTTCCTTTTGTTAGGTCAAGAGTGCTGACGAAACGGAGGTTTCTCCTTCCGACAGGACTCCACACCTTCCTCAAAGCACTGGAGGCCCTTTCCATGAATGAAGCTGAAGTCACTGCACCGGATCGGCGGACTGTCAATCGTCCAAAAAAGAAATCCGTCACACGTAAAAAACCCAAAGCGTCCCCGAACCAGAATTTGATAGTAGAAGTGCCCTTCCCCGGTATCGAAGCGGTGATGCATGGCAATGGTGCCGTAGCTCATGTGATGGAACAGGTCTGTGACGGAGTGATCGGCTACCCAATCACTCCATCAACGGAAATTTCAGAAATTTTTGAAGCTTACCGGGCTTCCGGAGGAATCAATGTCTGGGGACGCCGTCCTTTTTTCTTTGAACCGGAAGGAGAGCATTCGGCCCAGAGCGGAGCCATGGGAGCGGCACTAACCGGTGGGAAATACATTTCCAATGCTTCTTCAAGCCAGGGAATTCTCTATGGGCTAGAATCCCATTTCGTCACGGCAGGGAAGAAAATTGGCGGTTTTGTGCTCCAGATCGCGGCGAGGGTCGTGTCACGAAACTCCCTGAACGTAATGGCAGGTCATGACGATGTCTATGCCCTGCTACCTTCGGGCTATACAATCCTTTTTGGAAGCAATCCCCAGGAAGCTGCGGATTTGGCTGCAATTGCTTACCGCAGCAGTACCCTCGCGCTGATTCCTGCTGCGAATGCCATGGATGGATTTTCAACCAGCCATATGCAGAGTGAAGTCCGTTTGCCGGAACCGGAAATGTTAAAACACTTCCTCGGAGATCCGAGAGACCGTATCCAGTGTCCTTCAGTAGCGCAGGAAATCCTGTTTGGTGCGCGAGGTAGATTCTGGCAGTTGAAACATTTCCTGGAGCATCATTCCTTGGAATTCGAAGCACTCGCTTTCAAAGAGTTGAATATCTTTCTTGGGGAGAATGAACTTCAGCTGGAGCAAGATTCTGAAGAAACGCTCCTGGAAACGACCCTTCAATGGGTACCGCTGGAACTTCAGGGTAACTGGAAACGTCAATGGATCCATGCTCATCGCAAAGGAAGCCGACAGCGAGTGCCGGCCCTGGTTGACCCCCACAGTCCGGGGCTCACAGGGGGGGTCCAGAATCAACCGGATTTCCAGGCCGGCATTGCGGATCACATCACCCACTTTGCCAGTGAAGTCCCACGTTTTGTGGTTCAGGCAATGAAGGAATACACGGCTCTGACGGGACGGGAATACCGCCCTGTGCAAACGGCCTGGACAGATGATGCAGAATGGGTGTTGCTGGGAATGGGTTCAGTGACGGATGATGCTGAAGCGGTGGCTTCCTACCTTCGCCGGCAGGGGCATCGTGTCGGGGTGGTTTCTGTGAAATTATTTCATCCCTTCCCGGAAGCAGACATTGTCCACGTGCTTCAAGGGAAAAAGGCGGTGACGGTTCTGGAACGTTCCGGAACGACCGCCCTCACCCAGCTTGTCAATCAGGCCCTCTACCGAGGTGTTGAGAATCACAGAGCGAAACGTCATCCGGGGATTCCCGGACTGGCCGAGTTCCCTTTGGTGAACACCGGAATTTTTGGTCTCGGCGGGCATGATCTCCAACCGAGGCATCTGGTGGCAGCATTCGAGAACATGATCAGTGGCCGAAATGTTCCCTTCTTTTACCTTGGCTCGAGGTTTTTCACAGACGGAGCATCTCCTGAAATGTCCGTCATTCAGGAGCAGTTGAAAAAGGCTTATCCTGAGACCGTTTCGATGACCCTGGAAACCGGTGACAATCCTCACCTGCTGCCGAAGGAGGCCCTGCGGGTAAGGTTCCATTCCGTCGGAGGGTACGGAACGATTGCCAGCGGAAAACTGCTTACCGATATCCTGGCAGCCGTATTGGGCCTGCATTCTAAATCGGCACCCAAGTATGGTTCGGAAAAAAGTGGGGCTCCGACTAATTTCTACCTCACGCTCAGTCCAGAACCGGTGAAAATCACCAATGCCCAGCTTGAGGAAGTGGAAATCGTCATTTCGCCAGATCATAAGGTTTTTGAACACACCAACCCACTCAACGGTTTGGTTCCAGGAGGGACGTACATCATGCAATCCGGACAGAGCCCTCAAGAGGTTTGGGAAGAATTACCGGATCAGGCCCGCAGAACTCTTCTGGAACGGAGAATCCATTTTCTGATCGTTGACGCCTTTGGAGTCGCACGCAGGCATGCCCCTTCTCCGGATCTGCAGATTCGGATGATGGGCGTGGTTTTCATCGGTGCACTTTGCGCCCATGACGTACGTATCCGTCAAGGTGTAAGTCGAGAGGCCTTGTTGGACAAGATACAACAGCAAGTGGAAAAAAAATTTGGGGCTAAGGGGCCTGAAGTTGTTGAAAGCAATATGCGTGTCCTTGAAGAGGGAATGGAATCCACACGTGAAGTCGACTACTTAAAGCAGAATTATTTAGAATGGAAACCACCTGCTGGAGAATCAAAGGCGTCGGGTCTCGAGGTGTCGGCGAACATGGGAATCCATGGGCATTCCGCAGATTATCAGGGTCTGGGGGATACCGATTACTTCAATGCTTCGGTAGCCAAACCATTCAAAGACGGCAGCATTGATGAATCACCCGTATTGCCGGGGATTGGGCTATTCATGCCTTCCGGAAGTGCATCCTGGAAAGACAAAGGGCTTTTTCGGCTTTCAGTTCCGGAGTTTGATCCTGACCTCTGTACGGGCTGCCTGGAATGCACCCTCATCTGTCCCGATGCAGCGATTCCGAATTCATTGCATGAAATCCATGACTCGCTAAATGCCTCCCTGGAAGCCATCAAGCTTAGTGAGAGACAGCGAGAAAACCTGCATCGTTTTCTGCTTCCATTGACCCAGGGAATCCGGGACGAGTTCAGGAACTCCGAATCCAGTATTGGATTTGCTGAAGCATCGGCGAGGGCCCTGGACCAATTGGAAGGGCTTCAACCTCAGGCAAGGAACCAGTTACGCCAGGCTTTGGCCCGTTTGAACGCCTTTCCTCTGGCTAGGACACGAAGTTTTTACGATGCCATGGAGCAGAAAAATCCAGGTAGTGGTGCGCTTTACTCAGTTGTCATCGATCCTTGGAAATGTACAGGCTGCATGGAATGTGTGGATGTCTGTGGTCCCGGAGCCCTTGTGAAACAGCCTGAAGAACGTGAGCGACTGCAGGAAATGCGTCACAATTTTCGCTTTCTGAGCAAACTTCCTGATTCCCCGGCACGTTTCATCAAGGATGCTCTCAAACCCGGGGGCGACAGCAAGCGGCTGATGCTCGAAAGAGACAACTATTACGCTATGACGGGGGGGCACGGAGCCTGCCGGGGGTGCGGAGAAGTGACTGCGATCAGACTGATCACCTCGGCCAATCGGGCGATGCGCCGCCAGCATTACCTGGAACATGCCCGTCAACTGGAAGGCCTCACTGAAAAGCTGCGTGATAAGATTTTGAAACTGGAGAATGTTAAGGAGCAGGGATCCAGGCTGGAACGGATCAAACGCACGATGACGGTTCTCGATCGGCGTCTTTACCAGTTTGAAAGCGGACCGACCGGTCACGGCCCGGCATCCTCGGTTTTCGCCAATGCGACTGGTTGCAGCAGTGTCTATGGATCGACCTTTCCCTTCAATCCCTACACCGATCCCTGGGTGAATAGCCTCTTCCAGGATAGTGCTCCGTTGGCCAAAGGTATCTTCGAAGGTCTGAGTGCCACCAATACTGAGGAAATCAAAGCACTACGTATCGCAGCGCTTGAATTGCAGGACAGCTATGACGAAAAAGTCCATGATGAATATTTCAAATATTTCAGTTGGTCTGATTTCAGTGGAAAGGAACTGGCCCTGCAGCCTGCCGTGATTGATCTGGGCGGTGACGGAGCCACCTATGACATCGGTTTCGGTGCACTTTCACGTCTTCTTTCCACCAGTACACCGGTTAAGGTGGTCGTCCTCAATTCCGGAACCTATTCCAACACCGGAGGACAGACTTCTACGGCAAGCTACATGGCTCAGGATTCAGACCTCAGCCGATTTGGACGTGCTCAGTCAGGCAAGCAGGAAAGACGGAAGGAACTCGGATTGATCGCCGCATTTCATCCGAGGGTACTGGTGATGCAGACATCGGCCGGGTTGATGGGGCATTTTCTGCGTTGCGTCAACCTGATGCTGGGCACCGAGGCTCATCCTGCGTTGATGGACGTCTATACACCATGCCAGGCCGAACACGGCATTGCTGACGCAGCGGCCAGTCGCCAGGCACGTCTAGCTGTGGAAAGCCGCATGAATCCGGTTTTTATACACGACCCGGATGGCGGAGAAAGTCTGGGGAAACGATTTACCCTGGAAGGCAACCTTGATCCGACCGAGGACTGGACCCGGATCAACATCGAATACATAGACCAGGACGGCAACACCGCACTGAAGGAAATTCCACTCACACCAGCCGATTTTGCTGCCACGGAAGGGCGATTCCGCAAACACTTTAAGAGTACTTCCGGAGAGGAAGACCTGATTCCTGTTGTGGAATACCTTCAGTTGTCAGCTGGAGAACGGAGTTACCAAATACCTTTCATCTGGTCGGTAGACGAAGACAAGCATCTGATCCGTCTACTGGTCTCGGATGCGGTCATCGGACTGACTGAAGAACGTCTGCGTAACTGGCAAATGCTGCGATTCCTCAGCGGTCAACCGGTTCGGGAAATGGAAAAATCCCACCGAGTTGAGCTTCAGGAGTGGAAGGAACGCTACCAGGGGTTGATGAACCGTCATGAAAAGAATCTTGATACGATTGCCAAAGGAATGTCGGAACTGGCCGCGTCTTCGCGCATGCCATCTTCTTCCGGCATGGCAGATGGTCTTATGAATAGCATGGTTTCCACGCCGGAGACGTTGCAGGAAACAGTTCCGGCGTCTGCGGCGGGCCCCTGGGTCAGTATCACCGAGGAGGATATGCCCCTCTGCAGCAACTGCAAATCATGTTACCAGGATGCAGGAGAGTTATTTGAGACTACGACCATTCTTGTCGATGGCGCTGCCAAGGAAGTGGCTCGTGTGATTCCTGGGGTGCTGGATGACCTCGAAATCACCCCTGAGCTGCTGGCCAAGACCGAGAGAGCAGTTGCGGATTGTGATTCTGAAATTATCCGTTTCCAGCCCCGTCAATGACCCATGAAGGAGGAACCCCGGGACAGCGGAATAGCCCATAAAGAATCAGGAGGACCCATGGAACATCAGGCCAACAGCTTTGCTGGAAGCAAAATGCAAGAGGAAGCCGGGACAGATCTTGATGATCTGCAGCGTTACCGTTTGGCTGACAAGCATCAACGGGAGGGGGAACGGTTGCTGGAGAACGCCGCATGCGAACTGCAGGAACTGGAAGAATCGGAATCAGTCCACCTCTTCCACCGACAGCTTGACCTGCTCAAAAGGCGGCTGCTGAACAATCCCGAAGCCTTTCAGCAGATCTTCATGGAGGAGGGGATGCAGGCGGTGGCCTGGGAATTCAAACAGGAGGAATTGAGTTTGGAATTCACGGAAACCTTCTGGAAACTGCTGCTTCGGGATAACGAGATGAGCAAAATCCTGCTGCGTTTCGTCTGGGACATCCCGCTCAAGTTCAAACGGCGATGGATTCGGGCCCTGGATGCTCATTTCTCGGACCGTTATCCGATGTTCCAGGGGCTTTCGAAAAACTGGCCCGGAGAAAACTACATTCCTCCCTACATCCGTCCGGCCGCAGAACGATCCGCCGATTTCGATCTCGTCAACCAGGGCTATCTGGGATACATGGGACTTGGTTACAGTTTCCGGGAAGTGGAACTGCTGGTATGGCTGGAGGTGCTGCGTGACAAGCAGTGTGACGACCGGCCCTGCGAAATCGGACTCATCCGGGAAGGACAGCCAGAAAACGAGGGAGGCTGTCCTGTCAAGATTCACATTCCGGAAATGCTGCGTCTGATTGGTGAAGGGCGCTTCCAGGAAGCCTTTGAACTGATGCAGTCGGCTAACCCGCTCCCGAATGTCACCGGCCGAGTCTGCCCGCAGGAAATCCAATGCCAAGGTGTCTGTACTAGCATCCTACCGATTGAAATTGGACAAATTGAATGGTTCCTTCCTGAAAGCGAAGGACTGCGTGCAAAAGAGATGGTCATTGATGCCAACGGCAATCATCTGGATCCATGGATCAAAGCAGAAAAACCTCCGGTGGCGGTGATTGGTTCCGGTCCGGCCGGGCTGATCAATGCCTTTCTGTTGCTCGACGCTGGTTATCCGGTCACGGTCTTTGAAGCCTTTCATGAACTCGGCGGAGTCCTACGTTATGGGATTCCAGAGTTCCGACTGCCAAACCGCCTCATTGACAATGTGGTGGAACAGATCCGTGGACGAGGTGGACAGTTCGTGAAGAATTTCATTGCAGGTAAGACGGCAACCCTGGATCAATTGAAAGAAGCCGGGTTTTGGAAGATTTTCGTTGGTACCGGTGCGGGGCTGCCGCGATTTCTCAATGTTCATGGCGAACACCTGCTTGGTGTGATGTCCGCCAATGAATTCCTGACCCGCGTCAACTTGATGCAAGCCAATCAGGAGGATCATGAAACACCACTTCCGGAAACCCGGGGCAAGCAGGTAATCGTAATCGGTGGTGGCAATACCGCAATGGATGCTGCCAGGACGGCGCTCCGTCTGGGTGGAAAAGTGACCATCGTCTACCGACGTACTCGGGAAGAAATGCCTGTGCGCCGGGAGGAGTTGGAGCATGCCCTGGAAGAGGGTATCCAAGTAAAATATCTGCGTACCCCTAAGGAATTCATCGGCAGTTCCAAAAGCCATTTTGTTCGTGAGGCGGTTCTCGATGTGATGGAACTTGGTGAGCCCGACGCATCCGGTAGGCGCAGGCCGGTGGCCACCGGGAAAACAGAAACCATACCAGTCCATTTGGCCATCATGGCCCTCGGCAACAGCCCAAATCCGATCGTCAAGGATGCGGAGCCGGAACTGAAAACGACCCGCTGGGGCACGATTGAGGTCGATGAAGCATCGCAGAAGACGTCGGTCCGTAATGTCTACAGCGGAGGTGATGCTGCGCGGGGTGGTTCTACTGCGATTAAGGCTGCAGGGGACGGGCAGAATGCTGCCCGTAAAATCATCGCGGGTGTAGCTGATAAGCGAAATGAAGTCCAGATGCGCGTTGAAAAGGCAAAAGCCTACACAGAACAAGCCCAATCACCTTCGAAAATTCTGGAAAAGACCGAGTTGGCAGAGGGCATTGTCGAGTTCCGTGTTCATGCACCCCTGATCGCCCGAGCCGCAGTCGCGGGACAGTTTGTTCGAGTCCTTTTGAATCCGGATGGAGAATTCATCCCACTCACCCTGGCTGACTGGGATGTCCGTCAAGGGAGCATCGACCTTGTCATTCAGGGCGTGGGTACGAGCACCAAGCTCATGAATAGTCTATTACCTGGGCAGTCCTTTGCTGGAATTGCTGGTCCTCTGGGACGGCCAAGCCTGATCGAACGTTATCAAGAGGGGGAGTGTGTTGTGTTTACTGCAGGTGGAGTGGGACTGCCTCCAGTGCTTCCGATCCTTAAGGAACATCTGGAACTGGGCAACCAGACGGTATTGATTTCCGGATTCCGAAACGTGAAACAGTGTTTCTGGCATCAACCGGGACAGCGTCTCGATCGTCTGCAATCGGACTTTCCAAACCTTGAGGTGATCTATACCAGTGATGACGGAAGTTTTGGCATTCACGGACTGGTCACACAACCCCTTCAATCAATGCTCAAGCAGGCCAAGGCTGGGAGTGGTCCAAGGGTTGGAGAAGTGGTTGCGATCGGGCCTCCTCTAATGATGCGAGCAGTCAGTGAACTGACCCGTCCTTTCGGCGTCAAGACAGTTGCCAGCCTCAACTCCGTGATGATTGATGCTACGGGTATGTGTGGTGCCTGCATGGTGCCTATTCAGCAGGAAGAGAAACTGATCCGTAAACACGCTTGTGTGGACGGTCCAGAGTTTGATGCACACATCATCGATTGGGATAAACTGCTTCCCCGTTTCAAACAATTCAGTTTGCAGGAGCAGTTAAGTCTTGAAACAAAAGGACTACTCTAAAAGTCCTCTGAAATTTAAGCAGGATTTTGGGATGGTTGCAGAAACAGGAATGCTTTCTTCAGAGTGCTGAATTGATATCAGCCTCCACCAGTGGGTATCCTTTTTTGATCCAATGGGTAATTCCACGGTAGGCATCAAAGACCTTCTGATAACCCAGTTGCTTGGATAATGCCCGAGCAATGTAGTAGGTTCTCCCTCCTGAATGGCAAATCAGCACCACTTCTTGATCTCTTTCAACAAGGTTACTAAAGCGTTTTGGAAAATCTTGTGTGATCACTCCGTTCTGGTCGAATGCGGTCATCAATTGGCTGCCTTGGATCACTCCGGTTTCAAGCCATTCATCTTGACGTCGGATGTCAATCACCGTTACTCCTCTTTTAAGCATCTTCAGTACTTCGCTGGAATCAACTTTTTGGATATTGTCAGCCGACACCGTGCTGAAAAGAGAAAGCCACCAACTTGCAAAAAAGAGAAGGCTCCAAAAACATTTCTGCATTCTCTTATAGGGAACTGAGTTTTGGAGTGAAGAACCTCCTTTCAAGATTCCGAATCTCCTCAGGCAAGAATGTTTTTACGCCAAATGCTGATGTTTTAGTCTTAGGCGGGAGACTCTTCCAACTTTCGTAAAGCAGAAGAGTTTTCAGTGATCCTTTTCAGGAACTTCATGATGTTCCTTTTGTTACAGAATTTTGCCTTCGGGTGCTTTCGGTTATAGCGTTGAGTCCTTGTTTGCTGAGATCGTCCTTTGCTCATTCCCATAATTTTCTCCTATACAAAAGGTGAATAAATTAAATTCTATCTTAACGGTACCTCCATCTGAGTTCCAGTAAATTGATTTATATTTTTATTTATATACAAATCTTATAAATGGAAAAAATTCAACCAAGAGACTTTTGTTTATCCCGCATTCGCCTTATGGAGTTCTCCTGAGTGTAATCTTCAAGATGATCTAAAGGAACCCAGGCGAGATCTAGGGATTCACTACTGATTTGAAACTCCTTGGTGTCAGCCTGAAGCAGAAAGCGGGTATCATAATGCAGATGTGAAGCTTCCTTTGAATTTTCCGGAATACTGTGGATATCCAAGTCAAATAGTGATTCTGAAAGAGGGTTGATGTTTGGAATACCTGATTCCTCCCTGGCCTCCCGGAGGGCAGCCTGGAGGATTTCCGATTGACCGTCCACATGCCCTCCAAGCTGGACCCAAAACCCAAGCTTCCGATGATGGGTCAGCAGAACCTCATTACAGTCTGGGCTCAATACCCATGAAGATGCTGTTACATGACCTACTTTGAGGGTGCGTTTGAGGCAATCAGGTTCGCAATTAACGAAGTGGATGAAACGAGAGCAGATATCCTGCTCCTGAGGGAATTGTTTCGAATATTCACTCAGCAGTTTGAGCAAAGCATGCCGATGCATTCAGAACGGGATTTCATCGCTGTTAGGTGGTCCCAGGTTTTCAGGGAGAGGGATATCTTCTGAACCGCCTGATGGGTCAGGAGAGGTGGAAGTCTCTGAAGAAACTTCATTCAAACGCCAAGCTCTCAGAGAATTGAAATACTTGACCTGTCCTTGAGGATCAGTCCAGCGTCTTCCTTTAAGGTCAAATTCAACACGTACCTTTTGTCCAGGCTGGAAAGAATCAAGGAGTTCGCAGCGTTCCTGGGCCAATTCGAATTTGATGTATTCGGGATATTCAGGATTGTCTGCGTATTCAAGGACAAATTCCCGTTTTCGAAAGCGTTCTGAAACTTGGACTGTGTCCAAGCATTCGAGTAGTTTTCCAGTGATTTCCATATTTTAATTGAGAAGGAGGTGGTTCATGTGAGGGGTAGTTCCTGTTCGACCAAGGAGATCCAGTAACTGGTCCCGATGGGAAGGATCTCATCGTTGAAGTCATAATGAGGATTGTGCAGCAAACATCCGCCGCCGCGGTTTCCGTTGCCTAACCAGATGTAACAGCCTGGACGGGCCTGGAGCATGTAGGAGAAGTCTTCAGAACCTGTGCTGGGCAAAGCATCGAGGATTACCTTTTCTTTGCCGATCACTTTAGTCGCGGCTGATGCAGCACGGCGGGATTCTTCTACGCTGTTGATGGTAGCGGGATAGCCTTGTTTGATCTTTAACTCTGCCTTGGCTCCAAATCCGGCTGCGACTCCTTCTGCAATACGTTTCATGCCGGCATGGACATTTTCACGGATTTCGGATTTGAAGGTTCGGATTGAACCACAGAGTTTGACACTGTCCGGAATGACGTTGTAGGCATCTCCCGCATGGATCTGGGTTACTGTGACTACGGCTGCTTCTAGGGGATTGATACTGCGGCTTACCAAAGACTGTAAAGCGACAACCGCTTGAGAAGCAGTCAGGATCGGGTCGATGCTCAAGTCAGGCATGGCCGCATGCCCCCCTTTGCCTAGAATTTCTAAGTCGAAAGCGTCATTAGCCGCAAGGACTGGTCCGGTAAGTACTCCGATTTCCCCGGGTTCCATTCCTGGCCAGTTGTGCATTCCATAAACTGCATCTACAGGGAACTTCTCAAAGAGTCCCTCACGTACCATCACATTTCCTCCCCCTCCTCCTTCTTCGGCAGGCTGGAAGATGAAATGTACAGTGCCCCTGAAATTTGGAGATTCTGCTAATTCTGCCGCAGCGCCGAGCAGCATTGTCGTATGTCCATCATGCCCGCAAGCGTGCATTTTCCCTTCATTCTGGGAGCGATGCTCGAAGCGGTTTTTCTCCATCAGGGGGAGTGCGTCCATATCTGCACGCAGACCGATTGAGGGACCCTCACCATTTTTCAGCGTGGCAACCACTCCGGTACCAGCAAAACCACGGTGGATGGAAAGGCCGAAGCTCTCCAACTTGTCTGCGACGAAATCCGAGGTCCATTTTTCATGAAAAGCCAACTCGGGCTGGCTGTGAAGAAGCCTGCGCCAGTTGGTCATTTCCTGATGACGTTTTTGGACACCTTCGTGAATCTTCATGGTTCTTAAGGATTTAAATTTTTTGAAACAGGAGTTCCATTTTTGAGGACCATGTGATGATTGACAGGATCAGAAACCATGGAAATATCTTCCAAGGGATTTCCATCAACGATCAGTATGTCGGCATATGCCCCTTCCATTATGCGTCCTCGATCGGGCATCCCAAGCAGATCGGCGGCATTCGAATTGGCACTGATCAGAGCATCTTTCTCTGGGATTCCAAGTTCCACCATGTACTTCAGTTCCTTTTGATTGTCACCATGAAGGTTGAAGGGGGTACCGGCATCGGTCCCCATGGCGATTTTTCCTCCTGCACGATGGAACATCAACACCGATTCACGATGGCGTTCCTTGATGCGGAGACTTTTCTCAACAATGTAATCCGGAATTCCCTGATCCGCATTGTTAATGATGTTGAGAAGGGCGGAAAGGGTAGGAACGAGATAGGTGCCTTGAGAAAGCATCAACTCGACACATTCTTCCGTCATGAATATTCCATGTTCAATGGAATCCATTCCGGCACGAACTGCGTTGAGAATTCCTGCTGAACCTTGGGCATGACTGGCACAGGTCCGGTGGAAACGGTGTCCTTCCTCGACTCCGACCCGTAGTTCATTTTCTGTATAATGCGCGTCCTCTGGATCGACCCCGGAAGTCATGACACCTCCGGTAGCCATCAGCTTGATCACGTCCGAGCCGGCATGGATCTGTTCCCGAACCGCCTTGAGCACTTCATTCAGACCGTCTGCGATCCGGCCATGTTGGTTGCCATGACCTCCAGTCATGCAGATGATCTTGCCTGCGGCACGGATGGTTGGGCCAAGTTGTTCTCCAGAATTGCATGCGTCCCGAACAGCGAATTCCAGGAAATCACGGCCGCCTAGGTCCCTAAGGGAGGTGGTGCCTCCAGAGAGGCTTATTTGTGCATTTGTCAAGGCACGCATGACGATCTGACCAGGATGGAGTTTTGTGACCTTGGTGCCTGGGTCAGCCTCGGCACAATAGACCAGATGAACATGACAGTCGATCAATCCGGGAAGCAGAGTTCTTCCTCTGATGTCGATCTTGTTTCCGTCAAAATCAGAAAATTCCTTTTCTGGGCCGATCCTTTGAATCCGTTCATTCTCAATAAGAACAGCATGATTTTCCAGGGTCGCGCCCATTCCATCGAATATTCTAGCTCCGCTATAAAGTGCTTTCATCCTTTTGTTCTGTCCATCGAATTAAAACTGTTCTTCAAGGTACTTGACCCGAATTGAAATAATGACTATTATTTAAGGTTTACTTTTTCCGTAGTCAGACGTGATCAGTCGGGTCCATTGAATGGGATGACATCCTGAGCGTCATTATAACGGAAGGAGGCCGAAGCAGAACAGAAGATTCTGTATTTTTTTCTACAACCCTGAGATGTCATCTGAACGGAAATTGTTATGCCAGGAAAATCAACGATCAAGCACAAAACCTGCCGGGCTCTAGGAGTCAATCTGATCGGCAGTCCGCGTGCGGCCCTAACGCTGAGCAAACGGCCCAATCGCCCGGGCCAGCATGGCGCCAGCCGCAGGCAGAAAATCACACCTTTTGGAGAACAGCTTCATGAAACTCAGAAGCTGAAGTACTTCTATGGAGTCAGCGCCAAACAACTTCGGCGCTACTACAAAAAAGCCTCAATGTCTCGTATGCAGACCAACATCGCTTTAGTTCAGCAGTTGGAGACTCGACTGGATAATATGGTCTACCGCATGGGGTTTGCAGGTACGTTAAGGGCCGCCAGGCAGATGGTTGTGCACCGTCATATGACGGTCAATGGCCAATCGGTCAACAAACCGGGATATCAGGTGAATCCTGGAGATGTGGTGCAACTGCGTGAAAAAAGCAAAAAGATTGAACGCTATAAGGATTGGTATAACTTCTTTGAACAGCAACTGAACTACATCGCCCGAGACCCGGCTAAGATGTCGGCTTCATTGGTCCAGTTGCCTGAACGTGAAGAGATCCCAATCCTGGTGGAAGACCACCTGGTGGTTGAATTCATGGCGCGTTAAGCCTTTTCGTTATCCATACGTTCCTGCGCGATAGACTCTGGAAATCGTGCAGTTCATCCTTGAAAGCGAAGTTCAGAGTTTTATGGACTTCGCTTCTCATCCCTTTTAAGAATTCTCCATCAGGGTCCCAGTGAAAACATCCCAGCAGATTCGAGAAGATTTCATATCCTTCTTCACCGAACGTGGTCATAGCTTTGTGCGCAGTGCCCCAGTGGTTCCTCATGACGACCCTACGCTGCTCTTCACGAATTCAGGAATGGCTCAGTTCAAGGATATTTTTCTTGGAACTGGAAGCCGCGACTATAACCGTGCCGTCAATTCCCAAAAATGTATCCGTGCCAGCGGCAAACACAACGATCTTGAGGATGTAGGGCATGACAACTACCACCACACTTTTTTTGAGATGCTCGGCAACTGGTCTTTTGGGGATTATTTCAAACAGCAGGCAATCCTCTGGGCCTGGGAATTGAGCACTGAAGTTTGGACTCTCCCTAAGGATAAATTATGGGCGACCGTTTTTGAAGGCGGAGACGGAGTGGGTCCGGATGAGGAAGCAGAAAAAATCTGGAGGTCTGAAACTGATATCCAGAAAAACCAGGTTCTGCGTTATGACAAAAGTGATAATTTTTGGGAAATGGGGGAAGTCGGTCCCTGCGGTCCTTGTTCCGAACTGCACATCGACCTTGGAGAAGGAACCTGTCCGCTTTCGCAGGAACATGAATGTGCGGTCAACGTCGAAGGTTGCTGGCGTTTTGTTGAACTCTGGAACCTGGTTTTCATGCAGTACCAACGCTTCCCTGACAAGCACTTAGAACCGCTTCCTGCTCAGCATGTAGATACCGGAATGGGGTTGGAGCGCATCTGCCGGGTTCTGCAACAAGTTGATTCGAATTACAGTACCGACCTCTTCGTTCCGATTTTAGGAAGGATTTCGGAAGTCACAGGCACGACTGACAAGTCCGGAGAAATCGGTGTGGCCTACAGGGTGATTGCAGACCATCTCCGTTCCCTTAGTTTCGCGATTGCAGATGGAGCCATTCCCTCCAATGAGGGTCGGGGTTATGTTCTTCGGCGAATGCTTCGAAGAGCCACTCGTTTTGGACGGGTTCTGGGAATGGAAAAACCTTTCATGCACCAATTGGTGGGGACGCTATCAGAAGTTATGGGAGATGCTTTTCCGGAATTGTCAGCTCAGCAAAAACATATTGAAAAAGTGATTGAATCGGAAGAATCCAGTTTCGGCCAGACCCTGGATCGTGGGCTGGAGATTTTTGAGCAAATGGCATCTTCTTCCAGAACTTCAGAAAACGGAGGTCTTTCCGGAGAAGACGCTTTCAAACTCTATGATACCTACGGGTTTCCGGTGGATTTGACACGATTGATGTGTGACGAACGTAGATTGAATGTGGATGAAATGGGTTTTGAGAATTTAATGGAGGAACAAAGGACCCGTGCCCGTGAAGCAGGTAAATTCAGATTAACTCTCGATGACTGGACCGAATTCAAAGAGGGGGAATCCGAATTTGTCGGCTATTCAAAATTCCAGGCTGAAGCGGAAGTCCTGCGTTACAGCAGTCCAGGCGAGGGTGAATGGCAGATCATTTTGGATCAAACACCTTTTTATGCAGAATCTGGAGGCCAGGTGGGAGATCTGGGAATGTTGCGACAGAACGGAAGAAGCTGGCGGGTGACTGATGTCCAGAAACAGGGAGGTTCAATTGTCCACTACTGTAAAGGGCCTGACGCACCCGAATCTGGATATCTGGAGGCCATGATTGATCCTTCCAAACGCCTGCAGGTAACCAACAATCACTCCGCGACCCACCTGATGCTTGCTGCGATGCGCGAAATCCTGGGAACACACGTGACTCAGGCAGGTTCAATCGTCCATCCAGAATACCTGCGTTTCGATTTTACCCATCCTGAAAAACCGACCCAGGAGGAGATGGAGCAGATCGAATCACGGGTGAATGACAAAATCCGTGAAAACATTGAGACCGAGATCTATCAGACCGAGTATCAAAAAGCGATTGATTCCGGAATTGTCGCCATGTTCGGGGAGAAATATGGAGATGTGGTAAGGGTCATTAAGATGGGAGATTTTTCTGAGGAACTCTGCGGAGGTTGCCATGTTCCGACAACGGGACAGATCGGGCATTTCCGTTTGGTTTCCGAAGAAGGAATTGCTTCGGGAATACGGCGTTTTGTCGGAGTAACTGGAATTCAAGCGGAGTCCATCAGCCAGCAGGAAAATCGTGTCGCTCAGAATCTTCGGCAACAGCTTAATGTGCCTGTGGAAAAAATTTCCGAGACGGTTGAAAAATTGCTCGATGAAAAACGGACCCTGGAAAAGGAACTTCAGGAAATACGCAAACAAAATGCCGGCGCAAATGCGGGTACTCTTTTGGAGGATGCGCAAACCCTGGGTGATGTCCGAGTCCTTGCGAAAAAGGTGGATGTTCAGTCCATGGATGAATTCCGAAGTTTGGCTGATTCCCTGAGAAAACAGTTCAGCAACGGAGTGGCCTGGCTGGCGACGGAAATCGACGGTAAAAGTTCCCTGATTTGCATTGTTTCTGACGAGATGCTCCAACGAGGATTGAAAGCAGGTGAACTCGTAAACGCCGTGGCTTCCCTGGCGGATGGCAAAGGTGGCGGGAAACCCCACATGGCTCAGGCTGGTATCAGGGCACCACAGTTGCTGCCTGAGGCCTTAAACATGGCCCCGGATCTGTTGAAGCAGAAGCTCGGACTTTGATCAAGAACATATTTTTTAAATCATGAGCTTCGAACTTTTCGTAGGAAAACGTTACCTGCTTTCCCCCCGCAGTGATCGTTCGGTTTCGATGATCACCTGGATCTCGATCGGAGGTGTCGCCCTTGGCGTGATCGCCCTAATTGTCTCTACCTCGGTTATGAACGGTTTCCGCAGTAACCTGCGTGATGCTGTAACAGGATCACTGCCCCACATCACACTTTTTTCCTGGGATGAGGGAATCGAGGCCTACAATGTTCTCAAGAATAAAGTTCTGGAACATCCTGAAGTGGTGGCAGCAGCTCCTTATGTATACAAGCAGGCTTTATTGACGGGTAAGAAAAAGCCTAAAGGGGCATTGTTACGAGGCATCGATCCGCTGAAAGAACCCTCGGTAACACGTATCAGTTCTTATCTGCGTGAATCTATTTATGCGCTGGGTCCCCTGGATGAAAACGAACAACGCCGTTTATCTGCTTCAATCCTCGAACGTCTTTCACATCTGAAGGCCAAAGCGGAAAAAATCCCAGATGGCATTATCATTGGGGCGAGCCTTGCTCAACAACTTGATGTAGGAATTGGGGATGACGTAAAACTGATATCTTCTGAACAGAGGATGACCCCAATTGGCGATGTTCCTCGGGTCAAAAAACTGGAAGTGATTGGCATCTTTGAATCAGGCATTTCCGGTTACGATGAAGTACTGGCTTTTGCCGACTACCGTCTCGTTCAAAAAATTTACCGTATGGGTAAAAGAGTGTCTGGACTCGGGGTGAGTATCCGTGATCCCGAAGCAGCATCCCAAATGGCTGCTGAACTTCAGCAGCTGGATTCACGTTTCATGAGCAGCAATTGGGCGGATGAAAACAAAAGCCTGTTTCAGGTGATGAAACTTGAAAAAATCGGACTGTTCTTGATCCTGACCCTGATCATCGTTGTTGCTGCATTTAACATCATCAGTTCGTTGATCATGCTTGTTGCAGAAAAATCGAGGGAAATCGCGATTCTAAAATCGTTGGGAGCCACCGATGGAAGTGTTCGAAGAATCTTCGTCTATCAAGGTGTGGTGATTGGGCTTGCTGGGACCCTGTTCGGCGTTTTCCTGGGGCTTGGACTATGCTGGATTCTGGGAACTTTTAACATCATAGATATTCCCCCAGGTGTTTATCCTGGAGGCAACCGGATCCCGGTATTGATCGACTGGTATGATGTGGGGTTGACCACGCTTTGTTCTTTCCTCATCTGTGTGCTGGTCACCCTTTATCCTTCCAGCAAGGCAGCAAGGATGAATCCGGTCGATCCGTTACGTTATGAATGAGGTGATGCGATCCTTCAAAGCCTCAAAGAATATATTCCCGAAACTGTAAGTTTGGTGTAAAATTTGTGAATCATTTTTTGGGATGGACGGATTGAAAAGGCCTGAAACGCTTGTTGTGATGACAGGATCTTTTTAAAGAACTTGATCCTGAATGATAAAATTACGAAAATACTGGGTTAACTCATTAATCCAGACTCAGAAAGAATCCATCTCTGGAGAGGTACCATGACTTATGTAGTGACAGAAAATTGTGACGGATGTAAATACACAGACTGTGTGGAAGTTTGCCCCGTAGAGGCCTTTCATGAGGGGCCGAGTATGCTTTATATCAATCCAGAAACGTGTATCGACTGCAATGCCTGTGTCGAGGAATGTCCGGTAGAGGCGATTTATGCTGATGTCGATGTGCCTGATAAGTGGGAAAAATACACAGACCTCAATGAAGAGATGTGCAACGAGTACCCAGTCATCATCGAAAAAACGGATCCGCTGCCGGGTGCAAAAACCCTGGAGGAAATCCGTGCAGCATCTGGAGAATGAGCAAGGTTGTCAAGAATTAAAGATTTGTATCGACGACCTTCCCGACCATGAACCCCAAAGCTTTCAGGGACGTTTAGAGGTTGACGAGTGTCTCCGTTTGCTGGAAATGGTGCAGGAACCTCCAGGGGTTGTCGATTACGAATTTACCCTGAAACGCGAAGCTCAGAGGATCCTGATTGATGGACAGTTCAAAGGTCAGCTGATATTAACTTGTGACCGTTGTCTGGGCAATCTGGAGTTCCAATCCGATGAAAACTTCTGCATCCGGCTTCAACCGGAGCAGGACCTCGCCAGGGTAGAGGATGAAACCCTTTTGACGTTGAAAGAGTTGGAATGGGATGTCTATGATCAGCCAACACTCAATCTTGCGGAGTTGATCGAAGAACAGGTTCTTGTTTCTATGCCGGCAAAAAATATTTGCGACGTGGAATGCCGGGGCTTGTGTCCAGGTTGTGGAGTGAACTTGAATCTGCAGAATTGTCTCTGCACAAAGGAAACAGACGATCACCCCTTTGCCGTGTTGAAAGGCAATGGGAGCCAAATCGATAATTTCCAGAAATGAAATAAAATGGCAGTACCAAAATACAAAACATCCCGGAGTAAGCGGGACCATCGGCGGGGGCATATTAAACTTGCAGCACCTGCTCTCTCTACTTGCTCCAATTGCGGTGCATTGATCCGTCCTCACCGGGTTTGTTCGGAGTGCGGGTATTACAAGGGCGTTCAGATTGTTGAATCTGAAGATTATTGATCCCCACTGCTTTTCCTCCTAATGCCTGGAGGTCTGCATGGTGATAGCTTTAGATGTCATGGGCGGGGATGTACCCGTTCATTCACCTGTGGAAGCTGCTGTTAAAGCAGCGACTGATTTCAATCAGGAAATCCTGTTGGTAGGTGACCGCGATCAGGTGGTTTCCGAGCTTGCCCAACACTCCTATCCTCAAAAGCTAATCGAAGTTTTTCATTCCAGCGAGACGGTTGGAATGGACGAATCTCCGGCTCTTTCACTTCGTCAAAAAAAAGATTCCTCGATCCGGGTAGCAGTCAACCTGCTCCAGGAAGGGAAGGTAGATGCCGTTGTCAGTGCAGGAAACACCGGTGCGAGTATGGCTACGGCCAAATTTGTACTGAAACTAATTTCAGACATTGAAAGACCCGCCATCGCAACTCTGATGCCTTCGACCAATCGCAACAATCCATTCGTACTGCTGGACATTGGCGCGAATATCGATTGCAAGCCTTCGTACCTTTTCCAGTTTGGTTTGATGGGAGATGCGTATGCGAGAACGGTGCTGAATCTGGAAAATCCACGTGTCGCCTTGCTCAATAACGGAGAGGAAGAGGGAAAAGGAAACCAGATCGTTCAGGATGCATTCAAATTACTTGAACGCAGCACCCTCAATTTTGTTGGAAACATCGAAGGGAAAGCGATGTTCCAGGACCAGGTAGACATCGTCGTCTGTGACGGTTTTGTAGGCAACATTGCACTCAAGGTGGCAGAAGGGACTTTTGATTTTGTAAGAAGCGTCCTGAAACAGGAGGTGCAGGCTTCTTGGATGGCCCGGCTGGGATATCTTGCGATGCGAGGACCTTTCATGTCACTGAAGGACCGGGCTGATTATTCGGAAGTCGGAGGTGCTCCCTTACTTGGTATTAATGGTGTGGTGATCATCTGTCACGGAAATTCGAAACCTCACACCATCCGCAATGCGATTCGGCATGCCAGGCAATGTGCTGAACTCCATCTCAACGATGTCATATCCCGGGAAGTTTCAGAAAACCTAAATCTGATCCAAGAAGGATCTGAAAACTTTTCTGAATGATTCTTTGTTTGATTCAGTTGCTTCCCTGAAAATCTGAGATCAGTGAAGAGACAAAAGCTTCGCAGGCTTCCCAAGACATTTCTCTATTCTTCAGTTTTTCATAAAGGGTGAAGATTACCTGAAATTCTTCAATTTTTGAGAGTCCACTTTTGGAAGCTGGAGGCAACATTTTGTGCATCAGCATACTAAGAGTGTAGACGGTTTCCTCAAATTTCTTGAGAGTTAAAGTCTGGTTGCGGTAATCCAATAGGAGGTAGCTGAAGATGAAAATTCCATCCTCATCCAGCTCTCGAATCCAGTTCCAGCTTTCAGCCTGAAATTCAGGTTCACTCATCCTCTTCAAACCTTCAGCCACAACTCCCTGAAATTCTTGTTCTGAAAAATCACCTTCTTCAGAGAGTGTTTTCTGGGATGAATCTGTTTGAATCATCATGGAAGATTAATTATTGAACGATGATCGATATGAGTGGTCATCGGTTCAGGGCTAAAAATAGATTTTGAGAAAGAGGATCTGACAGAATGTAGTGTAATTCAGTCAGCAAGGAGGATTTTCTTAAAAAGATCTAGCTTGTGAGAGTCTGCCCTCTTATTTCAAAGAGGGGAGATTTTTAACTCTGGAAATAGGGATTTGTACCACCAGAATGGTCGGTTGCGTCGTAAACGTTGGTGATTTCGGGGATGTTTTCCTTGAGCATCACCTCGATCCCCTGTTTGAGTGTCACATCAATTTGCCCACAGCCCTGACAGCCTCCTCCAAACGCGAGGTAGACATCGGCTTTTTCAATAGCATGAACACTGACTACTCCACCATGTGCGGCGACCATCGGGTTGACTTGATCGACCAATAGTTGTTCCACCTGTTCTTCGATGCTGCCATGCAGTTTAGTGATCGACATTTGAGGATTGCGTGCCTCAAGTTCACCTTCTTCATTGATGATCAGTTCCGTACCTTCCAGGTAGGGGATGCATTGGCTGGGGATACGAATCCGAAGACTTTCTTTTTCAAGGTGGATATGACCTTCCCCCTTTTCGGGTGCAGGGATGAAGTTCAAACTGTAAATTCCTTTGAGGGGAGATTTGACTTCAACGGTCATTTCAAGTCCCCATAAATCCGGATTGGCGTTTAATTGCTCCTGGATTCTTTTTTGGGCATCCTCCTTGATGGTCAGGTAAGAATCATCGATCTGGTTGAAGAGGGAGTTGTAGGAATCGACAAAATGGAAGGTATCGAATCCATTGTCATAGAGAATTTCGGCTGCGGTAAATACTTCACCGTTTTCTCCTCCATAAAGCAGAATGTCTCCAGAAAATGGCATCTGATAGATCGAATTTTCGAAATGTTCGATCGGCAGATTGTGGGAACCTGGCAGATGGGATTCTTCGTAATCGTTCGCACTTCTCAAATCAAAAACATAAGGCCTGCGTGAGGTGCGTCTTTTTTCATAAAAATCCTTTGGGTTCAGACGGTAATCTTCCGCCTTGAATTCGTCATTGTCAGAAAGGTCGGTGAATTTGAACATGGACTGGATCCTTTTTCCGGAAAAGATTTGTCGAAACTTGTAGAATGAATCTTAATTTCAGATAAAATTTTAGAATAAAGTTCCAATCCTGTCAAACCAGGCAGACTTCAGTTTCCAAAGCATAATGAGATAAGGCTCAATTGAAATCACTCCATGAAACACTAGCTTGTCCCAAACCTTGGGTGGTAGCCCATCGGGGGGACAGTCATTATTTCCCGGAAAACACGATTTCCTCTTTTCGCTCCGCCATAGAAAAAGGGGCACAGATGCTGGAATGTGATGTTCAACTCAGCCGCGATCGTGTTCCTGTAGTAATCCATGATGGAAGTTTGGAGCGGACCACCTCTGGCAGGGGCAAAGTCTGCAACTGGCATTTTGATGAACTTTCGAAATTGGATTGTGGAAGCTGGTTTTCAAAACAATTTATGGGAGAAACCTTATTGAGTTTGGATCAGATGCTGGAAATGGTTTCGGATCAGGTGCTGTTAAATCTGGAAATCAAATCACAAGCGGCAGAAAGCGAAACAAGATCCGATGGTGTTGAATCCCTCCTTTGTGAAATGGTTCATGAACACGGGCTTCAGGAAACGGTTCTGGTTTCAAGTTTTCATCACCTCAGCCTGAAGCGGGTAAGAGAACATAAGCATTCGTTGCCGGTGGCGCCACTACTGGATCGTCCTGCTACGCTTGCCGAACTTCAAAAACTTCATCAGGATCATGATGCTTTTTCCATCCATCAAGATCAAAGACACATTGATCAGTTCCTGTTGCAGGGGCTGAAAGAATCTGGGATTCCGGTCTTGTGCTACACAGTGAATGACCCGATCCGGATGAAGGAGCTTTCAGAATGGGGAATCACAGGGATTATCAGTGATGATCCTGAGTTGCTGAGGAAGGAAATCAGTTAGAAAGGAATTTTTCAGGAAGGTTGCTGGGAAAATTCAATGAGTAGTTTTAGTTTTTCGGCAGCACCGCCTGAATCAACAGCTTCTGCCGCAAGACTCACCCCTTGTTTCAGGTCATCCGCCAATCCTGCGACCACCAGGGCTCCTGAAGTGTTGATGAGGGCCATGTCTCTCGGGGTGCCCTGATCTTCTCCGGAAAGGATGCGCAAAATCATCTGTGCACTTTCTTCAGCAGATTCGGTTCGGATGTCATCCAGTTTCCCGGGGCGCAGGCCCATTTCTTCTGCTGTCATCGTGTATTGGCGTATCGTCCCGTCACGCAATTCCGAAACCAGTGTGGGAGCGGTGACTGTCAGTTCACAAAGTCCGTCTTCTCCATGGACAGCAAGGATCCTGCGGCTCTTTAGTCTTCTCAATACTTCAGTCATTTTCCCTGTCAGGTTCGGAGTCGGAACACCAATCAATTGGTTTTTTGCACCTGCAGGATTCGTCAGCGGCCCCAGCAGGTTGAATACCGTTGGTACTCCGAGTTCCCTCCGGATCGGTCCCGCATATCGCATCGCGGGATGATGGTTGACGGCATAGCAGAAGCAAAGGTCGATTTCTTCCAGACAGTGTTCAACTTCTTCTACACTCAGATCGATGTTTACCCCAAGGGCCTGGAGTGCTTCGGCACTGCCACTCTTACGGGTGTTGCTGCGGTTTCCGTGTTTGGCAACCTTGGCTCCTGCAGCTGCGGCAATGATTGCGGCACAGGTGGAAATGTTGAAGGTGCTGATTCCGTTCCCACCGGTACTGCAGGTATCAATGACATCATCAGGGGCACGGATTTTTGACACTCTGCCTCGCATGGCATCCGCAGCTCCAGCCATTTCTTCATCGCTGATGCCCTTGGCTTGAAGGAGCACGAGAAGGGCCGAGGCCTGCACTGCGATAGCATCCTCACTCATCACCCACTGGATGAGATCATAGGCTTCCTGAAAGGTCAGGTCTTCCCGATTCATCAATTTTTTCAGCAGTTCAATCATAGAGTTTTTGTTGGTTCCATCATCATAATTGGACCATAGCCCAAGACGCTTCACCGATCAAGATGCAGCTTCACATATTCCGGCGGTACTGCCCGCCCAGGCCATAAAGTTCTCGAGTCACCTGGCCTAGGGAACAAACCCTTGCACAATCCATCAGTGCCTCAAAGGTGTTTTCGTTTTTTAATACTGCTTCTCGTAGTTTCCCCAATGCGGGCTCCTGTTCCGCCTCATGGTAACGGTGAAAGAGATCCAAGTCTGAGATCTGCATCTTTTTTTCATCGTCGGTGGATCGGGCCAGTTGGATTTCTTCTATTTCTTCCCTGGGATGGGGATTGAGGAAGGTGTTGACGCCCATGATCGGCATTTCCCCTGTGTGCTTCAGCGTTTCATAATGCAGGGATTCCTCCTGGATCTTGTTTCTTTGATACATGGTTTCCATCGCCCCGAGAACCCCGCCTCGATCAGAAAGACGGATGAACTCGCTGAGGATGGCCTCTTCAACTAGTACGGTCAGCTCTTCGATGAAGAAGCTTCCCTGAAGCGGATTCTGGTTGAAGGCCTGACCCAGTTCATGGTTGATGATCAACTGGATCGCCAATGCACGGCGCACTGATTCTTCCGTGGGCGTGGTGATTGCTTCGTCGTAGGCGTTGGTATGCAGTGAATTGCAGTTGTCGTATACCGCATAAAGGGCCTGGAGGGTGGTTCGGATGTCATTGAAGTCGATTTCCATCGCATGAAGTGAACGACCTGAAGTCTGGATGTGGTATTTCAGTTTGCAAGAGCTTTCCGAGGCTTTATAGAGATCACGCATGGCCACTGCAAAAATACGCCGTGCAACGCGGCCAATGACTGCATATTCGGGATCCATTCCGTTGCTGAAGAAATAACTCAGATTGCGTGCGAAACCATCGATCGGAAGTCCTCGTGCGAGATAGTATTCGATGATGGTGAAACCATTGGCGAGGGTAAATGCGACCTGGGTGATCGGGTTGGCTCCAGCTTCGGCGATGTGATAGCCACTGATGCTGACGGAATAGAAATTCTTCACCTCGTGTTCGGTGAAAAATGCCTGGATGTCTCCCATCATCCTTAGAGCAAATTCTGTACTGAAGATGCAGGTGTTCTGAGCCTGGTCCTCTTTCAGGATGTCTGCTTGAACAGTACCCCGGACGGAACGCAGAGTTTGTTCTCGGATGCGTCCATAGGTTTCCGGATCCATGGCTTCGCTTCCTGAAATGCCCAGCATGCCCAGCCCAAGCCCCTGATGGGTTTCCGGAAGATCCATACGGTATCCAGGAAGTTTCAAATCCATGGCGCCATAGCGCTGCTCCATCTCTTTCCGAATTCCTTCGAGTTTTCCGGTTTCACGAAGGTGTTTCTCCACCTGTTGGTCCACAGCAGAGTTGAGAAAAAATGCAAGAACGGTTGGAGCAGGACCGTTGATGGTCATCGAGACCGAGGTGTTCGAGGTACAGAGGTCAAATCCAGAATAGAGGCGTTTGGCATCATCGACGGTGCAGACCGAAACTCCTGCATTGCCCACTTTTCCGTAGATGTCGGGACGAGGATGAGGATCCGAACCATAAAGTGTCACCGAGTCGAATGCGGTGCTCAGCCGTGTGGCAGGCTGTCCTTTGGCAAGCATGTGAAAACGACGATTGGTTCGTTCTGCTATGCCTTCTCCGGCAAACATCCGGGTTGGATCCTCCTGCTCCCGTTTGAAGGGGAAGATTCCAGCGGTGTAGGGGAACTCACCTGGGAAATTTTCCAAGCCAAGCCAACGTGTGATTTCTCCAAGATCCTCATAGCGTGGAACGGCAACTTTTGGGATCATCAGCCCACTAAGGCTTTTGATTTGGTTTTGAACCTCAATCGTTTTCTGCCTTACCTGGTACTGGAAGCTTTCTTTCAGGTAGAGTTCACGTTTTTCTGAAAAAGCTTCAATTTGCTGCAAAACCGTCTGGGGCAGGGAGGCAAGTTTTTTATTGTAAAGCTGGACTACAGGAAGGGCTTCCTCATCGAAGTGTTCATCATCCAAAGGTTCGAGATGGCTTTTCAGTTTTTTTTGGACGGTTTCATTGTTTCCGCAAAGTTGTGAGATCGTTCCGAGTAGTTGATCCAGTTCCCTGGCTTGTTCTGAATGTTTTTTTACTTCGGTTTTATAGATTCGAACGGTTTCTGAAATTTGCCTCAGGTAGTTTTTTCTAGAAGCAGGTATCAGTTCATGGGTTTGTGAAATCGCATGGGAGGCATTGAAATCCCTTTCCCAGTCAATAAGGTTTTTTTCTTTCAGCAACTCCAGCATCCGGTAATAGAACCAATTGGTGCCGTTGTCGTTGAAGCGGTTCGCAACAATTCCAAAAACCGGGAGGCTTTCTGGTGAGTCGTCAAATTTCCGGTGGCTTCTTCGGTACTGTTTACGAACCGCATCGAATGCGTCTTCCGCTCCAGGTTTATCAAACTTGTTGATGACGATGCAGTCAGCAAAATCAATCATGTCGATCTTCTCGAGCTGAGTCGAGGCACCATACTCCGGGGTCATGACATAGACACTGAGATCAGCAAGATCGGTGATTTCGGTGTCGCTTTGTCCAATCCCTGCTGTTTCAACAAGGATCAGGTCAAAGGATGAGGCTTTCAGCAGCCTCAGAATAGGCAGCAGGGATTCAGAAGTGGCCAGATGGGAACGGCGGGTGGCCAAAGAACGCATGTAAACATGGGGGTGATGGATCGCGTTCATCCGCATACGGTCCCCAAGCAGAGCTCCCCCGGTTTTGCGTTTCGAGGGGTCCACGGAAACAACTGCGATCCGGCGTTCAGGGAATTCCTGGATGAATCTCCTCACCAGTTCGTCAATCAGACAGGATTTGCCGGCTCCTCCAGTACCAGTCAGTCCAATGACCGGTGGATTGGAATTTTGTGGAAGTCCCTCGACAAAACTTGAAACCAGATCTGAATCTTCTGTCTGTTCGATCCAGGTCAGGGCACGGGCCAATGCTGGAGAATTTCCGGGATTAAAAAGGGAGGGATCAGGTTTTTCATCCCCTCCAGTCAGGCTGAAATCAGATTTCTTGAGCATGTCCGCAATCATTCCTTCGAGGCCCATCTCCCGTCCATCGTCCGGGGAGTAGATGCGGCATACGCCGTAATCCATCAATTCCTCGATTTCCCTGGGGATGATCACCCCGCCCCCGCCTCCAAAAACCCGGATGTGTCCTGATTTCTTTTCCCGGAGCAGATCGATCATGTAACGGAAAAACTCATTGTGTCCCCCCTGGTAGGAACTGACGGCGATCCCCTGAACATCTTCCTGAATAGCAACTTCGACAATCTCTTCGACCCCTCGGTCATGACCGAGATGGATCACTTCTGCACCCATCGACTGCAGAATCCGGCGCATGATGTTGATCGCAGCGTCATGACCGTCAAACAAGCTGGTCGCAGTTACAAAACGGATCCGGTTGTTTAGGGTCAGATTTGTTGAAGGAAGGGGGTGACTCATGAGACTAAAAGTTTTTCAAAACTTAGATGCCAGAGATATTGAGCAGGTTTTCACGGTCCAGTCCCAGGTTCTCTCCTGCGTCCAGAATCTGATTCCATGTGTTGTCGTCAACAGGGATTCCGTCTTTTTCACGTTCACGGAGGGAGATTCTTTCAGGATCACCGGCGATCAGTATCGGGTTTTCAGGATCTGCGGGGGGCGATGCTTTGACATAATTCACCATCGCTTCAATTTCATGATGCATGGCAGGAATTTCCAGAAGTCTCGATGGATCAACGATGAAGGTGATCATATTATTGGTGATCCCGCCTTTGCGCTCATTTTCAGGCTGTATGGTGAATCCACCGCTCAACATTCCTCCCAGCAGTTCACAGAAAAGGGCAAGGCCGTATCCCTTGTAATCCCCAGCTGGGGTCAGGGCTCCTGGTGGGCTTTCTTTTCCAGAGCGATGATAGATATGGGATTCCATCACTCTGGGATCCCGGCTGGGCTGTCCTCGGTGATCGATGAGCCAGTCTGCTGGAAGCTCTTCGCCTTTGTTGAGGGCTACCCGTATTTTACCAAGTGCGATCCGACTGGTGGCCATATCAAGTAGGATCGGTGGCTGTTTTGCAGTTCCAGGCATGGCAATGCAGACTGGATTGGTGGCAAAACGCGCATCGGATCCACGGTATGGAGCAACCAGGGGGGGATGATCGGTGACGTTGACAAAATGCAGGGAAACCATTCCGGCATCAATGCTCTGTTCTCCGAAAGTGCCTATTCGACCCATATGGTAGGAATTCCGGAGTGTCATCAACACGAGGCCTTTTGTTTTGCAAAGCTCCAAGGCTTGTTCCATGGCTTGTTTCCCGACGGACTGTCCGTAGCCTCGGTTTCCTTCGAACATGAGGATCGATCCATCCTCTTTCAAAAGTTCAGGTTTCTGATTCGGATTGAGCAACCCTTCACCAAGTTTTTTCATGTAAAGTGGCAGCATCCCCACACCGTGGCTGTCATGGCCACAGAGATTGGCGCGAACCAGGTGGGAAGCAACAGTATCGGCCTCTTCAGTCTGGCTTCCAGCTTTTTCAAGTAAAGCGATGACAACGTTTTTAAGGTTTTTGGACTGGATCAGGATCATTTTGAAATAATTGGAAGGGGTGGGGAAACGGACATGGTTTTGTAATAATCTCCCCAGGTGGGAATTGACTTGGAAAAATTGTGCTGGGAGGTCTTTAGGGTTTTCAGCCTGTGAAAGCCTGTAACCCTGTTTGAGCCCGTCCAAGGATCAAAGCGTGGATGTCGTGGGTTCCCTCGTAGGTGTTGACCGTTTCAAGATTCATCACATGGCGGATGACATGATATTCGTCGGAAATCCCGTTACCTCCGTGCATATCACGAGCTTGACGTGCTATGTCCAGGGCTTTTCCACAGTTGTTGCGTTTCATCAGCGAAATCACTTCTGGAGGACAATTGCCCTGGTCCATCATACGCCCCATCCTCAGCACACCTTGGAGTCCAAGAGTGATTTCAGTTTGCATGTCGGCCAGTTTTTTCTGGATCAACTGGTTGGCAGCCAAGGGTCGGCCGAATTGAGTACGTTCCAGCGTGTATTGACGAGCCGCGTGCCAGCAGAATTCTGCCGCACCCATCGTACCCCAGGCGATGCCGTAACGAGCTCTGTTGAGACAGCCGAAGGGCCCTTTCAGTCCGGACGCGTTGGGCAACAGATTTTCCTCCGGGACAAAGACCTGATCCATCACAATTTCCCCGGTGATTGATGCACGAAGTGACATCTTTCCACTGATTTTGGGAGTGCTCAGCCCTTCCATACCCCGTTCCAAAAGAAAACCTCGGATCACGCCGTCTTCGGTCTTAGCCCATACGACAAACACATCGGCAATTGGTGAATTAGTAATCCACATCTTGTTGCCATTAAGGCGGTAGCCTCCGTTTTCACGGATTGCGTGGGTTTCCATGCCTCCCGGGTCAGAACCATGGTCTGGTTCAGTCAGTCCAAAACATCCTGCAATTTCACCGGTAGCCAATTTAGGTAGAAAGCGTTTCTTTTGATCCTCGCTTCCATAAGTAAAAATCGGGTACATGACGAGGCTGGACTGCACACTCATTGCTGAACGGTAACCTGAATCGACTCTTTCGACTTCACGTGACACCAGTCCGTATCCGACATAACTGGTTCCTGAACCGCCGTATTCTTCTGGGAGGACGGAACCAAGCATCCCCATTGATCCCATCTCATTCAGAATTTCACGGTCGAACTCTTCCCTGCGATTGGCCTCCAGGATGCGTGATGCGAGTTTGTCCTGACAGAACTCTCGGGTTGAATCACGGATGAGACGTTCTTCTTCCGTTAGTTGTTCTTCAAAATTGAAAGGATCTTCCCAATGAAATGCGTTACGTGGAATGGGTGCAGTCATGTTTTTTTCTCAAGAAATTGTTTATGAAACTGTAAAGAAGGTCTGAAATATTTGCAATTTCAAAGTCTTCGCACTTTTTTAAACCTGATTATAAATTGAAAGCGTGAGGGCCATGATATAATTTGTTATCCATCACATAATATCTATGAGCATGAATTGAAGAATTTGAAATTCTATCTCAGAAACCTGGGGGGCGCCTTGATGGGGATCTTCTTTTGGACCCTAGCAGTGCAATCCCAGGATACGCTGGAGCAACAGGGAAGGATCAAGGCCCTGGTGGATGAACTTCGATGTCCAACCTGCCAGGGACTGTCAGTCAAGGATTCCGAAGCTGGATTCTCGGTCAGCATCCGCAACAAAGCGGAGGAGATGGTACGTCAAGGGTATAGTGATGATGAAATCAGGGGGTTTTTTGTTAAACGCTATGGGGAATGGATCCTTCGTGCACCTCCCAAGGAGGGGTTCAACTTGATCCTCTGGGCACTACCCGGAGCAGCCATCCTCTTTGGACTGTGGATGGTCTTTACGAAATCCAGACGTTGGGTGGAAATTGAAGGAAAGGAAGTAAAGCAGGAACTTTCAAGAACATTGAGTGAAGAAGAGGAGAATCTGGTTCGTCAGGACCTGGAACGTTTTAGGCAAAGTTAAGAGCTTCTTTTTTCCTTCATCCTGAATGCATGAAAGTTGTCAAAATCAATCAGATAATCCAGTGATTGATGGACTTTGCAATCATCCAGGTATTCCTGGTAGGCTGCACCTTCACTGCTTTGATAGCTTTCAATGAAAGAAGGATCAAAATCCTCCCGTTCGTCAATGTTGAAGGCCCGGGCGGTAGCAGCACTTGGTGACAGTTCAAGTAGGATTCGAATATCGATCAGTTCACTGAATTGTTTCAGAAAAAGAGTCGAACCCCAGACAACCAGTACCATTTCAGGAACCAGATAAAATGGAAATGGAGTTACCTCGAAACCCGAAAGAGGTTCTGGAGCTTGTTCGATCAGCTGTTGTTCGCCACGTGAAAAGGGACTCAGTACATGCTCCAAGACCCAATTGCAGACCCATTCTGAGCGCCAGTATTTAAGAAGATCATGCTGTTTCGAGAATTCTATCCCAAGTTGTTCGGTGAGATCGAGACCGGAAACAAGAATGTTTTTGGCTTCCATCACTTCCAGCAGTTCCCCGACGAAGAAGGCATGACCACATCCTTCCGGTCCACCGATGCCGAGTGTAAGGGGCATCTTGGGGGATTCAAGTTTCAATTTTTCTACCGTGCCAGCAATCTCTTGAGCCGTGTTTCGGCTGGGGTGAAAAACTTCCAGCAAATCCTGAAGGTTTTGATACTGCATTCCCTTTTTTTGAAGGGTTTCTGCGATACTTCCTGCAAAACCCTGGTTCCTTTGAGCCAACAGGGTTTGGATGTCGGGATCATCCGAAATCCAGAAGACGAGTGGATCATCAAGGTTGGTGTTCTGTTGCAGCAGATCAGGGGTTTTTCCATTGAGCACCGAAACATTTTGATAGGTTTGCCAGTCCTGAATTCGGATCATTTCAGAAATCAAAACGATGCTGTAGGATCGTTCATCGAGGACCTTGATCATGGTCTGGAAGTTGGTCCATCCCTCGTCACTGGAGATGGAATGCAAGTGGTTCAGGTCAAAAACGAGCCTACAAACTTTGTTAAGTTGAAATTTGGTCTTCATGCTTTTTCTAAGTTAAAACGGGAACGAATGTTTTTATGCTGAAACGACACAACCAGCTTCGCAACACCTTTCTCAGAATCCTCGACCTGCTTACCGCGCTGGCAGCATGGGAATTGGCCTACCTGCTTCGGTTTTACTGGATCGACTGGCCTGCGGCGATCGAGATCCCCTCCCATCAGGAATACCTTAAAGCGGCTCTATTGGCGGCGGTCATCACGTTGCTGATCTTTTCTCTGAGTGGTGTATATCGTCTGCAGCATTCTCTGAGGCTCCGTGTCGAAGGGTGGCTCGTGGTACGTGGAGCAACAGGGGTTTTTATCCTAACTTTGGTTGCGGCTTTTTTTTATCGAGGTTTTTCCTATTCTCGTATCCACATGCTTTATTTTCTAGTTTGTTTTGTGCTGATGCTGGGTTTTACGAGATACCTGATGCGTAGATTTATGAGCTGGATTCACTCTCGTGGAGCTTATCTGGAAAGAGTGTTGCTGGTGGGTGATGGAATTCAGGCGAATGTTTTAGTCAAGAGACTGAAGGAATTGAAACCGCTTGGGATTCATCTTTCGGGTTTCATCTCCCTTGAAGAACTACCTGATTTAACTCAAGGGATAACTTGTTTGGGACGGCTGGAAGATCTGCCAAACGTTATTCAGCAGGAGCGGATAGATCAAGTTTTTATCAGTCTTTCCCTGGGGGAACAACATCGTCTTGAAGAATTGAAGGATCTTCTTTCAGAACAGTGGGTGGATGTTCGAATCGTTCCGGATCTTGGAAGTTTCCGGACGCTTCACACCGATGTTGAATCATTCGCAGGAATGCCTCTGGTGACTCTGGTCCAGAGTCCCATGACGGGCTGGAACCAAGTTCTAAAACGGATCATGGATCTCACAGGAGGGATTTTGGCCCTGATCCTTTTTTCGCCTATTATGATGCTGATTACGGTTCTGGTTAAAATCACTTCTCCAGGGCCGGTGCTTTATCGTCAACAACGGATGGGGTTGGACGGAAAGACGTTCTATGCACTTAAATTCCGTTCGATGCGTCAGGACGCAGAGCTGCAGACGGGCGCCGTCTGGGCCTCTGAGAACGACAACCGCAGAACACCTCTTGGGGTTTTCTTAAGACGTTTCAACCTCGATGAATTGCCTCAGTTGTTCAATGTCCTGCTGGGTGAAATGAGCCTGGTTGGCCCCAGACCGGAAAGGCCGGTGCTGATTGAGGAGTTCAAATCAAGAATACCCAACTACATGCTGCGCCATAAGGTCAAGGCGGGCATTACCGGCTGGGCCCAGATCAACGGTTGGCGTGGGAATACTTCCCTTGAAAAAAGGATTGAGCACGACCTTTACTACATCGAACGCTGGTCAGTCTGGTTTGATCTTAAGATCCTGGTATTGACCTTCTTCAAAGGGTTTGTTGATCCGAATGCCTACTGAACTACCACTCTGGAGCTTTCGGAGGATGGGGCTTGAAAGGGCCTTTACCCTGCTTGAGACCCTGCTCAGTCTGGGCCTCCTGGGGATTCTGCTGGTCATTGCCGTACCCGATTATTTCCCGATACTGGAACGACAACGGTTTGAAAACACGGCATCGGAGGTCCGCGGATTACTTGAGGAGGCACAATCCCTGGCCCTGACCCGGCAAGTCTCCCATCGTTTAGGTTTTGATCTCTCAGACCATAGCCTGCTGATCGAGCACAAACGTTCCGGAGATTATGAAATCCTGCAAAGAAGACCCATCGACAAAAGCGTTTCCCTTGAAGCCACCCGCTGGCCGGCCTTTGGCCCGTTTGGTTTTGCCCTTTCAGGAACCGTTCTTCTCCATTCTTCTGCTTTCCAGACGAGCATCATTGTCAGTAGCGTAGGGCGCATCCGGCAGATGAATGTTATGAAAAAATAAGAGCAGTTTTTAGAATGCTGATGAATGAGAACTCTTGAGCTGTTTTTATTCTTTTCTTTTTGTTTGGTTCTGGCTTCGTGTAGTGCTTCCAGTCCTAATCCAACAAACCAGAAACCCGAAAGTATTGTTGTCCCGGTATCGGTTTTAGGAGAGGTTTCTGGCGTCCGAAGTCAAATCCTTCAAAACACGCTCAATGAAACAATCTCAACAAAGTTTAGAATTGTTCCTCAGGAAAAATTTGAAGAGGCTCAAGAAAGTGCTTTTCAGGAAATGGATTATGACCAGTGCACCGAAGGGCAGTGTTTCATGCTCATCCAGGATATGTTGCAGGTTCAGTTCTTGTTCCATTTGGAGGTTGTGGCTGATGGGGATTTGACTCAACTGAGTCTCAAACTCGTTGACTTGGATGAAAAGAAGACGATAACCGATGCGTGTGAAAAGTGTACGACCATGCAATTGAGTGAACGTACCAGAAAACTCACAGAAAGGTTGCTCACTGAAGTTGATATTATCACTATGGATGAATTTGGAGAGGAATCTCAGGAATCCAAGCAGAAAGATGAACTCAAATTTGAATCGGAGTCCGAGAAAAAGGCAAAATCAATGGATGGGGAAAAATGGAATTTACGAATCAGGGGAATCTATGGTGACTATTCTAAAAAAGATTTGAGCATAAGAAATGTTTCATACGCCTTATCCTGGAAAGGCTTCGGTTTGGGGACGTCTGCTTTCAAACAAACCATGAAGTCTTCTTCAGGAAATCAATATACTGTGAATGCAAATTTTATTGATTCTTTCATCATACTTGGTGACCGATTCACTGGAACGGCCGGGATCGGCTGGGCTAATTCTGGAAAGGCCGAAATAAAATCCTCCCAACAAAGCTATCAGAGTGAGCAAGTTTATGGGTTGAAATACTTTGGCCTTCTGGCATATCAATGGGGAGTTTTTGAAAGCATGCTCGGTTATCAATACCTTCAGCTAAGATATCGTCAAATTCGAAATGTTCAGAGCGGGTTCGATTTAAAGAATCCGTTATATGTCTTTGGAGGGTTGTTCATGTTCGGCTTAGGACTGGAGTTTTGATGAAACAGAACTGGAACTTCATTGTATTTTTTCTTCTTTCCATCATTTTCCTTCATTCCTGTGGTTCATCTGATACGAACCAGAATGATGTCGATTCAGAGGTGCTTGATGATTCCACAGGAGATGATCTGGAAACAAAATCTTTGGATAATAGATCCTTTGAAGTTTCTTCAGGCACGGTCTCTTTCCTGATTCATGCAACATCACCCTCATCCATAAGACCCCAGTTCACATCGCTCAAAGATCCTGATGGCAACGAAATAATGACGAATTTAGGAGAATTTGCATGGAGATCTTATGGGTACAGTAATGTTCTGGTTCCAATCTCATCCAATTACTCTGCAAAGCAAGGTGTTTGGAGCTATTCGGTAAGTAATTACAGTCAGCTTTCTATTGGTAAGCGAACCATTGCGATTTCTTCAGTACCCACCATTAAAGTTCAGCCTTACATTACTGGAACCACATATACTTCGGATAATATCAGTTCCGCTCTAACCATCATGAAGAACATCTACTCGACCAATGGTGTGATTTTGGATGTACTTGAAACCATAACTCTTTCCGAAAGTAAATATTCCCAGGTGAGCTACGACTTTACGAACAGCGTTACTTCAGAAATGGCTTCCAAAGGGCTTGCCGACCGGGTCAATCTTTTCTTTATCTCTGATTACACTGATGCCAGTTATCTGGGTAATTCGGCGGGAATTCCTGGTTCTCAAGGGCTGGCCGGGAGTCACAATGGAGTTCTAATCAGTCTTAAAGCACATAAAAATGGTGATGGGAGCCTTAAGGACCAATTGTTGGGAGAAACGGCAGGGCATGAGATGGGGCATTTTTTAGGTCTTTTTCATCCTTCCGAGAGTAATGGGATACTATTTGATCCGATTACTGACACTCCACAATGTCCTTCATCAAAAAACACGAACAATGATTCGAATCTCACTGCAGAAGAATGTGGTCAGGAATATGGTGCAGACAATTTGATGTTTTGGGATGCATGGGACAATGGCAACCAGGACAATTTGACAGCAGGGCAGGTTTACGTATTGAAACGAGCATTGATCGCAAAATGAAACAAAGAGTTGAAATGAAAATTAAATTTGGGATGCTGATACTGGTTTTATTCATCACCAAAAGTAGCATTTTAGCGGTTCCCG
>MPLX02205411.1_pt1 | contig 78332 bp, 70 predicted proteins | sample 1617341 | NCBI WGS metagenome assembly MPLX02 (sample SAMN05944804, study PRJNA350692) | marine metagenome | biome: marine; feature: ODZ; material: water; isolation source: 120 m water sample filtered on 0.2 um supor filter | place: Pacific Ocean | collected 2012-04-08 | depth 120m m | reverse complement strand
TTCTTTAATTTTAAATACATAAATTTCACCATCTACATTTTTTGTTGCTGTGTTGTCGCAAGTACCATCACCATAGTTTATAGTTGCAATTAATTTTTGTTCTTTGTAATACTCAATTGTCCCATCTACAATATAATTGCATCCTTGTATTTCAACTAAAGGGTTTGTGATAATTTTTTTATAGTTATCTCCTTTATTTTGTTCTTTCTTTGACAAACTATAATTATATATTTTATCATTTATTGTTTTTGTTGCAATATCATCACATTTACCATTTCCATAATCAATAACTGCTAAAGTTATATTTTCTTTAATATACTCTATTCTTCCTTTAACAGGATAATCACAATCTTCTTTTTTTTCTAAAGGAATTGTGATATTTTTCTTGTAATCAGATGTTTTTAGAGTCAAATAATTTTCACTATTATAGTAATTGACATCCTTTGTTGATGTGGTTTTATCTTTGTCCTCATTTTTCCCACAAGAAAAAATAAATAGAAATATCAGAATGCTTATTGTTGTAATGGATATTTTTTTCATCACTTTTTTTTATAAAATTTATTTTCTAACCTAAATTAACCTAATCTTCTATAATCTTCAAGTTACTCCATGATACCTTCAAGATCCCACTCACACGAACATAATAGGAGGTAGGAAAGAATAGTTGAGACAATTCTGAAATTTGGATTATCTTTAATGATGAACTCCCTCTCCTTCACCCTCCAACACCGAAGGTCAACCCACACCCTCAGAGTCCTCTATGGTCTCGAAGGAATGAAATACATCATCCAGATTTATGAAGGAGAGATAAACGGTCACGGAGAGAAGGAAGGTCTACCCACCGAATACCAATACAAGTTTGAACAAGAAATGATAAAATACGTTCACGATCTAAAGAAGGATCTGAAAGAGAAGGGATGGATTGAAGGGGAGTCACCAGAGGTTTCTCAGACCTCATTTTTGAGGGGTGAGGACTGTGATGCAGAATTGGGGTTCAAGTTTGAGTAAATAATGAAACTTCAACTTACAATTTATTATCTCTCAAAGACTCTGGAATTTCTTCTTGAGAAGTATTGGGTATATACTTTTTTGGTTTTAGGTTTCCTGTCTTGGTATTTCTTCTTCTGATTTGAGTAAATCATAATTACTGAAGTGAGTGTTTTCTCAAGAAATATGGAAATAAGAAATCAGATCGAAACGATGTCGGAGGGAGATGGTGAAGGGTTTTGTGAGAGTCTTGATTGATTACAGAAGGAGGATAATATGTAAGTACATTGTTTGGTCATGATTTTGGTCATGGTTCACAAATCAAGGAAGACTTTGACAACCTATGATTTGAGTAATAGGAACGAATTACGAGAGACTTCTGGTTCCGTATAAAGACGGAATACCGAATCCCTTCTACGGCACCAGATAATCCTCATAGAAATATAGAATATCTTCTTAAAATACTAATATAATTGAAGAATCTTATATTCTCGTTTTCCACTTAAAATTATTGATTTGAAGGTTGCACCAGAGTTTTGTGGCATTTTGTGGTGACCTTTTGAACTGGTTGAGTTTGATCCTACTCGAAGCTAATCAGTTAATCACAATGGTAGAAAGAATAGTTCACACTAAAAAGTGGACTGTGCTTCGATTCCCGTTATAATTGGGCACAGTTCTTTTTGTTATGTCATTCCTTAGTACGCTCCTGGAGCAATAGGAAAATCTCGTATTATGGAAATTCCTTCGAAAAAAGGTTTTTCTCAATGAAGTCTTTAACAATGGAGTCGATTATGATGAAAACATCATTCAAGGCAGCTAAAGTTTTTGTATTAATTGCCCTTTCTTTTTTGATATCCCTATCAGTTCAAGCAAGAGGGAGATTGACGCTATACTGTAGTGTTGGTGCAGATGTATGCGAATTGATTGTCAGGAATTTCCAGAAAGAGACTGGCATTAAAGTGGCTATGACAAGGAAAAGTTCTGGAGAGACTTTGGCTCAAATCAAAGCGGAGTCTTCTAATCCCAAAGGTGATGTTTGGTTTGGAGGGACAGGAGATCCACATCTCACTGCATCTCAGGAAGGCTTAACCTACAAATATAAATCAAAACATTTTGATGATTTACGTCCAGCAGCTCAACAACAGGCAATAAACGGCAATTATAAAACCGTTGGAATTTATGTCGGTGCACTGGGTTATGGTTATAATGAAGACCTGATGAAATCAAAAGGTCTGCCGATTCCTTCGTCATGGGATGATTTAACTAAGTCGGTCTATAAAGGTCATATCCAGATGGCGAATCCGAACTCATCAGGTACGGCCTATACCACCCTGGCCACCATCCTACAGATATTTGGTGAAACAAAGGGTTGGGAATATATGAAAAAACTTCACCTCAATATTAATCAATACACCAAATCCGGTTCTGCTCCGATTAAAGCTGCAGGAAGAGGTGAAAACACGATAGGGATCTGCTTTCAACACGATGCAGTCAAGCAGGCTAAAAAAGGGTTGAAAGTTAAAGTGGTTTCTCCTTCAGAAGGCACAGGTTATGAAGTCGGATCAATGAGTATCATTGATGGTGCTCGGAATCTAGATGAAGCAAAAATATTTTATGATTGGGCCGTTAGTCCTGCAGCACAGACACTGATTTTCACTTCAGGAATATCACTTCAAGTGCCTGCGAATACCAAGGCCAGTGCAGACCCTGATGCTCCGGACCTCTCTACCATTAACCTGATCGATTACGATTTTCAGACCTATGGCAATAAAAAGAAGAGAGCTCAACTGTTATCGAAATGGGATGATGATGTAAGTACAATTGCCCGTTAATTAATCTTATAATGAGGAAACTCGTTGTCTGCTGGATCCTAATAGGATGTGTAGGCTATTTTATCCTTCCCTGGTATGTGGTAGATGACGGTTTCTTCTCAATAGAATTCTTTCAGTACTACAGTTTAGAGGATTATGGGCCAGCCATAATCCTCTTCTTTCTTGATGACAAAATCTGGCTTCTTCCCCTCCTATTTTTTTTACTGGTTCCAGTAGTCTTCTTTTTCAAAAAAACCAACAATTCCATCTATTCAAACCTTTTCATTTTTATAGGTTTGTTAGGGTTAATCTATTTTTTCTTTCAAGGTTTTTCAATTGGATTACGAGGTTGGAATTACAACTATCTTGAAAATGTGTTTGGACCTGTAGATCGGCAATACGGCATGGGAGTCGGAGCAGTTCTGGTTGGTTCGACTTTTGTTTTCTATATAACTCATGGACTGGCATCCCGTGGATGGCTGAATGGTGACAATTTTATTGTTGGAAGTATTGGATCGATCATCTTTCTGGTATCGCTCTTTGTTTTTTACCCAATATTCAGAATGTTTTCTTTTGCATTTAAAAGTGTTGAAGGAGGTTATGAATTAGGAAACTTTTTCAACAAATTCTTAAATAAAGGAGTATGGGGTTTAGAATGTCTCTCAGGCAATTATAGTTGTGGGGTAATTTGGAACACTCTTACGATGGGGACCCTTAGTGCTTTTTCATCAACTTTTTTAGGACTGGCTTTTGCCCTTTTAATTGTAAGAACCAATTTTCGAGGGAAAAAAATTATCAGGGTTTTATCTGTTTTACCAATTATTACCCCTCCCTTTGTCAAAGGTTTAGCCATCATTCTTTTGTTTGGTCAGAGTGGAGCCATAAGTTCATTTCTGGAATGGGCCTTTGAGATTGAAAGATCAAGATGGATCTATGGCTTACCTGGTATCTGGTTTTCTCAAACCCTGGCCTTTACCCCCATAGCATTTTTAGTGTTAATTGGTGTTGTTGAAAGTGTAAGCCCCTCAATGGAAGAAGCTTCACAAACTCTTCGGGCTTCAAGCTGGCAGGTTTTCAAAACGGTCTCACTGCCTCTCATGCGCCCTGGGATAGCCAATGCATTTTTATTGGGTTTTATTGAAAGTTTAGCGGATTTAGGCAATCCCTTGGTACTCGGAGGTGATTTTGATGTTCTTTCCACAGAAATATTTTTTGCTGTTGTTGGAGCTCAATATGATGAATCACGAGCGGCCGTCTTTGCAGTAATGCTTTTGACAATTATCCTTATCGTGTTTTTTCTCCAGTACCAATGGTTAGGCAAGAAATCATATATTTCAGTTACTGGTAAGGGAGACAGTGGTGTTCATCCAGTTTTGCCTCCAATGGCAAGAACACTAATCTATGCCTTCGCCCTACCGTGGGCAGCGATCACATTTATTATTTATATTATGATTCTATTTGGTGGTTTTGTTGAATTGTGGGGATTGAATCATAGTTTTACTTTAAAACATTATATTGAAGCTTTTGGAATAGAGTTTTTAGAAAACAATGAAATCATGTGGAGTGGTAGTGCATGGAATTCATTTAATGTAACATTTTTAGTCGCTTTTTTTGCAGCTCCTCCGACAACGGCAATTGGTATCCTTACGGCATATTTATTGACACGCCATAAATTCAGAGGAAAAAATGCCTTTGAATTTGGAACAATGCTCAGCTTTGCCATACCAGGAACGATCATCGGCGTCAGTTATGTTTTTGCTTTCAACATCCCACCAATTGAGATGACTGGAACAGGGCTGATTTTGGTAATTTCATTCATATTTAGAAATATGCCTGTTGGTGTAAGAGCCGGGATTGCATCCATGAACCAACTTGATCCTCACCTGGATGAGGCTTCTATGACATTGAATGCATCAAGTTTTCAAACATTTAAGAACATTCTCCTACCCTTGTTAAAACCTGCTATAATTGCGGCATTTATTTTTAGCTTTGTCAGGTCGGTTACGGCTATCAGTGCTGTAATCTTTTTAGTCAGTGCAAACTATGATCTTGCTGTGTCTTACATTCTCGGACGTTTAGAAAATAACGACTATGGGCTGGCCATAGTTTATTCATCAGTACTGATTATATCTATGTTGATGGTGATTATTTTGATTCAAAGATTAATTGGAAAAACACAAATCGGCAGACGTGATCCAAATGCATCTATGCTGCAAGCAAATCTAGGCTGATTGATCATGAAAAAAGCAAGAGTACTTTTTAAAAATATTGTTAAGGAATACACAAAGGGAATCCCTGCAGTAGACAATGTTTCATGCACATTTGAACCAGGGACACTTACGACCTTACTTGGCCCATCAGGCTGTGGAAAAACAACCTCACTTCGTCTTATAGCCGGGCTGGAACGGGCTACTTCTGGGAAAATATTCATTGATGAAAAAGATGTAACCCTACTTCCTGCAACAGACAGAGATGTAACTATGGTGTTCCAGTCATATGCCTTGTTTCCTCATATGAGTGTTTTAGAAAATGTTTCCTATGGGCTCAAAATGGCAGGAGTGGCCAAAGAAGAGTATTCTGAAAAAACCATTGAAACCCTTAAATTGGTTGGACTTGAAGGCTTTGACCAGAGGATGCCATCGGAGCTTTCTGGAGGGCAACAGCAAAGGGTTGCTGTCGCAAGAGCCATTGTTCTCGAACCGAAAGTTCTTTTGTTTGATGAACCTTTATCTAATCTTGATGCAAAGTTGAGAAGACAGGTTCGTGAAGATATAAGGAATCTCCAGCAGAAACTTGGTGTTACAACGATTTATGTGACTCATGACCAGGAAGAAGCATTGGCGATCTCAGATAAAGTCATTGTCATGAATGAAGCTGTGATTGCTCAGGAAGGCAACCCCAAAAATTTATATAATCATCCTAACACTAGTTTCGTGGCCAACTTCATTGGAGATGCGAATATTGTTGAAGCCACGATTGAAAAGAAAACCGGTCAGGACTATGACATAGACTTTGGAGGGGTTAAAAAAACTATTTCTTCAGAATTTGAACGGACTGATAAAATATCCCTTGCTCTCCGTCCTGAAACCATTGAAATAAATCAAAAAAAATCAAAAAATACCATTTCTGCTAAGGTAGAGAATGTTTCATTTGTAGGGAGTCAGTACCAGTATTCGGTTTCTACCAGCTTAGGAAACATGTATGTCGTTTCAAATGAAACAAATGTGTATCAGAATATAAATGATGAAGTATATTTATCATTCAAAGATGATGGTATATCAATTCTATCGGATTAAGAATCAGTAAACGATTTCAAAATATTTCTTAGCCTTCCTTCAAGATCTGAAGCAATAGTTTCGTTAAAAAAAACTCCTGAAAATTATTTAAGCCAAACTTGAATATCATTTTTATAAATTGATTATGAAGTTTTAAATAACTTAATCCTAATGCTTCCGGGAAGGTTGACAAGGTGCAATCGACCACTTTAGTCAACCAGTATTTCCCTTCTTCAAGCTTTTCCAAAAGATCTGCAATACCCCTTCGGACAGTCACTGGCAGACTTTCTTTGTCCAGACCGAGACCAACTGAATTAAGACCAGGCAGGATTGGCTTTCTGCGAGAATAACCCCCTTCTTGATCCCGTTAAGAGTCATTATCCAACGAAATGAAGCCAACCGTTTACCTTCAATGGTTTCCTAAATCTTAAGGACCCTATTAGGAAACATGTTCTTCGAACTGTATGAACGGTGAATTAAATCCATGGGATCATCGACCAAATTCATAGCTTATTTTCGAAGAATCCTATGATGAAACAAAACAAGAAAATTGAAAATTACAATCATTCAACATAATCTTTCTTTTCTTATTTTTTATTAATTGAATTTCCCACAAACATTCTTATGTGGAAGCCTCCTGAAAGAATTCGATGGCATTCTTCATTGGGAACCATACCCGATGTGAAAGAAATTGAGTCGTCGGTGCTCTTTTCACCAATCGAATTTGGCCGCTTGAAACTCCGCAATCGCACTTGGGTCCCTGCGATGGTTCCTTGGCGTGCAACAGAAGATGGTCAAGTCACAGATGAGGTTTTAGAATGGTATGGAAGATTTGCCAAGGGAAAACCTGCCGCTATCGTCATTGAAGCAACAGGCATTCGTGATATTTCATCGGGTCCTTTGCTACGTATAGGTCATGATCGTTATATTCCTGGTATTCAAAAACTTGTAGAGCGTATTAGGGATGAAAGTGGAGGACAAACGAGAGTTCTCATTCAGTTGATAGATTTCCTTGCTATCCGAAGGAGGCCACAACGTGAAAAATTTCTAAATCATCACTTGGTCATTACATCACGAATTCGTGATCGCTTAAATCTCCCACTTGCTGAAGAAAAAGAGATCCGAATAAAATTGCTAAACCTTAAGGATAAGGATCTTGAACAAATTTTAGATATTCGTGATTGGGAATCACTTTGTAAGGGGTATCGAGAAAGGGTAACAGACATGCATTTGCCTAATATTAAACAGTTGCCTGAGGTCCTTCCGGGCCTTTTTGCAAATGCAGCATTAAGATCACAAAAAGCAGGATTAGACGGGATAGAACTCCATTATGCTCATGCTTATACCATGGCTTCATTTTTATCAGCTACCAATATTCGTAATGATAGCTATGGAGGTTCAAGGGAAAACCGGATTAAACTTCCTTTAGAAGTTTTTCATTCAGTTCGTGACATTGTGTCTGAGGATTTCATTATAGGCGCCCGTTTTCTTGCTGAAGAATGCATCAATAACGGCAGTTCCATTTCGGATGTTTGTTTTTTTGCCTCTGAGTTTGCCCGTGCAGACATGGATTATCTTTCATTATCACGTGGAGGAAAATTTGATGATGCAAAACAGCCTAGAGTTGGTGAAGCTGCCTATCCTTATACGGGACCAAGTGGTTATGAATGCATGCCTCAAAACATTTCAGATAAAAATGGGCCATTCGGAAGGAATTTTTCAGCTTCAAAAGAGATAAGAAACCATGTCCGTCAGTCAGGTTGCAAAACTCCAGTGGTGGTTGCAGGTGGTATACATAATTTCCAGATAGCAGAACATGTATTAAAAGAGGATATTGCAGATATTGTCGCTTCAGCCCGCCAATCTCTTGCAGATCCTGACTGGTTTTTGAAACTGGAATCAGGCTATGGGAGAGACATCCGCCTTTGTCAATACTCCAACTATTGTGAAGGCCTAGATCGAACCCACAAACAAGTGACCTGCCAATTTTGGGATCGCTTGAATCTGGATCAATCAAAAGGCCATTTGAGCAAGGATGGAAAGAGGCGGCTGGTTGCCCCTGATTGGGATAAGATACCTCTAAAATCGTGAATAAATCTCCACAAGTCGATCGATACATACATGATCGTTTACCTCCCAATGATCAGTGGCCAGAACTAATTCTGCCCAATCATTTTCAACAACGCATACCCCTCAATTGTGCAAATTTACTTTTAGATCGCCGTCTTGAAGAAGGATTGGGAAGTAAAACAGCTTTTGTCTCAAAATGTATATCCTGGAGTTATTCCGAACTTTATGAAAGGACCTGCCGAATGGCTCATGTCCTGACAAATGATTTTGGAGTACAACCGGGCAATCGAGTTCTCATTCGTGGCCCAAACTCCCCAACATTGGCTGCCATATGGATTGCAATACAGAAAATAGGGGCGATTGCCGTGACAACGATGTCATTACTACGTTCAAGAGAACTTGCAAAGATCATCGAAAAGGCAAAACCGATTCTTGCTGTTTGCGATTGTTCAATAGTGGACGAATTAAGAAAGTCGATTCAAGCGAATCCACATGCTTGTGAAATCCTGACATATGATGAATCAGGAGGAGAACTTGAAAATCGGATGATTCACCATCCAGAGGCATTTGAGAACTGTTCTACTTTCAGTGATGACATATCACTGATTGGGTTCACATCGGGTACTACAGGTGAACCCAAAGGGACGATCCATTTTCACCGTGATGTAATGTCGGTTTGTGAAACCGTAGCGGAACATATCATTCATCCAGTACCGAATGACATTTTTATAAGTACAGCACCTTTGGCATTTACTTTTGGTCTGGGAGGACTTGTTCTTTTCCCGTTATATGGAGGGAGTACTTCAGTTTTGAACGGACGCTATTCCCCTGAGGAACTTCTTGATGCCTTCGAAAAATATAAAGCTACGATATGTTTCACTGTACCTACTTTTTATCAGAAAATGGCTCGTCTGGCGGAAAAGAAAAACTTCGCCAATTTAAGAATGTCAATATCTTCAGGTGAAGCTTTAGCTCAATCAGTTAAGACAGAATGGCTCCATGCAAGTGGACAAGGTCTGACCGAACTCCTGGGGTCCACAGAGATGCTTCATGCTTTCATAGGCCCAACTGAAGAACAAATACCTCCGGAAACTATTGGGAAAGCCATACCGGGTTATAGGGTCGCCATTCTGGGAAATGAGGGAGAACATTTACCTACAAATGAAATTGGTCATCTGGCAGTTAAAGGCCCTACTGCATGCCGTTATCTTGAAGATTCTCGTCAAAAGGATTATGTCCAATTTGGATGGAATATCACAGGTGATGCCTGTTCCTTGGATAAGAATGGATACGTCATATACCATACTCGTGTTGATGACATGATCATTTCCAGTGGATACAATATATCAGGGATTGAAGTAGAGAATGTACTTCTCGAAAATCCCAAAGTCAGTGAATGTGCGGTTATCGGCACCCGGGATCCAGAACGTGGACAGGTGGTCACCGCCTACATTGTTCCCAAGGATCAACCTAAAGATGAAACAGGATATATAGAAGATCTTCAGTCTTTTGTAAGAAGTCGGCTGGCTCCATACAAATACCCAAGAAAAATAAAAATACTCACTGATTTGCCACGCAATGAATCTGGAAAATTACAGCGCTTCCGATTGAAGGAATAAACGGTTTTCTTTCTTACTATGATTCCTTGGGTCGTAAAGAAATTCTGAATCTTGTGGCAATGTTGGGATTCTTGATTAAGGCAGATGATGAAGTGCTTTTTTCAGGGAAAAAGCCCTGTGGGATCGTTTTAGGAACGATCTGGTTGTTTAGGTATGATACGAGACTGAAAAGAACTTGAAGTGGATTTGATCGATCGTGAAATCAACGACCCTTCCTTGAAAATGGGGTCGGGTATGATTTCAAGGATCGCCCGGGACTCCGTAGGAAGGTGCGGCATCCGGGTTGACAGAACGAAGCAGATAAGAATCCATCTCGGGCAGGTATCGAGCCCATAACGCCCGAAGTTCCTGGATTGGTTCATCCGACCAGTCAACCCGCAGGTCGATCACCGGCCAGTCCGTTTCGATTGAGACTTGAATGCCTGCAGAACGGACGGGACCTTTTTCACCTCCTGCTGCAAGACCTGCTTCCAAAGCACCCAGCAGACGTTCTGCAAGGTGGCCTTCCAGGGCCATGAACCTTTCCAACATGACTTCGATCACATTTTCATGAGCCAGAAGATTTCCTGCCGCAGCGCAATGGGTTTCTGGGACGACATGGTTTATTCCTAAAGCCTTATCACCACTGAAACAAGCCGACCTGCCCCTGCAATCCAAAACAGCAAGTTGTCTCCACTCGAGATGGCTTTCAGAATTTTTTAGGGAAGTGAGCACTGCTTCCGGTTCCATTCCGGATTCAAGCAGGTCCAGCATCTTCTTTCCGAGGGAGGGATCGGTCACATTCTGAGTCAGGACAGCACCAACCCCGCTCCGGGTGAAGAGGCAGCGGCTGGCGACACAAATGCTGGATGAGGTGATGGCACCTCCTACCATCCCCGTTTCAGGACAGTGTCCGATGATGGAAACCGTCAAGGACGAACCTCCTCGATGACTGCAATCACATCGATCTCCATCAGCCATTCCGGTTTGGCCAATCCTGCCACCACCCCTGTGGAAACCGGGAAAATGCCTTTCAATGATTGACCCACTGCACGGTACACGGCTTCCCGATCTTTGGGATCAGTCAGGTAGATGGTGATCTTACAGACCTCTTCCAGGCAACTTCCTGCCTCTTCCAGAAGTTGTTTTACGTTTTTCATGGCCTGCTCAGCTTGTGCCCCGGGATCGTCCTGACCGACGAGTCTGCCATCGAAATCCGTTCCAACCTGACCTCTGAGGAAGACCATGTTTCCGGCACGCACCACTTGGCAGAGGTCATTGTCCAGATTTTGATCAGGATAGGTGTCCCGGGTGTTGAATTTTCTAAAACGTTGATGGGGCATGGTCAAAAATCAAAATGGTTGTAAACAGTTTGAGGGCCAATCAGTGATCGGCATAATCAGAATTCAAAAGGTATTTTTCAAAGGCCAGAAATGTTCTTCAATCCTTTGTAAGCCAGTTTTCATCAATGGTGTCATTTCTTCCGGACAGATGACGGATTTCTATTCAACTCAGAGGAAAAATGGGGATCTTAGACGATCCACGTCTTTCCGTCCAGTTGATTTCCTGCCTCGTTTCAGCACTCACACCGGCATTGCTTTTCAGCGATCAATATATTGGGGCTTGAACAGGACAGTTCAAGAATTTCCTGAATGTTTCATAAAACCGGCTCCTCGTTGTCCCAGAAGCTTTCGAGTCCCACGCCGAGTCCGTCGGCAAGCCGGTTGACGTAGGCATAATATCCGGCAACCTGGTTCACATGAAGGATGCCGACATCCGTGAAACGAGCTTCCTTGAGGGCTGTTACGTCTTCCTCGACCATGTTCCAGGGCTCCCTGGTCAGTTTGGCGGAATAGTCGAGCATTGCGCGTTCACGAGCACTGAGGGAAACGGACTGGTAATCCGTGATGAATTTTTTAACGAATTCGCCGTCTTTGGTGATTTGACGGAGGCCCGCTCCGTGATGCACCATTCAGTAATGGCACTGATTGATGCTGGAAACGACGATGGCAATCATTTCGCGTTCCTTGCGTGACAAGTCCGGGCTGCCTGTCATTGCCGAACGATAAAGTTCGAAATGTCCCTTCATCGTAGGAAGGCTGATGCTGTGGATGCGCATGATGTCATCCACTCCGCCCCAGGGATCCCGGAGCTTGTCATACCATTCTTTCAGTTCTCCCTCGGCTTCTTCCTCGGGAATCATCGGAATCCATGCCATGAAGATCTCCTTTGGTTCATGTTTCTGCAGGAAAAGCATTTACAGCATCTGCTTTCCAATTAGGCCTTTACCATGCCTGATAGGCTTTCGATTTACAAACGGTAGAATTGTTTTGCGGTATCATGAAAGAGCGCATCAAGCTCGGTTTTGGAACAGTCCTGAATCATGTGGCTGATGGCACAGACCTGTTCCAAGAAACCGATTCTCAACCCGGCAACCGGAAAATTGGAGCCGAACATCGATCTTTCGAATCCGAAGAGTTCCAGTGCTTCCCGGACCACCCTAAGGTTGAGATCATAGTCCCAGGGGGAGTCTGCCAGCCCGAGTTCGGATATTTTGAGAAAAAGGTGGGGCAGTTCGGCCAGCATGCTCATTCCCGAACGCCATTCCTCCAGGCCCTCTTCACTGCGGTCCCAGGCGAGTCCGGTATGTTCCACCACAATCGGCAAATCCGGATAAAGCCTGCAAACCTCAGAGATTTCATCAAGATGCCAGAAAGGAACCCTCAAATCCCAGGAAAAATCATATTTTTGCAGAAGGCCTAGACCTTTTCTCCAGGCAGGATCATGAATGCTTCCCGGAAGCTGACGGACGGAATCACGGGTTTCAGCATTCCGGGAGGTGACCGGTTTGCAGCGTATTCCTCTTACGCCGGGAAATTCTGATTGACGTTCAAGGGTTTTTTCGGAATCCGGAAGATGCAGCCACGAATGGGCCACGATTGCATTCGGCATTCCTTCGTGTTCCATCACTCCACTCAGCCATTCCGTTTCCCGCAGCGGATTTTGATGATCACTTTCCGCCTCGACATGAACGGTTTTGACGACCTTCAGCTTTTTTGTGTCGGTTCGGTAATCGTCACAGGAGTAATTCCTTTTCAGTGAATCATAATTTCCGAGAAGGAAATGTTTTTCCGGTTCATCCGTCAGCCAGGGATAATAAATCTGTTCTAGGTCGAAAAGGTGATGATGTGCATCAATGATGTCGAAATCTAGATCAAGACCTGAAAAATCAGGCAGATTTGTTGGAATGCTCAGGTCTGGATTCCTCATTTCATCATCGGTTGGGGTTGAATTTAAAAAATCAGACTGAAAAGGATGGTTCTATATGATTCCAGATAATCAGATCCTAAGCGGTCCTGATAAATGATGAGATGAATCAAAAAACGTGCTGAGAGTTTGCTTGGATTGGGGTGGTTGGCAAACAAAGCTCCTGAAATAAAAAATAGTGATAAAGTCATCAGGATTACCATCAATCGCCGAGAATGTTTCAGAATAACGAAATCATTTATTTTTTTACGTTCTGGGATCATTTAAGATGCGTGAGTTTTGATTTTCATTTTCATATCTGGAGTATGTCATGAAACGGCTTGAAGGCAAAATCGCGATCATCACCGGAGCATCCGCGGGAATCGGGAAAGCCAGTGCTTTGCTTTATGCGGAAGAAGGGGCCTCGCTGGGATTGATCGACATCGATCAAGACGGAGGAAAGAAAACACTTGAGGAAATAAGAAGGAACGGAGGGAACGCTGAATTTTTCGAAGTCGATGTCAGCAGTCCAGAAGCCATGAAATCTGCATTTCAAGCGGTCGCTGAAGCATTTGGAGGAATCGACATCCTCTACAACAATGCAGGTGGAGCGACTCCCCGGGATGATCATATTCTCAAGATGCCACTCGATGAGTTCGATCATGCCATTGGACTGAACCTGTTCGGACCTCTTTTGGGATGCCGCCTGGCCATTCCTTACATGCAACAGCGGGGAGGCGGGTCGATCATCAACACGGCCTCCATCCGTTCGATGATCGGTACCCCAGGTGCCGATGCCTACACTGCAGCCAAGGGCGGAGTCGTCACTCTCACCCGTGCACTGGCATTACAGTGTGCCCCCCAAGGCATCCGGGTCAATGCCATCGCCCCTGGGGCGGTCCTCACCGAAAGAGTACGCAATCTGATGGAACAGGATAACGATTCTGGTCCCACCCAGGAAATCATTGAGAAGCATCTTCTGGGTCTTGGCCATCCACAACAGGTGGCGTCGGTGGCACTTTTTTTTGCCAGTGATGACTCCAACTGGGTTACCGGACAGATCCTCCCTGTCGATGGTGGCGCCAGTGCTCATTGAAGTCACGGTGTTAATTAGATGAAGTATTAATTGATTGAAGTCACCCAAGTTTTTACCAATGGGCCCAATCATGATTTTTCCCCAAAGCTACATGCTTTTTTAGGGTTCTTTTGCATGTTCTTTTTCAGAAACGTAATTGTTTTGCTTCATCTCTATGTATCCCAAGATAGCAAGAGCGCTTAGAAGGATGCCGGCGCCCAATACCGTATTGAAAGATGGGACTTCTGCAAAAGTAACAAAGCCGATAATTGTTACTGGTATGATATGAAAATAGTGCATAGGTGCTAAAAAAGAAGCCTCGGCATAACGGTATGCGTTGATAAAGAAATACTGTGCAATTGTGGAAAGAATTCCTGTAGCTATCAACATACAGGCTTCTCTCATTGACGGCACCTTCCAAAGAGTTACGGCAAAAGGTCCTGTAATCAATGTAATTCCGAATGAATACCAGATCATCAAAGAGAGATTATCCATGGTCTGTGAGAGTTTTTTTTGAAGGATGACGGAGAAAGACCCAAAAAACACACAACCTAAAGCAATAAGCATAATAAAACCGTCACCTTCATTATCGGGTGCAAGCATGATCCAGATTCCAGAAAAACCTGTTAAAATGATCAGCCACCTGAAAATAGAAGGTCTTTCCTTGAGAAACATGATGGCGATCAAACTCATAGCAGCAGGTCTCAGATAACCAATCAGACTGACCTGGCTAAGTTGTATTTTTGAAATAACGAAGAAATTTGATGTTAGTGCTGCTGCAGAAAATAAAACTCTTAAAGCATTTAGTTTTATATCCTTCATCACTGATGAATCATTCCGATGCATGTAAAGCAATGGAAACAGAATGACAGAACTCGTCAAACAACGGATGAAAACGATTTCTATTACAGGAAAATTAAGACCGAGAATTTTTATAAGAACCAGATGGAAAAGAGTGAATACTTCATTTCCCAAGAGCCATGAAAGTCCTTTCAGGTTATTTGATAACCCTGATTTACTAGTGAAAATTTCAACTGGGTTGCGATCCGTCATTTGACAATAGATTCGCGAAAATTCTGAATGCTCCAGGCACTAAATTTTCCATCTGATAAAATAAATTGAAGGCACAATGGATATGAGAACCATTTCCAAAACGTCCCAATAACAAGCCTCCTTCCAGAGATGATTCATTTGGATCGGCAACCCGGATTAATGGATGATAAAGTTCATCCCATTCCGAAGCGAAATATAAACCCCTTTCTTTTACCCAGCCTTTCCAATCATCCGATTTTATTTTGTTGGGATGGTTCATCAGTTCTGAATCCTTATCCAGTACCTCGACAGGGGCAGAGGGATCTGTGATTCTCCAGCGTATTGAGGGTGATCCGATCACAAGTCTCCCAGGAACTGTCGTATTCGAATGCCACCTGTCCATCGGACGATGATACTGACTAACCAGTCTTCCTCCTTCATGAACCCATTTTTTCAGCAGACTCGAAACTTCGTTAACAGGACGGTTTCCTGCTGCCAGGGAGCCAATGACGATGGTATCAAAGGAATCAAATGCCCCCTTGCGGAGTTGAGCATCGGATATCATCGTGACCGAGAAACCCATTTGTTGAGCCCAGTACCAGGATCGCTCAAAACCGCCATCAATCCATCCCACATTCAGATTCTGTGGGACTGTTAAATCCAGCATGAGCAATTTGGAACTGGCATTAAAATGACGAAGACTTCTTCCGATGTGAGGATAGTAGAATTCCTGAAAATCCCATGCAGGAGACTGTTCGAGATTGGCTGAAAAAGAATAATGTCCAGGTACCAATCCTGCCTTTGGTTTTATCCGAAAATGATGCAAAGCACCTGACTGTATATCCGGATTAATTTGGATTCTTGAATAGTCTGTGTCAAATCCGGAAGGAACCGACAATTCCAATTCATGGATTGAAGGAGAATGAACTTGAACCGACATGCTGAAATCAATAGCTGAATTCTTGGTGCTTTCCATACGATAGGAGGGCAACACCATTTTTTCAGGCTGAAGGGAACAGGTTATTTCGGGAAGGGTCGTGAATAGATGATCGGGGGGAACTGATATTTCAAAATTTCTTCCTTTCAATGAAAACTGAAAATCTAACCTGGGGATATCAACTTGGAGGATTTCACTGTGAACCCAACTGTAGGAAGAAATCGGATCCTGCTTGTGGGCCCAGCTGCCTTCTCCTGTCCAGGACAATCGGTTTCCTCGGACTTCGGGTTCTTGATCATGATGTGATTCTAATCCTTGGGGCATTTTCACATCAACAAAGAAGTCATCTTCCTCAAGCCAAGGACTCTTGTGTATGGAAAATTCAAAATTGAAATTCTTGCCTGAAACTGGCTTTTCAGGAAGAAAGATGAATTTTGGTTTCAAGACACAGCAGGCAGCTGCGGCTTGACCAGCCTGTCTGAGCTTAAGTTCTATTCGATGTTTATCCGGTTCGGGAATCATCTCGATGAGGTTTTTCAAAATATCTGAAAAATCAGCCAAAGAGTTTACAATCGAATTAGAGTCCGGAAAATTTTGAAGGCACTCTGAAGACAATTCATCTGCTTGTTTAAGCCCATTTCGGATTTTTCCTTCAGGAAAAAACAATCCGAATTGCTCCCATGAGCCAGGGAGTCCACTGCAGATTTGGTCAGTATGAACTGGAGGATCTTTCAAATCCGATTTTAACAGATGCAAAGAAAGTATTTCAGGATGTTCATCTTTCAAAACTCCCATTCCCTGTGTTGCATGATAACTTCGGGACCATTCACCCATCTGAGCGTAAGTCCCTCCCAAATGAAAGTTGAACTCTCCTACGTCCAAATAGGTGGTTGCATCGGGAGGCGATTCTTCATCATCATACGATCCTCCTCCTCCACTCCAGGCGGGTAGATATAACTTGGAAACCTTCCAGGCAGGAAGATCCAAATCGCGGAAATATGTGGGATCAGCAGCTTTTTCAAAAGCCTCAATCGTCAATCGCGTTACGGCACGATGATGCCCATGCTGACCCGGGACATCCAGAAAAGTTGGGCAAAGGACATCGGGTTTAAAAAAACGGACGGCTTTAATCATTTTTCTTAGGGAATGTTCATGCCCCCAAATGTTAAACGTCTGTTCTGGTGATTTTGAAAAACCAAAATCCCGGATTGAATCGTCCTCTGTTTCGGCGAGCCAACAAAGATCAATCCCCAGGACTTTCATCGCATTGATCAGTTCCTGAGTACGAAGTATGCCTAAATCATCTCCCCGTTCACTGCCGAGGGCATTTTGCCCGCCTTGACCGCGTACTGCGTTTACATATACCACATGCATGCCCTCTCCCAAGGAAAGTCTTGCAAGCATTTTTGAAGTTTCATCATCAGGGTGCGCACCAGTCTGCATGAAGGTTGCCAGGCTTCTAAGGGCAACCAGACGTCTCCACAAAATTCTGCCTGGATCATTCAGTTGCTGCTCAACCACTGTTGCTTTTCTCAAATAACCTCCTTTTTGGAATGGATTAGCGGTAAATCGAGCAAAATTCCTTCAGATTCGTTTGAAGGATTCCTGATGCGGTTTAATAGGGTATTGATGATTCTTGTCCCAGCCAGTCGAAGATCCTGCTGAAAACGAATTATTGGGACATTGAGAAAATTAAGATTCTCATTGGCCTGCTTTGCAGCAATGATGATCTCTCTGCCCAGTACTTTTCTCTGCTTTTCGACTGCTGACAATAACGGAAGAATGTTGTGATCCCTGATGCAAATCCAGCCATTCGGACAATCTTTTTGACTAAGGATTTCCTGAGCCTGTTTGAAAAAAACCCTGGTCTCTACATCCACATTGAGATTTATTTTATGGGGTTCAAGTCCTTGTTCTTTCATAGCCCTTAAGTAACCTTTTTGTAGGTATCGATTAAAATTGTATGTCCTGGAGGGCAAAGGCATCACAATTTTGTCACAACCTGCTTCTGCCAAGGATTGAACCGCCTGGTAAGCAAATGATTCATTGTTAAAATCATACCAGTCGTACAATCCTGAAATTTTTGATCGACCATAGGTCACAAGCGGGATTCCTGCTTCTATCACACTCCTGATACGGGGATCTCTTTCAGTCGTATGGGTCAGGATCAAACCATCCACCATCCGCCCTTTAAGACACTCATCCAATGATTTTCTTCCACCCTTTTCATCGGAGAGAACAATTAATGTGTATCCTGATTTTCTGAGTCGTTCATGCATTCCCTGGATAAGTGAATATCCAAAAACATAAAGGGGGTCTTCCTGGTGGAGGACGATCCCGATGGCTCGAGTCTTCCCGGTCCTCAGCCTGACGCCTCCCTGATTGGGTATGTATCCAAGTTTCAGTGCTGCTTCACGAATGGATGCTTTCGTTTCTTCACGAACGGCAGGCAGATCTCGGAGTGCCCTGCTGATGGTGGCAATGGAGACACCAGTGTAATCCGCAAGTTCATAAAGCGTGATTCGAGTTGGTGAAGTTTTTTCCCTGCTTGGATTCATGATTTTCAATGTTCTGAATTTGATTTGAATATTTACAAGATAAGCGAAATCAAATATTGTTGTAAACGTTTACGTTTTTTCTTGCGGTTGCGGAAACTTCTATGGGTTGAGGGTTTCTAACCGAAAGATTCATCCTCACTTTGGAGAATATCATGATCAGAAAAAGCTGGTTCATTGCTATTTCAGGCATGTTCCTGATTTTTAGCCTCGCTTCTGTTGGTGCAGTAGAAATCGAGTATTGGCAATACACATATAAAAGCAGGGTGGAAGCCATCGATAAATTGATTGAGAGCTTCCAGGCGGCAAATCCTGGGATAACGGTAAAACATACCAATTTCCCTTATGCTGATTACCGCAAAAAAGTTGCGATTGCAGTTTCTGCAGGTGATGGCCCGGATATAGTACAATTGTATTATGGATGGCTGAACGACTATCGTGATTCAGGGTTAATACAACCTTTGCCGAAAGATGCATTTCCACATGATGAGATTGAGGATGAATTTTTTGGCATTGTTAAATCGATGAAAGTTAAGGGTGAATATTGGGGCTTGCCCACAGCAGTTCGTTCCTTGGCTTTATTTTACAATAAGGACCTTTTCTCAGAAGCAGGGATTTCTGGACCTCCGGAGACCCTCGACGAATTTGTTGCAACAGCGAAGCGTCTGACCAAAAAAGATAATGCAGGAAATTATCTTCAAATAGGTTTTGCCGTTGATACGGATGGACAGGATCACCACTGGTGGAGGGAAGTTCTCAACAGGCTCTATGGGGGAAAACCTTATTCAAGTGACGGCAAAAAAATAGCTTATAATTCCAGTTCGGGTAGCCAGGCTTTGAAGTTTGTTACGGATTTGGAAAAAACCCACCAGGTTGGTTCAAATGGGTTCATGAACCGGGGCCAGGATGCTTTTAAAGCAGGAAAGGCAGGTATGGTCATTGACGGTTCTTTCCGTATTTCCACCTTCAACAAACAGAAAGATCTTAATTTCGGAATCACCGAGTTACCTGGTCATAACGGAAATCGTTTCAACTTTTCCTCCTACTGGGTGAATGGTATCAGCACTAAGGCCAAGGGTGAAAAATACGATGCTGCAGTTAAATTTCTCAAACATTTGACCAGTCAGAATGCCATGCAGATTTGGCTCGATACGGTTGGAGAATTACCCGCGAAGCCAAAAATTGCTCTTGTTGATAAAAATAAAAAACATCCCCAGTTTGGCCCCTTTATTAGAGGACTGGCTTATGCGAATGCAACAAGTTTTATAGCCGAAAAACCTCAAAGGCAGTCATTCATCGATGCATACGACATGGTGGTTTTAAAAGACATGTCTCCCTCCGAAGCTCTGAGTAAAGTCGCCAAGAAAGAACAAGAAGTTCTTGACGAATTTTTTGAAAACTAACCTTTCAAATGCGGCCGGGAATTCCCGGCTGCTCCCTTTCTGACAAAAAAATGCTTTCACGTTTTTTGGAACGTCAAACGATAGGCCAAAAACAAGCATTGACTGCCTGGTTATTCCTGTTAATTCCTATCCTTTTTTATGTAATCATACGGTTTTATCCAACTTTTGAGGCTTTTTTTGTTTCTACATTAAAATGGAATTTGCTTGGGAAACAAAAATTTATTGGTTTCAAAAACTACATTAAGCTTTTTGAAGATGAAGAATTCTGGCTGGTTTTAATCAATACATTCAAATATGCACTAATTGGTGTTCCAATCAGTTTACTCTTCTCCTTTTTGATAGCATATTATTTGAATGAAATCACATTCGGGCATGAAACAATAAGAGCTCTCTATTTTATACCTTTTCTTACAACTGCAGTTGCAATGGCATGGGTTTGGCGTTGGCTTTATCAACCTGTGCCGATCGGTTATTTCAATATCATACTTTCTTGGTTTGGAATTGCACAGCAGCCCTTTCTCAAATCCTTAGATCAGGCTCTTTATTCGATTATGGCGCCCGCTGTCTGGGCGGGTCTGGGATTCCAAATCATCATTTTTTTAGCTGGTATTCGGGCCATTCCACAAAGTCATTTTGAAGCCTCCAGTATTGACGGTGCTGGCCGTAAACAGGTACTTAGGGAAATCATTTTACCTGCATTGAGGCCAACGATTCTTTTTCTGGTGGTGATTTCGACTATTGGATTTTTAAGAATTTTTGATCAGGTTTATTCGATGAGTGCCGACAGTGCAGGTGGGCCCTTAAACTCAACAAAACCTTTAGTATTGATGATTTATGAAGCAGCTTTTGATGAATTCAAAATGGGATATGCTGCAGCATTGACCGTCGTACTTTTTTTGATCCTTTTGGTCATCAGTCTTTTACAATTGTCATTGATGAGAAGGTGGACCAGATAAATTCCTCGAATATGACGGATTCTTTCATCATCCGGAATCCGTATCAATGGGTTGCTTGGAGTCTTCTTTTTATTGGGGGGATTGTCATGATTACTCCAATATTGTTTATGTTATCCACTTCTTTTAAAGAGGGTGCGGAGGTATACAGTCTCACCATCTTTCCGGAGAAGCCGACTTTGGTGAATTATCTTTTTATTTTAGGAGAATCGAAATTCATCATATGGACAGTTAATTCACTCATTATTGCTGTATTAAGTACTTTTTCAGTCCTATTTTTTGACGGGCTGGTAGGTTATACATTGGCAAAATTTTCTTTTCGGGGACGTGAAATAGTTTTTATTGCAATACTTAGCACACTGATGATTCCCACTGAAATGCTGATCATCCCCTGGTACATGATGTCACGAACCTTTGGTTGGCTGGATACCTATTGGGGTATCGCCTTTCCAGGACTAATGACGGGATTTGGTACTTTTTTGATGAGACAGTTTTTTATGAATCTTCCTGATGAATTAATCGATGCAGCTCGCATGGATGGATGGTCGGAGTTTGCGATTTGGTTGCGTATTGCAATGCCACTTGTGATACCTGCACTTTCAGCATTAGCGATTTTTCATTTTTTGGGGAACTGGACGGCTTTCATCTGGCCTCTAATTGTTACCAATGATCCTGATTTGTATACCATACCCGTTGGCATAGCTTCATTTAACGGAGAGTTTCAATCCGATTGGGAGATAGTGATGACTGCATCCTGCCTCGCTACCATACCCACTTTGTTTGTTTTTATCTTTCTTCAAAAATTTATTATTAAGGGAATTATGCTGGCGGGTCTAAAAGGTTGATAATGACTGAAAATTATAACGAATTTCCTGCTGAAATATATTCCAGAACCGTACTGGAACCCGATTTTGATATTTACCGGAATGTTTTCGCAAACGAACTTCATGCGATCAATCTGGCTCAAACCGTCATGCTACAAAGGCAGGGTTTGATTACTGAGTCGGAAGCATCTATGACAGCAGAAGCACTTTTTCATATTATGGAAAATGTTGATTTCGCTTCGATGACTTACGATGGCAGTTTCGAAGATCTTTTTTTTGTGATTGAACGTGAACTTGCCAAAAGAATCGGCATCAGCGTTTCTGGAAAACTTCACACAGGACGCTCCAGAAATGACATGGAGCACACGATGTTTCGCATGGTCCTCAAAAAGAAGTTAATTGAAAATTTGGAACTGCATGAAAGTCTGGTTGAAAAATTGATTTATAAAGCCGGAAGTAATCTTGAAGAAATCATTCTGCTCTACACACACGGTCAGCCTGCTCAGCCATCGACTCTTGCACACTACCTTGGTGCTGTCATCGAGGTGATTTTGAGAGATATGGAACGAATCTATTCTGCTCTGCAGAATGTGGATCTGTGTCCGATGGGTGCTGCGGCGATTACAACTTCAGGCTTTAATGTTGATCGGGAATTGATGGCTGAGTTGTTGGGTTTTCATGATTGTGTGGAGAATTCCTATGGTGCCATTGCAGCTTGTGATTACATAACAGCAAGTTATTCGGCTATGAAACTGAGTTGTATCAATCTCGGTCGTTTTGTTCAGGATTTAGCATCATGGACTGGTTTTGAAATATCTCAATTGTATGTCCCAGATGGTTTTGTGCAGATTTCTTCAATCATGCCTCAAAAGCGTAATCCTGTTCCAGTGGAACACATGCGTTTGATGTTTTCTCTTGCTTCAGGCGGAGCAGAGCAGATCATTGAAACGATGCATAACACTCCTTTTGCGGATATGAATGATTCAGAAAGAGAGACTCAGTCTAATGGCCATCAAGTATTTGATCGGATGAAACGAGCTCTTATGCTACTCAGTGGATTCGTGGAAGCCATTGAGGTGGATCAATCGTCTGTAAATAAACGAATTGATGCCTCCCTTGCGACCATCACGGAACTGGCAGACAGTATTGTAAGAAATGAAAAAATCAGTTTCCGACAGGCTCATCAAATAGCACATAAAATAGCACAAACTTCGATTGAACAGCAAAAGTCCTTACAAGAATTCAGTTTTGAAGAATATTGTTGTTTTTTTAAATCAGAAATCGGAGACAACGCAAAAATGAAACCGGGAATCTTCAATCAGATTTCGGATCCCAGGCATTTTGTCGCTGTCAGAAATTTAAGAGGTGGACCTTCAAAAGAATCCATGCTCGAAAGTCTCCAGAAATATCGGGAAAAAGGGGAATCTTATATAGAAAAAATAGCAGCTGAAAAAACAAGAATGGAATTAGCTGTGAATCAACGTGAACAAAGTGCAAAAAATTTAATGATTTCATAATTCTGAATTATGTCAACCGTTAGTTTAATCCAACTCAATAAAAATTTTAAAGAAATATCTGCTGTTTCTGATTTTGATATGTTTATTGAAGATAAAGAGTTTGTCGTACTCGTAGGGCCATCCGGTTGTGGAAAATCCACAACACTCAGAATGATTGCAGGTTTGGAAGATATTACTTCTGGAACAGTTAAAATCGATGACAGAATTATTAATAATGTTCATCCCAAAGACCGAGATATTGCGATGGTGTTTCAGAATTATGCACTTTATCCTCACATGAACGTATTCAAAAACATTTCATTTGGCTTAAGAGCAAGAAAGTATCCTAAAAATGAAATTGAATTAAAAACCCGAAAAGCAGCAGAAATACTGGATTTGACGGAACTTCTTGAACGTTTACCTGGAGAACTTTCTGGAGGACAGAAGCAACGTGTAGCAATGGGAAGAGCCATTGTCAGGGAACCGAAACTGTTTCTGTTTGATGAACCACTCTCTAACCTGGATGCGAAATTGCGGCATAAAATGCGTGCCGAAATGAAAAAACTTCATCAAAAAGTTCAGACCACAACGATTTATGTGACCCATGACCAGATTGAAGCGATGACCCTTGCTGATCGTATTGTGATCATGAGAAGTGGGGTTATTGAACAAATTGGAACTCCCTATGAAGTTTATCATGAACCTGCGAACCATTTTGTAGCCGGGTTTATTGGAACACCCACCATGAATTTTATTGATTGTGAATTGGAGAAAACTCAACCTGGACTTCATTGTCAGTTATCAGGAGGATCCAGTTTTCAATTAGATCATTTTCAACTCAATGAGGAAATTGGACCGAGCAGAGAAATGTACATAGGTATCAGACCGGAAGATCTCATTCATGTCACATCAAAAAGGGAAAATTTAATTAGCATAGATGCTCAATTGGAAGTGGTTGAACCACTTGGAGCAGAAACCCTTCTTATCTGTAAAGGAGATTTTGGCGAAATTACCGGCAAATCAAATCAGGCAAGAGGGTTGCAATGGGGGGAGTCAATCGAATTTGAAATTAATCCGGATCGGATCCATTTTTTTGATAAAAAAACTAGAAAAAGACTTAGAAGAATCATTTAAAGATTTTAGAAGAATCATAAAAAAATACTTTAACTTGTTTATTAAGGGAATTGGGAATGGCGCGTGTTCATGAAATAGAATTGAATGAAGTTCCAAAAGATATCCAGAATATTTATAGAGAATATTCGACAAATTACGGGCCATTTATCAACCAGGTAAAAGTTTTTGCACAAAGGCCACCAGCTTTAAAACACATCATGGGGATGCTTTTGGAAATGGATAAAGAAGCTTTGATCCCCAAAAGATATCTTGAAATTGGTGTGATAGTCGTTTCGCGCTTAAATCAGTGTGATTATTGTGTCGACCATCATACTCCGCGATTGCTGGTTGAAGGATTTTCTCAAGAAACAGTGGATAGGATTCTGGAAGAAGATTGTCCGGGTTTGGACGAGCTCGATCAATTGGTCAGGGATTTGGCGATTCAAGTGACCCATACCCCAGCTAATATTCCTGAGAAGGTTTTTGATGGTTTGAGGAATCACTTTACGGATCCACAAATTGTAGAACTGGTGTTGCGTATTTCCCTTTGCGGATTTTTCAATCGATTCAATGATGCACTTCAGATAGAAAATGAACTGAAAGGGTGAAATTATTCTATTATAATCCTTTCCACCGTTTGCCTCTCAATCATCATCCAGTCATAGTCCACCCCAAGTCCTGGGGATGAAGACACTTCGACCATTCCATCACTATTAATACAATCCAATTCATCCGAATATTCATCGAGATAGATCGGCAATTGCCATGGGTTAGGGGCAACAGGATGGACAAGGTTGATTTCATAGTAGTTGCTTCGTGAGAGGGAGGCCATCAACTGTCGCATTGCGGGTCCGCAGGAATGGACTTCGACATCAAAACCCAGTGATTCTGCAGCCATGGCGGCTTTGTAGCTTCCGGTGATGCCTCCGTCATAGTCTGGGTCGACACGGCCGAAGTCACTGGCGCCGGAGACCAGAAGTTCGGTATGGATTTCAGGGTTTCTTACGTGCTCGCCGATCATAATTGGGGTCTTAACCTTCTCTTTCAGAGACTTGTGTCCGCGAATAGTCAATCCCCCGTCTGCATAGGGGTCCTCGTACCAGAGTAAACCTTGTTCATCACAGACACGTCCCACACGGACAGCATCGGTCAGGGTTTTGAGATGGCAAGCTGCGTCATACATGATGTCCATCCGATTTCCAATCCGTTCAGCGACAGCAAGGATCATTGCCGATTCACGTTGCGGATCCCCTTCTTTCCAACCGTGCATTTTGAAACCACGGTAGCCCAGTTCAAGGCATTGCTGGGCGAAATCGGCATAAGCTTCCGGACTGCTGAGCCCTTTGGACTGTTCGTCTCCAGGAATAGTGCTGGCGTAGGCAGGGAGCTTACCCCGGTGTCCTCCAAGCATTTGGCAGATCGATTGTCCACAGATCTTACCGCCCAGATCCCAGAGGGCAATGTCCAGAGCGCCGATACCCGCTTCTCCGACGTGTTTTGTTGCACGACGCATGGTCTGGTAATGACGTTCGCGTTCCAGGGCAGGTTTTTGGACCAGGAAATGTGCCAGCGCAACAGCTGCAGGCATAATCACGGTCGCACGCGAGCGGGGAGGTACGTATTCACCAACAGAACCGTTGTCCGTATAGATTCGAACGGCGAACCGTTTTTGTGGGGTACCGGGACCTGGTTCATAACAGACTCCAAAGCCTGAAGGGTCGGCGCCAATGTTTGGGATGCTGACTTCAAACAAGTTGAATTCGATTTTGCTGATCAGTGGACTTTTCATTTAAAATTCCAGGTTATGTTATGTTTTGGTCATTATACCGGTCTAGGAATTTGATTCAAATCAAGCGCATGCAGTTTCGTCTTTTCATCTATGGGAGCCGATTTAAGCTATCCCCCAAAAGAGAAATATCATCCATTGTTTTCATAATCTTCCAATTCCACTGTTGCAATATCTAAAATGATGAACAGCATCCATCTGGACACGCTTGGAGGAATTTCAGGTGATATGTTTGCTGCGGCGTTTCTCGATCAGAAACCGCAACTGATGATCGGAATCCGAGAGGCAGTGGGGAAGTTGAAATTGGGTGAGGGAGTTTTGATTGAAACAAAGCCTCACAGTGATGGAATTCTCAACGGGACCCGTTTCGTGGTTCAGGATGCAACCTCTGAATCCCCGTTTCACACACCCTGGAAGGTGATACGTGACAGGATCCAATCAGCCGGACTGGAGCAAGGCATCTGCGAGAATGCCCTTGGAATTTTTTCCTTGCTGGCAGAAGCCGAAGCGGAAGTTCATGGAATCGAACGTGATGAAGTGATTTTTCATGAAGTCGGAGCAGTCGATTCGATGATTGATGTGCTTGCTGCTGCAGTGATCCTCGATGCCCATCCGAGTTTCGAATGGTTTTTGGGAAGCCTTCCTCTCGGACGTGGGGAAGTCCAAACTGCCCACGGCAAGCTTCCTCTTCCAGCGCCAGCGGTGGTGGAACTACTGAAAGGCTTCGATTTCCATGATGACGGAGAAACCGGAGAACGTGTCACCCCGACGGGAGCTGCCATCATCGGTTTTCTTGCAGAAACCAGGGGGCTCAGCCAAAAACCGGAGAAGGGCAAAAAAACCCTTCTGGCCTCAGGACTTGGTTTTGGAAGCAGGAAACTGAAAACCAAAAGCAACCTGCTAAGGGTTTTGCTATTTGGAACATCAGAAACAGTTCCAGAAGAGGACCAAATTTCTGTCCTGCGTTTCGAAGTGGATGACCAGACGCCTGAAGACCTTGCAGAGGCCTTGGAGCATCTGCGGAATTCCGATGGGGTTCTGGACGTGGTGCAGTGGCCGGTTTATGGGAAGAAAGGACGCATCGCTTTTTCGGTACAGATCCTGGTTCGAACCGAAGCATCCGAATCGGTGATCGAGAAAATTTTTGTGGAGACCACCACCCTGGGAGTCCGCTACCGGGAGGAGTCCCGGAAAATTCTGGAACGGTCGGAGGTGGAAGTGGAAGGTTCCCGAGTCAAATTGGCTCAGCGGCCTTCAGGAGTCACAGCCAAGATGGAAATGGATGATCTGAAGGAGGTTCAGGGGAATGAAAATCGTACAGAATTAAGGAATAAGATTGAAAAAATTGCATTAAAGGGGGGTGAAGAGAACCAGGGCCAATGAAGTTCAGATTGAAAAGGTTCTCCTCCCGGATCTTTATTTAAAAAAGATGCATTTAGATCGGCACCCAAACCGACCCCATTTCATTCGACTTCAAGACGGATTCGATGAAGCGCATTCCCAGAATTCCATCCTTGAGGTCTGGAAACATCACTTCTCCATCAGGTAATTTCCCTTGACGACGGGCAATGATGGTATCTGCAATCTCCGAGTAAAGATTGGAAAATCCCTCAAGATAGCCTTCGGGATGTCCAGGGGGGATGCGGGTCATTTTTGCAGCAGCATCAGAGAGCTGTGAACCACCTCTTGTGAGAAGCCTTGGAGGTTCTCCAAAAGGGGTGAATTTAAGGGAGTTTGGATGTTCCTGAGCCCATTCGATACTTGCTTTTTCACCATATATCCTAAGACGCAATGCGTTTTCATTTCCTGGAGCGACCTGACTGGCCCAAAGCATGCCTTTTGCTCCTTCTGAAAACCGAAGAAGGAGATGAACGTTATCGTCGAGAGGACGGCCCTCTACAAACGTACTCAAGTCTGCAAGGAGAGCCTCTGGAGTGAGCCCACTTACGAAGCATGCAAGATGAAATGCATGGGTGCCAATGTCTCCAAGACAACCTCCACCACCAGCTCGAGCCGGGTCGGTTCGCCACTCAGCCTGTTTCTGACCAGTATCTTCCAGTTTTTCTGTCAACCAATCCTGGGCATATTCGACCTGGATCACGCGGATTTTGCCCAGGTCCCCTTGGGAAACCAAGTGCCTCGCATGACGGATGAGGGGATAGCCACTATAATTATGGGTCAAAGCGAAAATCCGATCCTGACGCCGGGCAAGTTCCAGAAGTCCTTCGGTTTCTTGGAGCTTTGCAGCAAGAGGTTTGTCGCTGATGATATGGATCCCAGCCTCCAGGAATGCTCGGGCAACAGGAACATGAAGGTGGTTGGGAGTGACTATGACTACAGCTTCGATTCGATCATCACGCAGTGCTTCAGTAGAAGCCATGGTTTTGTAGTCGGGGTAGCTTCTTTCAGAGTTCAACCCGATAGCCTCTGCACTACGTCGGGCCCTCTCGGGGTCAGACGAGAGGCAGCCAGCGACCAGTTCAAATCGGTCGTCTAACCGGGCTGCAATACGGTGCACAGCGCCGATGAATGCGTCTTCTCCTCCTCCAACCATTCCATAACGGATACGATGGGAATTTTGTGATCCTGAACTTGTCATATTCCCTCCTTATGCCATGCCGAGCAATCTACGGTTGGCTGCTTCATCAGTTCCGGAATCAGCGAAATCATCAAAAGCTTTTTCGGTAACGCGGATGATATGATCCCTGATGAAAGGTGCACCCTCAGTAGCGCCTTGTTCGGGATGTTTGAGACAGCATTCCCATTCCAGAACTGCCCAGCCAGGGAAATCATATTGAGCCATTTTGGAGAAGATTGCAGAAAAATCCACTTGTCCATCACCCAAAGAACGGAATCGGCCGGCACGTTCGGTCCAGGACTGAAATCCCCCATAAACCCCATTCCTGCCGTCGGGATTAAACTCTGCGTCTTTAACGTGGAACACCTTGATCAGATCATGGTAGAGGTCGAGGTGGTGAAGGTAGTCTAAACATTGGAGGACATAGTGACTGGGGTCAAAGAGCATCCTGCAACGTTCATGGTTTTCAACGCGGTCCAGAAACATTTCAAAGGTCGCACCATCATGGAGATCTTCTCCCGGGTGAATTTCGTAACAGACATCCACTCCAGCTTCGTCAAAGGCATTCAGGATTGGCTTCCAACGTCGGGCCAATTCATCAAATGCGGTCTCCACCAGTCCGGCAGGACGTTGAGGCCAAGGATAAAGGAAGGGCCAGGCCAGAGCTCCTGAAAAGGTGGCATGGGCCGTTAGGCCTAAATTTTTCGATGCTTTGGCTGCCTGCAGAAGTTGTTGAGTTGCCCATTCCTGTCTGGCTTTAGGATTGCCCCGGACTTCTTCAACTGCGAATCCATCGAATGCTTCGTCATAAACAGGGTGAACCGCAACCAACTGCCCCTGGAGGTGTGTGCTGAGCTCGGTGATTTCCATACCATGGGAATGCACCACCTCAGCGACTTCATCACAGTAGGTTTTAGATTCTGCAGCCTGTTTCAGGTCAATCAGGCGATTATCCCAACTGGGAATCTGAACTCCTTTGTAACCCAGTCCAGAAACCCAGCGGCAGATACTGTCAAGGCTGTTGAAGGGTGGATCATCTCCTGCAAATTGTGCAAGAAAGATTGCTGGGCCTTTGATGGTTTTCATAGGATCTCCATGCTTCAGGGTGATTTCATCTTTGATCAGCTAAAAAAGAGCATTTTTGCTGATTCATTCTAATTTAGATTTTTTTTGAAAAAAATCCATACAGTATTACCTGCAGGGTTTTTCTATAGAACGGATCTCAAATCAATTGCCCATTTGTGTCAAAGTGAAGGGCTTTGTCTAGGGTGTAATTCAGTTGGATAGAATCACCTTGCTGATAAGAATTTCCGGAATCGACTAGAGCTTGAAGTTCATGGCCTTCCACACTCAGACTGAGAATAATCTCAGCTCCAAGATTTTCCACCAGAGAAACAGAACCAGAGATCCAATTTTCTGAAAAAGCAGAGGATGAAATATTTGAGCTGTTGTTGTTTTCAGATTTTATGAGGAGATCTTCAGGTCGGATTCCGAGGATTTCTGTTCCTACTGGTAAAGAAGGATGCTTGAAAAGAGAAACCGGAACCAGATTGATGTGGGGTGAACCAAGTCTGGATGCTACATAGGTACTGCAAGGGCGATTGTATATTTCAGCTGGTGTTCCTACCTGTTCCAGGATTCCCTGATTTAAAACCCCAATGCTGTCAGCCATTGTCATTGCTTCTATCTGATCGTGGGTTACATAAAGGATGGTAGCCTCCATTTCCATTTGAATACGCTTCAATTCCAGTCTCAGGATCTCGCGAAGCTTTGCGTCCAAGGAAGACAAGGGTTCATCCATCAAGTAGATATTCGGTTTACGTATCAGAGCCCTTCCAATGGCAACACGCTGCATTTCCCCTCCAGAAAGCGAGGTCACTGAAGAGTTCAGTTTGTCTTCAATTTTAAGCAGTTTTGCCACATTTTCGACCATGGCTTGAATTTCTGTTTGAGGAATTCCTCTGAAAGGAGAACGAAGTGGAAAAGCCAAATTGTCAAAAACAGTATAATTCGGATAAAGCGAATATTGCTGGAAGACGAAAGCCGTGTCTCGAAATGCAGGTTGCATTTCAGTAACGTCCTCACCATTGATCAGGACCTTTCCTTGATCTGGTTTTTCAAGTCCTGAAATGATCCTCAGAGTAGTTGTCTTTCCAGCACCAGTTGGGCCAAGTAAAACAAAAAACTCCCCATGCTTTATCTCTAGGTCAAGTCCGTTTACAGCATTCTCCGAACCAAAAGATTTGCTGATACCTTTGAGTTGAACCAATGCCATATCAGTTTGTAATTTGATCGCTCATAAGGGCTTTTTCTGATTGCCCGTTAAAAAGGATGGCGGCTTCTGGAGGGAAACTTACTTGCACGGGATCGTTAATGGAAACGGATTGATCTTTTGTAATTCTCACTTTCAATTGACCGGCTTTTGTATCAATGGTACAAATTTTCCGATTACCCAGATATTCAGTACCATACACTGTTCCACGAATTCCTTTCTCGGTGTTCAATTTCATGTTTTCTGGCCTGACACCAATAAAATTCTTTGGTGAAAGGCTGTTATCTCTTTGCCTTGGGATTTGGAGTTTCTGCCCGTCCACAAGGACTTCAGTATCTCCCTCATGTACTTCAGATTCGAATGGAATGAAATTCATTGAAGGAGCTCCGATGAAAGAACCCACAAATTTGGTTGCAGGTTTGGAATAAATTTCATTTGGAGTTCCAAATTGCAGAATTTTCCCTTCATTCATTACAGCAACTTTGTCTCCCATGGTCATTGCCTCTATTTGATCATGGGTCACATACACTGTGGTTGCATTAATCCTGTTGTGAAGTTTTTTTAATTCAATGCTCATCTGTTCTCGGAATTCAGCATCCAAAGTCCCCAAGGGCTCATCCATGAGAAAGGCCTTAGGCCGTCTTACAATTGCACGCCCAAGAGCTACCCTCTGTCGGTCTCCTCCAGCCAAACCAGATACTTTCGCTTTGATCAAATGCTCAATTTGAAGAAGTTTTGCAACTTCCATAACACGTTTTTTGATGTCAGGAGCATTCATTTTTTGCATCTTCAGCGGAAAGGCTAGATTTTTCCATACGTTCATGTGGGGATACAAAGCAAAGAGCTGGAATACGAAGGCAATGTCTCTTTTGGAAGCACGGGAAAAAGTAACGTCATCCCCATCAAGCAGGATTTGACCTGATGTAGGAATTTCAAGACCAGCAATCATTCTAAGGGTGGTTGTCTTTCCACATCCTGAAGGGCCCAGCAAAACAAAGAACTCTCCATTTTCAATCACTAAATCAGAACCCTTTACTGCTACAAAATCATCGAAGGATTTATAAAGATTTTTTAAAATGATATTCGCCATCTTCAGTCCTTTCCGTTTGGAAAATGGCTAAAAATCACAAATCCTAAAGTGCCTGCAAGTATAATGATAAAGGAATAGGTGTATAAAAATATGCTATAGGGCTGAAGGAGCATGAAGACCCCTAAAATGATCAACACGGATGCTATGTTTTCCCAGATTTCTCTCCGGAACCAATACTGCAAAGTCTTTTTAGAAGAATTTTTCATTTTCTTACTGCCCCAAAGGTAATTCCACGAAGCAAGTGTTTACGAAGCACCACAGTAAAAATCATGACCGGTACTAAAAACATCACGGTGCCTGCTGCTATAGCAGGCCAATCAAGCCCCCCTTCACCAATAATAGTAGGTATGAACGGAGGTGCTGTCTGTGCTTTGGAAAAGGTGAGGAGTACTGCAAAAGCGTATTCGTTCCAGGCAAAAATCATACAGAATATTGCGGTTGCAGCAATTCCTGTCATCGCCTGCGGGAGAACGATTTTGTAGAAAGCCTGAAATCGAGTGTATCCATCCACCATGGCTGCTTCTTCATATTCCAGGGGGATCTCATCCATAAACCCCTTAAGCAGCCAAACGGCCAAACTTAAATTGACCATGGTGTATAAAATTATCATTCCCAGATGGGTGTCGCTGAGTCCCAGTTTTCGGTACATCAAAAAAATGGGGACAGCAACAGCTATTGGAGGAAACATCCTTGTAGAAAGGATGAAGAACATCAGGTCGTCTTTAAGAGGAATTCGGAATCTTGAAAAGGCATAGGCCGCAAGGGAGCCCAGAAAGACGGAAAGGAAGGTAGAACCAAATCCAATTATCATTGAATTGAAGAACCTCCCAAGAAAACGTGATGGACCTGCAATCACCATCTGCCTGCTTCGCACCAGTTCTTCATACCATGATTGGGGAGGTGGTAGAGAATCGAGGTATTCCTGAGGTTGTCGGGTTCTTTGAGTAAATAGATTCACCCATCCCTCCAGAGAGGGATCAAAAAAAACCAAAGGGGGGTAGCTAACCGCATCATCAGCGCTTTTAAAGGAAGTCATCACCATCCAGGCAATGGGAATCAGGGAAATGATGCAATAGATAATGATGATTGTTGCAGCGCTTTTCCTGCTGAACGACGATGGTTCCAAGGGTGAGCGTTGTGTGCTCGGTTGCACACTCATTTTTCTTTAACCTTATTCATCACTTTTACCCAGATGTTTCCTAAACCAAAGATGGTGACAAACATGATGACGGCAAATGCTGAACTATAACCCGTCCTCCATTTTTCAAAGGCTTCTCGTTTCAAATTGATGGAGGCTAGCTCAGTTGTAGAACCTGGTCCACCTCCAGTCAGTTCCACCACAAGATCGAACATTTTAAAATTTTCAATCCCCCTGAACAAAAGAGCGAGCAACAGGAATGGAAGAACTGAAGGAAGAGTGATGTGTAGGAATTGTTGAAAACGACTGGCTCTATCCACTTCAGCCGCCTCATAAAGGTAATCGGGTATAGACTTTAATCCTGCTAAACAGATGAGCATCGTAAAGGGTGTCCACATCCAGGTATCCACAATGATGATGCTCCAGGGAGCGAGTTGAACATCTCCAATCATGGTGAACTCTCCAAAATTGAAGAAATAGTTGATGATGTAATTAAATATTCCTGACTGAGGCTGATAAATGTAAGTCCAGAAAACTGCCACCACTGCTGGTGAGAGCATCATGGGCAATACGATTATTGTGGTGAGAATATCATTCCCCTTGAAGTTCCTTTTGAGTAGAAGAGCCAGTCCAAGACCAATTAAGGCTTGAAGAAGAAGAGTCCAAAACATGAAATGTGCTGTGGCCTGCATCGTTTCCCAAATGTCCTCTTTATTGAGAATCTTGATATAATTCTTCAAACCAACAAATTTGATCTCCCTACCGGGTTTGTTGGCATAGAAATTTGTGAAAGACATCCTGATCGCATATATCAAAGGATATATGTTGACGGCCAACAAAAGAATGATGGTTGGAGTCACGAAGATCCAAGTAACTGCTCGGTCTGAGAGTCCGTAGGCTTTACGGAATATCTGTTTCACAGAATTTCAGAAGTTTTTGTGAATTTGAAAGAGATCGGGATGAGGTTCCTCAACGATGAAATCATTGAGGAACCCTAGTAAAAAATGTTTCCTTTTTACGCAATTTTATTGAGTAAAAAAGTATTTTTAGAGTTTACCATCTGCTTCAAAGGTTTCTGTCCAATCCTCGATCAGTTTATCCATCGCCTGTTTGGCAGTTCCTTTGTCACCCACAACAAAATCATGAACCCGTTTTTGCATTGCCAGCATTAACTCAACAAATGTAGGTTCCTGCCAAAAGTCTTTGACTTTACCCATAGAATCCAGAAATCCTTGGGCATAAACTTGTGAGGTTACAAATCCTGGATCGTTCAACACCGATTTGTGACAGGAATATCCTCCTAAAGACCACCATTTGGCCTGAACATCGGGTTTGGAAAACCATTTGATGTATTGAAGGGCAAGGTCTTGTTTTTCAGAATATTTAACGACTGACATGCCTTGTCCACCCAAAGTGGCGCCCTTGGCTTTTTGATCAGGATTCGCGAAAAAACCTGACTTTCCTCCACCTACATCTGGGTCTTTATTCACTCCGGGCCAAAAGGCATACCAATTCATCTGCATTGCTACTTGACCTGATTTGTAGGCATCTAAATTGGCTTCCATATATGCATCTGAATGGCCGGGAGGAGTACATTCCTGATAGATTTTTTTATAGAATTCCAATGCTTCAACTGCTCTATCACTATTTACATAACCTTCCATGTCGTATGGTTTATTGGGATTTTCGTACTGGAAACCCCATGCATACATTGCTGCGGTTACGCCCATGGTGATGCCTTCCGAACCACGTTCAGTGTTGATTGCAACTCCATAACGTTTTTTACCGTCTACGACCCTACCCTGAAAAAAACTACATACATTGTAGAGTTGATCCCATGTCGTAGGAATCGAGAGTGGATAGCCGTGTTTGTCCTGGAAAGCTTTTTGAAGTTCTGGTTTAGCAAACCAATCTTTTCTGTATGCCCAAGCAAGAGCGTCGCCCATCGCTGGTAGGGCATAGTAATTTGGAGATCCCTTTGGCCAGGTTGAATAGGCATAAACGGTTGGGTCAAAGAAATCATCCATGGTGATGCCTTCTTTATCGAAAAAATCGTTTAGCTTCACATAATGACCATAAACAGCTCCTGCCCCGATCCATTGGCTGTCGCCAATCAAAACGTCAAAGGTTTTACCTCCAGAGTTTAATTCATTCAACATCCTGTCAGCAAAATTTGGCCATGGAACAAACTCATAGCGCATTTCAATCCCAGTTTCCTTGGTGAAATCTTTAGATAATTCCACTAGAGCATTAGCAGGGTCCCACGCGGCCCAACCTAACGTGATGTAACGATCAGCAGCACTTATACTGGAAATTGAGATTACAGTAAAAATTACTGCTGAGATAAGGGTTTTGATTATTTTCATTTATACCTCATCAAAATGGATTAAAATATGAATCCCCCAATTGTTATTGGTTTCCCGAAACCACTTCGAGCTTTCACGGTGATCCGACCGCATAGGCTAAAGAAGGTTTGAAGGCGCCAATTCCAAACCTGAGGAAATATGTCCTCAACACTTCCATCTCAGAGCAGCTGTATGAACAGGAGCATCCCACAATCGAATCATTTCTGAATCCATACTTGTAACGGTTATGGAGCAACCGCACATATCCAGAGAAGTTACGTAATTCCCTACCAATGATCGGGCTATTTGATAACCATTTTGCTGAATCAAATTGAATGCAGAATGGTACATGAGATAAAGTTCCATGCTAGGCGTAGCTCCAAAACCATTGATAAACAGAAAGAGGGGATTATTTTTTTGAGGTTTTAGGTCCTCAAGCACTGAAGTTGTCATCTCTTTGGCAATGTTGTCTGCATTATCAATAGTGACCCTTTTTCGACCGGGTTCACCGTGGATTCCAACTCCCATTTCCATTTCATCTTTTCCAATCTCAAAAGTCGGTTTTCCTACTGCGGGAACGGTACAGCTTGTGAGAGCAACGCCCATAGAGCGAGTTTGTTCGTTGACTTGCTTCCCAAGTGCTAAACACGACGCCAGATCCTGGCCTGCTTCAGATGCAGCACCCACAATTTTCTCAACCACTAGAGTTCCGGCAACCCCTCTTCTTCCAGTCGTGAATGAACTATCTTCAACAGCCACGTCATCATTTGTAAGCACTGTTTCGTTGGGCATTTCGATCATTTCTGCAGCCATTTCGAAATTCATCACGTCACCTGAATAATTTTTAACAATGAACAACACTCCTGCGCCACCATCGACTTTTTGAGCTGCTGCTTCCATCTGATCGGGAGTTGGAGACGTGAAGACCTCACCCGGACATGCAGCATGGAGCATTCCCTGACCCACAAGACCTGCATGAAGAGGTTCGTGACCACTTCCTCCTCCTGAAACCAGTGCGACCTTTCCCGAAATTGGGCCACCCTTCCTGAAAACAAAACGGGGCTGGCTTTGGTATTCGACAAGTTCTGAATGAGCTTTACAAAAACCCTGCAGGCTTTCGTCCAGGACATTATCAATGTGATTGATGAACTTTTTCATTTTTCATTCTCAAGTTGAGGGTTAAATTAGTTCCCCAGAATTGGATGACATTGAATCGGAACAACCATTGAGACTCAAAGAAGCCAGAAAAGTTTTGACATCAGCAAGTGATGCAGGACTTACAGAAATACTTCGGATCCCACTCTTCATGAGTTTTTCTAAATAATCTGTATTGCTTGCAATATCTCCGCAGACGCTGACTTCACGTCCAGTTTTTCGTCCATGTGCTGCGACCCTGCTTATAAGATCCCATAAAGCCGGATAATTTGCGTGGTAGAGGTGTGAAACGGTTGGATTGTCTCTGGCTGTTGCAGTGAGGTACTGGATTAAATCATTGCTGCCAATCGAATAAAAATCGACGTCAAACGTTTCTATTTCAAGAGCAGCAAGTGGGACTTCCACCATCATTCCCAACTTTGGCATTTCAGTGGCGATATTTTTTTGCTGAAGCTTTGAAAATTCTTCGTTCAGTATTTTTTTTACGGCATCAATTTCTTCCGCTACTGTCACCATAGGAACCATCACCTGAACAGGTCCCAGAACTGCTGCACGGATCAAAGCCCTCAGCTGGCTTCGGAAGAGGTTTTGAAATTCTAGGGAGATACGAACCCCTCTGAAGCCAAGAAATGGATTTTGCTCATCCATGGTGACCCCTTCTACAGGTTTATCTCCGCCTGCATCAAGGGTTCGTATGGTGACGGGCTTGCCAGATGCCCATTTAATTAGTTGTGAATAGATCTGGAACTGTTCCTCTTCATTAGGCAATCGTCCGTCTTGTATTAGAAATTCAGTACGGGTTAATCCGATTCCATCACAGTGTTCGGGATTTAACTGATTTAGTAATTCCTGAGAGTCAGAATTGATCTTCACCAGGACTCTTTCACCGTCTAAAGTTTGAGAAGGGTTTTTTAAATAAGTTTCCTTTAATTGTTTTTCTTCTCCAAATTTTTGAACGATTTCTTCATATTCTTCCATTTCTTGGGGAGACGGATCAACAATCAAACGGCCTTTGTTCCCATCTAGAATCAATGGTGTATTGCTAGTCATCCTACTCAAGGGAACCTCTAAATCAGTTAACATGGGGATTCCATAGGATCTTGCCAGGATGGCAACATGACTGTTATGGCTGCATTTGTTAAGCACGATACCAACATGTTGGTTCCAGTCGGTTTCAATAAACTGCGAAGGTGTCATCTCATCTGCTAAAACGATACACTTTTCAGGACCATCAGATCTTTCAAACGGATTTGGAGGGATTTCATTTTTTTTGCTTAAATTTTTAAGGACCCGTTGTTTCAAATCCTTCAAATCTTCCGCACGTGCTTTGAAGTAAGAATCGGATTCTTCTTCAAATTCCTCAATCATGCTATCCAACCTTTTTTGCCAGGCACGGGAACACGTTTCTTTATCGGAAATGCTTTTTATAACCGGGTCAATGAGTTCCGCGTCTTCTAGAAGCGAAAGCTGAAACTTCAAAATGTCAGCTTCTGTATTACCCCGACTCAGTGCTAATTCTTGCAACTGAATCTTGGAAGTCATTATTGCTTTTCTGAAATGATCAAGATCTGAAACCTCAGAAAGTAATTCATCTAAAGTTTCCTGGTTCATCATCAAAGCTTTACCCATGACAATCCCACTGGAAGCAATCTGTGCAGGAAAGCTATTGACAGACATATCTTCCGCTTTCATGAAAGGTCTTTTTTGTCTTCATCAAAGTTGTTTTCGACAAAGCTAATTAAATTCTTGATAGCTTCTTCAGCCTCATTCCCCTCTGCCTGGAGGTTCAACACTTGTCCCTTTCGGGCCTTCAAGCCTATTACCCTTACAATGCTTTTGGCGTCTACCCATTCTTTATGGACATCAAGTTTGATACGAATATTTGCATCAAATCCCTTTGCCATTTCAGTGAAACGTACCGCAGGTCTCGCATGCAGTCCGATTTCATGACAGATGGTTACTGATTCCCACGAATCCTCAGGTGTTTTATGGTTCGTATATGATTCGGTATTCTGTTCTGCAGCTGATTTTACCTCTTCCAACGAACCTCCACCTGCTGATACTGCCCCGGCAAGGACCGCCCCTTCGACAAGGGCCGCGTTGCTAATCACAACATGTTTTTGTTTTTCGACATCAAGTAGTTCCATTGCAGTTTCTGCACACATTTCAGCGCTGCCCAAATCATAGAGCACAAGTACACCCAGATCGGAATAAACTTCTTCCAAAGCCTGATGGATGGCTTCCACATTGGTCCCTAAGCCCCCTTCAAAATCTCCACCTACGTGTGCAACCGGAACAGATTGGCCGGACATCTGTCGTACCATTTCAGCAGTGCCAGAGGCGACATCAGGGGAGTGTGAAATGATCACAATAGATACTTTATCAGTCATCAATCTTTGAATTGGATTTCTCATTAAGAACCCTGCAAACAGCTTTGATTAAAAGACTGCTTGACATTGCTCCTGGATCCAAATGCCCAATACTGCGTTCACCGAGATAAGAAGCCCTTCCTTTAAGAGCCTTCATTGCTTTTGTTGATTCAAGCCCCTCTTCGCTAGCTTTGATGACATTTTCAATCGTTTCTTTGAACAACGATCCGTTTTCGATGTCCTTGTCCAGTTGCTTGACTGCAGGGATCAGAACATCCAGCATTGTCTTTTCTCCTGCTTCCGCTTTTCCTCTTTTTTGAACATCTTCGATACCATTCCAAAGCATTTTGGATAGCTTTTGAGGTGTTATGGGTTCTTCCCCTGCTTGCTTCCCCATGCCCATCAACAGACTTCCATATAGAGGGCCTGAAGCTCCTCCAACTTTCATGACAAGTGTCATTCCTGATTTTTTGAAGGCATCTGATAGATTCAGTTGCGCAATTTCTGCTGAGTTTTCCTTGATAGCTTGGAAACCGCGATTAAGATTATTTCCATGATCGGCGTCTCCAATCTGTGCATCCAGTTCCGTTAGAATTTCTCGATTTATTTCAATGTTTTCGGAACAATCAACAATCAATCGTTTTATCAATTCTGCAGACAAAATTTTTTAATGATGGGATGATTGATTTAAATTAGATTGATAATCTTATATAGATGGGATCAATAATAGTTATGCTTTGATCCATGTCAACGTTTTTTTGAGAAGCAGATGAATAAACAAATTGCTCAAGATTTTATGGAAACAAGAGAACAAGAATTTTCAGGGATCTCGAATGCGAATGGGGCAGTTCATGGGAATTTGGTTTGGCATTCTTCAATTTCTGAAACGCCTTCTCCTAAAGGTGAACCATTAGAGGAATGGCAATTTCTCCAGCAAGCAATGGAGAATGCTATTCAACAATTAGAGAAACTTTGTCTCAAAGTAGATGAAGAGACTTCTTCTCTATTAGAATTTCAAATGGCTATTTTAAATGATCATGAATTGAGAACATCTCTCAAAAAGGAGATCCTGAAAATAAGTTCATCAGAAGAGGCGTGGAAGAAGCTTCTGAATGATTTGATTCACCAATACCGAGAATTAGAAGACAGTTATTTTCGTGATCGTTATGAGGATTTTTTAGATATTAGGAATCGGGTATTAGGGATTCTGCGTGGCCATCAAGATAACAGGAATTATGAAGTGTCTTCCATCTATGTAGGTGAAGATCTTCTGCTTTCACAGTTTTTGGAAATGGATCTTGAGAAGGTTAAAGGCATTGTTCTTCTGAATGGAAATTTAACAGGACATGTAGGCATCCTAGCTCAAGCAAAGGGAATCCCACATCTGGTCAAGTTAAAGGCCTCAGCTTCGGATTTACAAGAAAAGTGTTTTGGGATTTTGGACACGGACAATGCTGTTCTGTTCAAGAATCCTTCAAACATTACGATTTCAAAGTATGATTCATGGGCAAAAGAAGAAAATGAGAAAAAGAGAATTGATCAGAAAACAGGGAAGAGACGGATGCAGTCCGTGGTGGATGAATTGGCCATGAAAATCGCAGGTGGAGAATATCCTGAAGGCCATCAACTCCCGGTTGAAAAAAACCTTGCCGACACATTTGGTACAGGTCGCAATATTTTACGTGAGGCGATAAAATTTCTGAGTGCAAAAGGGTTGTTAACAACCGGACCAAGAATTGGGACCTATGTTCTTCCTCAAGGAGAGTGGTCGATTCTCGATTCTCAAGTCTTGAAATGGGTCATTGCATCAAAAAAAGATGATCCGAAATTTATGGATGAACTCAATGAGTTCCGAATGATTTTAGAACCTTTGGTGAGTAAACAATCTGCTCTTGGAGCGGATCATCATCAGAAACAAGAGATTCTTAACAAACTTCATGATTTGGAAACATCAGAGGGGATTCCAAATAAAGGAATACAAGCAGACATAGAATTTCATTGCTCGATCTATGAATCGACAAACAATATGCTTCTTGCCAATCTCAAGCACTTTGTAAAAGCCCTGATCAAGGAAAACCATAGAATTTTGGGAGGAGAATCTCCAAGTCATGTCAGGGTTCATAGAAAAATTGCTGAAGCCATTGTTAATCAAAAAGCTTCAGATGCATTTGATGCAACAACTGAATTGCTTCGATTGAATAAAAATGACCAAACCAGGATCAAGAAAATTCAATCAAAATACCTCTGAAGATTTCATTGTCAATATGATCAAATATTGATTTAAATTTACTTTGATTTTTTTTTGCAATCAAGAATGAGGCAGTAAGAAAAAGTTTTGGTTCAAGCGCAGAAGTTGAAAAAACTCCTTGAAGGATTTAGGAAGGTGACAATTGCCGTTTCGGGCGGGGTGGATTCGATGACCTTGGCTAGTTTTACCCACCGACATTTGGGGCAGGAGCAGGTGAAAATGGTTCACGCGGTTTCTCCTGCGGTTCCAAAAGCTGCTACATCTCGGGTCGAGGCTCAGGCAAGGGAAGAGGGATGGGATTTACGTTTGGTGAATGCCGGTGAATTTGAGGATGAACAATACCGCGCGAATCCATTCAACCGTTGTTTTTTCTGCAAAAGCAATCTCTACCAGACGCTATCGGTCATCTCCGAGGGGACTCTGGTTTCAGGTACGAATGCGGATGATCTCAATGATTTTCGACCTGGACTGGAAGCTGCAGAAAATCATCAAGTCAGGCATCCTTATGTCGAAGCAGGTTTCACCAAGGAAGACGTTCGGGCTTTGGCACTGGAACTTGGATTGCCCACGTTGTCACGTTTGCCTGCTTCTCCCTGTCTTTCCAGCCGGGTGGAAACCGGAATCCGCATTGATGGAGCGGATCTGGAAGCAATCGACCAGGCGGAAAGCTGGATGCAAAAGCAACATGACCCGCAAACGGTTCGCTGCCGGGTGCAGTCTCAAGGGATCGAGATCCAGTTTGATCCGAAGACGCTGGATCGCCTGGACTTGAACGACCAACAGAAGACAATAGAGAAGATCCGTGGTATTTTCCGCCATCGTCCCCAAACCAGAGTGCGTATAAGTGCTTATCGCCGTGGAAGCGCTTTCTTCGTCCCGGAACTCCACCCATGAACCAGCAAATATCCGAAATTCAGTTCGATTGGAACCGCAAGGAAAGGATCGGACTGGCAGAGGCAGTGTTTTGCCTGCAAAAGTCCGTGGAACAAATTCAGTCGATCCTTGCAGAAAGTCGGAAGAATAAGGACCCTCTGCTGCTGACCCGGCTTTCCGAGGAACAATTTTCAGGACTCCATGAGGATTTCAAGGCAGGACTGGATTATGAGGTCCTTTCCCAAACGGGTTTCTTCCAGGTTTCAGGAGAGAAATCGGATCATAAGCCTGCAAGGGTGATTGTGGTTGCGGCTGGAACTTCCGATGCAGGAGTGGCACGCGAGGCGTTAAGGACCCTCGAGTTCAATGGTTATGGTGCCAAGGCCATTTTTGATGTCGGAGTGGCAGGGATCTGGAGACTGATGGAACGGATCGAGGAAATCCGAAATTACCCGGTTGTGATTGCAGTGGCTGGAATGGATGCCGCACTGCCCACCGTGCTTGGAGGACTGATCCCGGGTTCGATCATCGCCCTTCCTACTTCCAACGGATACGGTGCAAGCCGGAACGGGGAAACCGCACTCGCGGCCTGCCTCTCTTCCTGTGCTCCTGGAGTGGTGGTCTGTAACATTGACAACGGATATGGTGCGGCTTGCGCAGCAATCCGCATGCTCAGTGCAGGGATGGCTCTATCGGATCCGTCTGATTTTGAGGCTGGACAAAAGGCACCAGATAAGGACCTTCGGGAATGACTGCTACTTCTGCACTTCCTTGTTCAGCGATGCTTGCGCTGATTGCCTCTGTAATGCTGGAAACCTGACCGACCCCGGTGATCTTCCGGTCTTCCTCGTTCAGTCCCGTGGTAAAAAGCTGAATGCTTCCGATGCGCATCGGTTTGAGCTGCATTTCCGTCTGCCATTCGTCAATGTCTGCAAGTTTCTTCTGGGTCAGTCCTTCAAGAAAGGAATCTGGACCCTGTTCCACCAGGTTTTTCTGGGCGCTTCGGAAAGCTTCCGAACCGATTCCTTCGGAGCATTCGGAAGCGATGATCAGTCTTCCACCTACTTCCAGGATGTCCAATGGAGTCACCATCCCTTTGACGGTCTGGTAGTACGTCTTGTCCAAGGGGTAGCCTGCTGCACTGGTGACGATGGTGCGGAATTTACGTCCAACGGGGATTTCCACCTTGCAGCGCACAAAATTTACCGCGTTCAGATGGCTTTCAAAGATCTCTCCGAAAGAGATATAAGCCAGCCGGCGCTGCTCGTCAATGACCGTATTCAATCCCAGTACCGGCCCTTGGAGCATCCTTACGATCTCCAACTGCTCTTCGTGTAGAGGGTTTTGTTCGAGGTTGCAGGAAGTTGCCAGAGGGTCTTCCATGAAACGGGCACTGTGAAAGGTTCGGATGGTGGAGTGATGAGCAATTCCAGGAGCGATCACCTTGCGTCCGCCCGAATAACCGGCCATGAAATGAGGTTCGACGAGGCCGGTGGCAATTTTCAGATCGGCTTCAACGAAACGCCGATCCAATCCTACCGGAGTTCGGCGCTTTCCTGTGAATCCGAGCATCAGGTGCTCATCGTCGTTACAGGCGTCGTGGTTCACCACCTGAATGTGTTCCAGGATCCAGGGATCACCCACCAGTTCCTCGAGTTCCTCCCCTAGGTTGGGACGGTGCAGTCCTGTTGCCACCAGCACAGTGATCTGATCCAAAGCGATTCCACCGTCAAGCAGTTTTTCTACCAGTGGACGCAGGAACAGACCGTTGGGAACGGGACGGGTGATGTCACAAATCAGGATACAGGCACTGGAAACCTGGGATGCCAGGCTCTCGAGTGAGGGTACTCCAACCGGATTTTCCAAGGCTTCACGGATCAACTGGACAGGATTTTCAGGAAGCTCGAAAGGAGGTTTGCGGATGACCACAGGGTTTGCCTGGTCAGGCATCTCGAATTCAAGCCCTTCTCTTCCGTAGGCAAGTTCGATCTTCATAGGACGACGATTTCAAGAATCTGAAGGTTAGAGAGCAGGTTATCAAAATCAGGCTGGTCTGAAAACAATCTTTCGTCTGGGGGCCGCGATCACGAAGGCCACTGCAGAGAGAGCGAAGCTGAGCATCGAAATTCCGAAGGCGAAATGGTAGCTGCCGAAGGTATCGTACAAAAGTCCTCCAAGCCATGGGCCGAGAGAACCGCCGATCCCCATCCCGGCGAGGATCATCCCGTTGATGGCACCGAAATGTTTACCTGCAAAAAGATCAGAGGCACCGACGAAAATCGTTGGGGCCTGAAGCCCGGAACCATAGCCAAAACCCAACGCATAGACATAAAGCAGCCAGCTGTTGGAAGTGTCGCGAACCTGGGTCAAGGCAAAGATCGAGAGGATGGCAAGCAGGCATCCGGTGACGAGCACCACCTCACGGCCGATGCGGTCTGAAATCGAGGCACTGAGTTGACCGGCGACCATGCTCAACCCGTAAAGACCGAAAATCGAAGCGGCAAAGATGCTGCTGTAACCGATGTCCTGGGCAAACTTCACCTGATGCGCGAGCACCATGTAACAGCCCAATCCCCAGTAAAGCGTCATTGAAATCACCATCAGCCACAATTGGTGGGTGCCCAAGGCTTTGCGCAAAGTCCAATCCCGGTCAGATGTTTCGGATTGGGTTGAATCCGGATCATCGTTTCCAACTTCCTTTTCTTCATAACCATAGGGTTTGAGGCCCTTTTCTGCAGGATCACCAGCATAAAAGGCGAAGATCACTGGAATCAGGAGGATCATGATCGTCAAACCTAAAATGAGGTAGGCATAGCGCCAGCCCAGCAGGGAGATCATCGATTCCGCATAGATCGCGTAAATGAAACTCAAGCCCCCTCCCATCTGGGCGATGCCGTACGCCAGTCCACGTGATTTGGAAAACCAGTTGATGATCGTTGGTGTTACGACCGGTGCACCGACGCAGGCGAGCCCAATTGGAGTGAGGAATCCGAAGACGAAGTAGAAATGCCACAGTTCCTGGGCCAGGCCGCAGGCTGCAGTCGAGATGCCTAAGATCACTGCTCCCAGAATGATTGTTCTTTTGGGTTTCCAGTGGTCGCTTAGAGCTCCACTGAAAGGAGAGACGATTCCGTAACAAAGCAGGTGGATCGAAAGCATCAATGCAGTGCTACCGCGATTCCAACCAAATTCTTCAAGAATCGGAGGAAAAAAGACGGAAAACGAATGCCGTACCCCATACCCGAGTGTCATCGCCACCGTGCAGATGCCGACGACGGTCCAACCGTAAAAAAAGGTTCGTTTCGCCAAGGAACTGCTTCTCAGACTTGGCAGGAAAGTCCGCCGTCAATGGTCAGTACATGACCATTGACGTAGGAAGCAGCGGTGGACATCAGAAAAACCGCTGCCCCGGCGATTTCAGGTGGCTGTCCCCAGCGCTGCAACGGGGTTCTGCCTTCGATGAAGGAGGTGAATTCAGCATTTTCTACCAACGCTGTATTCATTTCTGTGGCAAAAAATCCTGGTGCAATCGCGTTGCAGCGAATTCCCTGTGGACCGAGTTCCACGGCAAGGGCTTTGGTCAGGCCTACGATTCCTCCTTTCGAGGTGGTGTAGGCGGAAATGGTTTTGCGTGCCTGGGGTCCCATGATCGAGGCAATGTTGAGAATGTTCCCTGAGCCTTTTTCCAACATCAGCTTCGAAGCTTCACGGGCGAGCAGAAAACAGCTGCGTAGGTTGGTGTCCATCAACCGATCGTAATCAGAAAGTTCGAATTCCTGGATCGGCTTGCGGTGCTGGATTGCGGCATTGTTGACCAGTCCATCCAGCCGGCTATATCTCTCGGCAATGGACTGGATTCCTGCCATCACCGCCTTGGAATCGGCCACGTCAAAAGACTGCAGATCTGCCTCGAGGTTTGCCTGTTGCAGTTGCTCGAGTCGTTGTTGCAAGAGTTTCTGGTCACGCCCGTTGAGGATCACCCTTGCCCCGGCTTCGGCCATAGTTTGTGCCATCACCCATCCCAACCCCCGGCTGGAACCGGTGACCAGGATAATCTGGTCTTTCAGTGAAAATAGATCTGCTGCCATGGAATCCTTTAAAATTTCCATGGGTTTTTAGGGGTAACCCTCCCGTGCCTGTTCATGGATTCATTTAGTTGCTAGGTCAAATTATCTTGACTGGGTGCCTGCCTGGTTTCATAAATGAAGTGGTATTTAACATATCAACACCTCTTTGTCTTTAACAATCGCATAAAAGTTTTGCAGAACACCCGTCAACTGCTTCATCTAGAAAGTCAGGGCAGCATTTTAGAACTCGACCCCGAAAATGGCAGCTCCATCCTCGGATACCGGAGTGAAACCGAAAACGGGATTTTCCACTGGATGCGCCCGGCCGGAGAAAAAGGTTTGAGGGGGGACATTCTCGATCTTTCCTGTTTTCCGCTGTTCCCTTTTTCAAGCAGGATCCGTGATGGTCTTTTTCGTTTCATGGGTGAGGAATACCGGTTGCCGCTTAATTTTTTACCAGAGAAACATACCATCCATGGCCATGGTTGGAAAACTTCTTGGAAGGTGACCGAATGTAATGCCTCCAACGCTAGTCTTCTCTATCTGCATCAGCCCAATGAATGGCCCTGGTCTTACCGTGCCGTGCAGTCCTTCAAACTGGAAGGAGCGAAGCTGGAGATCAACCTGGAACTGCAGAACACCTCAGAGTCACCGATGCCTGCTGGATTTGGCCTGCATCCCTATTTTGTGCGCACTCCGAAGGCAAGGGTGATTGCAGACTGTGACTGCATCTGGGTCAACGATGAAGAAGTGATGCCTCTGCGGCTGGAGCCATTGTCAACAGAAAGCAACATCCGTGAAGGACTTATACCAGAGGCGGGATTCATCGACAACACCTTCACTGGTTGGGATCGAAAAGTACGGATCGAGTGGCCGGAATGGAACGCGGAAATGCTCATCGAAAGCGAGGCACCACTGGACTTTCTGGTGGTGTTCGCTCCCCTCAACGAGGATTTTTTCTGTGTGGAACCAGTGAGTAATGTCACCGATGCCTTCAACATGATGGACCGTGGACAAACGGGTCATGGGACCCGGGTCCTTGAGGCGGGGGAATCCCTTACCAGCCGCGTCACCTTTTTTCCAACTTTCAGATGATGAGTGAATCTACGAATTTTAAAGGAATTTACCCGATCCTCTATGCTTTTTTCGATAAGAAAGGGAAGCTGGACCGTGAAGCGATGTTGTGTCAGATCCAGGCCTGTCTTGGTGCTGGGGCTCATGGTCTGGCAATGCTCGGACTAGCAACCGAGGTGGCCAAGCTGGAAGAGTCCGAAAGGCTTCAGGTGGTCGAATGGGCAGCCGAGGAAGTGTCCGGGAAGGTTCCGCTTGCGGTGACCGTTTACGGACACTCGGTCGACCAGCAGATCTGTTTTGCTCGGCTTGCAGATTCTCGTGGTGCGGACTGGCTGATTTTGCAACCTCCACCGGTAAAAGGACTTTCAGAAATGGACTGGCTCGATTTTTTTGGCAAGGTGATGGATTCCACCAGCCTGCCTGTAGCAATTCAGAATGCACCGGAATATCTGGGAGTAGGACTCTCAGTGAAAGGACTCCAGACCTTGTACAAGCGTCATCAGAATTTCACTCTCCTCAAGGGTGAGGGACCAGCAGTGACGATGGCGGGAGTCGTCCAAGCCACGGAAGGGAAACTTTCAGTATTCAACGGGCGAGGCGGACTGGAGCTGACAGACTGCCTTCGTGCAGGTTGTGCCGGGATGGTTCCGGCTCCAGAATGTGTTGATCGGCAGATCCGGATCTATGATTTGATGGAACAGGGAGGGCCGGAAGCCGAAGCTGAAGCGGAGCGACTCTACCGTGAAATTCTGCCAGTGATTGTATTTGTCATGCAGTCCATCGAACACTTTCTATGCTATGGAAAACGTATTTTGGCTGCCCGGCTTGAACTGGAAGTGCATGATCGGCTTCCTGCAATGGTTCCCACCACCTTTGGTCTCGATTGTGTGCGCGACTATGTCAAAATGCTTGGACCCTGGCCTGGCTAGTCCCGAAATTTGTAATCCAGTAAATCGTCCACAACCCTTCAGAAACCAACATTCAGGATGAGAAAATGACCGAAGAAACAAAAAAACGACTGAGAAGCCGGGAATGGTTCGACATCCCGGGAGACCCAAGTGCGACAGCACTCCACATCGAACGCTACACCAACTTCGGTATTTCAGCTGCTGAATTGCGTTCCGGAAAGCCTGTGATTGGCATCGCCCAGACTGGAAGCGACCTGGTGCCTTGTAATCGGTCCCATCTCGATCATGTGAAACGGGTGCGTGAAGGGATTCGCCAGGCAGGGGGGATTGCCATCGAGTTTCCTGTCCATCCGATCCAGGAAAGCGGCAAACGTCCAACGGCGGCTTTGGACCGCAACCTCCAGTACCTCAGTTTGGTGGAGGTCCTTTTTGGTTATCCGATCGACGGAGTAGTTCTCGCAATCGGTTGTGACAAGACCACTCCAGCACTGATCATGGCAGCAGCTACCCTAGATCTCCCAGCCATTTGCCTCTCTGCGGGACCGATGCTCAACGGGTATTGGAGAGGTGAGCGTGCTGGCTCCGGTACGATCGTATGGAAAGCCCGTAAACTGCTGGCGGCAGGAGAGATCGATGAGGAGGAGTTCATCCAGCTCGTCGCAGATGCAACCGCCTCGCCGGGATACTGCAACACGATGGGTACAGCAAACACGATGAATTCCCTCGCCGAGGGACTGGGCATGTCGCTGCCTGGATGTGCTGCCATTCCTGCTCCGCTCAGTGAACGCGGGGAAATGTCCTATCAAACGGGTATGCGTATCGTCGAGATGGTGGAGGAGGACCTCACTCCGTCGAAGATCATGACTCGGGAAGCGTTTGAAAACACGATCATACTCAATTCGGCAATCGGCGGTTCGACGAATGCCCCGATCCACATCAATGCCATTGCCCGTCATGTTGGTGTGGAACTGGATATCCTGGATTGGGAAAAGGTCGGACTCGACATTCCTCTACTGGTCAACCTACAGCCTGCCGGTGAATACCTCGGGGAGGATTATCATCGTGCCGGAGGGGTTCCGGCTGTGATGAATGAATTGCTCGAGCAGGGAAAGCTTCATGAATCGGCAGTCAATGTAAATGGCAGGACGGTTCGGGAAAACTACGGGAACACCCCAATCCGTGACACGAAGGTGATTCGTAACTTCGACCAGCCCCTGATGGAAAAAGCAGGCTTCGTCATTTTACGGGGGAACCTCTGTGACGCATCGGTGATGAAAACCTCGGTGATCAGTGATAGTTTCCGCAAACAGTACCTTTCGCGTCCGGGTCATGAAAACGTCTTTGAAGTCCGGGCCATCGTTTTTGACGGTCCAGAAGACTATCATGCACGGATCAATGACCCTTCACTTGAGATCGATGTCAACTGCATCCTCGTCATTCGCGGATGTGGGCCAGTGGGTTATCCCGGTTCTGCGGAAGTGGTCAACATGCAGCCTCCGGATGATTTGATCAAAAAGGGTATCCTTGAACTGCCTACCCTCGGTGACGGACGACAGAGTGGTACTTCGGGCAGTCCTTCGATCCTTAATGTTTCTCCGGAATCTGCCGTAGGTGGAGGGCTCGCGCTGCTGAAAACCGGGGATACGGTCTGCATTGACCTCAATCAAGGCAGTCTCGATGTGATGCTCGAGGAAACAGAACTGGAACAACGCCGAAACGAACTTAAGGCCCAGGAAATAAAGCACCAGACACCCTGGCAGGAAATCTATCGGGAGACTGTGGGACAGCTATCCGGGGGAGGGATCATCGAACTCGCTGCCAAATACCGCAAGATCCGCAACACCATTCCAAGGCATTCGCATTAATAGTTGAGGGTTCATCGAATGGGTGGTTTTGCCTATTATCCTAGCCTCGAAGATCGCTCTGTTTTCATTACTGGAGGTGCTTCGGGAATCGGGGAAAGCCTGGTCGAGGCTTTTGTCCGGCAGAAGTCTCGGGTGGCTTTCATCGATCTGGATTTTGATGCAAGTCAGGCTCTTCAGAAACGCCTTGAGGATGAAGGTCTTCAAAAACCCTGGTTTAAGCCGTGTGACGTCAGGGATATCGCTTCACTGGAAGAATGTCTCAGAAATGCAGTCTTGGATCTTGGTCCGGTGTCTGTGCTTGTGAACAATGCGGGTAATGATGAACGTCACAAGGCTGATGAAATCAGTGTCGAATATTGGGATGACCGGATTGCAGTGAATCTGCGTCATCAGTTTTTTGCAGCAAGAGAGGTTGCGAGGGACATGAAGGAAAATGGAGGTGGGTCGATCATCAATTTTGGTTCTGTCCAGGCTTACCTCTCCAGCCCCGGAATGTCCGGCTATGCTGTTTCCAAATATGGTGTCCGTGGAGTGACCAGGACCCTGGCCAGGGAATTTGGCAAGAACAACATCCGGGTCAATACGGTGGTTCCAGGCTGGGTCATGACTGAACGTCAGAAAGAACTCTGGGTGGATGAGGCTGCAGAGAAAATGATCGATGAAGTTCAGTGCCTTCCTGGAAGGCTTCAGCCTTCCGACGTTGCCAGGTTGGTCCTCTTTCTTGCTTCCGATGACAGTGCCATGTGCACGGCTCAGGATTTCATTGTAGACGCAGGCTGGGTCTGAACCACCATCTAAAACACTGTTTTCCTATCTACTGAGATGTTATCAGATTCAGGATCTCTGCATTCATTGAATAGATCCAGGGTTCTTTTGAAAGAAAAATACAATCACAAGAAACGATGTCAGCAAAAAGAATGAATGGTGCAGAAAGTCTGGTTCGGACTTTGATCGATGGAGGAATCGAAGTCTGCTTTACCAACCCTGGTACTTCGGAAATGCATTTCTGCGCTGCGTTGGATCGAGTATCAGGCTTGCGCTGTGTGCTCGGGCTGTTCGAGGGTGTTGTTACAGGAGCCGCAGACGGTTACGGCCGGATGCGAGATTTTCCTGCTGCGACCCTGCTCCATACTGGACCCGGACTCGGCAATGGGCTCGCCAACCTTCACAATGCGAGAAAAGCCCTCACACCAGTCGTCAATATCGTCGGGGAGCATGCAACCTACCACATCCGTCATGATGCCCCATTGACCTCGGACATCGAAGGGATTGCCGCTCCGGTTTCGGACTGGGTCAAGACTTCCCGGACTGCCGATGAAGTTGCCCAAGACGGGGCCCGGGCAATTGCCGAAGCGCGGAAGACTCCGGGAAGAATTGCAACCCTCATTCTTCCTGCTGACACCGCCTGGAACGAAGCTTCTTCCGGAGCTGCCGTTCCGACTGTTCCAAATCCTGAAACAGTGAGTTCCAATGCCCTGGATGAATGTGCAAGGGTCCTAAGCACCGGAGAGCCCGTGATGCTGCTTCTGGGAAACAAGGGTCTGCGTTCCAAAGCCCTTGAATGGGCGGGTCGAATCGCGAAAAAAACAGGGGCAGTACTTCACAGCGAGTCTTCTGCGGCCCGGACCGAACGGGGTGCGGGAAGGGTTGGAGTGACCAGGATTCCCTATGTGGTGGACCAGGCTCTGCAGGTGACAAGGCCTTTCAAACACCTGATCCTTGCAGGAGCGAAGGCCCCCGTTGCCTTTTTTGCTTATCCTGGTAAGCCCAGCCATTTGATGCCGGAAGAATGCAAAATCCACCAGCTTGTTGGTCCGGAACACAACATCGAAGACGGATTGAGGAAACTGGCTGAAGCGGTGGGAGCACTGAACAGTGAAGCTGATCGGCAGGAACTAAGCAGGCCTGAACCTTTGAGTGGTGAGTTGACCCGGGATGCAATCGGGGCTTCCATCGGCAACCTACTTCCAGAAAATGCGGTGGTCTGTGATGAATCGATTACCGCAGGACGGAATTTTCACACTTACACCCAGGGTTGCCCACCCCATGACTGGCTCTATGGAACCGGGGGGGCAATTGGTCGTGTTCTGCCGGAAGCAACCGGTGCAGCGGTGGCCTGTCCTGACCGTAAGGTGCTTTGCCTGAGTGGGGACGGCAGTGCAATGTATACCGTTCAGGCGTTATGGACTCAGGCTCGTGAAGGGTTGGATGTGACCACAGTGATTTTTGCCAACCGCAGCTACGCCATCCTCCATGGGGAACTGCTCAATGTCGGTGCTGAACCAGGGCCGAACACCCGTGCGATGTTCGATCTTGAGGAACCTGCTCTGGATTGGGTTAAGATGGCAAACGGGATGGGTGTGGAAGCGGAACGAGTTGATACGGCGGAAGGTTTCCATCGTGCCCTGGAAAAAGGTTTCAACTCTGAAGGGCCCTACCTCATCGAAGCATTGATCTGACTCAGAGAGCGTCTGCTATTTTAGTAGGAGCTTTCGCTACAGATTTTTCTTGAAGGGTTTTTAGTTCCGGAAATCTGCTTCTTCACGGTCCAGGTCACGTTTCCATGCAGCCAGGGTGAGTTGAGCTCCTTCCAGGTATTCCTCTTCCATTTGGGAAACCGTCCTTAGGCAGATTTCGTCCGGAATGACCCGTGCTTTGCCTCCAGAAGAAATCACAAGGAAGTATTCCTTGCAGACCAGTTCCAGGTAATAGAGATCAAAGAATGCCTCCTCTACAGTCGGCCCAGCAACTGTGACACCATGGTTGACATGGATCATGATCCTTTTCTCCCCCAACGCCTGGCACATCCTTTGGCCTTCTTCACGTGCGACCGCCAGTCCTTCGTAGGCCTCGTCGTAAACGATCCGATCGAAAAAACGGATGGTGTTCTGGTTGGTCATTTTCAACCGGTTGTCCTGCATTGAGGAAAGCCAGGTGGAGTAGGGAGGGTGAACGTGGAGGATGCAAAATGCATCCGGGCGGCCCAGATGAATTGCTGCATGAATGTGTAATGCAGAGCGCTCCACAGTTCCTTCGCCGCGCACGGTCCGGCCCTGCTGCTCGACAACGATCAGGTTGGAGGCTGTTACTTCCGACATCAGCAGCCCATGCGCTTTGACAAGAAATTCCTCTCCCCCGGGGAGAGCGCATGAAAAATGATTGTAGATGTTGTCGTCCCAACCGAAACGATGTGCCAGCCGATGAACTGCCGCCAGATCCTCCCGAATCGCCTGTTCCTTTTCATTCATTTGACCAGATTTCTGCCTGCGCTGTTCAAGGCTGATGGTCTCACCCATAAGGCTCTCCTGCTAGAAGATAAAAAAATTTATTAGTAAATGATTAAATAATCCTTAGCTCTCATTAAAGAGAGTATAACATAGCTTTTTCTAGCATTATAGGTTGGATCTATTTGATATGAATCCAACTTTGTTCATTGTAGACAATGGAAGCTGGCTGTTATAATTGATTAAATTTTTTATGCTTGACTGAGATATATGTTTTTAATATAAATTTTTTTTTAAGCGAAATTGCCTCTTCCTAAATACTGAGGAAGAAAAGTAGTTTGCATTAATTTGTTTTTCATAAAGGAGAACTATGAGAAAAGTAATCACTCTTTTTTTAATAGCATCATTTTGGTTTATCGGAACGGCGGTAGCGAAAGATACTGATGTTGAATTAACAGGTTGGCCCTATCAGGTGGATGTCGTGAGAGAGAACTTAGGCCGATTTACCAGTCAGTCAGGCCTCAGTGCGACATTCAATCCTTTCCCGAGTAACGAGTATCACACGAAAATGGTTTCCAGTTTTACCTCTGGAACCAATTTCGACGTGGTTTATGTTCGTGACAGTTTCCTGGCAGAATGGGCTTCAGCAGGTTGGATCGTTCCAATAACTGGGTTACCAAAGGTTGATGAATACATGGCAGACTTGCCTCAAGGAATCATCGAACAGATGTCATTTGAGGGTGAAGTCTACGGATTACCCTATTATTCAGGAAACGCCGTATTTGTTTATAACGAGAGGATTTTGAAGCAGGCTGGAATCAGTGCTCCTCCCAGAACATGGGATGAACTGATGGATCAAGCAAAAACCATCAAACAAAAAGGAATCCTGGCACATCCTATTATTATCGGGCTTGCTGCCAACGAAAATTCCATCCTTCGAAATTTAGAAATCATTTCAGCGGGTTTTGGTGGAAGGTTTTTTAATGACAAGCTGGAACCTGTATTCCAAAAAAATAATAGTGCCGTTAAAAAAACACTCCAATGGATCGCTGATGGAATGAAGTCAGGTGTGATTAATCGTGCCTCCATGAGCCAGGGAGATGGTGAAATCGAACAATTAATGAGGTCTGGAACAGCAGCATTTACGCTTGTGACCGATTATGAAATGAAAGTATTGAATGACCCGAAAAAATCAAACGAGGCAGGAAACATAAAAAATGCACTCGTTCCCGGTTCTGATAATGCTGTAAGCGGCACCATAGGCTATGTAAGATTGTATTCCATTACCTCCAAAGGGGACAAACAGAATGCTTGGAAATTGATCCAGTTTCTTGGTGGAAAAGATGCAACAGGTGCTTATTATGTCCCCAAAAGATGGGCACTTGAATTTGGACTCGGGTTTTCACCAGCACCTCTTTATAAGGATGCTGACGTGAGAAATTCCATTTCTGGATGGATCGATCCGGATCTATTGCAAGAGCAGGCAAAATACGGTATCAACCGTGCCTACCGGTTTGTTCCTTATTTTTCTGACTGGGAGACAGAGGCATGGGGTGAATTCCAAGAAGTCATTGATGGAGGAAATGCCAATAGCACTTTAAATAAATTGGCTGAAAACTGGAATGAATTAAAAGATGAATATTAATTCATTGATCTGATTCTTACTCATTTTCAGGGCATTCAGAAACGAATGCCCTGATATTTCAATGAACCTCTTTAAAGACAAAAACATTTCTTCGGGCAAACTTGCACTCATTTTTAGTGCCCCAGCCATTTTTGTCCTCTGTGTTACCGTACTCATACCAATAATCTACGCAATTTATTTAAGTCTGCACCGTTACAAATTAAAACGTGCCAAAAGACCATTTATTGGTTTTGATAATTACGAAAAAATACTCACAAGTGAAAAATTTTGGGATTCACTTTCTACCAGTTTGATTTTTGCTACCAGTGCCGTCGCAGTCATCATCACCGTATCCTTCTTTCTGGCATTACTGCTAGATCAAGACTTTCCTGGAAGAGGATGGTTAAGAGCACTACTTTTAATCCCTTGGGCCATCCCTGATGTAGTAAACGCATTGCTTTGGAATTGGCTGCTTCACCCGTCTTTCGGGATCATCAACGCTTTATTTTATATGGGTGGATTTATTGACCAGTATGTTGCCTGGCTCAGCAGTATGCCCAGTGCAATGATTTGGGTTGTGATCGCATATTCGTGGAAAAACATTCCCTTGGCAACCCTCTTAATTCTTGCTGGTTTACAAACCGTTTCAAAGTCCTTGCATGAATCAGCCATGGTTGAGGGAGCCAGTGCATGGCAGAGAACTTTGAAAATCACAATGCCTCTTCTTCGACCAACGTTGACTGTGGTTTTGATTTTCGAAACGATTTTTGCTCTTAAAGTATTTGATTTAATTTATGTATTAACATCAGGTGGACCAGGTAAATCAACTTCTGTTCTTGGTTGGAGTATTTACATCAATACCTTTAAAAAACTGGATTTCGGTTCTGGTAGTGCATTGGCAATGATTTTAGGTTTAATTACATTATTTCTTGCAATGATTTTTTACACATATCTTGATCGAGGTGAGAAACAGTGAAAAGAAGCAAAATTAAATACTACATTTTAGTTTATTCAGCTTCTTTAATCTTTCTGATTGTTTTCGTAGGTCCTTTCCTTTGGCTGGTAAGTTCAAGTATGCAATTAGAGAGGCAAATCATGCAGGTCCCTCCTGTTTGGTATCCTGATCCTTTGAGTCTTGAAAGTTATAAGGAAATTTTTTTTGGTGCTTTCTACGACGAAAGTTATGTTTCGTTGTATGGAAAAAGCTCCTCTTATCAAGCAAGGATTTATTTAGGATCTTTTTTGAATAGCTTAATCATTGCTTTGAGTGTATCTCTTTTTAGCGTCATCTTTGGTGCTTATGCAGCTTACCCCATCGCCAGGATGAATTTTAAAGGGAAGTATGTTCTATTGTTTTCGATTTTAGTCGTTAGATTGGTTCCGGCTTTGGCATTGGCCATTCCAATTGTTTTATTTTCAAAAAAAATGGGAATGAGTGACAGATTGATTACTTTAATTTTCATCAACATGTCATTCGTTTTACCTTATGTCATTTGGCTTCTTCAGGCTTATTTTAAAACCATTCCTTCAGAATTAGAAGACGCAGGAAGAATCGATGGCTGCAACAGGTTTGAAGTGGTGAATAAGATAATCCTTCCCTTATCCATACCTGGTTTAGTAACGACAGCTATTCTGGCTTTTTTGCTCTCCTGGGGTGAATTCCTTTTTGCTTTACTGATTACTGAAACTGAAACATCTTACACAAGCACTGTTGTTGCTGCTATGTTTGTCACCGCAGTGGCTGATGTAAGTTACGTCACCATAATAGCCGCAGGAGTACTTGCAGTTATCCCACCAGTCGTTTTCGCACTCATCTTCCAAAAGTATATCATGAGCGGGCTGCTCTCAGGTGCCGTCAAGAATTAGCATGAAAGCCTTCAAACGGGATAGTGAGTCTGTGCTCTTCAGCAATCGAGTGTACCTTAGGTTGTGACATCAAAGGGGGGGCTGTTGATTTCTGAGGTGTTTGGAGGATGGCTCACTAGCAGCGAAGCCACTGCAGAGCGGCCTGCCATCTTTTTTTTGCGTCATCAGAAAGGGGAGGGATGTTGCGGATGGCGTCTTCCATAGTGCTCACATCTCCGTGGGAGTGAAGAGCCAGGTCACAACCTGCGTCAAGACAAGTCTGAACTCGTTTGGGCACATCTGAGGGAAGAGCCTCCATGAATAAACAATCGGAAATCAGTAATCCTTGGAACTGCATCTCACTCCGAATGAAGTCATGAATGAGTTTGGAAGAGAGTGTGGCTGGATAGGTAGAGTCTATGGCATTGTATTGGACATGCCCTGTCATCGCCCAGGGAAGATCAGCATTTTTTTCAAATGGGATAAAATCGGACTTCCTGAGTTCCTCTAAAGAATGGTCTAACACAGGAAGTTCGAGATGTGAATCGACGGTGGCTCTTCCATGCCCCGGCATATGTTTCATGATGGGAAGAACGCCTGCTTCCCTCAAGCCTTCGGCTGCAGCTCGTCCGAGAGTAGCAACCGCATCTGGGTTCGGGTTAAAGGAACGATCTCGGATCACTTCATGGGTATGAGGAAATTGAAGGTCTAGAACAGGTGCAGCATTGACCGAAATCCCGAGAGCATAAAGACTTTGTCCAATCCTGAAGTAATTTTCTCTTGTCCGAACTCTTGTCTGATCAGGTTGTTCGATGAAATCTAAACCCAGTTCCAGGGCAGAAGGTCTGCCGGGCCAAAGGGGTTGAGGAAGGCGTTGTACCGAACCACCTTCTTCATCGATAAGGATGGGTACTTCTCCTGATTCAACGCAGTTTTTCAGATCATCGGTGAGTTTCCTGATCTGATCAGGAGCTTCAAGGTTGCGTGAGAATAAGATAAAGCCGAATGGTTGGCTTTCACGAAAAAAATCTGCCTCTGCTTGACTTAATACACATTCCTTTATTCCAAAAACGATGGGGAGTTTCACTTGAATATCAGGGGATATTGAAATTTTTTTAGCAGTCATTCTGATCTAGAAATCATGAAACATTCCATAATAGCGTCGAATAATACTGCTGTATAATAGATTAAGGAATGCCTTTCTAACATATGCTCTAACGAACCATGATTGAATGAAGTTGTTTCAAAGCTTCATCTAGAACAGGAAAATATATGCTCATCAGACAAGTCACTCCCCTTTCCCCAAAAGGCTTTTCGGCAACACCGATGGATCTGGAAGTCAAAGAGGGCAGGATTTCACGTTTGGGTCAGAATCTCGACAATCCGGAAGGGTTGAAGGAATATTCCTTTCAGAATGCATTGATCTCCAGGGGTTGGGTTGATCTTCATGTGCACGTGTATTTCGGTGCAACCGATATTTCAATCCGTCCGGAACAGGCTGGTTTGCGAACAGGAGTGACTACCTTGGTAGATTGTGGATCAGCTGGAGAGGCAAATTTTACGGGCTTTTCAGAATTCATCGTTAAGAATGCACGAGAGAAATTATTCGCCTTTCTGAATATTGGTAGCATCGGTTTGGTGGCCTGCAATCGCATCAGTGAACTGTCTCTGGGGTTTCGTTCCGTCAACATCGAACGCACTCTTCATACGATCAAGGCCTATCCGGAGTTGATTCGTGGCATTAAATGCAGGGCAAGCCATGTGATCACAGGGGATCTGGGAGCTGACGCTGTCCGGATCGCAAGGAAGGTAGCCCGCGTGGCAGATCTTCCTTTAGTAGTTCATATCGGAGAACCTCCGCCCCTTCTTGAGGAGGTGTTGGAACTGCTTGAGGAAGGGGACGTCGTCACCCACGCTTTTCATGGCAAACCGGGTGGCAATTTGATGGAAGATCCACGGACCTTGGATGCTGTACATGATGCCAGAGCACGTGGTGTCCTGCTGGACGTGGGACACGGTGCGGCCTCTTTTTCCTTTGAGGTCATGCGATACGCATTGGATCAGGGTATTGATGCAGACCTTATCAGCACAGATCTTCATCACAACAGCATTCAAGGGCCTGCTTTTGACCTGCCAACCACTCTCTCAAAGTTACTTAATTTGGGAATGCCTCTGGAGAAGGTGATTGCTGCAGGATCGACCCGTCCTTTTAACTTCTTATTTCCCCATGCAGTTGACAGTGATTGCATAAGTTCCGGAAAAGAGGCAGACCTGACGGTGTTTACGGTTGAGGACACCGACAAGGAGGTACAAGACAGCCTCGGATGTCGTTTGAGGTTGAAGAAGATCATCCGGCCATTGCTAGCAATCCAAGGCAATCACCACGAAGAATGTACGAATCGTTTGAATTGAGATGCTGTCAGACTAGATATGTTATTGATCTTATTGTTGAAATCTTTTCCTTGAAAGGTTTTGATTTCCCAACTAATTTAAGTAATTACTTGCTTTCTGGGCATGGGTGTGCAGAATCAAGTATCTTTTAAAAGGACCGTAACATCAGGAAGTTTGGATATTCCATGTCAAGAAAACATGAAGTCATTTAAGTTTCCTATGATGCAAGATTTTTATAAATCGTTTTGACAACGATTCCTCATGAAACGAAAAGGATATCTATGAAAAAATCGTCCATCACTCGCAGAAGGTTTTTAGAACTTTCTAGCGCAGCAGGTTTGGGAGCAGGTTTGAGTGCTTTGTCCCCAGGCCTCTCCTTCGCAAATACGGGTATTAAGGTGGCTCCAGGAGCTACCAACCCGCTTGGAATGCCGGGCAACGTCAAAGGAGAGGGGGTTTTCTTTAGCGGTGGTTTTGGCCATGCCTACATTGAATTTGCTGCTGAGATTTTTGCAGAAGTACATTCTGGAAGCACCATGTCAGTGGAAGGCATCCAGCGTGTGGGCGAACGTCTGCGTCCCCGTATCATTGCAGGTGATCCACCGGATGTGATCGACAACAGCGGAGCCGGGCATTTGGACACGGCTGCTCTGGTGGCCGAAGAGGAGTTGATGGATCTCGGTTCGCTAATGAATGCTCCTGCACTCGATACTCCAGGAAAAACCTTCGGCGAAACTCTTTTTCCAGGATCCCAAGCTTCAGGTGTCTTCAACGGTGTTCAACGCTATGTGAACATTGCCTTCACCATCTTTGGGGTCTGGCACAGTAAAGCCTTGTTTGAGGAAAAAGGCTGGTCCTATCCCAAAACATGGGACGAGATGATGTCCCTTTGTGAGACCATCAAATCCTCAGGCACAGCTCCTTGGACCTACCAAGGGAAGTATCCTCAGTACATGATCTTCGGTGTCTTGGAACCCTTGGTTGAAAAAATTGGAGGGGTTCAGGTTTGGAAGGACATCGACAACCTCAAAAAAGGTGCGTGGGAGCATCCTGCAATGCTGGATGCCTTGCAGAAAATGAAAGCGCTTCATGACAATGGATACATCATGAAGGGGACTTCAGGGCTCACTCACACCGAATCACAGGCCGAGTGGTTGCAGAAGAAAGCAGCATTTCTACCTTGTGGAACCTGGTTGGAGAATGAAATGCGGAGCATCACACCCGCAGGTTTTGATATGGTGGTGAAACCTGTGCCTGGCAATGATCGTTCAAACTTCAGTTGGATTGATGCCAGTTCAGGTGAACCCTTTATGGCTTTTGCAAATTCAAAGAACCCAATTGCAGGTGTTGAGTTCCTGAGATGCCTGCTATCCAAGCAAAGTGCTGCATGGTTTGCCAAGAATGTCGGATCCGTCATGCCAGTTGTTGGCGGAGCAGAAGGCGTTGAATTGAGTTCAGCGATGACTTCAGCACTCGCTGCTGTGGAAAATGCTGGTCCGAACATCTTGGATCGTCCTTCCTTCAGTGGTTGGTATTCAGACATCATGGAAGAGGCCAAGAACAGTATGGGATCACTACTGACTGGTCAAATTGGTGCTGAAAAATTCATTGAACGTGTACAAGGAGTTGCTGATGAGGTGAAGGAAGACGAAGACATTCCTAAATACACCCGCGCCTGATCTCAACAGGCTGTCCTTGAGCGAAGCATGTTGATTTCAGTTCAAGGTCATTCAACCTTCGTGATCGCATTCGTGATACACGGGACTTATAAGGCTGAGGCATTGTGCAATGCTTCGGCCTTTACCCCATCCGCAAAATAACACCTTCACATATTGTTGAAGACCGGATTTCTTTCATGTACCGCAACAAGTACAGAATCATTATTCCCTTCCTGTCTCCAGCCCTCATATTGTATGGGCTGTTTGTGTTGTACCCCTATGCTCAGGCCATGTACATCGCCTTCACAAAATGGAAGGGACTGCGTAAATCCCCCAGATTCGTTGGGTTGCGTAATTTTGAAAAACTGCTTGAAGACGACCATTTCTGGAGTGCATTGACTCACAACGTGATCTATCTGGTGGTTCTGCCGCTTGTCACCCTCGGATTTGCACTCTTCCTGGCGTTCATGATTACTCAGAAAGTCCGATTCAGTAATTTCTATCGAATTACATTTTTCTTTCCTCAGATGATGTCGGTTGTGGCCATCGGCATCCTCTGGAGCTTTGTCTACCATCCCACCATCGGAATCTTTACCTCCTTGCTGCAAGCCTTAGGTATTGCAGATCCGCCGGTGTGGTTGGGGGATCCTGCCACTGCATTGGGTTCTATTGCCTTAGTGACGGTTTGGCAATCGGCAGGATTCTTCATGGTGATCTTCATGGCAGGCATGCTTTCCATTCCCAAAAGCCTCTATGAGGCTGCTGCGATAGACGGTGCAGGACGCAGAACGACTTTCTTCAAGGTCACCTTGCCACTGTTGTGGGAGAACATGCGTTCATCGCTCGTCTTCATCACTGTGCTGGCCATGGATATGTTCGGAATCACCTACACCATGACTCAGGGAGGGCCGGACCGGGCCACAGACGTTCTGGCGACACTGCTCTATGAACACGCCTTCCTCCATAGCCGGTTTGGTTATGCTACCAGCATTGCGATGGTATATTTTATTATCGTTCTCATCCTTTCTCTTCTCATCATGCAGATGACGAGACGAGAGACGATTGAATTTTAGGAGTTGGAGTGCATCAAGTCAGCCGTTGGTCGGCAATTTCCACACAAACCGTTTTGATCGCATGGTCGGTGATTGTCATCTTTCCCATGCTCTGGATGGTATACAGTTCCTTCAAAACAGATCAGGAATTGTTCTTCAGTCCCTGGGCTGTCCCAACGGAGTTGCAATGGGATAATTTTGAGCGTGCCTGGACCAAAGCCCATGTGGGTGAGTACTTGCTCAATACCTTGATTGTAGTGATACCGGCACTGCTGTTGACATTGATCATTTCAGCGATGGCGGCTTATGTTCTGGCGCGTTTTCGTTTTGTAGGAAACCGTTTTCTGTTCTACTTATTTCTTTCAGGCATGCTCTTCCCCGTTTTTCTCGCGCTGGTCCCGCTTTTCTCTTTGGTAAACCAGTTAAAAATGCTCAATACCTTCCAAGGATTGATCCTGGTCTACGTTGCCTACTCTCTACCGTTCACCATCTTTTTCCTCACAGGTTTTTTCAAAACTTTACCCACCGAACTTGAGGAATCTGCCATCATTGACGGAGCCACTCCCTTTCAGGTGTTCTTCAAGGTGATGTTGCCCATGGCATCTCCTGGGCTGATCAGCATGGGGATTTTCAACTTTCTCGGTATGTGGAACCAGTATGTTTTACCCCTAGTGCTCATCAGTGATGAAAGCAAATACGTGCTTTCGCAGGGATTGGCATTCATGCTCTTTAAACAGTTCTACGAAAATGACTGGAGTGCTCTGTTCGCGGCTCTCACGATTATCATGATTCCTTCACTGATCGTTTACATCACCTTTCAGCGTCAAATCCAAAGTGGCATCACGACAGGAGCCTTGAAGGGATGAAACATTTCTCAGATCAACTCATGGAGAAAACTCAATAAAAGTCTTACTAGCCGGTGGCAGTGGCATAGTCGCCACCCTTGTCATACCTTTTCTCAAACAACATCATACTTTACGCGTTTTCGATCGACGAGCACCTGAAGACACCACACTGGAATTTCTGAAAGGGGAACTTGCCGATCCTCAAGCCCTAAAAGAGGCTGTCAAAGGAATGGATGCGTTCATCTACCTAGCCATGGGAAGCGTGGATTGGGAGAACTGGTCCGGAATCGAATCGGCCTATGATGTCAACATCAAAGGATTACACTTTCTTTTCAGGACAGCGGCTCAGGAGGGAATCACACAAGCGGTCTACTGCAGCAGCATGTCGGTGTATGCAGATCTGAGAAACCGTTACTTTCCTGATGAAGAAATTCCTCCTGATGAAACTGAACTCTATGGATTCACAAAGTGGTTAGGAGAGGAAGTTTGCCGAAATGCATGGCGCCGTTGGGGAATTCATGTCAATGCCCTCCGGCTCTGCCATCCTACTCTCAAAGAACAGTGGATGAAAGAGACCACCCTCGGCATTCCCACCATCGCTACAACCGATGAAGATGTTGCTTCAGTCATGAACGCTGCACTTCAACTCCAAGCAGGTTTTCAGGCCTTTATGGTCAGTGGAGATTATGAACAGAAGACCATGAACCTCTCCAAAGCTTCACGTATGCTCGGATGGTCCCCTCAAGCTCGGCCACGTTGAGGCCGCTGAGAAATTCTTGATCACACCCTGACTCAAAAGATATATGCCGTTTAACATCAAAAAACGTGGAAAGCTGACTTATTACTTTGAAGGAGAGGATCCTGTTCTGTCTGCAATGGTAGTAGAGGAACAGATAGATGGAGACCTTCGCATTCATTTTTCAGGATTGACCGGGGGCCATTCTGCCACAGGTATTTTGAATCTGGATACGGTAACCAGCATGGAACCCTCGATTGAAGTCCCTTTGGTCTTTCGCTGTTGGGAGCAGTGGTTGCAGGAAGCAGGATTGTGTCAGTCGATTACGGAGATTGACTTCATCGAAGTCCATGCCTTCGGTGCACAGCCCAAATCACCCAGTCCACTTTCAGATCCTGCAGGATATCGGCGGGAGCAAGAAAGACTACGTGCTGATTACGCGAAAGCGTATCGAAATTTCTTCAAGGAACAGTGTCCGGAAAATGGAGTTCCGGCCCGCTTCACCGTCCATGTTGTGGATTTTCCTGATGAAGCAGCTTCATATGAATTTTATGGTGTCGGCCTGCTTCAGCGTCAACTAGGATGAAAAAACAATCTACCAGCACCAACCATCCATTCTAAGGAAAGGCATGACTTCGTCATACGACTCATTAGGCATCCGCCCCATCATCAATGCCCATGCCACCTTGACCATGTTTGGCGGATCGCTCATGCCTGCCGAAGTACGAAAGGCCATGGAGGAAGCAGCAGGTTCATTTGTGGATCTTCATCAACTGCAAAAGAGTGTTGGGGAGCGTCTTGCGGAATTGACACACAATGAGGCGGCTTATGTGAGTTGCGGTGCCGCTTCAGGATTGCTGCTTGCGACTGCGGCCTGCATTTCCAGGCATACTCCAGAAGCGTATGAGGATTTTTCCAAATTGAATGGAGTTCCCAATGAAGTCATCGTTCAGAAGATGCACCGTAATTCCTATGATTATGCTGTTCAGGAAGCCGGTGCAAAAATGGTGGAGGTCGGCAGTATGGAGGGAACTCGTATCGAAGATCTGGAACGTGCTTTCAGCCCTTCAACCGTGGCCATTTTTTGGTTTCAAGGGGCCATGAACGAACCTTCCGAATTGCCTCTGAAAGATGTGATTCATGCTGCAGGAAAATATAAGGTTCCAGTCATCGTGGATGCCGCCGCTCAACTTCCTCCGGTTTCAAATTTCTGGAATTTCACTCAACAAGGAGCAGATCTTGCGATCTTCAGTGGAGGGAAGGATCTGGCGGGCCCACAGGCTTCAGGACTTATTCTAGGGAGCAAGGATCTGATTGAGCGCATTCGTGGATACGGAGCCCCCTACCATGGAGTGGGTAGACCGATGAAGGTTGGCAAGGAGGAAATGATGGGTCTGCTTGCTGCAGTGGAACGATACATTAATCTCGATCATGAGAGTCTGCTGCAAACCTATGAATCGAGGGTTGAGTATTGGATCAGTGGTCTTAATGGAAAGAAAGGAATCCTTGCTCAAAGGGATTACCCCAATGAAGCTGGACAGCCTGTTCCAAGAACACGGGTTGAACTCCCCGTTGGAATGCAAAAGGAGCAGGTGATTGATGCCCTGATGCAAGGAGACCCGCAAGTGGCAGTTGCTCCTTCAGAAAACGGGAACGCTTTGCTGCTGAATCCCATGACCGTAAGAGATGGTGAACCTGAAATCGTTCTACAACGAATCTTGGAGGTTCTTGGTTGACCCACCCTTTATGGACAAACAAGCACCAAAGTTTCTTTCAATGAATTTCGCACAAATCTTCTGAAAAGCTTCGTGACGCTAAGAGACCCTTCTGCATACGGAACTCAGGTGATTAAACCTGACGATTTCGACACATTCTGGGGTGAACTTCTGGAATGTGCCGAAAAAATTCCTCTGAATGCATCGTTATCTCTGGACACAATGCGTTCAACCGAACAGGTTGAAGTGTTTGAGGTACATTATGACAGCCTGAACGATGTAAGGGTGGCTGGGTGGTATTGCCTTCCCCGTATAAGACCTCGGCCTCTTCCGGGAAGGGTCTTCTATCCAGGATACATCAGTGAGCCCACTCTTCCCAAAGACTATGCGGAACAGGGTTATGCTTGCTTCGGGGCGGCTCCACGCGGCAAGTTAAGGAGCAACCTGCAGTTTAACCCGGGTTATCCCGGATTGTTGACCCACAACCTCGTAGATCGTCAAAGTTATGCTTATCAGGGGTTTTATGTGGATGCAATTCGGGTGATTGATTTTCTGACAGAGCAACCGGAAGTGGACTCTGAACGGATAGGTATTCAGGGAAGCAGTCAGGGAGGTGCTTTAACTCTGGTGGCTGCTGCTCTAAGGCCTCAGGTAAAGGCTGCATCTGCAGGAGCACCTTACCTGACTGGGGTCGTGGATGCCATTGATCTCACCCGTACCTATCCTTACGAAGAAATCAACGATTACCTCCGTCTGCATCCTCAAAACAGGGAAGCGATGATCAAGACCTGGAATTACTATGATTGTATCAATTTTGCAGACCGCATTCAGTGTCCTATCATCGTTTACATTGGGCTTCAGGATGATGTTTGTCCTCCTGAAACCGCTTACCCTCTGATGGACAGAATCAGGTCTCCTGAAAAAAAACTATACGCTTATGATGGACATGGGCATGATGCAAATCACCATGTGCATGATGAGGTGGTCGATACATTTTTTGACGATCATTTGAAAACCTAAAGGGGTGAAAACTTCAGATTCCTGAAACAAGAGCAACATGAAACCTGAAGACTTCGACTCTTACTGGCAGCGGTTGGAACAAGAACTCATTCGTGTGGAACAGGCACCAGAATGCACAGAAATCCATCTTCGGTCCACTCCAGAAGGCAAGCTGTTCGGATTGCATCTTACGAGTCTTGGAGGATACCGAATTTTTGTTTATTACTGTGTTCCTCATGGAAAAGGACCTTTCCCAGTTATTTACCGTCTTCCTAATTACGGAAGTGTGGTCCACATTCCTCCTTTTGAGGAACGCTGCAATCACATTGCGGTTGCCCTGTGCCATCGAGGTCAGAGGCTTTCTGATCAACCCTTTGCTGCTTCCTATCCAGGACTGCTGACACAAGGCATTGAATCCCCACATACCTACATTTACCGTGAGATTGCTGCAGATTGTCTTCGAGTGATGGATTTTCTCCTCACTCGTGAGGAAGTGGATCAGGGGAGAATAAGTCTGGTTGGTGGGGACCTGGCCATATGGACTGCTGCAATGCGGTCTCAGGCGTTTGCCTTGTATTATGCGCCTTCTCTGTTTTATAAATCATTGCATAAAGCCTCTTCAAGCAGTCATTACCCCCTCGAAGAATTCAATGACTTTCTTCGGGCTTTTCCGGAATCCAAGGGACAGGTGGAGACGACCCTAAAATACTTTGAACCTATAAACTTTGCTTCCAGCGTGGCTATGTCCACGATGATGGTGGAAGAGTCTGAAGGAGATGGTGATGACTTGGCAATGGCCTTTGGTAGGGAGATTGATCGCTGCACTACCTATCATTCCAGTTTCCGGGACGGAGTCCGTCAGGCTCAATGGCTTGCCGATAAGCTCGAAACAGGGGAGCCTCTTCTCCCTGAACATTGGTCCTAAAAGAGGTGATTCCGTTAAAAAATACTCCAGGTTTGATCAGTAAAATCATTGATTTGAATGATAGAAATGGGCAAAGACTTAGTCCATTAGAATCCCCTTCAAGAATCTCTCTATTTTAAAAAATCATGGAAAAACGAATCAATCCTGACTTTCCGAAAAGACCAGCCCGTTACAAGGTGGATGCTTTAAAAGAAATCGGTACCGCCACGATTAGTGCAGAACTCAAACATATTGCCGGCATCAAGGATTCATTCATGATGGGGCCTCAATCCTGTTCTCTTGGTAAAACAATTGGGGGGCCGGCCATCACGCTCCAATTCATGCCCATTCGAGAAGATTTTTATCAAGATGCTGAGGAGTATCAAAATGTCGAGGAACAGCTTCATCGTCATGCTCTTTATCTTGCTCAAGCAGGAGATGTGGTCGTGGTTGACGCCAGGGGGGATTTGAGTAGTGGCATTTTTGGAGAGATGATGCTTTCCTATTTTCATGGAAAGGGTGGAGAAGGCGTCGTTCTGGACGGGTGCATTCGGGATTCCAGAAAAGTTCTTGAAACAGGACTTGGAATCTGGTCGAGAGGATTTACGCCCAATTATCATATCCAAACGGGAATATTCCCTTTTTGCGTTAATGATCCTATCGCCTGTGGAGACAGGCTTGTGTTTCCAGGAGATATCATTGTTGCCGATGATGATGGTGCTGTGGTGGTTCCATTAAAACTCATAGATGTTGTGCTTGAAAAAGCAGGAGGGCACCAGGAATGGGAAATATTCTCAAAACTCAAACTTTCAGAGGGAGGAGACCTTCGGAAATACTATCCTCTCAATGAAGAGGCGCAGAAGGAATATGAAGCTTGGAGTAGGAACCAACAGGAAATATGACTCATGAATATTATGATCAAAGAACCGATCCCACCCATTATCGAATCATGATGGCTCTTTACCAAGCTGTTGTAATGCAGGAAACAAAGAAATCATGGGAGGTTTTAAATAGGTTTTGTGACTCTTCATTTAGGGTATTTGTTTGAAGGATTTCCTTAGCTGAGCATGAGGTTTATTGAGTTCAAAGTCCTTTCATTATTGATCAGAAATCATGTTCGATGAGATGATCGATGTTTCATCATTGGTTTTAAAGAAATTCAAAAAGTATTTTGATTGTCACAAAAGAATTCAGCTTTTTTACTTGATCAATCGATCCATTTCATTAATTTAAGACTGCTAAAACCTATTATCAAAATTCTTAATTATTGGAGATTAAAATGAAACATACTTCCCGCAGAAGCTTTTTAAAACATTCCGCAGCATTGTCTGGAAGTTTGATGTTTTACCCTCTTTCACGCACTGAAGCTGCAATTCAGCCCATAACTGCAGCACATTCGGTCAACACTGCAATATATGCCCCCCAGATGGTTGCCCAGGCCAAAGGATTTATGAAGGATCAGGGTCTTCATATGCATATCATTGAAGCAAAAGGGGGGTCAAACGTTCGTCGTATCCTTGCTGCAGGACAGGTGGGTTATGCTTTGGGAGATTCATCTCACCCCTTGGTCCTTTCTGGAAAAGGCCGTTCGTCAAAAATCCTTATGGCAACCGACAACCGCTGTTCTTATGCGAATATCATTGTCCGGAAGGAACTTTACGATAAGGGCTACACGACAGTCCAAAAGCTTTCAGAATTGAAAAAAGATGATGGTTCAAAACCGGTGATTGCAGCGACAAGAATCGGATCGGGAACCTACATTTATGGGACTTATGTGCTTCAGCAATATGGAGTCAATGACAAATTCCACTGGATCGGTGGTGGAGGTTCCAAAACGATGCTAGGAGGATTAAAGACCGGTAAGTTCGATGCCATTATGGCTGTCCCGGCGTGGCAGTTTGTTGCTGAAGATGATGGTTTCGGAAAAGCGATTTATGATGTTGCATCGCTAGAAACATGGAATGAAGCTTTTGGAGGCGCAATACCTACGACGATAGTCTATGTCCTGGAAAACACCATACTGGACAATCCTGAGATTACCCAAAAATATATTAATGGGATGTATCATGCGATGCAGTGGATCGAGGAAAGTTCTGTGGATCAGATTTATAACCTGGTTGGTGAAGAATATATGTCTGGATTTAAAACTGAACAGGCGAAACGGGAGATTGCTTATTATAAGAATATCTTCAACTACGAGGGTTCGGTCCATAAAACGGATTTCGATAATGGTGCTAAAGTCTGGTTCCGTGATTTCACAAAAATTAAACGTCAAAACTATTCAGATGTAGTGGACATGAGTTTTCTCAATAAAGCTCAAAAATCCTGATTCTGATAGTTTAACTTGAATGATTCAGTTTCCAGGATAGAAACCAGGGGTGTCGTAAAGCAGTTTGGAGGTTTACGGCACCCCAAAGTCCTGGCTGTTGATCGTGTTTCCTTCCAAATACATGAGGGTGAATTTGTTGCTCTTATAGGTCCTTCGGGGTGTGGTAAAAGCACTCTCCTCAATATAATTGCAGGCTTGATCCCTTTCAATGAAGGGGAGGTTTTCATTGATAAAAATAATATTCGTTATGGAGACCTCTTGCCGAAAAATGTTGGATACGTTTTTCAAAAAGATACGGTTTTTCCCTGGAGGACTGTCAGGAAGAACATTGGTTATGGTTTGGAACTGACTGGGAAAGACAAAGCATTAATTGACAAAGCGGTTCAGGAAGTCATTCAAAAATCCGGACTTGAAGGGTTTGAAGATGCATACCCATTGATGCTTTCAGGAGGAATGCGTCAAAGGGTTGCATTGATGCGAACCCTGATTCTGAAACCGGAAATACTTTTGATGGATGAACCCTTTGGTGCCCTTGATACTCATACCAAACTGATCATGCATCGTCTTCTTCTTGAAATTTGGGAAAAAGAAAAGCAGACAGTCCTTTTTGTGACGCATGATCTTGGAGAAGCTCTGACCTTATCGGATCGAATCATCGTTCTTTCGGCGAGGCCTGGGGCATTGAAAGAGGTGTTTGAAGTTGATTTCCCCAGACCAAGGGATGCGGTCAGTTTGAGAGAGACACAAGAATATTCGAAGCTTTTCTCTGAAATCTGGCACTGCCTTGGCGAGGAATTCAGAAAATCAAGTTCCTTTGCATTGAATTGAAGCCACCCGATGCAGAAGTTTTTTGAATATAAGTATCTTTTTTTCCGATTACTGGTATTACTCCTGATTCTTGCTATTTGGGAATGGGGATGGGAGTGGAATCAATGGCTGGTTGCAGGGTACACGCGTTCTGTTCAGAAGTGGTTTTTGATAACCATCCTCGACCCATTTTTCATTTCACAACCTTCTGAAATTTGGGTCCGTTTTCAGGAGATGTCCTGTTTCATTACCAAATCCGGGCAATCGACTTTTTTCCATCAAAACGAGTTTTGGCAATGTATCGACAAAAACCGATATCACCTTTGGGGGATGACTTGGGCCACGCTTTACAACACGTTTTGGGGGTTTCTTGTGGGGGTCTCTTCAGGGGTATTAGTAGGGTTGATGTTGGGGCGTTCGGTGGTTCTGGCAAAAATTTTCGAACCTTTTATTGTAGCCTTCAATTCATTGCCCCGGATTGCCCTTGTTCCATTAATTGTCCTTCTCTTTGGACTTGGAGATCTCTCGAAGATCATGACGGCCTGGATCATTGTTTTCTTCTTGGTGTTTTTCAATACCTATGAAGGAGCCCGTTCTGTAGACCGAGACCAGATCAATGCGGCACGTCTGTTGGGAGCCTCCGATTTTCAGGTGACTTTAACGGTTGTGATCCCTTCAACCATGTCCTGGGTCTTTGCCTCTTTAACCCCTGCAGTTTCTTTTTCATTGATTGGAGTCATTGTTGGAGAATTCATCGGTGCCGAAAAGGGGCTGGGGAAAATAATCATTGAATCCGAATCGACGATGGAATCAGCTGATATGATGGTTTCATTGTTTGTTCTTATGATTGTCGGAGTTTTGTTGGCGTATCTCGTCAGACGCATCCAGTCTCATCTGCTCCGATGGCAATCACAGCATTCTGCAGAACGTTAGACCAAAAATAAAATGTCCCATTCTGAAATAAAAAAAACCTGGAATGAACTTCTAAACCTGGAAGAACCGTTGATCCTTCCTGTGGCTCATGATGCACTTTCAGCAAGACTGATCGAACAAGCGGGATTTAAAGCTTATTCGATCGGAGGGTTTCCTTTAGTGGGTTCCAGGTATGGCCTTCCCGATCTGGGACTTGTGGGGTTTTCTGAAATGAGGGATGGGATCAGAGATATCATGAATGCAACCAAGCTTCCGGTATTACTGGATGCAGATGATGGATATGGAGACCCAAAGAATGTGACCCGAACGATCAGGACTTATGAATCTTTTGGAGCAACAGCATTATTCATTGAAGACCAGGTAAGTCCCAAAAGATGTGGCCACATGGTAGGAAAGTCAGTGATTGATGCAGAAACGATGGTTCGTAAAATTCATGCCGCGGTTGAGGCAAAAACAAATCCGAATACCTTTCTCATTGCTAGAACCGATGCAAGAGCAGTTTTGGGTCTTGATGAGGCACTTAGAAGAAGTGAAAAGTACATCAAGGCTGGTGCTGACGGAATTTTTATTGAATCCCCGCAATCGATTGAAGAATTGGAACAGATAGGCAGTTCATTTGATGTTCCCCAAATGGCCAACATGCTTGAGGGTGGGGACACCCCAATGCTCAGCCCAACAAAGCTTTATGAGATGGGGTTTGATATGGTGGCTTATCCTGTAACCCTATTGTTCCGGGTGGTAGAGACAATGCAAAATACCTTGAAAAACTTACAAAAAAACAACTTAGAAGAAGCCCACCCAGGTGTTTCATTTGAAGAATACAAGAAAATTGTGGGGATTCAGGAATGGGAAGCGATTGACCAAAAATTTGGAAATTGATGGTACCCTAAATTATTTCTCTTTCATTCCATCAAAGATCATGGTTTTTTTGCTACCAATTCTATCCTGTTGAATATCAAGTCCATCGCTCCTGAATCATCAGCCATATCAGTAAATTTATTCCTGACAATGTTGCGGAATTCATCGAATTCTTCCTGAGTGATGGATTCCTGATAACAGTCAGGCTTGCAATAAGCTAAGGCAGCACCTGATTCGAAGGAATCCATAACCTGATCCGGAGTTTTTCTGGAAGAAACAGACAGAATTTCAGCGGATTCCACTTCAAACCCTTCTTTTTCAAAAAAGGTTTTATAGTCTTCTGATGATTCAAGAAAAAACCAGGGAGATACAAAAGACCTGAAGGAGTGCGGTGTTCGAGGATCTTGAACAGCTTTTTCAAATGCATCTAAAAACTGAGGGCAGTACCTTTTCTTCGCAGGAGCTTGCATACCAATTCTTCCCCCCGGTTTTAAAACCTCATGACATCTTTTGATGGCTTGGACAGGATCGCTATACCATTGAAAAGAAGAATTACAAAAGATTACATTCACCTGACGGGGAATCTTAAATTCTTCTGCAGACTGGACGGAAAATTGAATTTTCTGTGAAGCATAGGCTTGGTTTGCTTTTTTGATCATGCTGGCAGCAGGATCAACTCCAAAAATGGAACCCTGAGTGATTTGCCCTATTTCTGCAGTGAGTTGGCCCAGCCCACAACCTAAATCAAGGATGTCTTCATCTTCTCGGATTTTCAGTTTTTTGATTAATATTTGACCTGCAGATTGTTGGAGGGATGAGAGTTGACTATAACTATGAGCGATTTCAGAAAATTTTCCTTTTGGACTGGACTCAGGATCCTTCATGATATTCCTAAAATTTTGAGGGAGTTACATTGAATCGTCATTATAATGGCAAAACATTCATTGAGGAAAATCAACAAAATTGATGGGATCCCCATTGCATTCAATCGAATCAATGTAGACACCGATCAAATAATACCGAGTGATTTTTGTAGGAATACAGGGAAAACCGGGTATGGGGTTCACCTGTTTCACTATTGGAGATATCTTGACGGGAACATGGACTGTCCTGATCCAAAATTCATCCTCAACGAATCAACCTTTCAAGCTGCCAATATCCTTTTGACGAGGGAAAATTTTGGTTGTGGTTCAAGCCGTGAAGCAGCTCCCTGGGCTTTGTGGGAATATGGTTTTAGATGTTTGATTGGAGTGAGTTATTCTGAGATTTTTTTTAATAACTGTATAAAAAATGGCATCCTGATTTTTACCCTGGAATCTGAAAAAATAAATAATCTTTTTAAATCTGTTGAAGAAAATGCTGGCATGAGTATGAACATCCATTTGATTCAACAAGAAATAATAACACCGGAGGGTAATTCAATGCATTTTGAAATCAGTGAATTCCATAAATTCTGCCTCGTCAATGGAATCGATCAGATAGATTGGACTCTACAATTTGAAGACTTAATCATTCAGCATGAAAAAAAAGTTGAAGATGGTTTTCCCTGGTTGAGCTTAAAAAGCGATGCTTAGACGGACTTTAGATATCAACAGATTGTTCTAACTTTTTCAATACTTCTACTTTGGATTATCACTTCTTCATCTGTGACGTCTTCACCCGGGCTCACTTCAGTGGCAATCAGCTTGCCGTGCTGCCCGAGGCCGAGGGGCTCAGTGACATCCAAATGCAGCAGATTGCCAGGGAATTCAATTTTTCGGAAACTGCGTTTGTCTTCCCTCCGGAGCAGGGCCAGACGCGTAGGGTGCAAATTTTCACTCCCGAAACAGAAGTCCCCTTTGCCGGGCATCCCAACCTTGGAACCGCCTTCACGCTTTACCGCAATGGATATCTTGGGAACAAGCTGGATTCCGTGCAGATTATTTTTGAGGAGAAAGCGGGGCTTGTTCCGATTTCCATCGAAACCGAAACAGACGGCACCCTGTTTCTCGAGCTGGAGGCGCCGGAGCCACTTTCATTGGGCCCGGAGTTTTCTGTGGAAACGATCTGTGAGGCGGTGGGGCTCTCTCCGGATGATCTTGAAGTGCAAAACCATTTTCCCAGGGTTGCTTCCGTGGGCTTGCCGTTCCTGATGGTCGAACTGACATGCAGGGAAGCGCTGCAAAAGGCCAGAACCAAGCTCGAATCCTCTCAGGTGCTTCGTGATCAGGGGGTTCCCTACATTCACCTCTACATGTGTTCCCACGATGAATATGACATCCGTGCAAGGATGTTTGCACCATTTGAAGGAGTGTTCGAAGACCCTGCCACTGGAAGTGCCAACTGTGCCCTGGCCGGTCTGCTTGCGGATTTGATGGAAGCGGAACAAGGACATTTTTCCTGGAAGATCGCCCAGGGGGTGGAAATGGGCAGACCCAGCATCCTCCATGCAAGAGCAAAAAAGATTGAGGGGCAGGTGGTTAAAACCTGGATTGGAGGGAATTGTGTCCAGATGGGAGAGGGGACGCTTCAAGTCCCATAGTCCTTGGATCCATTCAATTCCATCAAAAGTCTATCTCAGAAAAAAGCTTGGATCAGACCGATAGGTGGTTGGATTGAATGGCAGATTGAGCAGGAATGAGCTTTGACCCAATCCTCACTTTAAAAGAAATGGATTTAGTATCCTTTAATTGAGATCCAAGGGGTAGGGGTGACAATGTTTCAGTTGGTTGGCCTCATCCCCGATTCTTCCGTAAAGGGTTTCATTTAAAAAGGCACTGTGACTGACGACAGCAACATCGGTTTCCTCCAAGCCTTTCAAGAACTTTTTGAAATCCTGGATTCTCTCTCGCAGTTCTTCGATGTGTTCCATCCTTTCTTTCCTCCATATCTGATCGGATTCTGATTCCAATTGAGAAAAATCAATCCTTGAAAACTTTTCCTGTAAATCCTTTTTGTCTCTTCGTTTGTTGCAGATTTGCAGCCCTTGTGGAAATTCCTTGATCACATCGAGGGCAATGATTTTCACATCTGGATGCATTTTAAAAATTTCCTGACAGGTTTCCAGTGTTCTCGTTAAAGGTGAGACAAAAACTTTCTGGATCAACGATAATGCTTCCCACTGCTCACCCAAATCCTTGGCCTGTTGTAATCCTTTATCCACCAGGGGAGCATCAAAACATTCATCCAAAACATAGGCTTGGCTGCCCATTTCCAATGCTTTGACATTGTGGTAGGCAAGTCCGTGTCGAATGCAGTAGATATTTTTCATTGATTCAAAATAATCCTGTTAATTCCATCAATAACCCCAAAAACGCACATCATTCCAGGAATGTTCAGCACATGATGAACGGGTTGGCAGGAGTGGTTTGCAGGGCGATTCATACCAATTTCACCTGAATGTATTCCTTGACCCATTCCTGCCCGCCCTCACGTCCCAGGGTTCTCGGAAGCTTCAATCCCCGATCAGAAAAACGCAACTGTTCCTGCGTACCCAGATCCATGAATCCTTTTTTGATCTACAGGTCGGAGTGGCAGAGGCCTGCTGCTGTCACCCGGATCAAAAGCTAGAAACCATGGGGTGACTCTAAAAGCTTCTGGCATTTTTCGAAAGGTTTATCCCAGTCCATAATTTCGTAGCTGGTGAAGTGGGACATTATTTCTGAATTCATTTGAAATAAGAGAGTCGATCTTCCAGGACATCCGTGACAATTGGGCATTTTCATGATTTATCTAAGTGCCAACTATATCGTGATCTTCCTACAACCTGTCAATTTTTTTCTTCAATACATTTTCCCGTGGCTTTTCGATTCGGAAAAATCCTGAAGATCCATTATGGCCAGAGTTCTTCATTCAATTTTTTCTGCCTTCCATGCTTCACCAGAGGAAGCATCACCCCGAGAAGGTTAATGGCTTCATTAGATTCAATGGATTTGACATGATGTAAAGATTTTTTTTTGAAACACTTCTAATGCATCATCGATTCTGAAAACGGAAATTCGATCTAACGGAAATCCTCTGAAAGCCGCCCTGATGATGGTTGCTGCAAGCAGCCTGATTGGGATGACGACCATCCTTGCCAAAATCCTTGGACAGGAGTTGGAAGGGGAATCTCTGCATCCACTTCAGGTCAGTGCAGGAAGGTTCTTCTTTGCATTAATGACCTTGTTCGTATTTTCTCGATTCCGTCGATTCAAATTTCAATCACCCCATTATGCAATTCATTTTGGAAGGTCGTTGTTGGGATGGGCGGGAGTCACTTTGATGTTTGCGTCTGTGACGTTCATCCCGGTTTCGGATGCGATTTCCATAACATTCCTGAATCCAGTGATTGCGATGTTCCTTGCTATTCCGTTTCTTAAGGAACGCATCAGCAGGATGCGCTGGATGGCTGCTTTGATCTCCTTCACGGGCGCCCTGATCCTTTTAAGGCCAGGGCTAGACAGTTTCCAGTGGGCATCCTTTTTGGCCTTTGGTGCTGCATTTTGTTTTGGGTTTGAGAACATTCTGATCAAGAAACTGAGTTTTAACGAATCTCCTTTTCAGATCCTGACCATCAACAACACTTTTGGCTGTATCCTGTCGCTGACCGCCGCTGCTTTTGTCTGGAATGCTCCAACTCCCAGGCAATGGGCCGAGTTGGCAGCATTGGGAGTGATCATGGTCAGCGCCCAGTCTTTGTTCATTCAATCGATGCGCAGTGGTGACGCCAGTTATGCACTTCCTTTTTCTTACATGACCCTGGTTTTTGCTGCAGCCTATGATTATTTCATCTTCAGTACCCAACCCGATGGGATCAGTGTTATTGGAGCCTTGACGATCATTTCCGGAGCCATCCTTTTGGGAACCAGGGAGATTTTCCAGAAAAAGTGATCCAGGGTAGGGAGGGTGCTGGAGCAAAACAAGGAAAGGAACTTGGTACGAGGCCAAAATGATTGGATCGGGTGACAACAGTTTTGGAATTTTGGAGAAGTCCAGTCTCTTCCAGAATTGGATACAGAGGTTTAATATCAACCGGGACAGGATCAGAAAAACGGATCCTTCGCCAACCGGGCTAAATCGTCACCACTGATCAGGTGTATCATGAAAAAGTTCGGGCAGCTGACTCAGATCCCGGATTTCTGGATGCCCTTGAAAATCCAAAGGCCATTCCATACTGGAACGGTTGATCCAGACCGCCTGAAAACCGGCATCCAGTGCACCCTGCACATCATCGATGGGGTTGTCTCCAACATGCAGAATGTGTTGATGGGGGATGTTCAACGTGTTGCTGACATGATCAAAGATCTTCCTGTCGGGTTTTTGAACGTCCACCTGTTCTGCCGATATATGGACATCAAAATATTTTCCGATCTCCAAACGCATCACGTTTGCGTTTCCATTCGTTAAAGCGGCCAGTTTGAATTTCCCGTATAAAAACTTAAGGCAGCCTTCGACATCCGGATAAATCCTCACCTCATGCCTGAAATGCAGGAATTTTTCAATCAGGTCATCCGATAGCTTTGGGTCATATCCATAATTTTCCAAAAGCACTTCGAAAGAAAGCTTCCTCAACTCCGTCAGGTTGTGAAGAATCTCCTGATTGTTTTTCCGGACCAAGACCAGTGATTCCCTGAATTCCTCATCCAGAGTTTCCGGGTTGAATCGTGGGAACTGGTCCAGAAGATGTTGTTTGATCTTTGCCTGTGCGTTTTGAATGACTGGGGCGGTGTGCCATAAGGTGTCATCTAAATCAAATGAGACCGCTTTGATGTCATTCAAGACTGGCTTGGTTTCCATCCGGGATGAAGGTCGAAGGTGACAGAAGCTATGACTGGAAGAGACCCTAAATGAAATTCATTCAAACTTAAACCCCAACCTAGCATCGGAGTCCTACCCCCTCAGAAATGAGGCCTGCTGAACCAATGCCATCAGGCTCTAGAAAACTTGGGTAGTGGGAGCATCAATTCTCAGACTATTTGGGATGACGCATGAGAAGAATTTATTTTGAGTTGAATGAACTGTTCTGTGGACGAGATAAGAAGACATAACGAATCCCTGAAGTGCGACAAAAAGTGCTTAAGGGATTCGCTGAAATTAGCGATGGACTCTTCTGAAATACTGAAATAATAAAACAAAATTTTGTATATGGTGGAGACGAGGGGGATCTATGTAATCACCCCTTTAAGGCCTTGGAACCACTGGTATCAGTGCTTCAAGAACTTATTTTGTACCAGAAAACATGTACCAGAATCCATTCTCATCCAATAACTGATTCAACTAGTAACTTTTATTCAAAAAATCTCTCAGGT
>MPLX02339071.1_pt1 | contig 79263 bp, 77 predicted proteins | sample 1617341 | NCBI WGS metagenome assembly MPLX02 (sample SAMN05944804, study PRJNA350692) | marine metagenome | biome: marine; feature: ODZ; material: water; isolation source: 120 m water sample filtered on 0.2 um supor filter | place: Pacific Ocean | collected 2012-04-08 | depth 120m m | reverse complement strand
GCAACAAAGGCAATAAAAGCTCCCATCCACGCGTACTTTTTCCCAATGAGTTTAATAAAAGAACCGATATTCCCGTAGCGGGTATATCGGCCAATTGCAAACTCCGCGATAATCAAAGGAATGCTCCAGAGCACTAAAAAAATAGCCCATGGAATAAGAAAAGTACCACCGTCATTTTGGGAGACAATGCGGGAAAACCTCCAGATATTCCCTGTCCCTACAGCGATTCCTAAAACAGAGATAATTATCCCGAAGCGGGATGAAAATATTTCAGTTGTTTTGTCTTTGTTCATTTTATTATCAGGGATAGTGGAACAAGGATCCGTTTTTTGTCCAATCTCTGTCAAGTGCCTCGTGACTCTCGATATTCATCCTCGCGCTATATCCTGTTAAAGAAGTTATTTTGTCACTTTAAGAATTGATTCATACACTATGTCCATAAGAGTTATTAGCTCATCTTCTGTAATACTTAACGGGGGCATTAGGACAATAACGTTTCCTAAGGGGCGGATTATCACCCCTCTTTTTCTTGCTTCCAAAATAACTTTTGTTCCCATTTGATCCTGCCAGGGATAAGACTCTCCAGTTTTCTTATTTTTTACAATCTCAATACCAACCATAAATCCTGCTTGACGGACATCCCCTGCATGAGAGAGCTTGGTTATTAAATTTAACTTTTCTTTGAGTAATTTAATTTTATCCTGAAGCTGAATCAGTGTTTTCTCTTTTTTAAACAGATCAATGCTGGCAACAGCTGCAGCGCATGCAATAGGGTTTCCGGTATACGTATGGCCATGAAAAAAAGTTTTAAGTTCACTGTAATCCCCGCAAAAAGTATTAAAAATTTCTTTCGTGGTCAATGTTGCGGCTAATGGTAGATACCCACCGGTAATTCCCTTTGCGAGACACATAATATCCGGAGCAATTCCCTCATGATCACAGGCAAACATCTTTCCCGTTCGACCAAAACCGGTAGCCACCTCATCCGCAATCATTAGAATATTGTATTTCGTGCATATTTGCCTGACGCGTTTTAAATAGCCAGATGGTGATTTAAGCATTCCTGCCGCTCCTTGCATAATCGGCTCGATAATAAACGCCGCTATATTTTTGTGATCTTTGCTGACAGTATCTTCTAATTCATCGACGCACGCCAATTTGCAGGATGGATAATTTTTTTTGAGATGGCATCTATAACAGTAAGGGGAGGGAACTTTGATTGAGTTAATAATTATAGGCTTATAGACTTGGTGGAACAAATCAATCCCTCCAACTCCAACTGAACCTAACGTATCGCCATGATAAGCATTAACCAGAGAAATAAATTTTGTTTTCCCGGAAAATTGGGGAGATTTCTGTCTCCAGTACTGGCAGGCTATTTTTAATCCAACCTCTACTGCAGTAGATCCATTGTCTGAGTAAAAAACTTTGCTTAGTCCTTTAGGGGTTATATTTACCAAACTTTTTGCTAATTCAATGGAGGGGATATTTGACAAACCCAGAAGAGTGGTATGGGCTATTTTATTGGTTTGATTTATTATCGCTTCATTTATCTCTTTCTTTTGATGACCATGAATGGTTGTCCATAAGGATGATATCCCATCAATATATTTATTTCCATGAGTGTCAATCAAATAATTTCCTTCTCCTCTTTCTATTATAACGGGAGTTTCTTTTATCCAATCCTGCATTTGCGTAAAAGGATGCCAGATATATTTTTTATCCTCCTTTTCCAACTGCTCAATAGAATGTTGAAAGGTCTTTTTTTTGTTAACCACCCCATTTCCTCTCCTTTGTAATGAGGGGATTATGGGAAGATCAATATCTCCTTTATTAATAAATGAAATAATATTTCCAACATTGATGTTTTTTCCAATTGTCCTCACAAGGCTTTCTAAACTAAGGTCAGAAAGAAAAGGCATTTCACCTAAAACCGGGATATTAGAAATATCTTCTATTACTTTCGGGTTCGTTTTTTCGGCTGTACCGTAATGGCAGTTATTATAATTATTGAATATAGTCCCTATTACTTTGAGACCGTAGAATTGAGCTACTTTTAAGGTAAGTAACGTATGGTTTATCGATCCTAATCCCGGCCTGACTACAACAATAACAGAGAGGTTCAAGTCTCTTACGAGATTGGCGTAGAAGTATTTTTTCTTTATAGGAACTATTAAGCCTCCGGCGCCTTCCACAACAACCAAAGAATGTCTGGATGACAATTCATTAAAGGCCTGGTGAACTTTATTTAAATCTATCTGGACATTTTCTAAATTTGCGGCCACATACGGGGCTAAAGGGTTTTCAAAACAAAAAGGAGTAATTAACTCATCAGGATCTTTAACCCCAGCGGTTTTTTTAAGAAAGGCTCCATCTTGGAGCTTCCATGTCCCATTTAATTTAGAAATTCCGGTCTCAAAGGGCTTCATTACTCCGACATCTATCCCGCTGCTTTTCAAAGCAGCAGCTATGCCACCGGCAATAATAGTTTTACCAATTCCGGTATCTGTCCCGGTTATGAAAATCCCATTAGTCATAAAAAAAATCTCATTGGTTCTAATATCATCTTAAAATTTTATAAGGTAGAGGTGAATATAATAAAAAACCGGAGCTGAAAAAAGAATAGAATCGAGTCGGTCCAAAAGGCCACCGTGGCCGGGGACTAAAAAACCAGAGTCCTTTACATTAAGGTTTCGTTTTAGGAGGGATTCGCATAAATCTCCCGTCTGTCCTGCTATTCCTGTAACCAATCCTAAAATAGTGCAGTCTGTAATTGATATAGCGGGATAAAACCAGTAATGTGCCAGCAGTGCGCCGCCGACAGAACCCAGCAGCCCAGCAAGCGCACCTTCAATGCTTTTTTTGGGACTTATAGAAGGTGCAAGCAGATGTTTGCCAGCCAAGGTCCCTATATAATAAGCAAGGGTGTCTCCCAACCATATTATTAAAAACAACATGAAAATCAATTCTCTGCCCGCCTCTTCTTTTCGAATGAAAATGATATAACTCAAGAGAAATGCAACATACATCACGCCAAAAAGCGTGTTGGAAATTTCTTCTGCCACAAAATTAATCGGCTGTTTTGAAAAGAGTTTCACAAAAAACAATCCCATTACCAAAATAACAATTGAATAGAGTATGAGTTGATTAAGGTTGATAAAAAATGAAAGGGCAATGAACCACCCTAATATCATCCCAGAATAAATCATACATTTTTGGTGATTTTGAATCAGTAATGTATAAAACTCGAAAAGAGCTGCAAGAAGAATGGCGCTTAAAAAAACAAAAAAAACCGCAGGGCTACCGTACTGTATTATCAGAAAAAAGGCAGGTAAAAAAACAATTGCGCTAATTATCCTTTTCATTGTATTCCATTAGTTTTTTTTATTTGTTCTGTGGTTAACCCATAACGCCGCACTCTATTCTGGAATTCGATGAGGGCTTTTAACAGGTGAGTTTCATTAAAGTCAGGCCACAAAACCTTTGTAAAAAATAATTCGGTATACGCGATCTGGTAAAGGAGGTAATTACTTACCCTCAATTCGCCGCTGGTTCGTATTAAGAGGTCAGGTTCCGGCAAATCGTTCGTATATAATTCTCGCGAAAAGAGATCTGAATTAATAGAATCTACTTTGATAATCTTTTTTTCGACCTTCTCCGCAATTTTTTTTACGGCATCAATTATTTCTCTTCGGCTTCCATAGCTTAGAGCAAGAGTCAACACCATTCCTTTTTTATTCCTGGTTTTTTCTTCAGCTTCTTTTATCATTTCTTGTGCAAATAGTGGCAAATCTTCTATATGCCCAATGGTGTTAAACCTGATATCTTCTTTAATCATCGTATCCAATTCTTTTTGCAGGTATTCACGCAAAAGAGACATTAAAGTATCAATTTCTTTTTTTGGACGATTCCAGTTTTCATCTGAAAATGAGTAGAGAGTTAACGCTTCAATTCCTAATTTACGGCACTGAGTAACTATCTTGTCCACGGTTTTGGCTCCCGATCGATGTCCTGCAATTCTCGGGAGAAACCTCTTTTTTGCCCATCGCCCGTTTCCGTCCATAATAATTGCAATATGGCGTGGTAGTTTTTTATGGTCAAGTTGTTTTAATAATTTATTGAGAGCCAAATAGATTCTCCGAAGCAATTCTTATGTAATTTACGAGGCAGGGAATTAAAAGGGCAGTTATTAAGTTATCAATTAAGAATGATCAATTATCAACCCTTCTCGTTCTCAAGCGTTAGCTTAAGAGCGAGAGAATTGAGAGCAACGCAAACTTTATTCTTAATTGAACAATACCAATTATTAATTAATAATTGGTTTATTCTTCGAGAACCTCTTTTTCTTTTTTTTCTGATATTTCATCTACAGTTTTAATGCAATCATCCGTAATTTTTTGGATCTGATCAATTCCTTTTCGACATTCATCTTCCGTAACATTTTTGGCTTTTTCTGCTTTTTTCAGTTGTTCATTCCCCTCACGTCTAATATTTCGGACAGCAATTTTGGAATCTTCCGTAATCCTTTTTACAATTTTAACCAACTCCTGCCTTCTCTCCTGGGTTAATGGCGGAATCGGTAAACGGATTATTTTGCCGTCATTATTGGGAGTTAATCCTAGATCAGAAGCAAGGATAGCTTTTTCAACTTCCTTCAGAATTGAGACATCCCATGGTTGAATGGAAATTAACCGGCTTTCCGGAACAGAGATAGTCGCAACTTGTTTTAAGGGGGTTGGAGTACCGTAATAATCGACAGAGATTCCTTCTAAAATGGTAGTTGAGGCCCGCCCTGTTCGGATACCCCCGAGGTTTTTCCGAAAAGCATCCAACGATGAATCCATTTTTTTCTTTAATTGATTATATGTCTCCTGAAGCATCGTTAAGATCCTACTAAAGTTCCAATCTTTTCTCCCAACAAAAGTCTGCTGATATTACCATGCTTCCTGAGATCAAAAACTACGATCGGCAATTTGTTATCCATACAAAGAGAGATAGAAGTGGCATCCATGATTTTCAACCCTTTATTCAATATGTCGATATGAGACAGGGTGTTTAATTTTATAGCGCTAGAATCAACCATTGGATCAGCGCTATAAATGCCATCGACATTGGTAGCTTTAAAAATTACATCAGCATTAATCTCCATAGCTCTTAAAGATGCTGCAGTATCTGTTGTAAAGAACGGATTACCCGTACCACCGGCAAAGATGACTGCTCTTCCTTTCTCCAGATGTCTGATGGCCCTTCTTCTAACGTAAGGCTCTGCGATTTGATGTATCTCTATAGAAGTAAGCATTCGGGTAGCAACACCCAATTTTTCCAAAGAATCCTGCAAAGCTAAGCCATTAATTACAGTCGCGAGCATCCCCATATAATCGCCCGTTACTTTTTCAATACCTTTCTCTGCGGCCTTGCTTCCACGTATAATGTTTCCCCCTCCAATTACGATTGCCGTTTCTACATTCATATCGTAAATTTCTTTAATCTCAAGAGCGATTTTTTTTGCGCTAGAAGGATCAATGCCATAGCCTCCCTCAGCGGCTAAAGCCTCTCCGCTTAATTTCAAGAGAATCCTTTTATATTTTAATTCGGGCATTTTCCTTTTAATCCTGACCCACCTGGTAACGTACAAATCGACCGATAGACATATTTTCTCCCAATTTAGCAATTGCTTTTGCTAAAAAATCTTTTATTGTTTGATCCGTATCTTTAATAAAAGGTTGTTCCAACAGGCATGTTTCGCCATAAAATTTTTCTATTTTACCTTCAACTATTCGGCCGATAATTTTTTCAGGTTTTCCTGATTCTTTAGCTTGTGTACTAAAAATCTCTTTTTCTCTTTCTATAACATCCTGAGGGACATCTTCTATACTTTTAAATCGTGGGTCTGAGGCAGCAATATGCATAGCAATGTCTTTCACTAATGACTGAAATTCATCGGTTTTGGCTACAAAGTCAGTCTCACAATTTACTTCTACCATTACACCAATTTTACTGCCCGCATGGATATACCCTCCAACAGAACCTGCTGAGGTAGCCCTTCCTTTCTTTTTAGCAGCCATTGCAAGGCCCTTTTCCCTTAATAATTCAACCGCTTTTTCAAGATTTCCATCTGTTTCTGATAGAGCTTCTTTACACTTCAAAATTCCAACTCCAGACCGCTGCCTCAAGTCTTTTATTAATTCCGCAGATATTGCCATTTGTCCTTTCCTCCAATTACTGGCTAAGAATCTTAAAGGCTATTGCCTTAACATTTTATAATCAGCTTATTCTTTAACTGCTGCTGTCTCCGCTTGACTTTGCTTTTCACCACTTTTGCTGGCTTCTGATAACTGACCGGCTATTGCAGTGTTATCTTTATCTGAAAAGCTCACTTTTTCTTCAGTTTGCTCTTTTTTCCCCTCTCGAATGGTTTTTCCTTTAATTACTGCATCTGCTATTTTAGAAACAATCAACCGAATAGAGCGTATTGCATCGTCATTTCCCGGTATTACATAATCAATTCCGTCTGGGTCACAATTAGTATCGACAAGCGCAACGATAGGAATACCTAATTTTTTTGCTTCAAGAAGAGCAATTTTTTCTTTTCTGGGATCAATGATAAATACAATACTTGGAAGATCACTCATATCTTTGATGCCGCCCAGATATCTTTCCAATTTAGCAAGTTCTTTTTCCAATTTCGTGATTTCCTTTTTGGGGCGATTTTCGATACTTCCGTCACTTTTCATTGCTTCAATCTCTTTAAGATGGTCTATACTTTTTTTAATCGTTGAAAAGTTTGTTAATGTTCCTCCCAGCCAACGCTGATTAACGAAGAACATACCGCATCGTTTAGCCTCTTCAACAATTAAATTTTGCGCTTGTTTTTTTGTGCCCGCAAAAATAACAGATCCGCCCGAAGCAACTGTTTCTTGTACAAACTCCAGAGCTTTTTTGAATTTAATTAAAGTTTTTTGAAGATCAATAATATAGATACCATTCCTCGCCCCAAAAATATACTTCTTCATTTTTGGATTCCATCTCTTGGTCTGGTGACCAAAATGAGTGCCAGCCTCTAAAAGCAGTTTCATGTTTATTTCAGACATAGTTTCTCCTTTTTCCATGTTGGTTTGACCACCACTTTCATCTTCTTTTCCTGAAACCTCTCGGCACCATCAGAAAAATCCGAAAGTGTGTGAATTAAAATATAACCGTTAAAAATATCATAGTAATAGTTTGTTTTCAAGGAAAAAAAACGAACAAATAGATCTCGGAGCAAACATCATAGCCCCCTGAAAAAGAGTCCAATTTCTGAAAGTGTTTAGCGAACGCATTCCCCGCTGCTTGCGGCGGGGTTAGAGAGCGAACTTAAAAAAACTATACTCTCCACTGAAGCTCCCTGCGGCTTGTCGCAGGGAGCTTCAATTAACAAATCACAAGGAAGAAATGTTTTAAATGACTATGACATAATTGTTTTTAAAGAAGATAAGGCAAGAAAAATACTCAAAACTGCAATGAAACTCTTTATTGAAGGAGCAGAAAAACAGGTTTTGCTTTAATAGTTAACTCCTGTACTCAGCGTTAATTTTTACATATTCCGGAGAAAGGTCACAGGTATACACGCGGGCTTGCTCATTGCCGGAATTTAAGTTAAGCGTTAGAACAATTTCCTCCCCTTTGATCACTTTTTCAATTTCCCTTTCTCGTTCCTTACCACAGTATAGACCATTTTTCAGGACATTTTCCTGACCGAAAAACATATCCACTTTATCCGGGTTGAAGGAAACTCCGGCTGTTCCCGCTGCGGCAATGATCCGTCCCCAGTTAGCATCTTCCCCGAAAAAGGCGGTTTTAACAAGGTTTGACTGGCCAATGGCCATTGCAATGGCCTTTGCATCATGGTCAACCTTTGCTCCTTTAACATGAATTTCTATTAATTTAGTCGCTCCTTCTCCGTCCATTACAATCATCCGCGATAATTTTGAAGTAACAAAATCTAATGCCTCTGAAAATATCTTAGAATAAGGACTTTTCTCCGTAATAATTTCATTTTTAGCTAATCCGTTTGCAAGAATAATTACCGTATCGTTTGTGCTGGCATCGCCATCAACAGTAATCATATTAAAAGATTTATCCGTAGATTCTTTTAATAATTTCTGGAGAGTTTTTTTTTCTATTGCAGCGTCGGTAGTAATAAAAGCGAGCATGGTGGCCATGTTAGGATGGATCATACCCGCTCCTTTTGCGATGCCATCTAATCGTATCTTTCCCCCATTTACATCTATCTCCACAGCAACAGTTTTAGTAAAAGTATCAGTGGTAAGAATACTTTCCGCGACATCTTTAGAACCGTTTTGATTAAGCGCATTCACAAGTCTAGGAATCCCGGTTTCGATCTTGCTCATTGGAAGAGGCTCGCCAATGACTCCGGTAGAAGCGATCAAAACTTCTTCAGGCGTTATTTCTAATTTTTTGGCAGTTAATTGAACAATTCTTTTAGCATCCAGATAACCCTGATTGCCTACACAAGCGTTGGCATTCCCGCTGTTAACAACAATTGCTCGGGCAACCGGCGATAAAATATTTTCCCGGCACAACTGCACAGACGGAGAAAAAACTTTATTTGTTGTAAAGACGCCTGCCGAAACAGATGGTACAGTAGAATATATCATAGCAAGGTCTTTCTTATTATTTTTCTTGATACCACACATAATTCCCGCTGTCTTAAAACCTTGAACTGCGATAAGACTTTCTTCTATTTCTTTCATAGTTAAACTTCCCTTCGACTATTCCATTAATTTATATGCATTTTAACATTTTGAATTAATCTAAGGAAACAAATAAAAGGTCACTTTTATATTGACAAGTATGGTTTTAAATGAGAAATTATTTGGCTAAATAACTGTAAATCAGTAAAGAATCAGATAAATCAAATAATTCCGTTATAGTAATACTTTAAACCTATTGTTATTTTGCTTATGTCACAGTACTTCAGACGTTCAGTTTATGTTTTATTTGCTTTAGTTCTCCTGCTGTTAAATTTCTCCTCCCTTTCGCATTCATACCCTTATGTAGACCCTTTTAAAACACCGAATGGTCTGGAAAGCAAAGTCAACTTCTGGTTAAAAGTATATACAAGATATACCACGGATCAGGTGATTATCCATGATGCTGATAACCTGGACATTATTTATGAAGTTGTGGACTTTACCGGGCAGAAACATTTAAGCAAGAGAGCGAAAAATAAAAAGGTTAAAAGGGTTAAAAAGTTTTATAAAAATGCTTTACGAAAACTAGCCCGGAAAAATAAAAATACAAAGATGGGTGCCAGTGAAAGAAAGCTTTATAACATGGTTAAAAAAAGCTTCTGGAATGCCTCCAAAAATGTTCGAGCTCAACTGGGGCAAAAGGACAGGTTTAAGGAAGGTCTGCGCCGATCTGGTTATTACATAGATGAAATGAGAAGAATTTTTAAAGAGTTTGGCCTGCCGGAGGATTTAACGGCATTACCGCACGTGGAATCATCTTTTCAAATCGGAGCTTATTCAAAATCAGGCGCAGTTGGAATATGGCAGTTTATTCGTTCCACAGGAAAGCGCTATATGAAGATTAACTATGCTGTTGATGAAAGGCGGGACCCGATAAAAGCAACAATCGCGGCAGCGAAACTTCTAAAGAAAAATTACGAAGAACTTGGGAACTGGCCACTTGCTATTACCGCTTATAACCATGGGTTGAACGGTATGAAGCGGGCTAAGAAAAAGCTGAGGTCGGATGACATAGTTGATGTCATCAATGCTTATAAAAGCCGAAGATTCGGATTTGCTTCTGAAAACTTTTACGCGGGATTCCTTGCAGCGTTAAAAGCCTCTAAAAACTATAAAAAGTATTTCCCTGGCGTTAATTTTTATCGACCAAGACATTACGACAGTTACAAACTTCCTGAATATGTAAATATCAAAACTTTATCAAAACATTTCAACATCACTGTTAAAAAGATTGCTCTGTATAACCCGTCCCTGAGACCTCCCGTCTTAAAAGCCGAACAGTTTATACCTGCGGGGTTTGTTTTTCATCTGCCCAAAAATCACGTTTCTAATTTACGTGTGGCCTTCTCACGAATACCCGGAAAAGAGAAATTCGGCTCACAAAAAAGAACTAGATGGTATAGAGTTCACCGCGGTGATACTCTCGGAAGAATCGCAAAACGTTTTGGCACATCAGTCAGGGCATTAAAGCAAAGGAACCAAATTTCAAGATCAGGAATCATTTATGTGGGGCAGGTTTTGCAGCTTCCCGGAAATGGAAGAGTGAGGACAGCTTCTTCGCAGAAAAGAAAAACTGCGCGTCAGCAGATAAACCGGGACAAAGTTTTCAGCGGAAACTATAAAACAATCGTAGTAAGAAAAAATGAAACGCTTGATATCATAAGCAGTAAAAATGATGTAAGCATAAAGACTATTTTGAAAGAGAACGATATTAAAAACCGCAACAAGATATACCCTGGGCAGGTTTTACAGATACCAGAGATGGTAGCTAAAAAGAATAAAGTTAAGCTTGCTAAATTGAAAAATCCTAAAAAAGATAAATCAACGCGTCTTGAAAAAGCGTCAGTAAACAAAATTGAACTGGCAGAAGTTAAAACTTCAACAGCTGTTGATGAAGGTCAAGAAACTTCAAATCACTTATTGCCTGTTTCAGTGAAGAAAGACTCGAAAGACAACTACCTGGCCGGGGCTATCTTTGTTCAAGTGGATGAAACATTAGGCCATTATGCTAGGTGGAGCAAAGTTTCAGTGCAACTTATCAGGAAGATTAACGGGTTCAGGTATGGGCGTTTTATTCGTTTAAATCAAAAAATCAAGATCCCTTTTTCCCGTGTTACCCCGGATGTGTTTTTTCAGAAAAGAAGTGAATACCATAAAAGCATCCAGGAGGACTTTTTTGAGAATTATAAGGTGAAACATACTATTGAATATACTGTAAAACCGAGAATGACTGTCTGGGAAATCTGCAATGAAATCTATGATATTCCGTTATGGCTATTAAGGAAATATAATCCGAAGACTGATCTTGAAAACCTCAAAAAAGGTGAAAAACTTACCATTCCCATCGTTACTTAAATGGATTATTTCTGACCGTGATTATGCCTCTTAATAGCGGTAAATAAAAGAAATTTCCTTCCATGTTTTCTCTCCTCAATTTAAGCTCCCTACGTTAGGCCTGAAATAAAATGGCACAGGGCAAACAGTGGGGAAGGCCCGTTAAAGACTTTCGTTGTTATTTCAATCATGAATGCTATAGAATAAGAAGAAAATAACACAATACAAATTTCAAATTCATGGTTCCGCATTTCCGCATGACAGTATTTGTTAACTTGTCCCTTCGGCAAGCTCAAGATAGGCTCTGTCAAAAGGTTGTTTGGATTTTAGAATATTGGCATTTATTTGTTATTTGGAATTTTGAATTTCGGTCTTCCATAATCTATGCTTTAAAAATAAGGAGGTGCTGCTATGTCAGAATATGAAACTTCTATGTCTCGTATGGCTGTTGAGCAGTTTGAGCGTGCGGCTGAATATCTGGATTTGGATCCCAACATCTCAGAAAGGTTAAAAAGACCTCAAAGGGCACTCATTGTATCTATTCCGATCAGAATGGATGACGGAAGCATTAAGGTTTTTGACGGTTACCGGGTGCAGCATAATGTGGCGTTAGGACCCTGCAAAGGCGGTATAAGGTACCATCATGGAGTAAACCTTGGGGAAGTTACAGCCCTGGCGATGTGGATGTCCTGGAAATGCGCGATTGCTGGTCTGCCACTGGGAGGAGGAAAGGGAGGTATACGTTGCCATCCGGAAACCATGTCGCGAAATGAATTGCAAAATATGACTCGAAGGTATGCGGCGGAAATTTTTTTGTTTATAGGTCCGGACAAAGATATCCCTGCCCCGGACATGGGAACCAACCAGCAAACCATGGCCTGGATCATGGATACGTACAGTCAACATAGAGGGTTTTCAACGCCTGGGGTTGTGACCGGAAAACCTGTTTCTATTGGAGGCTCTCTTGGAAGAATTGAAGCAACCGGTCGGGGAGTCGTCAGTACTGTTGTAGAAGCGGCAAAGTGTTTGAACCTGAATTTAAATGGCGCTACTGCAGCGATACAGGGGTTTGGAAATGTGGGTTCTATCTCCGCTAAATGCCTGTCCCAAAACGGATGTAAACTAATAGCCGCCAGTGATTCAAAAATAGCCATAACAAACTCTAAAGGTTTAGATGTTGAAAAATTGATTGAACATAAAAAACAGAATAAAAGCCTGGAAGGATTCCCCGAAGCCAAACCTATTTCTCATGATGAACTGTTGGAAATTAAATGTGATATTTTGATCCCGGCTGCTTTAGGCGGAGTAATTAACAAAAAAAACGCGTCAAAAATTAACTGCAAAATTATTTCTGAAGGAGCTAATGGGCCTACGACTAATGAGGCGGATGAAATTCTGAGTGACAAGGGGGTCTTTGTCATCCCGGATATCCTAGCAAATTCAGGAGGGGTAATTGTTTCTTATTTTGAATGGGTTCAGGACCTTCAAAATTTTTTCTGGTCCGAAGAAGAAATTACTAATAATTTGCAAAAAATTATTGAAAAATCATTTCACGAGACTCTTAACCTCTCTCAGAAAAAAAAGGTTCCCATGAGAATAGCCGCTTTGATGCTTGGAATAAGGAAAATTTCTGATGCAATGCTCATAAGAGGTCTTTATGCATAACAATTATAAAACAAATATCCCGGAAATAGACGATAAAATCAGTTCACTCGTCAACAATCATTTCGCTTCGGAAAATAAAGATTTCCTCCATCAAATGTTCACCTCAGTAGCAAAAATAGGGTTGGAATCCTCTGATACAGGAGAGTTGAAATTGTTAAACCGTAATATCAAAGAATTGAGATATGCTTTCCGTGTTTTCTCAGAATACCTCGAAATCAGGAAAGTCGTAATCTTTGGGTCATCAAGAACACCAGAGAACCAGGCTGAATATAAAATGGCTAAAGAATTTGCGCAAAAAATAGCTAAGAAAAATTTCATGGTTATAACAGGCGCGGGCGAGGGAATAATGGAAGCCTCCAACAAAGGCGCGGGAAAAGATAAAAGTTTTGGAGTCAACATATTATTACCTGTCGAACAAAAACCGAACAAGTTTATTTCGAATGAGCGGCTCATCAATTTTAAATACTTTTTTACAAGAAAACTTGTTTTTCTTAAAGAATCCGATGCCACAGTTTTATTTCCGGGTGGATTCGGCACTCTTGATGAAGGTGCTGAAGTTTTGACATTAGTCCAAACAGGGAAAAGCAAACCCAGGCCTATTATTTTCCTTGAACCGGAAGGAAGCAATTTTTGGAAAGAATGGAATAACTTTATCAAAAACAAATTGCTCAAAAATAATTATATTTCAAAAGAAGATTTGTCTTTATTCCAGGTAGTCAGCAATATTGATCAGGCAATTGAAGAAATTGAAAATTTTTATTCTGTTTATCACTCCATAAGATTTGTTAAAGACAAAACTGTTTTGAGGTTAAAGAAACCGGTTCCGAATGAAACGTTGCAAAAAATAAATGAAGTTTTCAAGGATATTTTAACTGATGGTAATATTGAAGCCGGGCTGCCTCTTAAAGATGAAGTTAAAAATAACGAACATGTGGATCTCCCAAGATTAATTATGTTATTTAACCGCAAAAATTTTGGGAGGTTAATGGAGCTTATTCGTTTTATAAATAAAAACGTAGCTTAATATTTTAGTTTACCCCTTCTGGTTCCAAGTTGCACATGCACCCCAAATACATCTTAATTGCCTGATTTTCCAATTTTCAGCCTTATCAGCATAATAGTACCAAACAAAATGAGTGGAATGCTTAGTATCTGTCCCATATTGATAGGCAAGCCGGCTTCAAATCCGGATTGGTTTTCTTTTAGAAATTCAACAAAAAACCTGAATGTAAATACGTTGACTAAAAACGTGCCAAGTAAAAGACCGGGCGCTATTTTATTGCGCTTGATAAGATATATTTTAATGAGGATAATAAATATTATTAAATATGCAGAAGATTCATATAATGGAGTGGGATGTCGAGGTATCATATCCAGCCGCGAAAAAATAAATGCCCATGCAACAGCAGCAGGTTTTCCTACTATCTCTGAATTAAAAAGGTTGCCGAGCCTTATAAAGAACCCACCGAGAGCAACAACTATTGCCATGCGATCCAATAACCATAGATATTTCTGATCGGGCTTTCTCCTCGAGTATATGTATAATGCCAAAAAAATTCCAATTGCGCCTCCGTGGCTTGCAAGCCCTCCTTCCCAAACTTTCAGGATTCTAACAGGGCTGCTGAAATAGTATACCGGATCGTAAAAAATGCAATGTCCTAACCGGGCCCCTAATAAAGTGCCGATAATCATGTAAAGCAGTAATTCGTCAAGATCCTTTTCTGGCTTTTTCTCCTGCTTAAAAATCCACTGGATAATTAAAAATCCGGTAAAAAAGGAAGAAGCGAATAATAACCCATACCACCTTACCGCAAAAGGACCAATACTGAATATCTCCGGACTCACACCCCAAATTATCATTCTGTTATCTTTTATTATTTAAGAAAACTCTATTGCTGGTTCGAATCAACCTAAAGGATAACCTCGAACCAGCAATTGGCTGTGCTTACGATTCAAGCATAATTTAGATTTAAAATATAGCATACCAGTTACTGAAAGTATAAAAAATGCTTTTCAGAACTTCAATTAATTTGATTTATAGATATCAAATAATATAAAATTATAAAATACGATTTTTTTAAAATCATTTGTAATCAGGTACTTGCATGTCTAATGGAAAATTTATTTGGATGGATGGAAAGCTTGTCCGATGGAAAGATGCTAATGTCCATATAATGACCCATACTCTTCATTACGGATTCGGGGTTTTTGAAGGAATCCGTTGTTACAAAACAAAGAAAGGGTCGGCAATTTTCCGTTTGAAAGAACATGTATCAAGACTTTTTGATTCTGCTAAAATCATAGGAATTGAAATTCCTTTTACTCCAAAAAAAGCAAGGGATTCTATAATTGAGGTTGTTAAAAAGAATAAATTTAGAGAATGTTACATACGGCCTATCGCATATACTGGAGATGATAAAAGGGGTTTAAATTATCTCGGCAGTGCTATTCACCTTTCAATTGCTGCCTGGCCCTGGGGAACATACCTGGGTAAAGAAGGTCTGAATAAAGGAATACGGGTAAAGGTATCCTCTTTTACGCGTCATCATCATAATATTACAATGACTAAGGCTAAAGTTTGCGGAGCGTATATTAACTCTATCATGGCTAAAACGGAATCAGTCAGAGACGGCTATGATGAAGCGATTATGCTTGACGTCAATGGAAATGTCGCAGAAGGATCGGGAGAGAACATATTCATGGTAAAAAACGGAATAATAAAAACGCCTCCGCTTGTATCTGTTTTAGATGGAATTACCAGAAATTCGATTATAGAATTAGCAGTAGAAAAAAAAATTGAAGTGCGAGAAGAATTTTTTTCCAGGGACATGTTATATACTGCGGATGAAGTATTTTTTACAGGCACAGCTGCAGAAGTTACACCTATTCGAGAAATTGATAACAGAGTAGTAGGGAACGGAAAACCCGGCTCTGTAACTACAATGCTTCAAAAAGCCTATTTCAACGCAGTTCTCGGAAATAATAAAAAATACCGTAAATGGTTAACTTCTATATGAAATCAGCAGACAACCATCAGGGATCACTCATCAGAAAAATAAAAAGGTAATTGCTAAAAACCAACGTCAGATAATCGATTACAAAAATTGAACTGTTTCTAAAAGTTACTTTTTTTTTGCTGTAAACAGACACCAGCGAACTGAAAATTAAATTTAAAGGGGTTTTTATTTATGCCGATTTATGAGTATGAGTGTCAAAAGTGTGGTACCCATTCTGAAGTAATACAAAAGATTAGTGAGCCACCTTTAAAAAAGTGCGAAAGTAATGGGTGTAATGGCAAATTACGTCGTCTTATGTCAAATTCTTCTTTTGTGTTAAAAGGTTCGGGATGGTATGTGACTGATTATCCCTCTGAAGCGAGAAAAAAAGGAATGGAAAGCGAAAAGAAAAGCACCGTGTCTAAAACAGACAATGGAAAAAAAGCATCCGGGGATAAGACATCGGGTAATGGTAAAAAAGCATCTACTTCCAAACCGGCTAAAAATAAAAAAATTTCTACAAATTAAATCACAGCGCAACAAGTTAGCTCTACCACAATTGAGGCTCCCCGCAGCAAGCTACTGGGAATCTTCAGTGTAGAGTATAATTTATTTTAAGTTCGCTCACTATTCCCGCAATAAGCTGCTGAGAATACACTCGCTAAACACTTTCGGTATAGAAAACCCGAATTGGACGGTTTCCAAAGGAAAGCCGCCTGAAGGGTAGAGGCCATGGATGGCCACTAATCACATTTAATTTTCCAGAAAGACACCAAGAGTTTTTTAGTGGCTTTGAGGATAAAAATCCAATTCATTGAAAAAAGAAAAATTATATGAAAATATTTTTTCCAGCCTGAATGACGGGGTGATGGTTGTTTCCTGCAACATGGAAATAATCTTTATGAATCCCGCCCTCGAACATATATTCAACATTTCTGCATCCCATTATATAAATAAATCGTTTCTCGACTTCTCCGGGCAAAATATCCACTTAAATAATATAATTCAAAAAACGTTCCAAACCGGCCAAACCATTTTTGATTTCGAATATAATCTATTTGATAAATCTTATGAACTTTTCCCTGTTGATATTACAGTTTTGCCTTTACTGGAAGCAAACGATTCTATTGCAGGCGCTGTAATAGTTGTCAGGGATTTACGTCGCGTAAAAGAATTAAAAGAAAGAATGCGGTACCAGGAAGGGCTGGCTAACATGGAAACCATGGCGTCAGGAATGGCCCATGAAATAAAAAATCCCCTGGGAGGCATCAGGGGGTCAGCTCAGCTATTAAGGATGGAGTTGGAAAAGAGTGAGCTTAAGGAATATCTTGACGTTATTATTAAAGAGGTAGATAGAATTAACCATATTGTCGAAAATGTTCTTGGATTTACTAAACCTAAAAAAGCAATATTCAGACCTGTAAATATCCACAAAATCATTGAAGAGATTTTATTGTTACAAAAAGAATCTCCTCTTATGAAAAAAATTAAAATTAAACAGGAGTATGATCCGAGCTTGCCGTTTGTAAATGCAGATGAAAATAAATTAAAACAGGTTTTTTTAAATCTTATTCAAAACAGTCTTGAGGCAATGAAAAACCAGGGGACGTTAACATTAGCTACAAAACTAGACTCACATTTTCAAATCCTCACAAAAAAACATAGAGTTCCAACAAGAATGCTTGTGGTTGAGATAAAGGATACCGGTAAAGGAGTTCCTAATGAGATAATAGACAAACTATTCACTCCCTTTTTCACTACAAAAAGTAAGGGTACAGGACTGGGCCTTTTTATTTCTCACAAAATAATTGAAGAACACGGAGGTAGGCTTAAAATTGTCCAAAATAAGGATAAAGGATTTATTGCAAAGGTTTATATACCTCTAGAACATAAATTATTTTCATGATCATCGAAACATAAAGCATGGATGCGCTCGCTAAACACTTTCAAAATTTTATTTTTTGCTCACTACCATACTAACAAACTCAAACTAATCTTCCTCTGTTCTCTCTGTTTCTGCTTTCTTTCTTTTCTTTTTTTGTTATCATTGACTATATTCTTTTGTTTACCATGTATAAAATGATTGACAACAATAAAATATTAATCGTAGATGATGACGAAAGCATTCGTTGGGTGCTGGATAAAGGTCTGAAAAAAAAAGGGTACCAGGTGGACCTTGCTAAAAACGGCCGGGAAGGAATAAATAAGATTGAAAAACAGAACGACTATTTTATTGTATTCCTTGATATTTTTATGCCGGATATGAATGGTTTGGATGTTCTCCAGAAAATCAAAAAAGTCCAGCCCGGCCTTTTTGTAATAATCATGACCGCTCAGGGAACGATGAAAAACACTATTGAGGCAATGCAAAAGGGAGCTTATGATTACATAACTAAGCCTTTCGACCTGGAAGAAATTTATATTTTTTTAGAAAAAGTTTCAAAAGAAATAGAACAGCGGAAGAGAATCAATATCCTGGAAAGCGAGTTAAAAGAACGTATTGAGATAGGTGAAATAGTCGGCAAAAGCAAGGCCATGCAGAGGATTTTTAAAATAATTGGAAAGGCCGCTTCTTTAGATGTCAATGTTTTAATACAAGGTGAAAGCGGTACTGGTAAAGAACTTGTGGCAAGGGCTCTGCATCATAATTCGCACCGTGTCACCGAACCCTTTATCACCGTTAATTGCGCCGCCATTCCAAAAGACCTGTTGGAAAGTGAACTTTTTGGACACGAAAAAGGGGCTTTTACAGGGGCTGTTGATCAAAAAAAAGGAAAATTTGAATTAGCAAACAATGGGACTTTATTCCTCGATGAAATTGGAGATATGGACCTGCGGCTTCAGGCAAAAATCCTGCGAGTGCTACAGGATAAGGAATTTTACCGTGTTGGAGCAAAATCATCCCTTAAGTCAGGTGCCCGGATTATAGCTGCTACCAATCGGAATTTAGAGGAAGCTGTGGAAAATAAACAGTTCAGGGAAGATCTTTATCATCGCTTAAACGTCATTCTAATTATGATACCTCCGCTGCGTGAGCATAAGGAGGATATCCCTCTATTGGCCAAACATTTTGTCGAAAAAGTAGAGCAGGAAAGCAACCATGGGAAAATATATATTTCTCCCGAAGTTTTAAAGCTTCTACAACATTACGAGTGGAGTGGCAACATTCGGGAACTGGAAAATACTATAAAAAGAGCCGTAATCTTAAGTTCCGGTGGTACCATTCAGCCTGAGCATCTTCACTCCCATCTTTCCAAAAAGCTATTAGATTCAGAACTTGAGGGAATAAGCCCGGTAGTACAATTTCAAAAAGAGTTGTATAATCTATTTAAGAATGTCACAGATTGGGAAAATGGACGCATTTATGAAGATGCGATTCAATCTGTTGAAAAAGCATTGTTTCAGAATATTTTGGAAAAGAACGGTTGGAATCAGTCTCAGGCGGCAAGTGTTCTTGGTATTAACAGAAATACTCTTCGAAGGAAAATTGAAGAACATAAATTGAAGAAAGATGCCTCAAAAGAAAATAGTTAAAAAAGCAATGAAAAAGCAGAACCCTGTCATGAAATCTCTGCTGATAGGTTCTTTGTCTCTGTTCCTAATTTGTCTGATTATTACGGTTATAGGCACAGCAGCTATTTTTTATCAGTTCTCCAAAGGTTTGCCGGATATCAGGGAATTAAAAAACTACAAGCCGAGTTTAACTACAAAAGTTTATTCCGATACAAACGAGCTGATCGATGAATTCTACATTGAGTACCGTGTTCTTGTCCCTCTTTCAAAAGTCCCAAATATTTTAATAAAGGCGTCGATTGCCGTGGAAGATAGTCGTTTTTTTGATCACCACGGAATAGATTTGTTTGGCATATTAAGAGCTTTCATAAAAAACGTCAAGGCTGGCAGAATTGTGGAAGGAGGAAGCACTATTACTCAACAGGTAGCCAAAACAATGTTTTTGACTCCTGAAAAAGCCATTAAACGAAAAATAAAGGAAGTCATTCTCGCATTAAGAATAGAGAGGCTTTTTTCAAAAGATGAAATCCTTGAAATATATTTTAACCAGATATATTACGGTCACGGTGCATACGGGGTTGAAGCCGCAGCCAAAACATACTTTGGGAAACATGTGGGACAGATTACATTAGCTGAAGCGGCTTTTATTGCCGGCCTTCCGCGAGCTCCTGTCTATTATTCCCCGTACAAATATATGGAGCAAGCCTGGAAAAGAAGAGCATATTCGTTAAACAGAATGGTGCGGGAAGGGTTTATTTCGGCAGAAAATGCAAAAAGAGCTGCAAACTCAGAGTTTAAACTGGCAGACCGATACAAGAAAAATAAAAACGCTTCACAATATTTTGTGGAGTATATTCGCCGGTACATTCAAAAGAAATATGGCAGTACTAACCTTTACAGAAATGGATTGAACATATTTACGACTTTAAATATCAAAGATCAAGAAATTGCGCACCAAACTATATTGAGAGGGTTAAGAAAAGCTGATAAACGTTATGGATATAGAGGTCCCATAGGGAAAATTAAAATTGATAGAGATGGTTCTTTGAATTCAATTGATGGCGCCATGTTGAACTTGCAAAACCCAGATATTGCAAATAAGAATATTTATCAGCCTGGAGAAATTTTAAAAGGAGTGGTAACTAAAATTAATGAAAAATCAGTGGATGTAGATTTAAGTACTGAAACAGGGACAATTGATTTAAAAAATATGAAATGGGCGAGAGTGCCGGATACTAATGTAGATGGGAAATGGACAAAAATTACAAACCCGCGTGAGGCCCTAGAAGAAGGAGATATTATCGAAGTAAAAATATTGCCTCATGAAATACTCAGGTCGCAAGATACATTAAAATTGGCTCTGGAGCAAGAACCGTTAGTTCAGGGGGCGCTGGTCAGCATAGATGTGCCTACAGGTCATATTAAAAGCATGGTAGGGGGTAGAAACTTTTCGGAAAGTGAATTTAACAGGGCTACGCAGGCATTCCGGCAACCCGGTTCCGCTTTTAAGCCCATTATTTACTCGGCTGCAATGGAAAAAGGATTTACTCCAGCGACTATAATTGTTGATTCACCGGTTATTTATGCTGACGAAAATAAATTTGTCAATACGTGGAAGCCTATTAATTTTGAACAAAAATTCTATGGGCCTACAACATTAAGGAACGCCATTACCCATTCCCGAAATGTTGTAACCATAAAAATATTACAGAAAATTGGAATAAAATCATTAGTGGGTTTTATACGTCGTATTGGCATCGGTAGCCCAATAAACGAAGACCTCTCCCTTGCCTTAGGATCTTCCGGCGTTACGCCTTTGGACTTAACCACTGCATATTCAATATTCGCCCGTGGTGGAATAAGAATTCCTCCATCCGCAATAAGATATATAACAGATAGAAACGGGAATCTTCTTGAAGAAAACAATCCTGTTTTTGAAAGAGTTGTATCTGAAGAAATTGCCTATCTCGTCACAAACCTGTTAAAAAATGTAGTTAACCAAGGTACAGGGAAAAAAGTAAAAGTCATTGGACGGCCGGTTGCCGGAAAAACAGGAACCACCAATAATTATGTAGACACGTGGTTTTTAGGCTATAGCCCGGAGAGAGTGACTGGGGTTTGGGTTGGCATGGACGATTACGCCCCTCTCGGAAAATATGAAACAGGTTCTAGAACTGCCAGCCCTATATGGCTCGATTATATGAAAAATGTCCTTAAAGATACTCCAATAACTGATTTCAAAGTTCCTCCCGGTGTGGTCTTTGCGAAGGTAGATCCAAAAACAGGTCTGCTTGCTCCAGCCGGACAGAAAAATTATATCTTTGAAAGCTTTATTGAAGGAACAGAGCCAAAAAAATATTCTACAGGCAAACAAGAAGAGAGAAATGATTTTTTTACTAAAGATTTGACAGTAAAAGTAGAATAATTTGATTGTCAGATGCGTAGGTTCGGTTTTAATGAATAATTATCTCTTTCCCAGTCTCCGGTTTTGGAGCGTAATGCTTTGTCTCTTAGTGCTTCTTTAGCAAAGTCTTGGTATGGAAGAAAAATTTGACTGCATTATTATTGGGGCAGGCCCGGCAGGAAGCGCTGCGGCTATCACGTTGGCACAAGGCGGTGCAGATGTAGTGGTTTTGGAAAAAGGAGAATCACCGGGTAGTAAAAATATTTTTGGAGGCATTCTTTTTACAACAGTCCTCAACAAACTTATCCCGAATTTTTTGGAATCTGCTCCTATCGAGCGACACATTCTTCGACGGAAATTCGGATTTATCTTCGATGAAAACGAAACCAGCCTGGAAATGAGAAGCGAAAAATTTAACCGTCCTCCCTTTAATAACACCTTCACTGTTCTAAGAAGTCAATTCGATAAATGGTTTGCCACTGAAGCTGAAAAAGCGGGTGCGCAAATATTTACCGGTATAACAGTAGATAATTTTATTGAAAAAAACAGTGCAATCGTTGGAATAAAAGCAAGAGGAGGAGACGAATTATTCGCGGATGTAGTGATTAATGCGGAAGGAGCAAACTCGTTGCTGGCTGAAAGAGCCGGCATGAGAGAACTGATGACCCCCCGGAACAGGGTGGTGACCGTTAAAGAGATTCTCAAGCTCCCCAAGGAAACCATTGAAGACCGCTTTTCCATAGAAAGGAATGAAGGAGCGTCTGTAGAATATTTTGGCGGCGCTGTAAAAGACATGAAAGGCTCGGCATTCATATATACCAATAAAGAAAGCATTTCTATCGGTATAGGATGCTCAATGGATGAAATGATTGATAAAAGTTCCGGCCCGAACGGCATTCTGGAACATTTTAAAGAACTGCCAACAATTAGCAACTATATCAAAGGGGGAGAACTTCTCGAATATTCCACACATATGATTCCTGAAGACGGGTATAACAACCTGCCTAAACTATATAAAAGCGGACTACTAATGGTAGGAGACAGTGCCGCTCTTATCAATCCTTCCTTATACCATGAGGGAACTAACCTGGCCATGGCGTCAGGAATTTGCGCTGGGAAAACAATTTTAGAAGCAAAAAAGCGAAAAGATTTTTCTGAGAATAGCCTGTCCCAATACCAGCGAAAAATGGAAGAAAGTTTTGTGCTGAAGGATATGAAACATTTCAGAAAATTCCTGTCTTTCATTACAAACAACCGTCAGTTTATCGATGACTATCCAAAGGTATTTATGGAAATGCTTATAGATTATTTCACTATAAGTGAAATGCCCAAAAAAGCGGTTCGCAAAGCAATAATCAAGAAATTTCTAAAAAACGTTAATCTTCTGAGACTGCTCTATGACATGTGGCGCTCAAAAGGAGCATTGATATAATCAGGTTTTGGGCATCAGGGATCGGTTACCAGGTTTTTTTCTGATCTCGTCCGCTGAAAGCTGAGAGTTAATTTAACTATGAACAACAAAAAACGCATATCTATAGAAGACAAATTATTCACGGTTACTCGGAAAATTGATACGGAAAGCCATATAAAAGTAGACCAGGAAAAATTCAAAAAAGACCCGAACCCTGCCATTCTATATATATGCCCCTCAAAAGTGTATGTAAAAAATGAAGAAACCGGGGAATGTATCGTAAACTTTGAAAACTGCCTTGAATGCGGTTCATGTCAGGTTGCCAGCCGTGATTACGTGGTATGGGACAATCCCCGCGGTGGCACAGGGGTTATTTATAAGTACGGTTAAAAACACCCTCATAAAGAGCTTAAAACAGAGTTTACATTCTTATGGTGTCTCAGAAACATTCTTTTTGGAACACCTAAAAGAAATTTAACATATTGAAAAATAAATTTTTTTATGTATAATACCATCAAGTCATTGAGACCGTTGCAAATTTGATTTCCTCTATTAGAATAATGTAAAAGATTGTGAGGTCTCCATGATTAGGAGGATACATTATGAAGGAATCTCCATATCTTGAAGGGCAAGTTCAAGTTATCAAGCGTATCAAAGCCCTTCCAATTTTTAAACAATATGACGATGAGAAGCTAAAAGGGTTACTCCGTCTTAGCAAGATACGGCAATACAAACCTAATGAGATCCTTATCGAGGAAGGATCAACTGAAAAGTGGATATATTTTATGTTATCAGGAGGTGTACAGATAGAGAAGGAGGGAAACATAGTAGCATCACTGAGAAAAAGTGGAGAAATTTTTGGCGAGATGGGGTTCCTTGATGAAGAACCAAGGTCTTCTACCGTTAGGGCCACTATTGATACCAGTTGTTTAGCTGTGGATGTATCCTATTTGCTTCGCATTCAGGAAGAGGGCCATGATTCTTTTCACGCCGCAATATACAAGGTGTTCGCCCAAATATTGGCTTTTCGTGTCCGTGAAACAACAAAAAAATTTATCCTTCTGAAAAAGGATTATGATCGTGTAAAAAAAATCGCAGGGCTTGTATAATTTTTTAGGAAATAAGCCCATTCTGCATTTTTACTTGGTCTATTCCTCTTTTTTTATTCCAGCCAATTACTTAAAACAAAACACGTCCAGATTTTAGACCAGTGGAGCCTGTTGTCAAAATAGTCTTTTAAAAGTCTTTCTTTATAGGATTCATTAAAGACATCTGATTTGCGAAACCTGTCAACAACAACGTCCTTGAGTTCCTTTCTTAGCCACAGATCAAAAGGAAAAGTAAAACCCATCTTGGGACGGTGAATAATCTCCTCCGGTAACTTCTTATTCAAGGCTTTGATTAACAGCCTTTTGTGTATGTCCCTTTTACCTTTATATTTCATTGAAATTTTTGCTAATAACTCCACCAAAACATGATCTACAAATGGCACCCTCACTTCTAAAGAATGAGCCATACTGAAAACATCAGTGTCCCGCAGGAGTTGATTGCGCATGTAAGAGGTGGTTTCAAGAAGGCTAACCTGGTTGAATTTGCTGTTAGCTTTAGAACAATCTGCTAGAAAAGAACAGGGCTCAATCCCTTCCAAAACTTCTTTTGCTATATCCGCATGAAGCAATTTTTGAATTTGTTCCTTAGTAAAAATACCTCTATAATTTAAATAAATACCAGGAATTGATGGAGGAGATGCGAGCATAGAGTAAAGTTTTGCCATTAGCGATCTGTTGGAATTTTTTACCATAGAGCGTGCTGCTCTTCTCCCAAAAGGAACCCATGCTAGAACCTTTAGAAAATCGTATAATTTAGGTATTTGAGTAAAAGAAGGATATCCCCCAAATATTTCATCTCCTCCCACTCCGGACATTGCCACTTTAAGGCCGGCCTGAGCGGTGGCCCAGGAAACAAAATATGTATTTACTCCATCTATGGTTGGCTGATCCATGCAACCTAAAATTTTACCCAGGTGTTCTATCATATTTTTTCCACTAACTTCTATCTCTACGTGCTCCGTTTCAAACCTCCTGGCTGCCAATTTGGCGTATTTTGCTTCATCGTAAGGAGTATTAGGAAAGACGACTGATACGGTTTTTATGGGCTTGTGTTCTGCTTCACGCATAAGGGCTGCAACTGCAGTGGAATCTATTCCTCCGCTTAAAAACGCGCCTACGGGTACATCGCTTATGAGGTGACATTTTATTGTTTCATTAAGGCAGGATCGGACTCTCTCAACAGCCTCCTCTTCAGAGATTTTTAATAGCGATGTGTCTGAAAAGGCATTTGCCAGAGCATAATAACGCTTTTTAATAAGACCCTCTTTATTAATCGTCAGGAAGTGTCCTGCTTCAAGCGCGGAAATTTCTTTATATATTGTTTTAGGAGCGGGAATAGAACCATAAAGAAGGAAAAGCCCCGCTGATTGAGAATCTGTTTTTTTTAAAACAGGGTTGGATTTTAAAATAGCTTTTATCTCAGAGGCAAAAATTACAGTATCTTTGTTATGGAAATAATATATGGGTTTAATTCCTAGACGATCACGCGCGATGATAAGGCTCAAATTTTTTGTGTCATAGATTGCAAAGGCGAACATCCCGCGAAGTTTTCCCAGCAACGCCTCTATTCCCCACTCTTCATAGGCGTGTACTATTGTCTCTGTGTCGGAATTTGACTTAAAGGTGTGGCCTGAGTCTTTTAATCGGTTACGTAACTCCGGGTAGTTATATATCTCTCCATTGTAAGTTATCCATAGTGTTCCGTCCTCGTTGCACATAGGTTGATGTCCGGCTGACGACGGATCAATTATAGATAGTCTTTTATGAGCTAACCCCGCTGTTTTTATCTTGTTTATATATATTCCAGCATCATCCGGTCCTCGGTGAGAGATAGCATTTCTCATTCCGATAAGTGCATTTTCTGAAATAGGTGTATTATTAAAATTTATTATTCCGGTAATACCACACATATAATTTAAATTCTCAAATTACAAATTATGACATACGATCACTGCTGCTGAACTTTTCCGGATAATCGGTTACAATACCCCATGGCCGATAAGAAACTATTTTCTCCCAGAGCCTTTTACTGTTCACCGTCCACACAATCAATGGAATCCCTGAATTATGGATAATTTTCAAATTACGTTTTGTTAATAATTTATAATTTACAGCAAGGCAATCAAATTTAATTGGAGTATTTTTTATCAGGGCATTTAATTTTGTTTTGGAATTAAGTATTATTCCTGCCCTATGAGAAGGGTATTTTTTTTTTGTGTAACATACAATATCCTGTTCAAAAGACATAATCAGACACTTTTTTTTTAATTTCTCTTTTTTTATAATGGAAATTACTTTATCCACCAGCTTTTTGTCCCACCCTGAACTATTAAGATATCTTGATGTCTTTATTTCAAGATAAAATTGGATGTCATTGGGCACACTTTTAAAAACGTCCTTTAAACGTGCGAAACGAAATATTTCTTTTTTTTTTGTAATTTGCAGTTGAGATAGTTCTTCCCAGGTATTATCAGAAATATTTTTATTGACCCCGGTTATTTTGGAAAGGTTTTCATCATGAGAAAGGATGACCTCTTTGTCTTTGCTTAATCGCAAGTCAATCTCGATCATTCTTGCGCCAGATAAAATTCCATATAAAATAGCTTCCAGCGTATTCTCCTGAAAAGGAGCTGCGCTTCCCCTGTGACCTAAGATTTGGACTGATTGTGTATTAACAGAAGCCATGCGTTAGAATGGATTTTTATAGTGAAGTAGATACGATGAAGAGAGTAAAGTCTTATATATAAGATATCCTGTTCATCCTGTCTTTCCCTGTTTGAATTGGCTATTAACTATTTCCATTAACTGAATTGCGTCATTACGGGTGGGGTCAAAAACTAATATTTTTTCTAAATTTTCTCTGACATCATCAATTTTCCCTAATTTAAACTGGATACCGGCAAGGCTAAAAAGCATGTTTAAATTAGCAGGATGCAGGGTAAGGTATTCTTTGAAATATTTCTCCACAACTTCAAAGCTGCCAAGCGCGTAAACCGCTTCAGTTAAGCTTGTTAGTACCTGCATGTTTTCAATATTAATATCTAGCGCTTCACAATATCTTTGAAGCCCTTTTTTCTTTTCTCCCTTATTCCATAAACAGATTCCCTCCCCGTAAATTGCTATATCATTTGATGAATCCTGCGTTATTGCTTTAAGAAAATAATCAGAAGCCAGGTTCAGGTTCCCCTTTTGAATTTCCAAAAAGCCCAGACCTGTTAGGGGCTTTGATGAATTTGGATTCAGCATCTCTGCCTTTTTATAATATTTCTCAGATTCTTCAATCTGGTTTGTAACGAGCATGCATGCTCCGAGTTTTAAAAGGAGTTCCTCGCTTTCAGAGAATTTGCTCTCAGCGTTTTTATATATCTCAATAGCTTTTTCTATGTTTTCATTTTGCATTTGAGACGCCTTGTCGAGTATATCCTGCAGTTCTTTATTGATTGCAGATTTATCCGTATGAAGTCCGGTAGAAGTTGTTGAATCTCGAACAAATTTTTTAACAGTATCGTCAATAACCGTTTCCCACTTTTCTACAAATTTCTCCAGGCTGAAATTTTCTTTTACAGTCTTGCGTCCATTTTGCCCTATTCGCTTTGCTTCATCCCTATTTTCAAATAGAAATCTGATCTTTTCTCTAAGGTATTGAATGTCATCAGAAATAAAACCGTTTTCACCATTCACTATAGGAGATGTGTCATTACCTGTACAGACCACAGGCATACCGGTGGCCATGGCTTCCAGCATCGCAAGATTATACCCATCCTCGTATTGATTAACAGTAGTATTTAAGAATAAGCGATGGCTTACATAATTAGACTTTAATTCCTCCCAGTTTTTTGATACTCGCGATTCAGGAATTGTTGGGTTTTCCCCCATTAGCATATTAGGGATGTCTTTTAATATCTTCTCTTGAACGGTATGCCCCATCATCAGGTCTCTTTCTTTGATCATGTTTCCCACTCTTAAAACTTTTTGAATATCTCCGGAATAACCTCGATATTCGTTTGAATCTATTCCCGGTGTAATAATACTACCTTCACAACCCCAATCTTTCATTTTATTTTCAGATATAAAAACAAGACTAATCTTTCTAAAAGTATCTTTTAACGAAGCCAGGTATTCTTCCCGGTTGACTTGATTTCTTCCCAGGGCAATTTCAGTGGATAATTTATTGTGACATACAAGGATTTTAGGAAGGAGAAAATCTTTGATAAAAATTAAATCTTTTGCATTCTGGCAAATAGCAAGGTCAAAAACGCCAGTCTCCAGTTCGGATAAGGCGGTTTCCTTCTCCATGAGAGTAATATTATCAGGTAAAGGTCGTAATTCCTTTCTCCACCTCATAGTAAAACCCTTTTTAACTTCAGGTTCCACGATTGTAAAGAGATGAGAGGTTTCAGCCAATAAACACAGATAGGGTTCGTGCCAGTTAAAAGAAAGTACCTTTAAATTTTTTAGTTTATTGCCTAGCATGGATTGTAGTATACGAATACAAAAACAACTATTCAATTATAAAAATCATAGTCAATAAAAATTATAAAATATATTTAACTTGCTTTTATTTTTAGAGTTTGATTAAATACCCCTTGTTTCAGCTGAAATATGTGATCGGATCAAAAGTACAGGGTAAAGTTGTGAAAAAAATTATTATAATTTTCTTAATCGTAGCAATAGGCGCCGCCATTTCTGCTTGTGGCATAAAAGGTCCTCCTAAGCCCCCTCCTGATCCAGAATCTTCTTTCTTCGAAAAATTGCGATAAAAACGTAAATACTCCAAAAACATAAAGCGGCAAGGTACTGCAAGCAAAATTCGGCAAGGAAACCCGAGTTGGACGGTTTCCGAAGGGTTCAGGACATTGATGTCCGATAATCAAAAGGAGCTTCCGCTCCTTTGAGCAAACAAAAAACTTGTTCAGCTTTGCATAAGGCGCTGTGCTTTGGATTAGCCGCTGTAAAAAAACAAAAGCTAAACAGCGGAGCTAAAAAAGAAAGAAGTAACAGCGTCTAAAAAAACAAGCTTTCACAAAATAATGGCATAAATGAAGCAAAATGTTATGATTAGAAAAGCAACCTTAAATGATATCCCCTCAATTCAGGAGACCATAAAACCTTACGCGGTGCGGGGTGAAATGCTTCCCCGAACGTTAAATGATTTATATGAACATATACGTGATTTCTCCGTATATGAGAAAGGCAACAGAGTCCTCGGGGTAGCTGCTTTAGCTATAAGCTGGGAGAATATTGCAGAAATCAGATCACTGGCAATTCTGGAAAACAGCTTGTCGATTGGCATAGGTTCCGCATTAGTTAAATATTGCCTGGAAGAAGCCAGATCGCTTAACGTAAAAAAAGTTTTTGTTTTGACTTATACATCTGAATTTTTTAAAAAAATTGGATTTCATCCGATAGATAAAGAAGACCTGCCGCAGAAAATCTGGAAGGATTGTGTCAATTGTTCAAAGTTTCCTGCTTGCGACGAACAGGCTTTGATAATGGAATTGTAATATCAGGTTCCAGGGATCGGCAAAAAAAAAAGGAAAAAGAGAGTTAATAACTGAGAAATGAGACTGTTGGTCTCCGACTTCTGGCTTTAGAGCTTTGGAGTTAAAACGGTAACAATATCTGATTTTTTGCTCATAAGATTATCTTCATCGACTGCTACAATTTTATAGGAAGCCCTGACTCCTTTTTTTACATTACGATCAGTAAAGGTAGGTTCTTTAGTAGTAGCTAATTTTTTCATAACCCCAATAAATCCAGTAATTTTGTATATCTCATATTTTACGATATCAGGCTCTGGATTCTTATCCCACTTCATAATTAGCTTATCTTTGTCCATGAAAACTTCAATATTTTTCGGTGTTGAGGGTATGCTTTTAGTGGTTCCACTTGCTTCAAGGGAAGGCATTCCTTCCAGCCCATCAATATCAACAGCTTTTACCTGGTAATGATATCTCGCATCATCTGGAAGATTCTCGTCAAAGTATGTTGTTGTGTCTGCCGAAACTCTTATTTCTTTGCGGCTCTCTAAAGAATCAACTCTTTTTTTAAGAATTGCGTAATGTTTTAAGTCAGTGACAGGAGAGGGATTCCAGGTTATTTCAATGCTTCTTGCTTTTCCTTTTGATGCGGAAATGCCTTTGACAGGCGGAGGCACTTTTTTTGTTATTACTGATATAATTTTAGTTATGTAACTTTCCACTTCTCCTTGGTTGAGAGAGGAAATGGCATAAAAATATTCATGTCCGTTTTCTAATGAATTATCTATGCCTCCCTTGTCGACATAAGAAAGAGTAAGTCTGCCGGAAATATCCTTAATTGATAATAATTTTTCATCTTCACTGCTTTTGCGATAGATTCTATATCCAGTAACAGTCTTGTCCTTGGGTAAAAGCCAGTTTAAAGAAACGATTCCTGCCCCGCCTCCAAAAGCCCTAAAATTAAGTGGTGGAGATGGTCTTGGCGCGGTTGTCGCATTCATAATCTCAGAAAACTCACCAATATTGTTTTCATCTACGATGGTTGCAATTTTATAATAATAATTTTTATTATCTGATAACAATGACTGCTGCAGCTTGGCAAGTAATTTGAACTTTGCGCGAGCCGCCTCTTTGCCATCCAGGTAGCTGGTGATATATCTTGACGGCAATTTCGCTATCTCTTCAAATTCATCGCCTTTTGAGTCAGAACGGTATATTACATAACCTGAAACTTTCGTGTTTGGGTGCATGGACCATGTCAAGGGAACAGCTTGTATTTCCCCGGAAACAACCAAAAAATTTTGAGGTGGAGATTCCACAGGTAGAATCTCTGAAAAGGATAGAACCGGCAACATACCAAAACAAACGAATATAAGACAAATAATCCGCTTTAAAAGCATGTTTACTCCTTGCTGAAAATAATATTAGCCACTAAGGAACAAAGACATTAATTGCTATTTTTTTGTCTTGGTGGCTTTGTCGCTGTGCAGTACAATATTTTTAAACGATTTTCTCAGCACTGTCAAATATATATATTTCATTGAATTTTAAACATGTATCTACTATTATCTGAAATGAAAATTTAATAACAACAAATTCTATTTAACTTTTTATTAAGCTGTGAAAAATCAAATCACTCCGGAACTGGTTAATCAGCATGGCCTTTCCAAAGAAGAGTACCAAAAAATATTAAAAATACTCGGTCGGGAACCAACTGTAACTGAGTTAGGAATTTTCTCTGCGATGTGGAGCGAACATTGTTCTTACAAAAGTTCTAAAATTCATCTCAGAAAATTTCCTACAGATGGCCCTCAAGTTATTCAGGGTCCGGGAGAAAATGCCGGGGTTGTGGATATTGGCGACGGAGAATCTGTTGTTTTTAAAATCGAAAGTCATAACCACCCATCATTTATTGAACCCTACCAGGGCGCTGCAACCGGAGTAGGAGGCATATTGCGGGATGTTTTTACCATGGGTGCGCGGCCTGTAGTTTCCATGAATTCACTCAGGTTTGGTTCTCTATCTCACCCTAAAACCAGATACCTTTTGAATGGAGTAGTAGCCGGCATAGCAGGTTACGGCAACTGTATCGGTGTGCCAACAGTCGGTGGAGAGATTTATTTTAATGAGTGTTACAACGGAAATATTATGGTTAATGCTTTTGCTCTTGGACTCGTGAAGACCGAAAAGATTTTTAAAGGACTGGCCTCCGGTGTTGGAAATAGTGTCATGTATGTGGGTTCAAAAACTGGCCGCGACGGTATTCATGGAGCAACAATGGCTTCTGAGGAATTTGATGAAAAATCTGAAGAAAAGCGTCCGACCGTACAGGTAGGAGATCCATTTACTGAAAAACTGCTTTTGGAAGCGTGTCTTGAATTGATGAAAACCGATCACATTGTAGGAATTCAGGATATGGGAGCCGCCGGTTTAACATCATCATCATTTGAAATGGCAGACAGAGCCGGAACCGGCCTTGAAATGGATATCATGAAAATCCCCAGAAGGGAAGATGACATGAACTCTTACGAACTCATGCTATCTGAGTCACAGGAGAGAATGCTGATAGTTGTTAAAAAAGGAAAAGAAAAAGAAGTTGAGAGAATATTTGAAAAATGGGATTTGGATGCGGTAGTAGTAGGAAAGGTGACGGATAATGGATACATGAAAATAATAGAAAATAGTGATATACCTGCAAACCTTCCTATCAAACCGTTAGTGGATGAGGCCCCTTTATACGACAGGCCATCGAAACGGCCTGATTTTCAGGATGAATTTCAATTGTTGGATCTTTCAAAGCTCGAAGAGTCTGAAAATCACAATGACGCTTTCTTAAACCTGCTTGCTTCGCCAAATATCGCATGCAAAGAATGGGTCTATCAACAATATGACCACATGGTCAGGATAAATAGCGTGATCTTACCAGGTTCCGACGCTGCAATAATCAGGATTAAAGGTTCTGCAAAAGGTGTTGGCATATCATTAGATTGCAATAGCCGCTATTGCTATCTCGATCCTTACCTTGGTGGGCTAATTGCCGTGGCCGAAGGAGCGCGTAACCTGGTTTGTTCAGGAGTAAAGCCACTGGCTATGACTAACTGTCTGAATTTTGGAAACCCTGAAAAACCGGAAATTATGTGGCAGTTTAAGGAGTCAGTCAGTGGGATGAGCGAAGCAAGTCGCTTTCTGAAAACTCCGGTTGTAAGCGGTAATGTTAGCTTTTATAATGAAACTCAGGGAGTGGCAATCTACCCTACACCGGTTGTCGGAATGGTCGGTTTGATTTCAGATTGTTCAAAAGCAATAACACAGTTTTTCAAAAAAGAAGGTGACGTAATTATCCTATTAGGAGAAACTAAAGAAGAGTTAGGAGGAAGTGAGTATTTAAAAATACTCCATAATAAAGAAAGGGGCAAACCACCTGAACTGATTCTTGATTTAGAAAGCAGGTTACATGATGTGTGCCTCGAGGCTATCCATAAAGGGTTTGTTAAATCAGCCCATGATTGTTCGGAAGGAGGCTTGGCAATAGCAATAGCGGAAAGCGCGGTCTCAGGTCCGGTTACTTTAGGCGCAGAAATATCTTTGGAAAGTTCCATCCGAAAAGATGCCTTGCTATTTGGAGAATCGCAGTCAAGAATTGTCTTATCCGCCAGTAAAAAACATATTGAAAAAATTATCGGCATTGCTGAAAAAAAAGAAGTGCCCGCAACTATTATCGGTAAAGTTACTAAAAATAGTTTAAAAGTACATATTAATTCAAGGTCTGTAATCGAATTAAGTTGTGGTAAAATCAAAAAAGCATGGAAAAACACTATAAAAACTTATATGGAAAATTAAATTATGCCTCACCGCAGGGCTCAATAAGATCGCAAGCAAAAAAGGTTGATTCATATGGTTTTAGATAAATTCAAAGAAGAATGTGCTGTATTCGGAGTTTATGGACACCCGGAAGCTTCAAATCTTGCTTATCTGGGCCTATACGCATTGCAACATCGGGGACAGGAGAGTTCCGGTATAGTATCTTCTGACGGAAAACATCATTATGCCGAGATAGGCATGGGGCATGTCGCGGAAATATTTTCAGAACGAAAAATAAGGAGGTTGACAGGCAGTCTGGCGATCGGCCATAACCGTTATTCCACTGCCGGCGCCAGCCTGCTAAAAAACGCGCAGCCCTGTATGATTAACTATTCAAAAGGCCAGCTTGCCCTTGCCCATAATGGAAATCTGATCAATGCCAACCCACTGAGAGCAAAACTGGAAGAAGACGGATCCATATTTAATTCCACAATGGACAGTGAAGTTATCGTCCATTTAATTGCCAAATCCAAAGAAAACAATTTTTCTGACTGTGTAGCTTCCGCATTGCAACAAGTAAATGGAGCGTACTCACTTGTGGCGATGACTGAAAAGGAGCTTGTTGCTGTAAGAGATCCGCGTGGGTTTCGCCCACTCTCTTTGGGACGAATCAGAAATTCAAAATCTAACAGCGGTTCGGGTGACGCTTACATAGTTGCATCAGAAACCTGCGCAATGGATCTTATTGAAGCGGAATTTATCCGGGACATAGAACCAGGTGAAATGATTTTAATTAATGAGAAAGGTATACAATCTTTTAAGCCTTTTAATGAAGAAACATTATCTTTCTGTATTTTTGAATTTATTTATTTCGCGAGACCGGATTCAAATATTTTTGGTGAGAATGTCCATTATGTGCGTGAGAAATTTGGTGAAATCTTGGCTGAGGAAGCTCCCATGGATGCTGACTTGATAATACCTGTACCGGATTCCGGGATTGCTGCCGCTCTTGGCTACGCAAAAAAATCAGGAATCCCCTTTGAAATGGGATTAATACGGAACCACTATGTGGGACGGACATTTATTGAACCGAAACAAAATATTCGAAACTTTGGAGTAAAAGTAAAATTGAATCCTGTTAAAAATTTAATCAATGGAAAACGGGTAATTATAATAGATGATTCAATTGTGCGCGGGACAACCAGCAAGAAAATCGTAAAGATGATAAAAGACGCCGGAGCTAAAGAAGTGCATTTCCGGGTCAGCGCTCCTCCAACAACTCATCCATGTTATTATGGAATTGATACGCCATACAAGGTCGATCTGGTCGCAGCAACTCACTCTATTAAAGAGACTGAAAAGTTTATCGGTGCTGACAGCCTGGCGTATATCAGTATAGAAGGACTTCACAAAGCTTTGCGTGACGGAGAAAATAAATTTTGCAACGCCTGTTTTGACGGCAAATACCCTGTAAAATCTAGTAGCATGGAATCTCCCCAGCTGATGCTTTTTGATAAAAAATAATCAGTTCATATATTAGCGCCGGATCAAGCAGGGTGATAATGAGAAATTGGCACTATTGAAGATTTAATCTTTTCTTTAAATAGATTTATTCCTGAACTGTTTTTCCCGGAAACAAAAATACTATCAGGATGTCTACTTTTCAGATTATCCAGAATTCCCTCTTCCTGTATAAGATCAATCTTATTAAAAACCCAGAAAGAAGGAACATCGGAAACACCAAGTTCCTGGAGTACATTCTGTGTTGTGCTTATATGTTTATCAAAACATTGATGGGTGATATCGACAACCTTGATAATAAGGTTTGCGTATCTTATTTCATCAAGAGTGCTCTTGAATGATGCGACTAAAGAATGCGGTAACTTATCGATCAATCCAACCGTATCTGTAATTAGTATTTTAGGTCTTCCGGCTGTTTTGAGAGTTCGTACTGTTGAGTCCAACGTGGCGAATAATTTATTTTCCACCAACAATGAAGACCCTGTCAAGCTGTTCATCAAGGTCGATTTTCCCGCGTTGGTGTAACCCACAAGCGCGGCTTTAAAAAGATTTGACCGGTTTTTCCTCTGGGTTTTTCTCTCCTTATCAATACGTTCCAGTTCTTTTTTTAATTTAAAAATTCGTTTTTGTATTAAACGGCGGTCAATCTCCAATTGTTTTTCTCCTACTTCCCTGAGACCAATACCGCCTCTTTGCCTTGAGAGATGACTCCATTGTCCGGTTAGTCTCGGCAGCATGTAATTCAACCTTGCCAGTTCCACCTGTGTTTTTGCTTCGCTGGTACGAGCATGCTTGGCAAATATCTCAAGAATAAGAGCGCAGCGGTCAATAACATTACACTTTAAAGAATTTTCAATGTTTCTGTTTTGAGACGGAGTGAGATCTTCGTTTAAAACAACCCAATCCGCCTGACATTGTTCCACAAGACCCTTAAACTCATCAATTTTACCTTTTCCCAAAAAAGAGCGCGGATTTATTTTATTTGACTTAATAGATATTTTTTCAACTACATCATAGCCAGCAGTTTTAGCAAGTCCGGTAAGTTCCTCAAGAGATTCATCATTAGAGTACGTGTCCAAGGCTTGTTTTTTTAAAGAAGAATTCAAACAAAGCTCAACCAAAATTGCGTTTCTTTTGTCTTTATTATCTGTTAAATACATATAGTGAAAAATACTTATTGCGGAGCAATTGCCTGCGAATAAATTTACACCCTCTCTAATCCCGAATTATGAGCAATACTAAAATAACTTTTAAAAATAGTTACTCAATAAGAATAATTATAACATTAATCCTTGTTTTAATAGTGTATTCCAATACTGTATATCATCCTTTCCATTATGACGACATTGGAGTAGCTACTAAGAGCGATTTAATAGAAGGCAGCCTATCCGATTTTTGGAAAAAAACAGTTGGTTCAGGTGGAGACATTTTTATTAACAGACTATTCCTGCTTTACTCCTTCTCGTTGAACTATCACTGGGGAGGAGGAAGTGTTGTAAGTTACCATATAATAAATATTATATTGCATATTCTGAATACTTTTCTAATCTATCTGATATTAAAAAATATATTGACCAATAACCTTTCTTTTAATAAACAGGAAGACCCTCTCTGTAAAAATTTTTATCTTATATTCATTCCATTTTTCTCAAGCTTAATCTTTGCTGTCCATCCTTTAAATACGGAAACCATTACTTTTATATCAAGCCGTTCATCCGGCATGTGTACTTTCTTTTATCTTCTGTCGCTATATTTATTTATTTATGGGACGTCTTCAATATATAGCCAGGAGAAAAGAAGAACTTCAACAGCTTTTTTTTATTATACCTTTTCTTTGATTGTCTTTATTATTGGCCTTGGGATAAAGGAAATCATCGCAACTCTGCCGGCTATAATATTTTTGTATCTTTATTATTTCGTAAACCGTGAAGAAAATTTGCTCAAATTCATAATTAAGTTCAAAAAATATTTTATAGGGATTGCTTTTCCGGTAATTTTTTATCTTGGATACAGAAAAATGATACGCCATGCCATTTTTACTGCATACGCTGATGCGGGTCTAGAATTACACGGAAGATATTACTATTTTCTGACAGAGCTGAAAGTTGTTATTTTTTATTATTTAAAACTCTTTATCTTTCCAATTAACTTAAACATTTATCCCATGATGTCCATCCCTACTTCGCTACTTGAATTCCCCGTCTTTATCTCCCTTCTAATTATATTATCTCTTATCGTTTTTGCTGTTAAAATAAGCTGGGGTAAGCGGCAATTTCCCCAGAATAAACTAATTTCTTTTGCGGTTTTCTGGTTTTTTATTACATTATTGCCGTCGTCAAGTTTTATTCCCTTAAATGACCCTATTGCCGAACATCGAGCGTATCTCCCTGCTGTCGGAGCTTCCATCTTTTTTGGATCGGTTTTCTCAATTTTTATATTATCTCTAAAAAATCAGGTTAAATTAAAGCTCTTTAAAAGTTTAGCGGTAATGCTTGTTTTACCGCTCTTTTCATTATTAAATATTCAGAGAAATTTAGTTTGGAAAGATGGTCTTACTTTATGGAAAGATTGCGCGCTTAAGACACCAAATCACGTTAAACCGCACATAAACTTGGGATCAGAATATACTAAAAAGGGCTTGAATAAACTGGCAGTTGATGAGTTTAAAAAAGCGATTGAACTTTCCCCAGATCATGCTGAGTCTCATTACAACCTTGGCATAGTTTATTCAGATCTCCTAGATTATAAAAATGCTGCAACCGAATTCCTGCTCGCTATTCAATATGACAAAGACAGTTATAAAGCCATGTTTGGACTTGGAAACACCTACAGCAAAACCGGACAATATGATAAGGCCATTAATGTTTTTAATATAGCGGACCAGACCTACAGCAGAATACAGAAAAAAAGCTACCTGGATGCGATTCATAATGTGGGCGAGGTATATGGGAAAATGGGTAAACTTGGTGAAGCGATTAAACAGTTTCAAAATGTTTTAGAAATTGACCCTGATCATGTCCTGGCCAAAGAGAACCTCGCCCGAGCTCGCCAATATTTGAAAGATATCAAGAAAGCTAACTAATAATTTCATTTAGTACTATCAGCATTCTTTAACTCAATTAATATTTTTTTTGCTTTTTTAAACGCTTTTGCTCTATGACTGATCTGATTTTTAATTTCCGCAGGCAATTCGGCAAAGGTTTTCCCGTATTTAGGCAAAAAGAAAATCGGATCGTATCCAAAACCTCTGTCCCCTTTTGGTTTGGTGGAAATAACTCCCTCACATTCTCCTTTACATATAAAAGACCTGCCTTCTGGGATATAGATAGCAATAGCGCATTTGTATTTCACGGTTCTCTGGCTGCCTGATTTTCCTTCCAAGTCTGCTATAATTTTCTTGTTTTTCTGCTCATAAGTGAGCTCCGGAAAGAAGCGGGCTGAATGTACTCCCGGTCCATTATTGTAAGCCAGTATTTCAATACCTGAATCATCCGACACTATAACCCTATTTGAAAATACTGAAACCTTTTTAGCCTTATTTAATGCATTCTCAGAGTAAGTTGTTCCTGCTTCGGGGATTTCCTTATTAAAATCGATGTCATTAAGCGAGTACACACGAATATTCAGATATTTAAGCAGATGTTTATATTCTTTTAATTTCCCTTCATTTTTAGTCGCAACGACTATTTCCATAATTAGAGAGCTCTTGCCAAAGTAAATACTTCTATTCTCTTTGTACCATGTTGTTTTAACACTTTTGAGCATTCATTTACTGTTACTCCTGTAGTAATAACATCATCCACCAGCAGGACATTTTTCCCTTCTAAAAAACTGCTGTTTCTGACATCAAAAGCGCCCTTTAAGTTTTTTATTCTGATTTGCTTTTTTAATGCTGCCTGGGGAGGCGTCTCTTTTTTCTTAAACAGAAAATCAGCTTTCAGAGGGATATTCGATAATTTCGATATCTCTTTAGCTATGAGAAATGCCTGATCAAATCCCCTGGTTCGTAATTTATTTTTATATAACGGAACATAAAGAATCAAATCTATACCACCGGTTTTATCGACGCCCTTCTTCATGGGAATAAAAGAATAATTATTTTGAGGTTGAAGACATATTTTTATAAAATCTTTCAGCAACTCCTTTCTTCCTTTATACTTGTAACATATCAATGCCTGTTTAAAGACCCCATCATATTTTCCTAAAGACCTTGCCTTATCAAAATAATGCTTTTCAGTTCGGCAGTTACCACATCGATAGCCACCCTCCAATGGGAGATCGTACTCAAAATAAAATGGTTTACCACAAGTATCACAAAAGGGAGGATTAATAAGGCTAACCTTTTTAAAACAGGAGGGACAAATCGAGCTGCTATCCAATCCGATCAAAGAAAACCCACATTTAAAACATTTCGGCGGAAAGATAATATCTAAAAAAAAGTTAAGAACCTCTGGGGAATAATTCACTGATAAAATGTGTAAAACCTTGTTTTTTGAAAATTAGTCCCCAACCTCAAGGAAGAATTAAGGGGCATTATTCTGCGCTTTAATCAAAATTTTTATTTCCTTGAATTAATCGATACAGGCTGTCTGTTTCTTTTTCGATTACTTCTCTCTCGGTCTTTAATTCCCGTTTCACTTTAAACAGCTCATCAGCAATATTTAAAGCGGCAAGGACAGCTACTTTTAAAGATGAAACAGTTGAGGTGGCTTGTGAGATGTCTTTCATCTTTTCATCTACATATTTTGCAAGAGATTGAGTGTATTTTGGCGAAGCATCATTTACAATTTTATATGACTCCTTGTATATTTCGACTTCTGTTATATTTCTTTTTTCTTTGTCCATTTTATCCATTTTAAAAAGAAATATTATCTATCGCTATCTGCCTTAGGCATATATTGGACATTTCTTTTAACAAGGTTTTTATAACCTAAAAATCTTTCGATGTTAATTTGATTTTGACCATCCTTGACTTCAACCCTTTGGACGGCCTTTCTTTGGAATCCGTCCAATTCGGCTTTCCTGCCGAATTGTAGCTGAACCCCCTGGCAACTCTGTAAAAATCTACATTCACAATAGCTTAAAAAATCTGAACAGCTTCCAACTTCTTTAGCATCTGATCGACTTTTTTACGAAGAAGTTCTTTTTCACGTGTAAGTTTATTGAAATTGTTTTTAAGATTTTCATAGTCTGAAGAAACTTTTTGACCTTTTATAATTTTTTTAGACCCCGAGGCCTTAAATTTTTCCAGTTCATTTACGCGCTTTTTTAATGTTTTATTTTCATCCTTAACCGAATTCAGCTGAGAAATCATTTTTTTTAATTCTTTTTCTATTTTTTGAAATTTATCAATAGTTCCGATTTTCATTGTGGCCTTAAATACGCTTTAAATTTGTCAGCCAATCCATTAATTATATTCTCATGTATCGTATCAACTTCCTCGTCTTGCAAAGTCCTCTCGTCATCCGCAAATACCAGAGAATATGCAAGACTTTTTTTACCTGGTGGAATGGACTTTCCTTCATAGCAGTCAAAAAGAGTCAATTTTTTTAATAGGAACGTCCCTTGCTTCATAACAAAATCTTCAATTACTTTGGATTCTACTTTACGGTCCACAAGAATAGCAATATCTCTTAATATGTTCGGGTATTTAGAAATAGACCTAAATGATGTAATTTTTTCCCGAATTTTATACAGCATATCAAGATTAATTTCAAATACAAATAACTTGTCTTTGATATTAAATTTATCATTTACACCGCGGCGTAACTCTCCAATAAATCCAATTTTATTTTCGCCGCTATATAATTCCATTAGACTATTAAAAGCAGGCAAAGGAGTTTTTTTAAAATTAAATTTTTTTAAATGCATGCCTTCCAGAAACATCTCGATAAGCCCCTTCAAGTAATATATCTCTCTCGATATTTCTTCTTTCCATAGTTCTCTTTCTACTTTTGAGGTAACTATTCCTGATAGATAATTAACTTCTTTTGATAAGCTACTTTTATTCTTGTTCGCGGTCTTATTATTAGAAGAGACATTTATGCCCGTTTCAGGATCGTATCGTCTACCCAATTCAAACAGTTGGACATCCTCGATGCCCCTGCTAATGTTTTTCTGAATAGAGATAAGTAATCCTGGCAACAGGCTTTTCCTCATGACTCGCCATTCATTGTTTAGAGGGTTTTTCAGGAATACATTATTTGACTCGAAATTCCGGTTATTGTTTTGAAAAAGCCTCTGCATTTCATCGCTGATAAATGCGTAGTTAATTGCCTCGCAAAACCCTTTTCCTTTAAAATAGTTTTTTGCTTCTTTTTCGAAGGCGTAATATTTATTCAGGTTCACTTTGTTGATCCTGCATTCAGGACTTTTAGCTTCAATATTATCATAACCATGAACCCGGGTAATCTCTTCAATCAAATCAATTTCTCTTGTAATATCACGCCGCCAGGAAGGCACTTTAATTTTAAAGTGTCCCTTTTGATCTTTTAAAACAGAAAAGCCAAGTTTTTCCACATAACCTTTCACTTCATTCCCGGAAAATCTTGTTCCTAAAATTTTATTTACGCTGTCCAGCCTCAAAATTATTTCCGGAGATGATATCAATGTTGGATAAATATCAATAATCCCTTTTGCGACTTTTCCACCCGCCACGCTTAAGATTAATCCTGCGGCACGGTTTGATGCTTTTAAGACATTTTCGGGATCTGTTCCCCGTTCAAAACGAAAGGAAGATTCCGTCTGTAAACCAAAATTTTTTGACGTACGGCGGATTTGTGTCGGTTCGAAATAAGCGCTTTCCAGAAGAATATTAGTTGTTTTCTCCGATACCTCTGTATTTTTACCACCTATTATTCCTGCCAGGGCTATTGGCCTCTCCGCATCGGCAATGACAAGCATAGAGTCCTTTATATCACAGGTTGTATTATCAAGGGTTACAAACTTCTCTCCTTTATTACCGCGCCGCACCACAATCCTATTTTCTTTTAACAGATCGTAATCAAACGCGTGAAGCGGGTGCCCTACTTCATGCAAAACAAAATTTGTGATATCAACAATGTTATTAATGGATCTGATATTGATTGAATTCAATTTATCCACCAGCCATTGCGGAGAAGGGCCTACTTTTACTCCCTGGATGACCCTGGCTGAGTAGCGCGGACACAAATATTCATCATGGATGGCAACTGCCGTTACCATTTCGATATTCTTGCCTTCTTCTTGTACCATGCTGTCCGGGTACTTTACCGGAGACCCGGTAAGGGCGGATACTTCCCGTGCTATTCCAATGAAACTGAGGCAATCAGGCCGATTCGGAGTTATATTAATCTCCAGCAAAGCATCGGACTTACCTTTTACTATCAGGTTTTCAACTTCCAATCCTGCGAGAGTTAATTTATTGGAGAGTTCTTCAGAAGATAGATCAAAATCAATATATTCTTTCAGCCAGGAACAATTAATATTCATAGCCCAATATTGTAATCATCGCATGTAATAATGTCAAACCGGCTTTTATTTTGATAGTGGAACCAAAATTGATTTTAAGTAAACAGATTTTATCTAACTGTTAAGAAGTATCAAGAGAGCCAATAATAGATTGGATTTCCTGCTTTTGTTTTTGTTCAGGATCTAATCTTAATGTCTGTTTAAAATAAAACATCGCCTTTTTGTAGTCCTTAAGATGGTAATAATAAATAATAGCTATATTACGGAAACAGACCGAACAAATCGCTTGGCGATGAATAGCCGATTTAAACATATTAATTGCTGTTTCATACTCTTTTTTATCCATATAAATATTGCCAAGATTTATATAAGCTTCTGACAAGTTTTCGTCTAATTGCAATGCGGTTGAGAATTCCTTTACTGCTTTATCGAGGTTTTCCAACTCATAGTAAATAGTACCGAGGTTATAGTGTGATTCAAAATAAAAGTTATTAATGTTATTGGCCTTTTCATAAGCAGTAATAGCTTTATGAAACATCTTTTCGTAATAATAAGCCCTGCCTAGATTGAGATAAGATCTAACGTGATGAGGCGATTTTTTCACTGCGTCTTCCCACAGCGAAATTGCGCTATTCCAAACACTATTTCGCTGGACAGTTAAGATAGAAAACAGTATCACCAAAGTTAAAACTGAAACTATTTTTAACATTTCAGGCAGTCGCCTGGGATGTACTATGGCTAGACTTATTGCAATAAAAAATCCGAGAGAAGGGAGATATATTCGATGCTCGGCTACAAGGTCGTTTAATGGAATAAAGGAAGACGTTGGTGAAAGAGTAACAAAAATCCACAGGGTAGAAAAAATCAATAGTGGCAATTTCTTTGAATATTTTACTAAATAAAACAATCCAAACAGTGCCAGCGTTAGTAAACAAATTGTATGCCATAATGAAGATGAAAAAGGGAAATCAGGGTTGACATTAAAGTTAATTGGAAGAAGTAATAATTTTAAATAATAAGAATAAAAAGCTTTAACCTCAGTCATAAAATAACCCCACCGCCCATATTGTTCTATTGCCATGCCGCTAACCCCAAACAATCCATTTTTTGTAAAAAAAGCCTTGCGAATCAAAAACAAAGTAAAGGCTGCAAGGACTCCCACCAACAGCCATTTATATTGACGTGCAACAGACAAAACACTAATTTTATTGATATTAATAACAAACAGATAAATGATCAGCATAATTGGCAAAGTAACAATAGTTAATTTGGAACCAAGGCCCAGGAGAAAACAAATTAGAGCGGTGATTAAAAAAACAACTGTTTTGGTCTTATTTCCAGGAAAGTTTTGGGTAGAATTGATAAAAAAATAAAATGCCAGAAGATAAAAAAATGTTGCAAGTAATCCAGAACGGCTCATCAGATAAGTAACTGATTCTATTTGAACAGGATGAAGCGAAAATAAAAGGGCTGCTAAAAGTGGCAAATTCCATCTACTGTTAAGATACAGGTTGCGAAGAACTATAAAAAAAAGTACCGATATTATAATATGCACGGATAAATTGACCATATGATAGCCAATGACATTAAATTCACCAATTAGATGATTCACAGCGTAACTCCAACGAACGATGCCTCTTAAAAAGTAGGTTTCAAACAAGGAATTAATATCTAATGGTTCTAAAATATATTTATTCTTCTCGATAAATCTGACATCATCAAACTGAAATGGTACTTTTAAGGTATTTGCATAGACAAGCAGATTGAGAGCTATTATTAAAACCACCGATGAGCAAACAAGTCTTTTATTTTTTCTCATTTTTTAACTTTTCTCGGTAAAGATTAAGAAAATCTTCAGCCTGTTTTTGATGCCCTTTAATAAGGAAATAATTTCCAATATTTAAGTATGGGGTAGGAAGTCCCGGCTGTTTATTCATAGCTTTTACAAACCACTCATAAGCTTCATCGTGTTTCCCCAAATTCCAATAACTGTATCCTAAATTGTTATAAGCTTTTGCGAAATCAGGATTCAACTCAATAGATTTTTCAAAGTGGCGGATGGCCTTTTTATAGTCCTTCAAATCATTGTAAGCGTTTCCAAGATAAAAATAAGCAAGGTATGAATCCGGTTTTTTAAGTAGCGCTTTGTTTAATTCTTGTATTCCTTTAAAGTACAGGTCTCTTTCTAAATATAGAAATCCAAGATTAAGGAACGCCAAATAATCTTTTGAAATTAAAGCGGCCAGTTTAAAGTGTTCTTCTGCCTTATCAAGATTTCCATCATTATTAAATATTATACCCATGTTAAGATGCAACTTATGGTTAAAAGGATCTACATTTAAGCCCTTCTGGAAAACAGGCCGTGCTTTGTCATCTTTCCCTGCTCTGATATATGCCACCCCAAGGGCATTAATGGACTTGACGTGTTCGGGAGCTTTTTCAACAGCGTCTTCCCACAAAGAAATTTCACTTTGCCATATATAGTTTCTTTTTAAAGTTAGTAAAGAAGCAGATACTAAAATTGCCAGAATAAAGGATAAAGTAATAAGGCGATTTTTTGAAGTTAGCGACGCAGCTAATCCTGTTGAAACTGCTAAAAAAAAACCGATGTTGGGAAGATATGTTCGATGTTCCGAAACCAAATCGGTTAAAGGTATGAAAGAACTGTAAGGCATAATTGTTACAATATACCAAAAAAAAGAAAATGAAATTAATCTTAAATTTGAAGACAAACAATATATAGATAATAAAACTAAGGCAAATAAAGCACCAATTAATGTTTTCCAATGTTCAATATTAAATGCAGGAAAATCAGGAAAGACACTTTGATTGAAAGGCAAAAATAGAAGCTTAAGGTAATAAAATGCAATAATTTCCAATTCAGACAAAAAATAGACCTTTTCGGAATATGAATCTTTCCCTATGCTATAGACCTGCCTACCCCTTGAATAAATAGAATGATATGTGTTAGTTAGGATATTTGGTTTATCCATTGAAAAATATAATAAATTAAGAAACGGGTGCTGCTTTATTTTGATTTCTTTAAGCTTGACGATTGCTCCCTGAATACTTTTTTCTTGAAATTCAGATGTCTTATATAGTACAGCCAATCGGCCTATCTCTTTATAGTGCACAAAAAATCCTACGGCATGAATCAGCAGAAGAAATACCAGCAAACAGATAGAACCAAGAACCTTCTTTGATAATTGCACTTGCTGTGAGTGGAACAAAAATATATATAGAAAAAAAATTATCGGCAAAACAACGATAGTTTCTTTGAACCCCGATCCTAATAAAAAAAACAGCATACCAAAGAAAAAATAGCAAACTATATAGATTTTGTGTTTGATTTCCTTCAAGGGTTTGAAAAATAGGGTCGATCCTTTAATAAAAGAGAGGAACGACAATAAAAAAAATAAAGTAACCGCAAGAGTTGATCGGCTAGAAATATAAGTCACTGATTCTGTTTGTAATGGATGAATAGAAAACAAAAGAGAAGCCAAGAGAGGGATTGTATTGCTATGCTGAAATTGCTTTTTCCCACTTTGGTATGTGTTTAGGGATTGGCATGCCAACATTTCTTTAACTAAGAAATATATAAGAATAGAAACTATGAGATGTATATTGACATTAACAAGATGATACCCAATTATATTAAGGCCGCCAAAATTGTAATTTAATACAAAACTGTAAAGTAAAAAAACTCTATTTCGGAATACATCGGAGAAAGCATAAGGATTAGCTTCACTAAAAAACATGCTAAAATTTTTAATCGAAGGCGTATCGACTATAGTGCTAAAATCGTCAAGATGGAAAGGGCTTTTATAGGTGTGAAAATAAAGAAGGCTGGAAATAATAATTATTAAAAGAAGATTTTGCAGATCTGCTTTGCGAAAATATTTATGCACTATGAATTACGCAAAATCAAAGAGAACCTGGATTTTTTTGGTAGCGGCGTAAGAATTTATGGGCTTTATCAATCCAGATTTTTTCCTGCTGGTATTTATAATCCGGTAATGTACCGGCATTATTAATGAGAGTTCGCATAGATTTAATGGCGTCGTCCAGACGTCCTTTTTTTACAAGGAGCATTGCATACTCATAATAACCTCTAAAAAAGGAATATGCCTTAAAAAGGTCCTCATACACTTTTATTGCTTTGTCATCCTCCCCTGAAAGACGGTAGCTTTCTGCCAAGCCAAAAAGCGCATTTCCATAATCATGCTTCCGGTCTTTTGCTACAAGGTCTTCCAGCACATAAGCTGCCTCCAAGTATTTCCCTGCTCCATGTAAACATTTTGACAGACCATACTGGGCGTTTAGCATACTTTGATCCTTTTTAACCGCTTTTTCGTAGCATTCTTTAGCTTCCTGCAGATCACCCCGCTTTAGATAAATATCACCAAGTTCATTGTAATGATAAGCTTTACTATGCAGTTTTATCAGGTTTTTTAAATTTTCAACCTCTTCTGTATCCTTAACAGTGGTTTTAATTTTTACGCTGTTACCGGAAAGTTTGACAAAAAACAAATAAAGAGCAGCTCCAACAGGACCAAACAGTATAATAATCAGAATCCAGAAGAAATTTTCTTTGCGCTTCAAACAGTCAATAAACATCCAAATTTGAAAAATCAAACTTGCGACTACAAATATTGAAAATTGTCCATCCATAGTAATAATTTAATATATTTTAAATACTTTTACCAGTAGAAAAAAAGACCGAGCGACAAAGCAGAACACACAACTTTTCCTTAGTTTCATTCAATTTAACAGTATTCTTTTACACCTTTAAATGTTTTTCGGTGAATTTTGCAAGGGCCAAACTTGCTAATGTTTTTTAAATGATATTGAGTTCCGTAACCCTTGTGTTTGCTGAATCCGTACTGTGGATAAATGCCATCATAATGAATCATCATCCTATCTCTGGTTACTTTTGCAATAACAGAAGCCGCTGCGATCGATGCGCTTAGCGTATCTCCTTTTATAATAGTAAGTTGAGGTATAGTAGAAGGTATTTTCTGATTACCATCGACTAAAAGAAAATCAGGCTTACAGCTTAACCGGGAAACAGAATCCGCCATGGCAGCTTTTGCGGCTTGCAAAATATTTATCTGATCTATTATGTTTTCATAAGTTATCCCTATGCCGATTGCAACGGCTTTTTGCCGGATAATTTGATAAATCAGATTCCTTTTTTTTTCAGACAATTTTTTTGAATCATTGAGCCCTCGGACTCGACTATCTTCCGGTAAGATAACAGAAGCTGCCACTACAGGTCCTGCAAGGGGGCCCCTTCCAGCTTCATCTATGCCTGCAATTATTTTGTGGCCCTGTTTTCTGGTCTCTTTTTCATAGTGCCACATGATAATGTTAAATTTCATCTATCAAAAAATAATTACAGAGCTAAATCTATTTTTTTTCAACTTTACTTATTTCCTTAATCCTGGCGGCTTTCCCTTTAAGATTTCTCAAGTAATAAAGTTTCGCACGACGTACTTTCCCTTTTCGTACGACAACAATTTTTTCTATTCTAGGTGAATGGAGCGGGAATATTCTCTCTACTCCAACACCAAATGAGACTTTTCTTACTAGAAAAGTCTCACGGACTCCCCCATGTTTTTTAGAAATAACCACCCCTTCAAAAACTTGAATTCGTTCTTTTTCTCCTTCTTTAATTTTTAAGTGGACACTAACCGTATCACCCGCCTTAAACGGGGGAATTTTTTTCTTCTTTAATTGTTCTGATTCAATTTTTTCAATAGCGTTCATTTTGTCTTTCTCCTTATTCCCTTGTTAATAAACGATCGACGATTATAGCTGCTGCACCTCTCACCGGAAGATGATTATAATTTCCAATGCCTTTAATAGGTTCCAGGATATAGTCTGCTTTCATAACAACACTTTCTTCGAGCCCCCATCCGGTTCCTAGAAGAATTGCAAAAGGATCATTGAGATTAATTTTTTTCTTCATCTCATGAAACTTAATCGAATTTTTAAATTCCCTAGCGCCAGTAGCAATGACTTTTGGTGGTTTACCCTCACGATCCATAATTAGCCTAAAAGCACAATCCAGATTGTCAGCTACACAAATGTTGCCAAATGCTTCATTCCGGGTTGGATTATAACTGGCGCCGAACCCCGTTTCCCAGTGTGAACATACTTTTTCAATTAAATTTATCTGCGCTTTTAGCGGCGTAACAATATAAAATGTCCCCAGCCCATAGGTTTTAGCAATTCTTGAGAGATCATGTATATCAAGGGTAGTTATTGAAGAAACTACAACCTCTTGATTTTTGTTATAAACAGGGTAATGTGTGAGAATCAAAGAGATATTAGCGTAATTCTTACACATATTATTCACGCATTGTATCAAGATATAGCGTATCTTCCACGTTCAGTTTGGCCTTTGCCAAAAGATCCGGCCGTCTCTCTAATGTTCTTTTTAAAGCCTGCTTATGATGCCATTCCTTAATATGCTTCTCATTTCCTGAACGTAATATTTCAGGCACTTGCAGTCCACGGAAATTGGCCGGCCTCGTATATTGAGGGTACTCTAAAAGTGAGTTTATAAAAGAATCGTTTTCAACGGCTTTTTCACCTCCAATTACTCCAGGAATATACCGAACCAGAACATCAATTAACACCATGGCAGGAATTTCCCCTCCCGTTAAAATATAATCACCTATTGAAATTTCTTCATCAACAAAATGTTGCCGCACTCTTTCGTCAACACCTTCATAATGACCGCATATGATAATCCATGATCGCACTTTAGACAGCGTTTCAGCATGAGCCTGGTTTAAAGTTTTCCCTTGAGGCGTCATAAGAATTACTTTACTATTAGGTCTATCAGCTTTTATTGATTCAATGGCCTTTACAATGGGCTCGGGTTTCATTATCATCCCGCCACCCCCGCCATAAGGATAGTCATCAGTAACTTTATGCTTTCCTTCCGCAAAATCGCGTAAATTGAACAAGTTAATTTTAAAAAGACTTTTTTCCTGAGCTTTTTTAAGGATACTCTCATTTAGAGAAGTTTGAAACATCTCAGGGAAAATAGTAACTATGTTAAACTCAATATGGGTCATAAACCATTCACCAAACGAACAACCATTTTATTTTTTTTTAAATCAACTTGTTTTACAATTTCTTTAATTGCCGGAACAAAAAATTCTTTCCTTTTATCGTTTTTGACTACATACACATCATTGCTGCCAGTGGAAAAGAAATTATCAATTTTGCCAAGAAAAGCATCTTTTTCATCATAAACGTCAAGCCCTAATATTTCAAACCAATAATAATTTCCCGCAGGAAGTTTCCGGAAAAAGGTTCTATTGACAGCCACTTTTTGTCCAACAAGAGGCTGCGCTTCATCTATACAGTTGACACCTTCAAAATGAATAATCCAAAATTTTTTATTAGGTCTGATGGAAGCGATTCTTCTTTTTAACACTGTCCCTGATGAGTCACTGGTAGAAATTTCTCCTGCATATTCATTCAGGGCAAGACCTTCAACGAAAGGAAATAACCGGACATGGCCTTTATTCCCCTGGCACTTAACAATCTTGCCGATGGGAATTAATTCTTTCTTCATTCCAAAATTTCTAAAACGGCCTTCTTGTTTGCCTTTGCAGCTGTTGCATTCATAAGAGTTCGAATGGTTCTTGCCGTTTTGCCTTGCTTGCCAATGATTTTCCCCATATCTTCCTGAGCAACTTTCAGTTCAATAATGGTTGTTTTATCACCCTGAACTTCGCGGACTTCCACCTGTTCTGAATTCTCGACTAAAGACTTAGCTATAAATTCGATTAGTTCCTTCATATTTCAATTCCACTTTTTTTAAATAAACTTTTAACCGTTTTAGATGGCATGACTCCTTTTTTTAACCATGAAGTTGCTTTTTCTTGATCGATTTTAATGTTTTCTTTTTCAATCAGGGGATTGTATGTTCCGACGATTTCCAAAAAACGTCCATCTCTTGGTGATCTTGAATCTGCTACAACTACCCGATAAAAAGGTTTCTTTTTTGCTCCATATCTCGCTAATCGCATTACTACAGGCACTTAACCACCTCCTTTTAATTGACCAATGATATTTCAGAAGGGAAACATATTTCCCATTTTTAATCCGTTTTTCAAATTCATTTTAGAAAATTTATTCATCATTTTTTTAGATTGTGCAAACTGCTTTAAAAGCCTGTTTACATCGGAAACATGAGTTCCGCTTCCTTTTGCAATTCTCTTTTTCCGGTTTCCATTTATAATTTGATGCTTTAATCTTTCTTGAGACGTCATAGAATTAATGATTGCTTCCGTCCTGACAAGGGCGTTATCATCAATTTTAATATTTTTTAAACCTTTCATCCCAGGTAACATTCCTATTAGCTGATCCAGCGGACCCATTTTTTTCATTTGCGCTAACTGGTCTCTGAAATCCTCAAGGGAAAAACTATCTTTTTTAATTTTTTTATAGATATCTTTAGCGGAATCTATAGAAACAGTAGATTCTGCTTTTTCAATTAATGAAAGGACGTCTCCCATTCCTAAAATCCTCGATGCCAATCGATCAGGATGAAAAACTTCCAAGGCCTCTAATTTTTCTCCAACACCAATAAATTTTATTGGTTTTCCCGTGATTTCTCTTATGGACAAAGCCGCTCCTCCCCGCGCGTCCCCATCCATCTTTGTTAAAATAATCCCGTCTATCCCCATGCTGCTATCGAAAGATTTGGCTATATTTACCGCTTCTTGCCCTGTCATAGCGTCGGCTACCAGCAAAATCTCATGAGGTTGAATCTCAGATTTAATATTTTTTAATTCCTCCATTAACTTCTCATCAATGTGCAATCTTCCTGCAGTATCAATAATAACAGGGTTGAAGCCTTTTCCTGACGCTTCTTCACAGGCATTTTTGCAAATTTCGACAGGGTTTTTCTGGTCTGCAGCGGCAAATACCTCTACATCAAGCTTTTCACCTAAAACTTTTAACTGTTCTATTGCTGCGGGTCGATAAACATCAGCAGGCACCAAAAACGGTTTTTCTCCTTCATCCTTAAGTTTTTTCGCTAATTTTCCAGCAGAGGTTGTTTTACCGGATCCCTGCAAACCAACCATTAAAATAATAGTTGGTGATTTTCCGAAAAAATTAATATTTGATGATTCGGAGCCCAATAAATGAATAAGCTCCTCATGGACAATCTTGACAACCTGATGTCCGGGTGTCAAACTTTCCATTACCTCGGATCCAACAGCTTTGCCAGCGATTCGCTCAATAAAACCTTTAGCGATCTCAAAATTTACGTCGGCTTCCAGTAAAGCTATCCTGATTTCACGAAGGGATTCCCTGATGTTTTCTTCGTTTAGCTTGCCCCGTCCCTTTAATTTTTTTAGAATCGGTTCTAACCGATCAGATAGATTCTTAAACATAATAAACTTTTATTTATATCAGATTTCATAATATAATGTCAACATGACAGACAATGACATCAAGCTGAAAAAGGATATCCGCTTCCTCTTAAAAGAAAAGAACGCCGTGTTACTGGCGCATAATTACCAGAGGGATGAAATTCAGGAAATTGCTGATATTGCCGGCGATTCTTTAGGCTTGAGCCAGGCGGCGGCAGAAACAAACGCGGAGATTATTGTTTTTTGCGGTGTTCATTTTATGGCGGAAAGCGCGGCAATTTTATCTCCTCATAAAAAGGTTTTGCTTCCGAATCTTGAAGCAGGATGTCCTATGGCAGATATGGTAACCGTGCAAAAATTAAGGGAGGTAAAAAAAACCTATCCTGATGCTATTGTCGTGTGTTATGTAAACTCAACTGCTGATGTCAAGGCGGAAAGCGATATATGTTGCACTTCATCTAATGTCGTTAAAGTAGTTGGATCGCTAAATGGCAGAGAACAAGTATTGATGATTCCAGACATGAATCTCGCGAAATACGCTCAACGTTTTACCAAAAAAACAGTTATCCCATGGAAAGGTTTTTGCCCCACCCACCATAACTTTATAAAGGAAGAGAATGTACGAAAAACGATGAACGAGCATCCGAAGGCAGTTTTTATAGCACATCCTGAATGTACTCCTGAAGTTTTGAACCTTGCCCATCACATTGCCAGTACTTCCGGGATGATTAAATTTGCCCGGGAATGCTCTCACAGTGAAATTATTGTAGGAACGGAGATCGGAGTCGGGTACAGGCTAAGAAAAGAGAACCCGAGAAAGAAATTTTATTTTCCATCAAAAGAGCAGATATGCCCAAACATGAAAGTAACAACTCTGGAAGATGTTTTGGAAGCTTTGGAGGATGAAAAACATCAAATTACCGTGCCGGAGAAGATTCAAATCAGGGCTAATTCTGCGCTGAAAAAGATGCTGTCCGTTTCATAAACCTTACCTTCCTGTTAAACGCTGTTCTAATATCGTTGCTATTAAAATCTATTAAACTTATAATGTGAGCATTAACAATCCGTTTGATGGGGGTATTAATGCCTGATTATAAATTTATCAATTTTTCATCCGAAAACAAAATCGCCATTATTGCCATAAATAACCCCCCTGCTAACGCTCTCAGCAGCAAAGTTATGGAAGAATTGGAAGAATCTGTAGATGCGGTTCTTAACGATGAAGAAATAAAAGTGGCTATTATAACGGGAACCGGCGGTGTTATTTTCGTGGCAGGGGCGGATATAAAGGAAATTGCTGACATAACTGATGCTAAAACAGGACAGGCTCTGACTGCTAAAGGACAGTCGGTATTAAATAAAATTGAAAACTCGGAAAAACCTTTTATCGCTGCTATTAACGGTCTGGCTCTCGGAGGAGGATGTGAATTGGCAATGGCGTGCCATATGAGAGTTGCAAGTGATATGACAAAAATAGGACAGCCGGAAATTAATCTAGGGATCATACCAGGCTTCGGGGGAACACAAAGACTTCCCCGATTAGTAGGACCGGGAAAAGCAGCAGAGATCATTTTAACAGGAGATATGATAACAGCAAAAGAAGCTTACAGGATAGGTCTTGTAGATAAAATTGTGCCTCCGGACGACGTCTTAAAACAGGCAAAGGGACTCGCAAAGCGGATTATATCTAAAGGAAAATTGGCGATTGCAGCTGCCCTAAAGGCCATAAATCAGGGCCTAAAAACATCTCTGGAAGAAGGGCTCAAGATAGAATCTGAAATGTTTGGAAAAATATGCGGAACAGAGGACAAGGAAGAGGGACTTGCCGCGTTCCTCGAAAAACGCCAGCCAAAATTTAAGGACTCGTGAATTGATTTCTAAATTAAATTATTCTCTATGAAACCTGTAGATTCAGGAGAAAAGGATGGATTTTAAGTTTTCTGAAGAACATAACATGTTGCGTGATATGGTGAGGAAATTCGTTGATCAGGACGTCAAACCCATTGCAGCTAAAATAGATAAGGAAAAAAAAATTCCTGAAGAGTTGTTAAAAAAAGCAGCTGAACTTGGCTTAATGGGAATCCCTTTCCCTGAAGAACATGGCGGATCTGAACTAGGCGAGACCGGTGCCTGCATCATGCTGGAAGAGTTGGGTCATGGTTGTGCCAGCACAGCTGTTACTATATCCGCACACCAGAGTCTTGCCTGTTCTTCCATTTACTTTGATGGAACTGATGAACAGAAAGAAAAATACCTGGTTCCTCTGGCAAAAGGGGAAAAGCTTGGAGCTTTTGCTCTGACAGAACCACAAGCCGGGTCTGATGCTGCATCCATTAAAACTCTGGCTGTTCGAGATGGAGATGATTTTGTAATCAATGGCACCAAAATATGGATTACTAATGGCAGTAATGCCGATATTATAGTTGTTTTTGCTGTAACAGACCCTGCAAAGGGAGCGCGTGGCGGGGTATCTGCTTTTATTGTTGAATCAAATACACCTGGTTTTAAAGTAGGAACTATTGAAGAAAAAATGGGTATTAGAGGTTCCACTACAGCTGAATTAATATTTGAAGATATGAAAGTTTCTATGGATAATATGCTGGGAGTTTACGGCGCGGGCTTTATCACCGCTATGAAGGCGCTTGATATAGGACGGCTCAGCCTTGGCGCAGCCTCTCTTGGCGCTTCTAAAGAACTGCTGAATTTATCTTTAAAGTTTGCCAAAGAAAGAAAGCAATTTAATGTCCCAATATGTGAGCATCAGGCGGTTCAATTTGCGTTAGCAGAGATGAACACAAAAATTTACGCTATGGAAACAATGGTTTACCGGACAGCTAATATGGTGGATAACGGAGAAAGGTTTACCCGTGAATCCGCTATTGTAAAAATATTCTGCTCCGAAGCCCTGGATTGGATAGTTGATGCGGCTATGCAAATACATGGAGGTTTAGGATATATGAGCCATTATCCTGTAGAACGTTTTTACCGTGATTCCCGTATCAACCGGATATTTGAGGGAACCAATGAAATCCAGAAATTTGTGATAGCAAAAGAGTTAATTAAGAAAGGAGCTTAGAACTCAATTTGCTTTTTGCTCACCACTGTAATTTTGGAAAACTGTGATAAAGAGCAGATTTGATTTTAGATTGTAGATTTAAAATCTGAAATTACTTATTTCATTATTCTTGGAGTGAAGCAGAAAAAGCAGGCCTCAAATAAATTTCAAAAGATGGGAGACAAGAGATGAATAAGAAAGAAAAAACTGTATTCCCATGCAGAAAGTGTCATAAAAATATCTCAGTTTCACGCTTTGAGGTGGAAGAAAGTATAAAATCAAAAGGAAGCTTTGAATGCCCGTACTGTAAAGAAAAAAATACTAAATCCGCAGACATTTATACAAGAATATAGGAACCTGGTGATACAGTGTGAAAAATTTTATACAAGATTAACAAAATCAATGACTTATCAGGCCATTTTCTTCGCTCAGGGTGATAAATATAGAAATTTCACACTGTATTAGAGAGAGTTTTGCATATCAATTAGTTTTGATATAATGGTATCAAAAATGCGATAATTTCGGTAAGTGGAGAAAATCTGTGTCGCTTAAAGAAATAATTTCGGGATTTAAGATTTTTGAAGGATTAAGTTCGGATGAATTGGATAAAATCATACCGATTTGCATTGAAGAGAAATTTAATGAGGATGAGGTTATCATTGAAGAAGATAGTAAAGGTTCAGACATTTATATCATTTTGGAAGGAAGAGTAAACGTTGAAATAAAAATAACTTCATCGCAACCTTCTGGAAGCTCAAGCAGGCGTCTGACAACGCTGCGAGACGGTGAAGTTTTTGGGGAAATATCTTTTCTGGAAGGAGGGCGCAGATCAGCTTGCACTATTGCTCTGGATAAAGTTTCTGTGCTTAAAATCGATGGTGAAAAACTGTATAAACTTTTTGATTTGGACAACCACTTGGGATTTTTAATAATGCGAAACATTAGCTCTATTTTATCTCAAAGACTTTGTGATATTAATTTTAGATGGAGAGATAATATTTGATGGCAGAAGAGAATATCAATTATATAACGGAAATAGAATCTTTAAAGAAAGATATCCGGGAACTAGAAAAAAAAAATAAAAAACTGGTAGATATCCAGAACACGCAAGGAGATTTATTCAAGATGATTATTCATGATTTGAAAGGTCCTGTGGGTGAAATTACAGCCAACCTGGATTTGTTGAATTGCGATAAATCACTTTCCGAGCTTAATCGAGAATACCTGGAAACTGCCATCATGGGATGTGAAAACCTTTACCGGATGATTTTAAATATACTGGAAATCAGCAAAATTGAAGAAGGAAGGATGATTCTCAACAAAAAATCATTCCAGATAGATGAAATAATTAAGGAAAGCATAAAAAAAATTAAAACGATTGCAAAACAAAATGAAATTTGTGTTACTATGGAAGTTAAAGGAGAAGCTGAGTCGGTAAATGCCGATCAGGAAATTATAGAACGAGTTTTGTTAAATTTGCTTTTAAATGCTATATCTTTTTCTCCTCCCCAAAGTGAAATCAAAATTATTGCTGAACCAGAGGGAGAAAAAGATTTTTTAAAAGTTAGTGTGGCGGACCAAGGAAAAGGGATACCGGAAGAATTCAAAAAAAAAATATTTGACAAATTCAGCCAGGAAGTGAAAGATGGTGAGAGAATACAGCACAGTACCGGACTCGGGCTGACCTTTTGCAAAATGGCTGTTGAAGCTCACAAAGGAATGATCTGGGTTGAAAGTAAAAAGGGCAAAGGAAGTACTTTTAGTTTTACTATTTCTACCGCTGAGAGGAATTAATTAATGGTTGAAAAAGATAAAAACATGAAAATCCTCGTCGTAGATGATATGACAAATATGAGGAGGACCATCAGGAATATGCTTCGCTACATTGGTTATGAATTTATAGATGAAGCAAACGATGGAGATGCTTGTATAAAAAAAATGCGTGATTTTCAACCAGACTTCCTTATCTTAGATTGGAACATGCCGCGTATGGCGGGAATTGAGGTAGTTCAAAAAACAAGGGAAGGTCAGCAATTTGCCAATATCCCGATTTTAATGATTACGGCGGAAGTGGAGGAATCACAAATAGCCCAGGCTGCTGAAAATGATATTGATGGTTATATTATAAAACCTTTTGTTGCTTTGACCCTGGAAAGCAAGATTGCTTCTATTCTCGAAAGAAGAAATGCACCCACTGAGTTTGATAAGTTAATTCAAGAAGGTATTAGTTTAAAAAATCAGGAAGAGTACGAAAAAGCTCTAGAGTTGCTTGAGAAGGCATTGGAAATCTCTCCGAAAAGCGCACGGGTGCGGCAGTTTATCGGTGAGACGTATAAAAAAATGGGTAATATTGAGAAAGCAGAAGAGACGCTTCAGGAGGCGGTTGAAATCAATCCACAATATATTAAAGTACATCAATCCCTTGGTGATCTTTATCAGGAAGTTGGAGATAAAGAAAAGGCCCTTGAATCTTTTGAAAAGGCGATAAAAATCAGCCCGCACAACGCTAAAAGGCAAACTACTTTAGGCCAAATGTACCTGGAAAGTGGTGATGTGGAACAAGCAGAAAAAGCATTTGAAAAAGCTGTAGAAGCTGAGCCGAATAACCCTGACATTAAAACAAATATCGGTGAAATATTTTTAGAAAGAGGCCATGCAGAAAAAGCTGCTATTGTATTTAAAGATTCTTTAAATCAGAAAGAAGATGTACATGTTTACAACCGCCTTGGGATTGCCCTCAGACGAAAGGGCAAGGTAAATGAAGCCATTAAAGAATATCACAAGGCGCTTAAGCTTGATCAAAATGATGAAGGTTTACATTATAACATTGGCAGAGCTTATATAGAAGTAAATAACAAACCAAAAGCAGTCCATCATTTCAAAAAGGCCCTGGGAATCAATCCGAATTTTAAAGATGCTCAAGTGATACTGAAAAAATTAGGGCATTGATATCAAAGATTTTTCTACAATTTTTTTTAAGTTCTATCCTTTTTTAAGACAATTCTGGACTAAACGATCTCAGCCCGTGGTATGGAAAAGAAACGTAAAACAGAACTCGATATTGACCTTGATCTCAAGATACAAGAAGATGTTATAGAAGAAAAACCGCCCCCTCCTCCTGAATCCGAAGAACCTGAAGAACCTGAAGAAAAAGGACCCGGCTTTCTACAAAAGCTTTCTGATAAGTTTAATAAAATACCGTCTAAAATTTTTATAATAGCCGGCGTCAGCATATTAATAATTATATTGGTCACCGGGGCTATTGTTTATTTTTCTCAAAAACCGGAACCGATGCCCGAGGAACCTGCGGAATCCGTTGAACCTGAAAAACCTGAAGAGGAAGCAGTTCCATCTTTTAAGATGGTACCTCAATATGAATTCACTCCTTTTTTCTTTCCCCTTAAAGAAAAAAATAAAGATGGAGCCTTTCTCAAAATAGCCTTCTCCTTTGACCTTAGCAATGAAGAAGTTTTAAGAGAAATCGAGCAAAACATTGCGCTTTTAAGAGCAAATGTATCTTTTGCGCTGAGAAAAAAGAGCTTGAGTAATCTAAAATCGGATCCTGATAGAACAAAACTCGGGCAAGAAATTCTTCAAATCTTAAACCGTTCCCTCCAAAAAGGTACTGCTGTAAAAATTTACTTTACTCAATTTCTTATAAAATAGCATGCCTGTCCGTTTTAAACGAATTCTCCTTATTATTCTGGATAGCCTGGGTGTGGGTGAACTCCCGGACGCTTCTAAATACGGAGACCCGGGAACGCGCCAGACATTTGCTGACCTGGGAGCCACTGTAGCAGACAATTTTGGAGTATCATCATCAAACAAATCAAACCAAGCATTAATGACATCAGAAATTGTTGGAACAAGCTTTCTGGATTATTTGTCGTAGGAAAAAATTGCGGTCTGGTTTTCTGTCGTAGCCAGGCATTAGGTGAAAAAAGTTCAGCATATGGCTTACAGCAATTAAACCAGTTTTTTTAACGGTCTGTCTTAAATAAACTTTTTTATATCAGCTTTTCTCTCAAGATCTTCAATATAAGTTTTTGTTATTTGTTCAGCTTCAGAACGCTTTAAAAAATTCGAAATAGTTTCTTTTACTTGATCAAACGGAACCAAACCACCAGCTGCTTTTTTCTCAAATGCTTTAATGATATGGAAACCAAATTGGGTTTCAACAATATCACTTATTTCCCCTTCATTGAGCTTGAAAAGAGCGTCTTCAAACTCTTTAACCATTTGGTTCCTGGTAACATCGCTCAAATCTCCTCCTCGGGATGCGCTGGGTCCCTCAGAGTATTGTTTAGCTAACTTGGCAAAATCTTCTCCTTCGCGGGCTTTTTTCAAAATATCTTCAATTTTTTTCCTTGCGATTTCTTTATCTTTATCACTAAATTTATTATCTACTTTAATCAATATATGCGCCGCATGAACCGACTCCGGGTTTTTAAAAGAGTTCTCATTTTTTTTGTAATAATCCATAGCTTGTTGATCGCTGGTTTCTATTTTGTCGTGAATTTCTTTTTGAATGACTCTGGTAACTATAGTATTTCGACTAATTTCCTTTTTTAACATTTCAAAATTCATCCCACGTTTTGAAAATTCTTTCAAAAACTCATCTTCGTTACTAAATCTACTTTTCATCATGTCTATTATTTCGGAGATATCTTTATCTGAAACTTCAATCTCTAATTTCTTTCCATGCTGGAACATAACCTCACGTTGGATTTCCGCCTGCAAGATTTGGTTTACCATCTGCTTAATCTGCTGTTTATTGATCACTTGCTTTTGGTGGCTTGCTTGAATTTTTAATCTCTGTAGAGTTGCTTTAATGGGCCTGTTCGTTATTTTAACATCGTTTACGCTTGCAACTATTTCAGGTAATGAATTTGAAGCTTCATCAATTAACTTTAATGTGTCTTCCGGGCTTGGCACATCTTCAATAGTTTCAAATTTTTCTATTGCCTCTAACGTTTTTCCTGTTTCTGAGGATACATTTGAGGGGGATTCGCTTTTCTTATTGCAGGCAGAAAAAAATGTTCCTGCCAAGAAAATACTTATTGCAGCTAAAATAGAAACAACCGACTTTAATCTCAAAAAACTTCTCCCATTCAAATATTAACAACAGGAACTTAGTCTATACGAACTATTGACTTTTGTATAGTATTCTTTTTACAATAATTTTATGCTATACAAATACAAAATTTTCCATTGCGGCACCGGTATAGTTTGCACTTCATTTAGAAATGACTTAAGACAATAAAACCAACATGCAAAAAACTCCGGCCAAAGGCTCGTTTCTTATAGCTAATCCACGTTTACAGGATCCGAATTTCAATCTAACCGTGGTGTTAATCTGTGAATATAATGAAGACGGAGCATTTGGATTAGTTGTAAATAGAGTTCTTAACGTGTCAATTTCAGAAGCTTTGAAGAACAACCCTGACGCAGCTAAAAATAAAAACAAAGTGTTCAGCGGGGGACCTGTTCAAACGAACCATATGTTATATTTGCATAATAATGGCCTTTCAAAAAAGACTGAAAGAATATGCGAAGGCGTGTACCTGGGAGGAGATGTTAATTATCTAAATAATTTATTATCAAATAAAACTCAGGGAGAGATTTCTTACCGGCTTTATCTTGGAAGCGCTGGCTGGGCAGCAGGACAACTTGATGAAGAATTAAAAATAAAGTCCTGGATAGTCTGTCCTGCAAAAGAAAGTTTTGTTTTTCACCCTGAGCCGGACAAATTATGGCGGCAGGTTTTAAGATCAATGGGTGGCCAATATGCCTTGCTTTCTACCTATCCACCTGATCCTATTTTGAATTAACCAGAGAGACGCAAGGGTCGCAAAGGAAATAGAATGAATTTGCATGTATTTCTCTGCGCCTTATTCATGTTTGCTTGTGCCAACTTGCTCCGCTCTAAAATCTGTTACTATGGTCTACCATCTAAAATTTTTTCTTTCATTTTTAGCAGTACATTTAAGGCAGAATCCAAATCTTTTCTTGTATGTGAAGACATAATTGTAATTCGGAGTCTTTCTTTTTTTCTAGGGACTGCGGGAGGGCGAATCCCCACTACAAAAACTCCTTTGTTAAACAGGTATTCACTTGCCATAACAACCTTTTTTGAATTGCCAATAATAATCGGTATAATCTGACTCTGGCTGTTAATATTTTCAAATCCTCTTTTTTTAAGCCCTTTCTTAAAATAATCCACATTTTTCCAGAGCTTTTTTCTTAAATCCGGTTTTGATTGAATCATTTCAATTGCAGCTAAAGAAGCAGCCGGAACTGCTGGAGGGAGTGCTGTTGTATAGATAAAAGACCGGGCCCTGTTAATTAAATAATCTATTAATTCATTATTGCCTGCAATATAAGCTCCAAAACTCCCTAAAGCTTTCCCAAAAGTTCCCATCTGAATATCGACTTCGTTGGATGAAAGATTAAAGTGTTCTGTTATTCCTTTTCCGTTTTTTCCAAAAACTCCTGTGGCATGAGCATCGTCCACCATGGTCAAAGCCGAATATTTTTTCGCAAGAAAAACAATATCAGGCAAGGGAGCTATATCTCCATCCATACTAAAAACACCGTCCGTTATGATTAGTCTCTTTTTGTACCCGTTTGATTTTTTTAAATGCCTTTCAAGAGCGTCCATATCTTTGTGAGGATAAATGGCTATTTCTGCGCCGCTCAGCCTGCACCCGTCAATAATACTGGCATGGTTTAGTTCATCGCAAAAAACAATATCTCTTTTTTTCATTAAAGCAGAGAGCGTGCCTATGTTTGCATGATATCCGGAATTAAAAACTAAAGCAGAATTCGTGTTTTTGAAAAGTGCTATTTTTTTTTCTAACTCACTATGGAGTTTCATTGTGCCCGAAATAAGGCGTGATGCTCCGGAACCGCATCCAAATTCTTTAATTGCTTTGTTAGCGGCTTTTTTTATAGAAGGGTGATTTGCGAGCCCCAAATAATTATTGGAGCAAAGAAGAATAACCTTTTTCCCACTAATAGAAACACAAGACCCCTGGCTACCCTGCACTAATCTTAATTTTCTGTACAGGTCAATGTTTTTCAGGTTTTGAATCTCGCTTGTAAAAAAATTTAACATTGAAAATTTATTAATTCACCAAAAGATAGTGAAGAACCAATGATACCAAATATATAAATTTAAAACCTTAAATTATGGGATTTTTCGATGGCAATCGCTCATTTGAAGAAGAATGATTTTTTGAAAAAGAGTTTAGCTTTTTTGATTTTTTTTGGCGTTTTGGAGGGGTAGATTGAGGATCAGTTCCACTTCCCCTTTAGGCAGGTCGAGTTTTCTTGAAATATCTTCGGCATTTAAACCGGTTTTGGCTAACTTGGCTGCTTCTGAATATTTATCTTCCTCGGAAAGGATTGACTCATTTTTATTGGGATCTGCTTCTAATTGATCTTTAATTTGTTCTATGAGTAATTCCGCTTTTTTTGCTTCACCTTGCAATTGATTCTTTTTTATTTCTAAATGATCAAGCAGTTCCTGGGTTTTTTTTTGGCTAAGCAGTGCTTTATCGGAAATGTCTATTGAAGCACGCTCCGATTCGGTAATTAGCCGATCAAGTGACTGGATAAGTTCCTGGGTTTCTTTTTTTTTCAGATTGACGTTTAGTTTCTCTATCTTTTTTCTATTCTTTAGATCAAAAATATAAAAAAGAATAGCTATTAAGATCAATAAATCTACAACAGCCTGTATAGCGATCCATAGAGTTATCATTTAGCAATTTAAATCTTTATACCGGAGCTTTTTAAACCACGATATTGATACGATTCCCATGATCAATGTCTTCACCGGGGGGGTTTTCTTCTGTTTTTTTCTGATTTTCATTATTCTGTTGTTTGCTTTTTTGCTCTTGGTTTGCTTTCTGGCGGGATTGGTCATCCGCGGATTTTATCTCACTGCCCTCTTCCTGGACCGGAACTTCGATTTTTTTTTCATCAAGAGTTGCCCTTATGTCTTGCGCAAAATTTCGCACACTTACATCATGCTGATTCTGATGCACTTGCTGCATCTTCTCAACCTGAGTGCCCATGGATAGAATTTGCTGGAGACTTACAGGTTCTACCATTTTACTCACCCCAATAATATTATATCATAAAAACATTACATTTTAACAATCTAGATTGCCCTATATATAATTAATCGTATTCAGTCATAAGTTTCTTTAGTTTTAATTTAAGTTTTAAAACAGCCTTGGAGTGGATTTGGGAAACGCGTGATTCTGTTATTTCCAAAACCGCTCCTATTTCTTTCATTGTTAATTCTTCATAATAATAAAGAGAAATCATCAGTCTTTCTTTTTCCGGCAAGCTGTCTATTGCTTCTGCAATGGTTTTTTTTAGTTCAACGAGGCGCACATGAGTTTGTGGATTTGCGTCTTTAGAACCTGCCAGACAATCCAGCAAACTTTTACGATCTTCTTTGTGCCCCAAGCCAATATCATCAAGACTTAAGAGAGGCATATTAGCAGAATAATTGACAATGCTGTGATATTCTTCCATGTCAACTCCCATGGCTTCTGCCACCTCGTCGTCTGCAGCTGCTCGGCCTAATTTATGCTCAAGCTTTTGAGATGTTGCCTGCAATTGATTGACCTTCTGCCGTACTGAGCGAGGTACCCAATCCAATGAACGGAGCTCATCCATTATTGCGCCTCTGATTCGGAATTCCGCGTAAGTTTTAAATTGAGCTCCTCGAGTTGGATCAAATTTTCCTATAGCATCTATGAGACCCAGTACTCCCGAACCCACAAGATCATCCACCTCTATATGAGGGGGGAGTCGTTTAGCAATTCTATGCGCAATATATTTAATGAGAGGGGCATGCTCCTCCACCAGTTTATCCATATTACTGGGATCTATAGCAGTCCCTAAGGTGCCATTCTGTTTTTTTGGAAGATTATCCATATAAGCTTTTTGAAAAATGCCCTTATTCATAATATTCTAAATTTCCTAAGATTAGAAATCACTATCATCCGGCGCCTCTAAACCCTGATCATCTAAACTACCTGCTGCACTGTCTCCACTTGCCGGAGCAGCAACAGGAGTTGCAGCAGAGGCAGCTGCAGCTGCAGCAGGTTCGGTCGGAGTTGAAGCAGTTTTTTCCTCAACTTTATCGTCATCATATGATGGTTTTTTCTTTTCGCTTTCCGGTTTTTCTTCTTCGTAAATAAGATATGCCATTAACCAGCCGAAAACCGAAAAAATCAGAAAAGCGACTCCTGCTCTAAGTATCGCTATCTCAAGTGTTACACCAGAAAAAATACTTACCAGAGATGCAGCAGCAAACACAAACATCCCAAGTGCTATACCTGCTTGATTCGGTAGAATTAACATCTGTATAAATTAGTTTCGAAATAAGTTAATTAAAAAAGATTAATTTTATTTCCTGTTAAAGATAGAGCCGGTTCCAATCCCGTAATTTTTTCCGCTAATTTAAAAAAGCCTTTACTTGCTTTTGAATAAGGATAAAAATCAACAATAGATTTTTGCATTCTTACGGATTTAGCCATATTTTCATCATATAATACGTAACCTATATAATTTACAGAAATTAAGGGCAAAAACTTGTGAATAACTGCACTCAATTGTCTATATACCTCTGTCGCTTCTTTATCCGATTTCGCTAAATTTATAAGAAGTTTAAATTGCTTTTGATTGTGATTTAAAAAAAGCACTTTTATCAAAGCATAGGCATCTGTAAGAGAGGTTGGTTCTGGTGATACAACCACCAGAGTATTATGGGCAGATGCGCAGAAATGAGTAACATTGGAAGATATTCCGGCTCCTGTATCCAGCAGTATGTAATCATAATTATCTGCAAGAGAATCAAATTCTTCAGAAATAATGAGACGCTGGTCTCTGTTCAGTTCAGCCAACTCCTGTATACCGGACGCGGCAGGTAAAACGCTTATCCCTTTCTTATGGTTTATAATTACATCCTTTATATCTCTCTCCCTTTTTAACACATGCTTAAGATTATATTTTGGGGCTAAACCAAGGAGTATATCGACATTTCCAAGGCCGGTATCCGCGTCAAATATAAGAGTATTTTTATCATGCTTTCCTAACGCGAAGGCCAGGTTTGCTACCACATTAGTTTTACCTACTCCTCCTTTGCCACTGGTCACGGCAATTATTCTGACCGATTCATTGTTGTTTTTTTCTCTTTTCATTTCTTTTTGTCTCTCAGAAAAATTAGTTTTATTCGCTATTTTTCGTAATGTATCTGCCTGATCCATCCTTACTCCTTTACCCCGTTAGAAATAACGGAAATAAGCCAAAGTGTGCGATAAACTTCAAAACCTGTTTTAAGCATTTCCTGTCTCCGACACTGTTTACTGAAAAATTAAATCGATTGTTTTTTCCGCAGTAGCTACTTCTATATCTTCCGGAACTTTTTGTCCTGTTGTAAAGTAGGAAATTGCTTTATTTGTTTTCATGGCAATATTAAACAACATCCCAAAAGAATTAGCTTCATCAAGTTTGGTAAAAATAAGGCGATCTACTGATAACGGATAAAAACGTTTAATATTGCTGAATAAAATGTCTTCCTGATCTGTAGAACTGAGGACAAGGTGGGTTTCAACCGAAACATCTCCTTTGAGAAAATCCATTAATTCCTTCATCTGTTTTTCATCTTTTCTGCTGCTGCCGGCTGTATCGATAAGCACGATATCTTTATCCTTATAAAGCTGTAAGGCTTCTTGAAATTCCTTTTTATCTCTAGCTATCGATAGGGGAATATCAATAATCTTTGAATAAATTTTTAATTGTTCTATTGCCGCGATACGGTAAGTATCAAGAGTCAATAGGGCCACTTCTTTTTTTTGGTTTAAAGATAATTCTGCTGCCAGTTTAGCTATTGTTGTTGTTTTACCTACTCCCGTCGAACCTACAAATGAAACCACTTTTGGTTTTTTCACACTTGTTCTAAGAGGTCCTGCGGTTTTAATAAACTTCTCCATTTCCTTAAAAAATTGAGCTTTGACATTGTTATTTAAAGAAGGTTTATTTATTGTTCGGCTGTTAACTTTTTCAATAAGCTGAAAAGCCAATCTCTCATTGATACCTTTATCAATAGCTTCTCTGTGCAAATTAATTAAGGAGTCATTAATCCCAAGGTCTTTTAATATTTTTGTGTTGTTAAGTAAGTAATGGACAATGGATTTAAGTTCGACAGCTTCTTTATTAGAAGAGTTATCATTATTTTTTTTATTGGAACTCAGAAGATCAGGGGAAATGGACTTTATAATTTCCTTGAGTTCAGCTATCTCCTTTTTTAGCGGATAAATCAATCCTTTTATTTCGGGCATCTCATCGCAATTAAAATCCATTGCTGCAGTTACTTCTACCGCATGGGCTTTCCCGTTATTGGAAACAGGATCAATATCTCTTGTGGATATAATAATAGCATCAGCGCCCAGTTCTCTTTTTACAAGCCTTAAAGCTTCTTTTATGTTTTTCGCTGTAAATTTTTTTACATGCATTATAAAGTAATTACTCCAAGACTCTTAATCTTTGCCTTAGGCGCTATTTCATTATGAGAAAGGCATACCAGGTTTGGCATAAACCTTTCTGTTAGTTTCTTCAAGTGAACTCTAATATTTTGGGATGATAAAATGATCGGCTGAATTTCCATTGGAGATATTTTCTCCAATGCATCTTTTATTTTATTGAGCAAATTTGTTGCCATATCAGGTTCAATAGACACATAAGTACCAAACTCTGTGCGCTGTATTGAACTTGTCAGAATATCCTCAACTTTCTTATCGACGGTTATTACCGGTATTTCCCCTTCAGCAGTCTGGTATTGGCTGCTTATAGGTCTTGCCAATGCCTGCCGGACATATTCAGTCAACAACTCTGTGTCTTTAGTCGTAGGCGCAAACTTTCCCAGTACCTCAAGAATAGTTAAAATATCCCTTATGGAAACCTGTTCTTTCAATAAATTTTGTAATATGGTTTGAATCTGAGCTAAAGAAAGCAAATTTGGGACTATATCTTCCACTGCTTTAGGATGAGTTTCTTTAACATTGTCCAGCAGCGCTTGTGTTTCCTGCCGTCCAAGCAAGTCATGGGCATAATTTTTTATAATTTCTTTAATATGAGTAGTTACCACTGTGGAATTATCGACTACCGTGTATCCTGCCATCTGTGCTTTTCCTTTTTCACTCTCAGTTATCCAGACTGCTGGTAATCCAAAAGTTGGTTCTTTAGTGGGAATTCCTCCAATATCATCGGCCTCTGCCCCGGGGTTCATAGCGAGAAAATTTCCCATCATTAATTCTCCTTTAGTTACTTCAGTACCCTTAACCAGAATAGAGTATTCATTTGGTTTTAATTGTAAATTATCACGGATATGAACAGGCGGAACAATAATTCCCATCTCCAGAGCAAACTGGCGGCGGATTGATTTAATGCGATTCAGGAGTTCACCATCTCTTGAAGCATCTACCAGTGGGATTAGTTCATACCCTACTTCTAATTCTACAACATCAAGAGGGAGTATTGATTCTACCCGTTCCTGAACAGGAGGCTTTTCTTCTTCTATTTTTTTAATTTTCTCTACTTGAGCCGCTTTTTGGGATTCAAAAGTAAAGTAAGCAATGGTGCCTACCGCAATTGCTAAAACAAAAAAAGCAAAATGAGGTAGTCCTGGAACCATTCCAAAAAAGAACAATACTCCAGAAGCAATCGCAAACGCCTTTGGATGAAACAAAAGCTGGCTGGCAATGTCCTTACCAAGACTTTTGTCGGAAGAGGCCCGGGTTACTACGATACCGGCGGCTGTGGAGATAATAAGCGCAGGCAGTTGGGACACAAGGCCGTCCCCAATGGTTAGGGTAGTATAAACCTCGGCTGCTTGAGAAAGATCCATACCCTGCTGAAGCACACCGATAAAAAAACCGCCAAGAACATTCACGCCGGTAATAATAATTCCGGCAATAGCATCTCCGCGTACAAATCGTATAGCACCGTCCATGGACCCATAAAAATCGGCTTCCTGTTCCAATTGTTTTCTGCGGCTTTGTGCTTCTTTCTCATTAATCATTCCCGCATTAAGGTCAGCGTCTATACCCATTTGTTTTCCTGGAATAGCATCTAATGTAAAACGCGCTGCAACTTCAGATGTTCTTACAGAACCTTTTGTAATAACCACAAAGTTAATTATTACCAAAATGAGGAACACGACCATTCCAACAACATAATTTCCTCCAACTACAAAATCGCCAAAAGATTTAATAACCTGGCCCGCAGCGCCGGTTCCTTCATTTCCGTGAAGTAAAATAACCCGGGTTGAGGCGATATTAAGAGAAAGACGATAAAGCGTAACGATCAATAACAAAGAAGGAAACACTGAAAACTCCAGAGCCTGCATCATATACATGGAGACCAGTAGGATAATGACTGAAAAGGTAATGCTAAAAGACAGAAGAATATCCAGCATAACAGTTGGTAATGGCATGACCATTATGATTAATATACCGACCACGCCTCCTGCCAAAATCAATTCACTATATTTACCTGTTAATGGAGATTCGTTTGTCATGATTTACACCTTATTTTTCAGTTTATATACATAGGCCAGCACTTCAGCAACGGCCCTGAATAGGGTATGGGGGATTATTCCGCCAATCTCAACCAGCTTATATAGCGTCTGTGCTAACGGCTTGTTTTCCACAACCGGCACGCCATGTTCTTTAGCAATATCTTTTATCTTTTGCGCTAGATGATTTGCTCCTTTCGCGACAACCACCGGAGCCCCCATAGAATCTCTTTCATACTTTAAAGCGACGGCATAATGAGTCGGGTTTGTAATTACAACTTCCGCTTCCGGCACTTCCGCCATCATACGTTTTCTGGCTAATTGCATCTGAATGCTCTTGACCCTGGCTTTAATGTATGGATCTCCCTCTGATTCTTTTCTTTCTTCTTTAACCTCTTGCTTGGTCATTTTCATGCTTTCTGAATAGGTATATCTCTGAAAAACATAATCAATGAGAGACAGGAAAATCATTGCCCAAAGGGTGCGAGTCATTATTTTCATAGAGATTTCACCCATATAAGCCGCTGACGATCCGGTCCCCGTATCCATTAATAGAGGAATAGTGGAATATTCCTGCATTACTGTTTTATACGCGATAAACCCAATGATGGTGATTTTGAAAATAGATTTTAAAAGTTCCATCAGGGAATTTTTTGAAAAAAGCCGGCCAAACCCTTTTATAGGATCTAGTTTGGAAAATTTAAGTTCCAATGGTTTGAGAGAAAACCTGAACCCTTGAGTCTGGAAAACATTAGCCAAAACTCCTGCGATTGAAATTCCTATCAGTATAGGAGCTAAAATAACAACCGTACCTTTAATAATTTTTTGGAACAGGATAAATGAATTCGCCTCTGTCAACTCAAATGTTCCTATGTTAGTTAGAAGATTCTCCCACATTGATAAAATATTTTGAGTAATCTGTCCCCCCATGAAAGTAAAAACAAGGAGGCTCCCTAAAAGCACAAATGAGGAATTGAATTCTTTGCTGACTGCAAATTGGCCTTTTTCTTCCGTTTCGCGTCGGCGTTTCTCCGACGCCTCTTCTGTGCGTTGTTCTTTATCTTCTTCAGCCATTTTTTAATTCTCTATATAAAATAATTTCACAGACTATTAAAACCTGTACAATAACGTCTCAGTCCTTATTATCAAATTTGTCGTTCTACATTGCTTTTAGAAGTGCAAAAATATTTTGCTCAATCAAACCTGCTATATTATTAATAACCATACTGAATAATGGCAGAGTAAGGCCGATCATAAGAAGCCCTAACCCTATTTGAAGTGGAAAACCTACTATAAACACGTTCATCTGAGGAACAGTGCGTGCAATCATTCCAAGTGCCACACTTGTAAATAACAGGGTGGCAATCAGAGGACCAGCAATTTTTACGGATATCATGAAAACATCTTTTACGATGTTCATATAAATATTCACCATCTCCCCGCTAAATTCAAATCCCAGAGGAGGGATTAATTGAAAACTGGAGGCAATAGAGTTCAGAATTATATGATGAGCGTTGATTGACAAAAATATTAAATACCCCACAATATTTTGGAACTGGGAGATTACTGAAACTTGCAAGCTGGTAACCGGATCAATCACATTAACTATTCCAAAACCCATCTGAAAGCCGATTGTTGTTCCTGCAATTTGAACCGCCGACATCAACAACCTGACAGAAAATCCGATTATCATTCCTATTAAAAGCTCTGAACTAATAAGCAAAACAAATGAGAAAAGACCTTTCGGGAATTCAACAAATTTAAAATCAACAAGTGGGAGGAGCATTACAGCTACAAAGAAAGCCAAACCTATTTTTGCGTGAGAAGGCACATTGGCTCCCCCGAGGATAGGCGTAAAAAAAATCAAGGCCCCCACCCGGATAAACATTATCATAAAAAGCAACATCTGGTTTTCCGAAAAATTAAATGGGTTCATGTTTTTACCTTACTACCTGTGGAATAATGATTATGACTTTAGATGTAAACTGCAACATGGTCTGCAACAGCCATGGAAAAAAAATAAACAGGGCTGCTACAACAGCTAATATTTTTGGAATAAATGTCAGTGTCATTTCCTGGATAGAAGTAACTGCTTGAAAAATGCTAACTGCAATTCCAGTAACCAATCCAAACCCAAGCATCGGCGCGGAAAGCAACAGTGCCACTTTTAAAGCTTCCATTGCAATATCAATAGCAAATTCTTGAGTCATTTAGATTCCTCCTATCCGCCAAAACTTTTCATTAATGAACCGACAATTAAATACCATCCGTCAACAAGCACGAACAACATCAACTTAAAAGGCAGTGAAATCAAAACAGGTGGCAGCATCATCATACCCATGGAAAGTAAGACGCTGGCCACTACCATATCAAGAATCAAAAATGGTAGATAAATTAAAAAACCAATTTGGAATGCTGTTTTCAATTCACTTATTATAAAGGCCGGTATCAGTACTTGTGTCGGGACTTCAGAACGGTTTTTAGGCCGGCCAATCTTAGACATATTAATAAACATAGCAATATCCTTTGGCCTTGTCTGGCTAAACATAAATTTTCTTATTGGCTTCAGAGCATTGGACATTGCTTCTGTCTGGAATATTTTTTCAGATAAATACGGCTCAAGCGCAAGAGAATTAATATCTTTCCAGAATGGAGTCATAATAAAAAAAGTGAGAAACAAAGCCAGCCCGATTATCACCTGATTAGGAGGCATTTGTTGCGTGCCAAGCGCCTGGCGGAGAAATGATAATACAATGATTATTCTCGAGAAAGAGGTTGTCATGATTAATAAAGCAGGAGCCAGTGAGAGAACAGTGAGAAGAAATATTACTTTTAAGCTGGAAGCAACTTGTTGGGGATTTTCTGTCTCTCCAATTCCGATACTAACTGTTGGCAAAGGAATGGCATTAACCTTGTCTGCAAAGCTGAGTAACAAAACAGCAGCAATGAGGGGTGCAATTATTATAAATTTAATAAAGTTTGAATCTCTTTTTTTCATTAATCAACGGAAAAAAATTGTAAATAAATTTGATATTTATTTAGTAAAATATGATTTCTAGACTGTTTTTAGCTTGTCTATTTTCTCCTCTATTAAACGATTTATTACCTTAATTGAACTGTTTTTTTTATCTTTATCACTCGCTTTTGATGTGTAAGCATCCAGTTGCCTGGAAAAAGAGGATACTGTCTGTTTATTTTTTTTCCAGTTAGCCAATCGGCTTTCTTTTTTTTCCTTTATCCTTTTAGCAGCGTCCTTATTTTCAATTTTAGTCAGTAAATTGATATTCGCGGCTGTTACGCCTAAAACTAATATTTCTCCGGCAACCTCAACCAGGGTAATGTTCTTTTTCGGAGCTATATAACTGGTAGAAATAACTTTTACCTGCTTATCCATTCCTAACAACGAACCGTCTTTCAGCAGGTATTTCTTCACAAAATAGTAAGTTACCAGTATTAAAGAGAGGACTATCGTTAATGCTGTAACTACTTTTATAGATGAAGAAAAAAAGGTTGGGCCGATGTTGTTAGAAACAGTGTTTTTTTTATTTTTATTAACATTCAAACTAACTTTGTTTTCATCAGCTTTATCATAGATAATCGGTATCAAATCCTCCTGATATATTGTGTTTGAGAGGAGTTCAACCGGTCTATTGTAATTTTCTTTAATCTCCACCGCCGGTGAGCTTAAATTTTCTTCGTACATATCATTCAGTAAATCCGTATTCTTTTTTGAAACACTTATTACCAACTGATTACCTTTTTTTTCATATGTCAATCTATCCTCATCCCATATATCCTTTTTCCCGATGAGCAGCCTCAGTCGCACACTATTTTTGTCAAACTGATAAATATGAACATCAGAAATTAATTCTTCTCCAATGCTAAAGGTTTTTTTTGCCGGTTTAACATAAGTTTTATTAAAAGTAAATTGTACGGATTTTTCAAAAAATTGAGGTTTCCAAACATCTTTAATGTGTTTACTGAAGTTTAAAGCGATTTTTATTTCATCTTCAGATGAGGAAGTCTCAATATCTTGCAAATAATTATATGCAGATAGACCGACCGCAAGGACCGGTGTTCCCCAAAACATAAAAACAGCCGTAGATAGAATATAAAATATTTTTTTCATTTTTTATTATCCTAAACTTTCAATACGTTCCATTGGTGAAACAATATCAGTTAAGCGAACCCCGAATTTTTCGTTGACAACAACAACTTCACCACGTGCCACCAATTTTTCATTTACAAGAATTTCTAAAGGCTCTCCAACTAATTTGCTGAGCTCAATAACAGATCCCTGTCCTAACTGAAGAAGGTCGTTAATCATCATTTTTGTTCGGCCCAATTCAACAGTTACAATAAGTGGAATATCCAGGATCATATCGAGATTTTTATTATAGGTTACTCTCTCCAAGTCACCGTCCTGTTGGGATTCCAAACCCATCTCGCCTGCTGAATCTTCTGATGCCATATCTCCAGAGTCACCGGACGAAACATCCTCTAGTGAACCTAATAAATCGTCATCTGCCATAATATTCACTCTCCTCTCTTAATAAATTATGAAATTTTAACAGCTTTATTACCCCTTGACACACCGGGATAGACTTTATATTTAGGAATTCCTTCAACCATAAGCAGCAACTCGTCGCTTACATCATTATCTAACTGAATAACGTCTCCTAAATGTAAATTTATTAACTCATTGGATCTCAAAGTTGTTTTCCCTAACTCTATCAATAATTCCACTTCAGCAGTCTGCAACTTTTCTCGCAGCCTTTTTACCCATGTCTGGTCAACTTCCAATTGATCACTCTGAAATCCCGCTCTAAGTTTAGTAATAATTGGTTCAATTGTTGAATAAGGGAGACAAACCGTAATGGTTCCCGTTACATTTTCCATTTCAATTTCAAATAAGATAACAACCACAACATCTGTAGTTGGAACAATTGCGGCAAACTGCGGATTTATTTCAGATCTGACAAAAGATACCTGAACTGGATGAACGGGCTTCCAGGCCTTCTCAAGATCTTGCAGAGCCCCAAGAATAACTTTTTTGATCATCTTTTGCTCAATAGAAGTAAAATCGCGTCCTTCAACCTTAAAAGAAGTAGCTGCGCCTCCACCGAAAAAATTATCCACCAGAGAAAACACCAGCTTGCTTTCAGCGGCAAGCATAGCAAATCCTCGAAGAGGTTCCATTCTAAAAATATGCAGGCTGGCCGGAACAGGGAGAGATTTAATGAATTCACCAAATTTAACAGTATCAGTAGAGACAGTGGTAACATCGGCGACTTTACGCAGCATAGCGGATACGCTGCTGCGAAAGAGCCTGGCAAATCGCTGATTAATAATATCGAGAGTAGGCATTCTCCCTCGTATGATTCGTTCCTGACTGGTTAAATCGTAAGGAACTATGCCGGAGTCGTCTATCGGTTGGTCTGTTTCTGTTTCAATTTCTCCATCGGTGACGCCTCTTAATAGCGCATCGACCTCATCCTGTGATAAAACCTGACTCATAATATATCCCCAAAAAAGTTATTGAATAACAAATTCTCTAAAATATATACCATATATCTTTATCAAAATATATAACTGCATGATTTCTGGAAACACTAGGGTCATTAATTTGGAGATAGTTATCTGGGACATTCACCTTTCAAAAAGCCCATCAAAACTATTGCGCTCTTGCTAAAAAAGGTTTCGGCATACTTTATCTCGTTTTTGTGTGTTATCTAGATGGAATCTGTTGTGTTGAGTTCGACGACTTCAAATATGCTTTAGATCATGTCCATGAAGATTCTGAATGGGTATCCATCCGACGTAAAAAAGGGGAGAAAGACTCAATAAAGGAGTTAGATTTTAGCTCTTTTTGCGCTCGGGACGCAGGGGTCGCTGGTTCAAATCCAGTCGTCCCGACCATTTAATTATTTAATATCAATAGGTTAACTTTTGAAACTACCGTGGGTTTTTAGTTCTGTATCGCAATTTTTTTCTTATAATATTATTGATCTTCAACTATTTTATCCAATTTTTTTTGATAAAGAGACCGTAGTTTTTTTGAAACAGGGCCTGGTTTTCCATCTCCAATCTTTTTCCCATCGCACATAGTTACAGGCATAACACCTTTTGTTGTACTGGTTATGAAGAGTTCATCCACTGCCGGGATTTCTTCCGGGCTGATTTTACATTCCTGAACAATGATCCCATTTTCTCTCGCGACATCTATCAACATCTTTCTGGTTATTCCAATCAAGATACCACACCCGGGATCCGCGGTTTTAACACCTCCGTTTTTAACGAGATAAAAATTGCTGGTAGTGCATTCAGAGACAAACCCATCTGAATTAAGCATTAAACCATCATGAGCGCCCAGTTTTTCTGCCTCAATAATCGCTAAGACAGAGTTTAAATAATTTCCAGTTTTGATTCCCGGGTTCAAAGAGTCCTTTAAATTTCTTTTAGTTGAAACAACAGCTATCGCGATTCCTTTCGAATAATATTCTTCGGGGTACTTTTCCGCCTCTTTTACGTAAAGTATCATGGTTGGTGAATTGCAGGATACGGGACTTATATGGATTTCTCCCTTTCCCCTTGTAATTATCATTCTCACATAAGATTCGCCATTTTCAGCGGCATCAATAGTTTTTTGCATTTCTTCCAATAAATATTCGTCTGCAAATGGTATTTTTAATGAAATAGCCTTTGCTGATTCTCTAAGCCTGGTTAAATGCTCTTTCTCGCCAAATAGCTTTCCTTTATATGTAGTAAAAACTTCATAAACGCTATCACCAAACAATAGCCCGTGATCAAACACAGAAATAAACGCCTGGTCCGGTGGCATTATCTGCCCATTAATATTAATAAGAGTTGTCATCTAAAATCAGCTATCAGCAATTAGCGTTCAGCAAAACATAAAAAGTAATGATCAAGCATCTTTACTTAATCATTTTCTTTACCTTATTTATATCATAAAAAAAATAAGGAAACTCCCTGAAACATGCAGTCCGGTTTTCATGTTCCTTTTCCTCTAAAATTCTTAATTGATCAATGACTTCTGAACAATAGTGATCAAGAAAGCTTGAAAGTTCTTCTGTGACAGTTTTTAATTTCCGGTAATGATCTTTTTTCTCTTTTTTAGAAGGTTTCTGCCGGAATAGTTTCTTCTTTTCTTCAGTTAATTTATGAAATTTCCCCTTTGCCACCTCCCCTTCCACCTTGTCTTCAAAAATCTCCGGTTTGAGCTTTATGTTTCTGATTATTGTTTTCAACTTCTCTACATCAGTTATTTGAACTCTATCTATCGGAAAATCAGGAAAAAGAGTAAGCGAAGCAGCTATATAATGAGGCGGTTCTATTTCATAATATTTTTCCATAATTCCGTCAGTTATCTCATCATACTTTGCGCCACTTATTCCGTGAATAAATATATCAGCAAAAAATAGCCGAAAAAACAGAGTGAGAAGAACTGCTTTGGGGCGCAAGTTAATCTCTCCCTCATCTATGATTTTAATGGCATGGTCGAAATCTCCCTTTTTATATCTAAATAAACAAATATCCTCTACGTAAATAGAAATGCACGACCCTTCATGAATTACCCAAACGGGTTTACGTTTATTGTCATTTATGCACCAAAATGGGATTTCAAATTTATCAGCATCCTTTTTTAAATCAGGGAAAGGATTTGCTTTATATCGTAATTTATGACTAATCCTGTACTCTTCCAACAACTGGTTATAAATATCGTGAAACCTTTTAATATTTTGAACTATATGTAAAACAAATAATAAAAAAGATCTGGTTTTGCAAACACGGGACAACATGACATCAAAATACTGAAGATTAACGCTTGCTTCATACCTTTTTTTTGTTTTTACCAAGAATTCTACTAAATTTTTTGAAGACGCTAATGCGCTCTCTCCTTTTTGAAAAAATATTTCTGCATATTTGATAAGCGTGTTAACTGGTGAAGACTGAAGACCCGTCTTAATTTTTTGGTAAAAGTCCCTAAACTGATCACTACCCGGAACGGAGCAACATTCAAATGGCTGATGGGAATTCAATTTCATTAAGATTTCTTTTCTCCTTTTGATTGTCTCATTCCAGGTTAAGATAGAGCATCCGATTTCATTAGAACAGTCACTATCAATAATAATATCAAAAGCGGTCCCTTTGTTTTCTCTGGCCAACTTGTCCACAAGAAAATTCTTTATCCAAATCCCGGGATGACATAAACCGGGCTGATGGCCTGTTACTATATAGGGAAGCGGAAATAACTCCTCGTTTCTGTCTGTTAATGAATTTAAAATTTCTTTTTTTGCTATCTTGCGAAATTCGTTATAGTTGACTTCTGCTATCTTGAAACTATAAGAATCGATTAATTCCTGGTTGGATTTTAAAAGGGGAGGAATCTCCGGCAGGTCATGGCTGCAAAAAAATTCCCCGTTGTTTTCGGGGACTTTCAAAGCTCTCTTGGTTTTCATTCAATAAAATCTTTAAACGATTTCAATCCTACTTCTTCTTTTGATAAAAACGGCTCTCCATATTTTACTCTGATACGATCGCCCCAGTATTGGGCCCTATTTTTGAGATGTTCGAAAATAGCCTGGTTTTTTTCATTTTCCAGAAATTGTGATTCATAGCTTTTTACCGCCTCAATTTTTTGATCGTATTCCTTGCTTACATCCATAACAAAACTGGGAGTTTCTCTCACTTTTAAATGAGAAGCATAGAAATAAAAAATTTTCAGAGAGTAATGAGGTTCACCTTTAATATTGGATTTGGTTAATTTGCCGTAAAACCGCGCGGCTTCGCAAATATCCTTCGCTGCTTTATGGTCCGGGTGAGCGTCTTCCCAGTGATGAAAAAAGAGAAGGTGTGGTCTGGTTTCCCTTATAACTGCTGCAACTTTTTCACGAGCCTCTATTGTATCTTGAAGATACCGGTTTGGGAGATCAAGCGTGCGCCGAAAATCCAGGTTTAACTTTTCTGCGGCTTTTTTTCTTTCTTGTTTTCTTTTTTCAGTGGTACCAAAGGGCGTTGGTTCTCCATCCGTCAAATCCAGGATTCCGGTTTTAAAACCTTCCTTTTTTAATTTTATCAGAGAAGCCCCCATCCCTATTTCCACGTCATCTGGATGCGCTCCTATAGCTAAAACATCTATCATTTCAAAACCGTTCTAAAAATAAGATAAAATCAAAACTCTTATACTTTGAACTTGTAGAGTATTTTTTTGTTAGGATAATGTTTTACATTTCTTGTAGCAATCTTATGTCCACTCACATCGGCTGTTGCAGCTATAAGGCAGTCAATGGATGTAATTGTTATGCCTTTTTTTCTATAATATCTGTAGAGATCCCCACCTTTAATAGCAATTTCCATTGTAACGGGTTCAATGTTGCAGGCATTGATAAAATCAGAGGTGTCCCTTCTTTCTTCATCTTGCATTCCAGCATACATTTCGTATACGGTTAGAATGCTAAGAAAGGAAATATTGTTTTCCCATAGGGGAACTAAAACCCTTTTTGCATATTGCATTCCCCTCAAATAGTCAATAGCAAGGTCTGTATCAATCAAGACGGTTGGCATATCCCCTGCTCTCTTCAGTTCTGAGATTGTCGACTATTGTTACGCTGTTTTTTTTTCTTTTTTCCCACTTGCCAAAGGTATTGACGGCTTTTTTAACTTTCTCCATTCTTATGTATTCTTTAAGCGCTTTGGTCACGAGCAAACTGAAATTACCGGAGATTTGTTTTGCCTGACGAAGTAGATCGCCGTGAATTGTGATGGAAGTTTTGATAAGGTCCATATTCCTCCCTCTCACCAAATAGTGTACGACAAATATATATTACTGTCAAGTATTACTAAATGGTAATAATAAAAATTTCCAAGCTTTTGCCCCTTTATTGAATTAATAATCGCTATATTTCTAAATTGCAAATTTGTAAAAGTGTGCTTTTTAAAACGTTGTTATATTTCTTATTTTTTACAGCACCTTATGCAAGGGCTTAGCATAATCTTTGTTAGCAGTATCAGGGCGGTAGCCTATTTGGTTGCGGTACTTCCGCTTTCTGCCATAAGTGGTTTTAGCGGTTTGTCCAACTCACAATAAACATTGAGCCGGTTAAAAAAAAACATTTGCAGCAGTCGAAATGAAAGCGAGCAGATAAGATGCAATTATAATTGAAAGCAACCGGAGAACCCTGTTTTTTTTAAACGCAAGCGAATTCTCTTTCAATAACTGATAAATAATATTTTCTCCTCTCCATCGGATCATCAAGGTTGTTGCCGAAAGTCCGGTTCAGGTTTTTATAAATCAGGTCAACAGGTATTTCCTTAATCTTCAATTCCTGTTTATGGGCCTGCAACCAGACCTGGAGAGGAAAAGCATATCCCTTTTCATCCAATTTCAATTTTTTTATTGCCTTGACTTTATAAGCTTTAAAACCGCAAAAAGTGTCCGTTAAGTTATAACCGGTATATTTATTAATTAACTCGGTCATCTCTTTGTTAATCTTCTTCCGGTCAGGAGGAGGCGCTTCAAAAAGCGGAGAGGAGCTGTTCAGGTACCTGCTTCCGGAAACAACGTCATAGTTATCTATTTCTTTTATAAAATAAGGTATTAAATGGGGTTCATGCTGGTCATCGCAGTCCATGGTAAGAACAATCTCAAAATTATTCTCAACAGCATGTTTAAACCCGTTCATTAAAGCACAGCCGTAACCACAATTTTCGGTCTGTTCTATAACAGTTATATCTTTAATTTCAGCAAGAATTT
>MPLX02146159.1_pt1 | contig 80065 bp, 76 predicted proteins | sample 1617341 | NCBI WGS metagenome assembly MPLX02 (sample SAMN05944804, study PRJNA350692) | marine metagenome | biome: marine; feature: ODZ; material: water; isolation source: 120 m water sample filtered on 0.2 um supor filter | place: Pacific Ocean | collected 2012-04-08 | depth 120m m | reverse complement strand
CGGGCTTGGCTGCTGCGACGGGCTTGGCTGCTGCGACGGGCTTGGCTGCTGCGACGGGCTTGGCAGGGGATGCTGGCCTCTTGGTCTCAGTGGGTGGGGCGGAGTTGTGCGTTGACTCTGGAGACGATTTATCACGTTTAGGTGCTGCATGGCTCGCCTTCTTGACCGACAGAATGGCCTTGCTCGGAATGGCTTTGCTAGGAGCAGAGGAAGCTGGTTTGCCACTGCTGTTGAGCACCTCGCGGATACGCCTGGCTTCGGCATCACTGATTGAACTGCTGTGGCTCTTAACCGCAATTGAGAGCTGCTCAGCGGCGTCGAGCACGTCCTTGTTCTCCAGGCCCAGATCCCTGGAAAGCTCATAAATTCTGACTTTGCCGCTGCTGGTCATTCAGGTCTCCGATCGGTCCGGGCACGTATGGCCCGGGGCTCCACGCAAGGTGGGGCCAGGTTTCATCTTGCCTCAGCGTCTGCATCGTGGTGGTTAAGCAGCCGCTTCTGCAGCGCCTCCATAACATCGTCAGGGACCTTGCAACGCAGGGCTTTCTGAAGACGTTTTCGGCGGCGTGCCTCTTCCAGACAGGCCTCTGACTGACACAGATAGGCTGATCGGCCCATTCCATCGTCGAGAACCAACCCATCCTGATGATCACGGATCACCCGCCAGAGCTGGCGACGATCCACAAGTGCGCGACAAGCAACGCAACGACGCAGGATGGGGCGATCGTTCACCGGGCTCCATCCTCTTCATTGACAGGCTCTTCAGGTGAAGGCTCGCTTTCTTGTTCAGTTTGCACGGCTTCGACCTCCTCAGGGAGCTCTTCAGCTAGCTCGTCAGTTGACTCGTCAGCAGGCTCGTCAGCGGGCTCGTCAATGAAGTCATCGGCCTCATCGATCGCCTCCGGGTTCTCTTCTTCATCATCCTCTGGAAGCGGATAAAGCTCTCGCAGCCGGGCTTCTTCTTCGGCGCGGGTCGCCTGTTCAGCAGCGAGTCTTGATTCCGCCTCTCGCTGCAGAGCTTCCTCTTCCTCACGCTGGGAGATCAATTCGGCCACAACCGCGTCCTCACTGCCCTGGTCATATTCCTGCGAGTTTTTGATGTCGATCTTCCATCCGGTCAGCCGTGCAGCCAGGCGAACGTTCTGGCCTTCCCTGCCGATGGCAAGGCTGAGTTGATCAGGGGGAACCAGGACATGGGCATGCTGCCCTTCAGGATCCACAAGTCTCACCATTTCCACTCTTGCGGGGCTTAGGGAGTTGGCGATGTATTGACTCGGGTCTGGAGACCAGCGGATCACATCGATTTTCTCGCCACGCAGCTCATTCACCACTTGCTGAATTCGCGACCCCCTTGCACCGATGCAGGCGCCCACCGGATCAACTTCACGTTCGATGCTGTCAACGGCCACCTTGGTGCGGGGGCCTACGGAGCGAGTTGGGGGGTTGGCCTCACGGGCAACGGCCACGATGCGTACAGACCCCTCCTGAATCTCCGGAACTTCGTTCTCAAAAAGGTAAACGACCAATCCGGCGTTGGCACGGCTGACAAACAGCTGCGGGCCGCGCCTAGGCACCTCGCTCACCTCTTTCAGAAAAACCTTGAAAGTGGCATTGGCTCGGTAGTTGTCATTGGGGAGTTGATCGCGTCGGGGCAATTCAGCTTCCACCTCCGGGCGGCCTAGGCCTGAACTCACGGCCATGATCACGGATTGCCGTTCAAAGCGAATCACCCGGGCTGTGAGAACTGGATCTTCAAGATCCGCAAATTCCTCCTGAATCATGCGTCGCTGCTGATCGCGCAGCTTCTGAGCCAACACCTGTTTCGTGGTGGCGGCGGCCATGCGCCCGAAATCTTCTTTCTCGGGGGTGACATCAAGCACAACGGTGTCACCCACCTGAGCATCCTCAGCCACCTGCATCACTTCTTCAAGTGAAATCTGGTGATCTTCGCTTTCAACCTCGTCAACAATGATCTTGCTCGCCAGAACCCGATATCCCTCCTCATCAAGATCCAGGCCAACGTCAAAATTGCTGAAGTACTCCTCTTCGAAAGGATCTTCGCTGATCCCCAGATATAGGGTGCGCCGGTATCGCTCGTAGCCTTTGAGAAGGGCTTCACGAAGAGCGGCTTCAATCACCTGGGTGGGGAGTTTTTTCTCCTCACAGATGTCTTCGATCAGATTGTTGAGGCCGGGGAGGATAACAAGTGCCATCGATGATGGAAGTGGTGAAAGAGAGCTGAGTCGGAAGTGATCGGTTCTGAGTTCAGCTTGCGGGGCTTGTGAGGCGGACTGAGATCACATTGTCCAGGGGGAAGCTCCTGAGGCGACCCTTGATGTTGATCTGTAGATCTTCCTGATTACGTTCGACCAATGAACCAGATTGACGTAGTTCGCCGTCATTGAATTCTCGGTAGTGAACCTCTACTGGAAATCCCTTAAAGGTTTTGAAGTCCCGATCACTCTGCAGCTGCTCCCCAATGCCGGGGCTGCTGATCTCAAGAACATAGGACTCGTTGAGCATGTTGGATGTCTCCAAAACCTCACCAAAAAGGCGGCTGAAACTGGCGCAGTCATCAAGGGAGATCTCTGAGCTTCCCCTCTGGCGAATCTGCACCTGTACGGTCATTGGAATCATGTGAGTCAGCAGTTGTACCCCACAGAGCTCAAATCCGTGATCCGTGGCCGTTTTTGAAGCGAGTGACTCCAGTTCAGGCAGGAGAGGGTGGGGCAAGGAAACAGGTTCTGATGTCGGGCATTCGCCCGACCGGCTGCTGCAGTGACCTGCCTCCCGAGGGAGGTGCCCGCCGGGCATGAGCACAATCTACGGGATCGTTCAATCTCTAGGTCTGAATCCCCTCCAGGAGTCTGCTGAACGGGCATCACTTGCCCTGGTGTCTACGGTTGAGTTCTCGATGTGATGCGTTCAGCTCATGCAGTTCCGGGTCAATGAGGAGGTGAAGGCGATGAGCCAGGAGCTGACGAATCTGGCCAGTGACTATCGAATCCTGGTCTGCACTCATAACAGGCCTTTTGCGATTGCTCTGGCCACCGTCTTTGCCCTGGATCCTGATCAGAGTCCAGACCATCTGCTTGGGATCTGCACAAAGGGATCTGAGGCGCTTTCTCTGTTGTCAGGGATCTGTGACCCAGTGCTCGCTTTCGTCAGTGAGCAGCTCGATGATGGCACTGGGGTCGGTCTTATCGCCCAGCTCAAGCAACTTAAGGACAGGGCCCATCTGCCTGCAACGGTTCTGACGGTTGGGACTCTTGAACGCCATATTTTGAAGGAGGCCATTGACTCTCCAGCAGATGTGGTTCTGACCCAGCGGGGATTGGACCCGAAAGTGCTGGTCACCGCCCTTTTAGCGATCAGGTCAGGAGGTAGCTTCATTGACCCGGTTGTACGTTATGTGCTGAGGGAGCAGGATCCGGAGCATCATCCAGATCTGACCCCAAGGGAACGCGATGTGCTGCAGTTGGTCTGTGAAGGGATGACCAACCGGCAGATTGGCGCCCAATTGCATATTGCTGAAACCACGGCAAGGGGACATGTCCAATCAATTATTCAGAAATTGCATGTCAGGGACAGAACCTCTGCCGCAGTTGAGGGCTTAAGGCGCCATTGGATTGAATAAGCAGCTGAATGTTTGCCCGCAGTTAGCAAAAGAACCCTACAGCTGAAGGGTTACTGTTCTCGGTGATGAGTGTGAATATGAATAAGTCGATGTTCCATCAGTCACTATTTGATTGTTTCGAGCATTGATCTTTGTCTTCGATTTTGATTGCTATGACTGCAAATTGAGTGATCGCTGAGTAGCTCCGTTTAATCCTTTGGATGGCTCTTCTTGTGTTAGGGGGCAATGTAGGTCATTGGCTCTTAATGAATTTCTAGCAGTTTGATTCCTATTCCTGATTTTTGCGATTGATGTCTTCGCCTGGAGACGCTCGCTACACCTGCACACATTTTTGAGGCTTTTATTATGAGCACAACAACAAATTCCAAATCTTCTTTGAATTTTGATCAGGGCCAGACTTTTGAGGTGAACCCTTCCTCTGAAGATATTGTTGGCTTTGATCCTCGGCAGGATCGCTTGGATTTTGCAGACATCTCAGTCCATGGCTTGATTCTTGGCAAGTTGGCTGATGGGACTGCTGCCATTGTGAATCCATGGGCCTATTCACCTGAATATCAAAAAATTGTTGGTGTCAGCTGGAAAGATATGAGCATCGATAACTTTGCCCCTGTGGGCAATGAGCATCTCCGTCAGGATATTGGGGCGGTGCTCTCCTGGGAAAAGGGAAAAGGCTCCAAGGAGCCTGGTACTGTCTATGTTCGCTCACATCAATATGGTGTTCAAGAGCGTGTTGAGGATTTTGACCCATCTAATCAGAAACTCAGTTTCCTTTATCTTGGAACACGGGAGCGACTTTCTGTAGAAGATACTAAGAATGGCTTGCTGATTTCTTTTGAGCCGTCTGGCCAGAGCTTGCTATTAGTTGGTATCCAGAAAGGTGATTTGCGTGGTAATAATCTTGAATTCCATCATGATCAAGTGATGGAGGATAATCTCGAAACACCATTTGGTTTCTCCGAGCTGGATGTCAGTTTGGTCAGTCGAGAGAGTTTGCTGACGCCTCCTGCCCCCAAGGGAGAATCAACAGATGGTGACCAAGTGCGTTCAGGCTTGAATGCCAAGCCTGATGAGACCATCAGCATTGCGGATGATGATCAATCATCTGTTGACCATTCCAACCATTCCAACCATTCCAACCATTCCAACCATTCAGGCCATTCAGGCCATTCAGGCCATGAAGGCCATGAAGGTCATGAAGGTCATGAAGTGGAGCCTGTAACCCATGAGACCAACCAGAATGAGCATTTAAATTCTCAGGGACAGTTGAAGCTGCAGGTGAGTGGAACCCTCTACTGGGGTGGTATGAGTGGATCGCTTACGATTACAAATACTGGCGACTCTGATGTTAAGGATTGGCAGGCAACCTTTAACACGCCTCATCTCAAACTCCAAAGCGGCGCTGCTAGCTTTGTTGAGTCATCAGGTGATCATGGTGGGAATATTATCGTCGTTAAACCTGAGGCATGGAATAACAAGATCGCTGCAGGCGCTAGTCTCAGTATAAGCTTTAATGCTGAAAGTGTTGATCTTCCAAATAATGGGGAACTGACGGATGATCTCTTCTTTATGGCAAATCAAGGAACAGAAATAGAAGCTCACCCTGATCTCAACCCTGAGCTGGTATCAGACTCGATCTCAAATGCCGATTCATCAGATCGTAGAACCATATACGGCACTGACAAGAAAGACCGTCTGATCGGTGGCAGGCGTGCTGAGGAGATTCATGGGCTGGCTGGGAATGATCAAATCCTTGGAAAAAACGGGAATGATTTGTTGATAGGAGGTGAAGGCAAAGACCATCTTAAGGGTGGCAGAGGTGACGATCAGTTGGTGGGAGGTAAGCGACGAGATCTGCTTAAAGGTGGTGCAGGTGCAGATGAATTTATTTACAAGTCAATAGCTGATTCGCGCGTAGGAAGTCGACTCTCTGACCGTCTTCTTGATTTCAGAGGTGCTAAGGGCGACAGGATAGATTTTGCTGCGATTGATGCCTCCAAGCTTGATCAAGGTAGGCAGGCACTTACCTACATTGGATCCAATGTGTTTAGTGGAAATAAAGGAGAAGTGAGATTTGAAAATGGTTTATTGCAGGTCAATCAACTTGAAGAAGTTGGCGATGGAAATGTTGATATGGAGATTTCTCTCAGAAATGTAAAAAACTTCAAGGCTGCCTACCTGAAACTTGGCGATGACATGCAGCCTTCAGCAACTTCACCAGATGTCTTACCTGATGCATCTGCTTCCGGCTCAGGTGGTGATGGGGATGTGTCGGTTGAGCAGCCACAACAGCCTTCAGCAACTTCACCAGATGTCTTGCCTGATGTGCCTGTTTCCGGCTCAGGTGGTGATGGGGATGTGTCGGTTGAGCAGCCAATGGATGGAACTCAAACAGAAGCAGTGGCCGCCAATAAGCGCATCGTAGGCTATTTTGAAAGTTGGGGTATCTATGGACGGGACTTTCAGGTCTCTGACATTAATGCTGAAAAACTTACACATATCAATTACAGCTTTTTTGACGTAAAGGGTAATGGCAATGTTGCCATGGTTGACTCGTGGGCTGATCTGGAAAAGAGATATACAAACCCTGCTGCTGATGAGCTTGTCAGTAGAAACTTCAGCCCCGTTGAATGGTCAGCACTTGATAAGAGCCGCCGTCAATCTTATGGGAGTGGTGTTGATTTCAGTGTGGTAAAGAATGTTGATGGTTCAAGGCTCGTGACGGCATTGCCAGATAGTTGGAATGAGGAGAAAGGCTATTACGGGAATCTCAACCAGATGCGACTCCTGAAGCAGCTCTATCCGGATGTTGAAATTGGCTTTGCACTTGGAGGATGGACCCTCTCAGATGAATTCAGTGATGCTGTTGATGTGACTAATCGAGCAAACCTTGTAGATTCTATCGTGCAAAAGGTTGCTGATTATGAATTCTTCAGTGTGGTTGATTTTGACTGGGAATATCCAGGTGGTGGAGGCCTAGATGGTAATGCTGTGAGTGATAAGGATGGCGAGAATTTTGCGCTCATGCTTAAAGATCTGAGGCAAGGCTTGGATCAACTAGAGGCTGATACGGGACGTCAAGTTGAAATCTCTGTTGCTACTGCTGGGGGTGCAGAGAAGTTGTCTAATCTAAATCTTGAGGGTATTGATCCCTATGTCAATTTCTATAATGTCATGACCTATGACTTCCATGGTGGATGGGAGCCAACGACGGGCCATCAAGCTCCGATGACTGGTGATCAGAAAGGTTATGACGTCCTTAATGCCATAGAACAATTTAAAAGTGCTGGCATATCCAGTGATAAGGTTGTGCTTGGTGCACCTGCATACACAAGGGCCTGGGGTGATGTTGCTGCTGGTAATTCTTTTGGATATGCACAATCTGGAGACTCACGTCAGGCTCCAGGCAGCTTTGAGGCTGGAACATATGATTACAAGGATATGCTTACAGGCGTAAATCAGGGCGCATACGATTTGATTTGGGATGACACTAGTAAGGCTGCATTTGTTTATAACTCTTCTGAACGGATCTGGAGTTCAATGGAAACCACCGCTACAATTGCTGGCAAGGCTGCCTATGTACAAGAAGCTGAACTTGGTGGAATGATGTTCTGGGCATTGTCCAGCGACACTCTCGATGAACAGAGTCTGATCACAACGGCCTATGACGTTCTTAATTCTGGCAAATCAGCGGCAAGTGAAATCAATGGAAGTGCCTCCTTTGATCAGATCATTGGTGGCGATGGTCAGTTCTCTGTTGGTGATTTCACCCAGCTTGCCTAAGTCGTGTGCTTCAATCAATCAACTGAAGATTTGATTGATAGTTGAAAACGCATCTCAGATTCTCTGTTGATGCGTTTTCAACATTTCCATCTAGGCTTTACTCAGTTGCAACCCTGAACCGAAATGCGATAGCTGAAGCCAGAGGCACCGGGTGACTTGGCTGTTCCAACTTTGAAATTCACCTGACTTACTTGTTTCCCAGGCGTTGACGGAATAGGTCCGAATTTCTTCCCCGTGCCAAGGGGAGGGCGAATGGATTCATTCACAACCCTGAGATTGCTGCCATCGCTGAACTTCAGGAAAGCTTCAATAGGGTATTTCGCTGAATCCGTTGAATCTGCGGTGAAGAAAAGTTTGTAGCTGTTATAGGGCTGATTCACCACAAAATCTGTATTCCAGTTGGTTCGACCCACAGCGCCGCCAATCAGACCCTTAGGACGTCCAACACGCTTTTTGACAATCCATGGCTTTGGCCCATTTCCATTGCCACCGATGGGCATCAGAAATTTACATCCAGCCATTGCGGCAGGGGCCGCTAGAAATGATCCGAAGCCAATGGCAGCAGCAATCACAGCGGTGCGACGGATCGAGCACAAGTTCTTTGCCTTGGAAGCTAAGGGTGTTGTCATTGCCAGTGTGAAAAAGCAAAGCTATTTTTACATGACCAAGGCTTGCCTCTAGGCATGATTTGGTGATTCACTCTTAAATTCTTAATCGGTCGTCGTTACCTGTCTGGTATGAGCCTATTTCTGGAGGGGCTGATTCAAAACGTTCAAGAAGCACCTGAACAGGAATCTGGGTGCTGAATCGACAAGCATTGGTTTCACCGCTGTCCAGGCTGCCGTGTTCCCAGAACTTATTGCTTCCTGTTCCCCCTCCACATAAGCCAAAATACTGGCAATTCTGCTTGCATTTATTTACTCCAGAAAGCATCTCACTCCATAATCTGTTGAAGATCTCGCTTCTTGTTGCCTCGATGAGTGAGGTATCCTTGATATTGCCAATGTTAAAAGTGCCGTAGCGAGTTGTCGCAACTGAAAGCAATTCAGGATCGAAAGTTGAGAAATTGCCTTGCCAGTCAACACTTAGAATTGAGTATGGCCGATTAAGTTCATTTTGATTGAGGCGCTGATTATTGCGAACCATGTGTATGACTTCTCTAAACTCTCTGAGTACTACCGGGAAGCCATCTTGCTCTGATAGATCCCAGAAGATTCTTAGGAATTGTCGATATTGCTCTTCTTTCTCCACTCCCTGCATTGAGGAACTGGTGTTTACACCTTCTTGCTCTTCAACATTGAAGCCTACTGAATAGATGCCATTATCTCTGAAAAATCGATACATTCCTTCTGGATCTTCCATGGCTGCTGCTGTGACCACAGCAATGACATGGAAGGGAATCTCATGACGATTCAGGTTTTCGATTCCGCGCATACTTAGGGCATGGGAGCCACGACCATTGCGGAACTTTCGATGTGAATTATGAATCTTTTCGGGTCCATCAATACTGACTCCAACAACGATCTGATTGCGAAGAAAGCATTCACACCATTCTTCATTGATCAGCGTTGCATTGGTTTGAACATGCTGCTCAATCTGAACACCTCCTTGCCCCCATCGTTCAGCTGAATCGCGAATCAGTTTGGTCGCTTGGTCGTAGTAGCTGCAGGGGAGTGTCAGTGGTTCTCCTGCATGCCAGACCAGAGATAGCTCAGGCCCGCAGAAGGGACTCTCGAGGATCCGCTGCATCAGCAGAGGTAATAAATCCAGATCAAAGACTTTGCGGGTTGTTCGATCTGGCAGGTAGCAATATGAGCAATCAAGATTACAAAGAGATGTTGATTGAAGCACCAACAGGCCAATGGGTCCAAAGCGGCTTATGTCAGCCGCCGTTGGTTGGCAGGTTTGAGGGTCTGCATTGCTTACCATCTGACAGATTTACCATTGCCATTTCTCCAGGCACCTCCCCCATTTTTCCAGCCACCTCCGTAGTAGCCATTCCCCCAGCCACTAGGTCGATAACCACCATTCCCCCAACCTCCGCCTCTACGAACACCACCATTGCCCCAGGCTACGCCTCTGCCATTGCCCCAGGCTCCCCGGGCAACCTGCTTTTCTGTTGAGGTGTCTCCAGGCTCGTTGAGGAATTTATTCCAGGGGCCGTTTTTCAGTTCACTTATTTTGCTTTCAACTGGATTGGTGAGGTCTGGTGAACTGTAGATTCCGGCTTCGGCAGTGTTCGTGAATGCTGCAGAAGATGCCAGCAGTGTGATCAAGCCAAGAAGAGAGTGGAATTTCATCGTGAAAATTAGTAATAGAACTTAGGAGTTAGTGCCTTTAAGTGAGGATTGATCAGTGAGGCTTTAATTGTAGAGTTGCCCTTGTGGAGAGTATTAGTTTGTAAAAATTGCTGATCGTTTGTTCTGGAAGTCCGACCGAACTCTCTGGGCCGATCCAGCGGTTGACTCCAGCTCGAACTGTTTTGTCTTTTTCAATATAGCCTTGTAGTAATTTTGCGATCCCAATATTGCTGTAGTCCATCATGGTGGAATTGTTCTCTTTCATGATGCAGCCGATTGCGGCCCGTTGATAGGGATAGGCGGGTGCTAGTTTTGATGTTGGCGCGATTTCTTCTCGGTAGGCAGCAAGCCAGAGACTATCCCCTCCTAGAATAGCAATTTTGCCTGTTTTGATTGCATTTAATGCTTCCTGGGGTGTGAGGAATTCGATGAATTTGGCATCTGGGACTGCAGCCTTTAATGTTTTCGCTGCCATACTTCCCTTGATAACTCCTATGGTCTTGCCGACGAGCGAATCAGGGGTGCCGTCAATACCTTCAGGTGCAATGACCCTCACCCCACCAAGTGCAAATGGAATGGAATAGTCAACCATCAGAGAGCGTTGCCACGAAAATGTGACTCCACAGGCGATATCTGCTTTATCTGTTAGCAATGCGGTCATCCCTTCATCAATAGATTTGACTGGAATAGTTTTCAGCTTGATCGGCTTGCCTGCCCATGCCTGCAGTTCATCCTTGATCGGTGCAAGGAACTCCATATCCAGGCCTTCGTATCCGTTTGATGTCTTGATGGCGTAGGGAAGAACATCGTTGATAACGACAGCGCGCAGCTCGCCTCGGTGAACCACCGACTCAAGGTCTGTTTCGGCATGGGCCGCCATTGGAGACTGCACAGCAGTTGCTGCTAGGGACGTCAGAATGCTTGTAAGCAGAAGAGTTTGAGCATTCATCAGGGCCGTTGTCCTTAGGTCGCTTAAGCCTTTATAGGCATAGGCGTTTTGCCTGGCAGCGCTTCTACGCACGCCGATGTCAAATCGTCGGATTTTCTTTAGATGATCTCTTTGGCCTAAATGTTGGTTTTTAAGGTTGGTTAGTCCAGCGGCTTGGCTGCCAGTAAGATTCATTAAACTGAGCTGGATAAGACTTAATGAGGGATGGATCTTGCTGCTTTTATTCCTTTGCCAAGTTTGGTGCATTCCTCGCCGATTTTGCCACCCATAAATCCTCCGATGGCGGCAGGGATTGCTCCAGCAACAAGCCCTTGGATGATTCTTGTGAGGATAGGCATCTGTGAATCTTTTGCTAGTGTTGCACCAACGAGTGTCAGGCCGACGCCCCCTGGGCCAATACCTGCTAAGTGCTTGGCCCCAATACGTTGCTTGAGAAGACCAATTGAGGATCCTCGTCAGACCCTTAGATATCAGGAAAGCGTTGAGGTCCTAGATGGATTGATAGTGGGTTTCTCCAAATAGCCCTGCGTGCGTATTTGTGGATTGGAATTCCAATGGCGTCGGGTATGTAGGTGTTGACCAGAAGAATTGCGACGCTAAGGATGAGGATTTCTCGATTTCTTTGCCAACAACTCCATGATGATTCTGTCTTGCTGACGTCCATCGTTGGAGCTGCAGCGGGGTTGATGGCAGCTTGATTAGGCGGGAATGACGTGACTGTCAACAACTGCTTGGCCACTTGCTGGTTGGGATTTTGATCAATTGCAACTTGAGGAGCCTGAGTTCCTGATTTATTGCGGGCTGCTCAGCTGTGTTGGTGATGTTTTTGCTGATAGCCATCGTTTGTTAGAACGATCAGAAGATTCAGTCCAATTCTTCTCGCTCGCAGAAAGTCGCGCCCTAGCCTCTCTGTCATGTCCTTTTCAGAAGCCTTTCTCAAGATCTGCTGGCAGAGGTGCCTTTGGCTTGCCAAATTTCTGTTGGTACTGACCTTCGGTCTCTGTTCATCGGCAACGGGTCCGGTTCTGGCTGCGGGAGTCCCTCCGGTGGCGCGTGGAAATCACAGTTTTGTTGCTGAGGCGGTTCGCCATGTTGCACCTGCCGTCGTCAGGATTGACACGGAGCGAACAGTTCAGCGCCAGCCCTTCGATCCATCCTTGATCGATCCATTGCTCAGAGATCTGCTCGGAGAACCGGGTATGGGGCCTGAGCGGGAACGGGGACAGGGATCAGGTGTGGTGATTGATGAAGGAGGTCTGGTTCTCACCAATGCCCATGTGGTGGAGAGGGTGGATGAAGTCACGGTCACCCTTGCTGATGGTGATCAGCGTGATGGTCATGTTGTTGGCACCGATCCAGTCACCGATCTAGCCCTTGTTGCACTTGATGGCAAACGGCTCCCCAAGGCTGCCCAGCTTGGCGATTCGGAAGCTCTTGAGGTGGGTGATTGGGCGATTGCGCTTGGGACCCCCTATGGGCTTGAGCGCACTGTCACACTTGGGATTGTCAGCAGCCTGCATCGCAACATCAGCAGTCTTGGCTTTGCCGATAAGCGTCTTGATCTGATCCAGACCGATGCTGCCATCAACCCCGGTAACTCCGGTGGCCCCCTGGTCAATGCCAGCGGCGAGGTGATTGGTATCAACACACTTGTACGTTCAGGCCCCGGCGCCGGTCTCGGCTTCGCCATTCCGATCAATCTCGCCAGTACCGTCGCTGAGCAACTGCAGTCCGCCGGTGAGGTGGTTCATCCTTATCTGGGTGTTCAGTTGGTGCCCCTGACGGCGAGGATTGCCCGCGAGCACAATCTCGATCCCAACGCTCTCGTTGAACTTCCCGAACGCGCCGGGGCCCTTGTGCAGAGTGTGCTCCCAGAAAGTCCTGCCCAGGAAGCGGGTCTTCGCCGCGGTGATCTTGTGATCGGAGCTGCGGAGACCAGCATCTCTGACCCCCAGACACTGCTCAGTCAGGTCGATAAGGCAGAGATCGGCAAACCACTCAATCTGCTGATTGTTCGCAACGGTGAGGAAATCCGCCTGACCGTTAAGCCGGCGGCGTTACCCGGCCTTAGCTGAAAACCTTGCTACCGTCCCCGCCATTGCTTACGAAGAACGATGGCTGATCTGCAGACTCAGATGAAGCAGGCGGTTGCTACCGCTGCTGTTGACCAGATTCAAAGCGGCATGGTGATCGGTCTGGGCTCAGGTTCAACGGCAGCGTTGATGATTGAGGGCCTCGGCGCCAGGCTGGCGAAAGGGGAGCTTCAAAACATTGTCGGCGTCACCACCTCATTCCAGGGGGAGGTGCTTGCTGCTGAGCTGAAGATCCCCCTGCTCAGTCTCAATGCGGTGGATCGGATTGATCTGGCGATTGATGGCGCCGATGAAGTTGATCCCTCCTTCCAGCTGATCAAAGGTGGTGGTGCCTGTCATGTTCAGGAGAAGCTTGTCGCCAGCCGAGCAGAGCGTTTTGTCGTTGTGATTGATTCGACGAAGCTTGTGGATCGCCTCAATCATGGCTTCCTGTTGCCCGTGGAGGTTTTGCCTGGTGCCTGGCGTCAGGTTCAGCAGTGTCTGGCAGAGATGAATGGCAATGCTCAACTGCGTATGGCAAAGCAGAAAGCAGGCCCAGTGGTGACAGATCAGGGCAATCTGATTCTTGATGTGAGCATGGACGGCGGGATTGAGAATCCCAAGCAGCTTGAGAGCCGCATCAACAACATTCCAGGTGTTCTTGAGAACGGGTTGTTCGTTGATCTGGCTGATCAGGTGCTGGTTGGCGAGATCAATGACGGTGTTGCCGGTGTTCGCCAACTGCAGAAACGCTGAGGGCCGCCTTTAGTTCAGCCGGATGCGGACGGACTCGGCATGGCTGTGCAGACCTTCGCTGTTGGCCAGCTGCTGCACGGCACCACCGGTGGCCTCAAGGGCTGATTGATTGAATTCGATCAGTGAGGTGCTGTGCAGAAAGGTTTCGACACTCAGGGCACCGCTGAATCTGGCCGTGCCGGATGTCGGCAAGGTGTGATTCGGTCCTGCCAGGTAGTCGCCAACTGCTTCTGGTGTCCAGGGTCCGATGAAAATGGCGCCGGCATTGTTGACTCTCTCAGCAAGTTGTTGGGGGCGTTCCACCAGCAGTTCCAGGTGTTCCGGTGCGAAATGATCACTGAGCTGGGCACAGGATTCAAGGCTTTCACACACCACAATCAGACCCCATTGGTTCAGGGATGAGCGGCAGATCTCTGCTCGGGGGTGCCCCTCCAGCTGGGCCGCCAGCTGCTTGGGAAGCGCTGCTGCCAGTCGTGGATCGGTGGTCAGCAGAATTGAAGCTGCCAGTGGATCGTGTTCCGCCTGGGCCAGCATGTCTGCCGCCACCTGCTCCACCCTGGCGGTGTGATCCGCAATCACCAGCACCTCGCTGGGACCAGCAAGGGAATCAATGCCAACCTGGCCATACACAGCTTTCTTGGCCAGGGTCACGAACAGGTTCCCCGGCCCGCTGATCACATCCACCTTGGGAATGCTTTGCGTGCCGAAAGCGAGGGCAGCGATGGCCTGGGCACCTCCGATCCGGAAGACCTCTTGCACCCCTGAGAGATGGGCCGCTGCAAGCACGGTCTGGTTGAGCAGACCATCCGAGCCGGCTGGTGAAACCATCACCACCCGATTGACACCTGCCACCCGTGCAGGGATGGCATTCATCAGCACGGTACTGGGATAGGCGGCTCTGCCTCCCGGGATATAAATCCCTGCTCTGCTGACTGGTCGCCATCGACGACCGAGTCTTTCTCCATGCAACCCCTCCACTTCCAGATCGGCCGGTCGCTGGCGTTGATGAAAGTCCTGGATCCTGCGATGGGCCAGTTCGAGGGCATCCTGCAGATCTTTGTCGGTTGATTCCCAGGCCTGCTCGAGAGCGGCCTGCTCCACTTTCAGGGGCTGAGGGCGGAAACGATCAAACTTCTCTGTATAGGCAATGACAGCCTGATCGCCATCGCGGCGCACCTTGTCAAGGATCTCGTCAACCGTTGCGGAAGCCGTGCGCTGGCCTTCGCCTGTGGTTCGCTCAGCCAATCTGCCGAGCTCAAACCTGGCCTGGTGGTGATCCTTGATGCAACGAACGTTGCAGTGCGGGGCCTCTGGCTCTAACTGGCTGCTCTCCGCCAACATCGAGATCAGAACAATGAAATCAAGCTATAGCCTGGTCTGCACCCTCGTCTATGGGGTGTTTAAAGAATCCAGAAAGCCTTTGGGGTATGGTGGCTGATTGTTGAACAGACTCGGGCTCAGTGGCCAATAACAAATCCTCCAAGAAGCGTGTGGAGATTGCAGAGCGCAATCGCCTGGAGAACAAATCCTATAAATCAGCACTTCGCACCCTGATGAAGCGGTGCTTCTCAGCTTGCAGCGCCTATACGGATGAGCCTGGAGATAAGGCGAAGGCCACGGTGAACGAGAGCATGAATGCGGCCTTCAGCAAGATTGACAAGGCCGTTAAGCGGGGTGTGCTGCATCGCAACACCGGTGCTCACCAGAAATCCAGGCTCACTGCCGCGGTGAAGAAAGCCACTCAAACGCTGACGGGGTCAGCGGCTGTTTAACTGAGCAGCCTGGTTAACAGAGCAGCCTGGTTAACTGAGCAGCCTAGTTAACAGAGCAGCCTGTTTAACAGAACATCCCGCTTAGGCAAACAGGCTGTTTGAATCACCATTGCTTGTTTGACACAGTCTTTGTGTTTGACAAATCCTTTGTGTTTGTCGCAGCCTTTGCTTGAGGCGGCCTTTTCGATGAAACGGCCCCCGTGAAAGCCTCGCTGATCAGATCAGCGTGAGATCTGGCTGCACAATGGGCTGAGAAGCTCGCTCCTCTGCACTCTGTGTCACCCCCAGCACTGATTGACAGTCACTGCCACATCGTTTTTCGAAACTTCGATGACGATCTTGATGAGGTGGCAGAGCGCTGGCGGCAGGCCGGTGTGGCTTCCCTGTTGCATGCCTGTGTGGAGCCCGCTGAGATCCCTGCGATCCGAGCTCTTGCTGATCGTTTCCCGGAGCTTCGCTACTCCGTCGGAGTGCATCCCCTGGACACTGAACATTGGCAGCCGGACACCCTGACTGTGTTGCGAAAAGCCGCGCTCGATGATGCCCGGGTCGTCGCCATTGGTGAACTCGGTCTCGATCTGTTCAGGCAGTCCAATTTCGAGAGTCAGTTGGAGGTGCTCAGACCGCAGCTGGATCTGGCCGTGGAGCTTGATTTGCCGGTGATCATTCATTGTCGGGATGCGGCCAAGCCGATGCTGCTTGAGCTCACTCAGCGGCATGCTCAAGGCCGTTGCCCCAGAGGTGTGATGCATTGCTGGAGTGGTTCGCCCGACGAAATGGAGGCTTTCCTTGCCCTCGGTTTCTTCATCAGCTTCAGTGGAACGGTGACGTTCCCGAAGGCGGAAGCCACCCATGCCTGCGCACAACAGGTGCCTGAGAATCGTTTCCTGGTTGAAACCGATTGCCCATTCCTGGCTCCAGTCCCTCGCCGCGGCAAGCGAAATGAACCTGCTTTTGTAGCATCGGTTGCATCTCGATTGGCCGAGTTGCGTGGCCAGCCCCTCGCCGAGGTCGCCAGCAGCAGCACAGCCAACGCCAGAACGCTTTTTGCTCTTCCTTGAGCAAATGAGCACACAATGAGCATGAGTGCTTAAAAGTGTAAGATATTCAATTGGCCTGGCCGGGTTGCAGTTTTCTGCGGCTCCGCCGCCTGAAGAGTCCAGTCTCCTTCCTGTGCTTTGCCGACGTCAGCCATTCTGACCCGAGATCTCTGACCCCAATTGCTTGGCAGCCGTTCCCTTTAAAGAGGGGGCGGCTGCCGTTGCCTTAGGCGTCTTCTTGTCGTGTCTTCAGGCCCGTCGACGATCAGGCCCACCGTTCCCAACAGTTAACTGCAGGTCTCCGCATGAGCAGCAGCGCGATTCAGGTCGCCAAGACCGCCACCTATCTACCTGATCTGGTTGAGGTGCAGCGGGCAAGTTTCAAGTGGTTCCTTGAAAAGGGCTTGATCGAAGAGCTTGAGAGCTTCTCGCCGATCACGGATTACACCGGCAAGCTTGAGCTCCATTTCATCGGCAGTGAATATCGCCTCAAGCGCCCGCGGCATGATGTTGAAGAGGCCAAGCGCCGTGATGCAACATTTGCATCACAGATGTATGTGACTTGTCGTCTGGTTAATAAAGAAACCGGAGAGATCAAAGAGCAGGAGGTTTTTATCGGCGAGCTGCCATTGATGACCGAACGGGGCACCTTCATCATCAACGGTGCCGAACGTGTGATTGTGAATCAGATTGTTCGAAGCCCAGGTGTTTATTTCAAGGACGAACAGGATAAGAATGGTCGCCGCACTTATAACGCCAGCGTTATCCCTAACCGTGGCGCCTGGTTGAAGTTTGAAACGGATAAGAATGATCTTCTGCATGTCCGTGTTGACAAGACGCGCAAGATCAACGCCCATGTTTTGATGCGGGCCATGGGTCTTTCTGATAATGATGTTATTGATAAGTTGCGTCACCCTGAGTACTATAAGAAGTCGATTGAGGCCGCTAATGAGGAAGGAATAAGCTCTGAAGATCAGGCGCTGCTTGAGCTCTACAAGAAACTTCGACCCGGTGAGCCCCCCTCTGTGAGTGGTGGCCAGCAGTTGCTGCAGACCCGCTTCTTTGATCCCAAGCGCTACGACCTCGGCCGGGTCGGTCGCTACAAGATCAACAAGAAGTTGCGGCTCACCATCCCCGATACGGTGCGTACCCTCACCCATGAGGATGTGCTCTCAACCCTCGATTATCTGATCAATCTCGAGCTGGATGTGGGTGGAGCAAGCCTGGATGACATTGATCACCTCGGCAATCGCCGTGTTCGTTCCGTTGGTGAACTTCTTCAGAACCAGGTGCGCGTTGGCCTCAATCGTCTGGAGCGGATCATCAAGGAACGGATGACTGTCGGTGAAACCGATTCGCTCACTCCAGCTCAACTGGTGAATCCCAAGCCCCTGGTCGCTGCGATCAAGGAGTTCTTCGGATCCAGCCAGCTCAGTCAGTTCATGGATCAGACCAATCCCCTGGCTGAGCTCACCCACAAGCGTCGGATTTCCGCCCTCGGACCAGGGGGCCTCACCCGCGAACGGGCCGGATTTGCCGTTCGCGACATTCATCCCTCCCATTACGGCCGTCTTTGTCCGATCGAGACGCCTGAAGGCCCCAACGCTGGTCTGATCAATTCCCTCGCCACCCATGCCAGGGTGAATGAGTACGGGTTCATCGAAACACCGTTTTGGAGGGTCGAGCAGGGCCGGGTTCTCAAGGAGGGAGATCCGAAGTATCTCTCCGCTGACCTGGAGGACGAGTGCCGTGTTGCCCCCGGGGATGTGGCAACCGATGGTGATGGTCTGATCCTTGCTGATCTGATTCCGGTTCGATACCGACAGGACTTTGAGAAAGTCCCCCCGGAGCAGGTGGATTACGTGCAGCTTTCCCCCGTTCAGGTGATTTCCGTTGCCACCTCCCTGATCCCTTTCCTGGAGCACGATGATGCCAACCGGGCTTTGATGGGATCAAACATGCAGCGTCAGGCGGTGCCGCTGCTCCGCCCCGAGCGGCCTCTGGTGGGCACAGGCCTTGAGACTCAGGTGGCCCGTGACTCGGGCATGGTCCCCATTTCAAGGGTGAATGGCACCGTGACCTACGTGGATGCCAACGCCATCGTTGTTCAAGACGAGGAAGGGTTTGAGCACACCCATTACCTACAGAAATATCAGCGATCCAATCAGGACACCTGTCTGAATCAGCGTCCGATTGTTCACCATGGTGACCAGGTGATCATGGGTCAGGTTCTGGCGGACGGCTCCGCTTGTGAAGGTGGTGAGATTGCCCTTGGCCAGAACGTCCTGCTCGCCTATATGCCATGGAATGGATATAACTATGAGGACGCAATTCTGGTGAGTGAGCGTCTTGTTAGTGATGACCTTTATACCTCTGTTCATATTGAGAAGTACGAAATTGAGGCTCGCCAGACCAAGCTTGGGCCAGAGGAAATCACCAGAGAGATCCCGAATGTTGCAGAGGAGAGCCTTGGTAATCTTGATGAAATGGGCATCATCCGCGTCGGTGCCTATGTCGAGAGTGGTGACATTCTTGTTGGCAAGGTGACTCCTAAGGGGGAATCTGATCAGCCACCTGAGGAGAAACTGCTTCGCGCCATCTTTGGGGAGAAGGCCCGCGATGTTCGCGATAATTCACTGCGCGTGCCTAGCACTGAGAGAGGGCGGGTTGTTGACGTTCGCATCTATACCAGGGAGCAGGGTGATGAGCTCCCCCCAGGTGCAAACATGGTGGTGCGGGTTTATGTCGCCCAGCGCCGCAAGATTCAGGTGGGAGACAAGATGGCTGGACGCCATGGGAATAAGGGAATCATCAGCCGGATTCTTCCTCGTGAAGATATGCCTTACCTGCCTGATGGAACTCCGGTGGATATTGTCCTCAACCCACTGGGCGTTCCCAGTCGGATGAATGTGGGTCAGGTGTTTGAGTGTCTGATGGGTTGGGCGGCTTCCAATCTTGATTGCCGGGTCAAGGTGGTTCCCTTTGATGAAATGTATGGGCCGGAAAAATCACAGCAGACCGTCACGACCTATCTAGAGGAGGCTGCGCGTCAGCCCGGTAAGGAGTGGGTCTACGATCCTGAGAATCCAGGCAAACTGCAGCTTATTGATGGACGCACAGGCGAACCCTTTGACCAGCCTGTCACTGTCGGTTATGCCCATATCCTCAAGCTTGTGCATCTTGTTGATGACAAGATTCATGCCCGCTCTACCGGTCCCTACTCGCTTGTTACACAACAGCCCCTGGGTGGTAAAGCACAGCAGGGTGGCCAGCGTCTTGGCGAAATGGAGGTCTGGGCTCTTGAGGCCTATGGCGCCGCCTATACCTTGCAGGAATTGCTGACAGTAAAATCAGACGATATGCAGGGTCGAAATGAGGCCCTGAATGCAATCGTTAAGGGCAAGCCAATTCCAAGACCAGGAACCCCTGAATCCTTCAAGGTGTTGATGCGTGAGCTTCAGTCCCTCGGTCTCGATATCGCTGTTTACACCGATGAAGGCAAGGAAGTTGATCTGATGCAGGATGTGAATCCGAGGCGAAGTACTCCGAGCAGGCCCACATACGAATCACTTGGTGTTGCTGATTACGACGAAGACTGAAATAGCCAGACTCTGATCTCTCTTCCTTTATCTGTTCCGTTCGCGATTCGTTCATGACCACCAGCAACCTTCGTACTGAGAACCACTTCGATTACGTCAAGATCACTCTGGCTTCACCCGACAGGGTGATGGAGTGGGGCCAGCGCACACTCCCAAATGGTCAGGTGGTAGGTGAGGTCACCAAGCCCGAAACCATCAATTACCGCACCCTCAAGCCTGAGATGGATGGTCTGTTCTGCGAGAAGATCTTCGGTCCATCCAAAGACTGGGAGTGCCATTGCGGCAAATACAAACGGGTTCGTCACCGTGGCATTGTCTGCGAGCGCTGTGGTGTTGAAGTCACCGAAAGTCGCGTGCGACGCCATCGCATGGGTTTCATCAAGCTCGCAGCTCCCGTTTCCCACGTCTGGTACCTGAAGGGAATTCCCAGTTACGTGGCGATTCTGCTGGATATGCCTCTAAGGGATGTTGAACAGATTGTCTATTTTAACTGTTATGTGGTTTTGGATAAAGGTGATCATCAGGATCTCAAATACAAGCAGCTGCTGACAGAAGATGAGTGGCTTGAGATCGAAGATGAGATCTATGCGGAAGATTCAACAATTGAGAATGAACCGGTTGTTGGAATTGGAGCTGAAGCTTTGAAGCAGCTCCTCGAAGATCTTGAACTTGCCAAGGTTGCCGAAGAGTTACGCGAAGAGATTGCCAGCAGTAAGGGGCAGAAGCGAGCCAAGCTGATCAAGCGCTTGCGCGTTATCGATAACTTCATTGCCACCAACGCCAGACCGGATTGGATGGTGCTGGATGTGATCCCAGTCATCCCACCTGACTTGCGTCCGATGGTCCAGCTGGATGGTGGACGTTTCGCCACATCCGACCTCAATGACCTCTACCGGCGTGTCATCAACCGCAATAACCGTCTGGCTCGTCTTCAGGAAATACTCGCCCCTGAGATCATTGTCCGCAACGAGAAGCGGATGCTGCAGGAGGCAGTTGATGCTCTGATTGATAACGGGCGACGGGGCAGAACTGTTGTTGGTGCGAACAATCGCCCGCTGAAGTCCCTCAGTGACATCATCGAGGGCAAGCAGGGACGTTTTCGTCAGAACCTGCTTGGCAAGAGGGTCGATTATTCAGGTCGCTCCGTGATCGTGGTGGGCCCCAAGCTGAAAATGCATCAGTGCGGTCTGCCGAAGGAGATGGCGATTGAGCTGTTTCAGCCATTTGTGATTCACCGTCTGATCCGTCAGAACATCGTCAACAACATCAAGGCGGCGAAAAAGTTGATTCAGCGTGCTGATGACGAGGTGATGCAGGTGTTGCAGGAGGTGATTGAAGGCCATCCGATTCTGCTGAACAGGGCGCCGACATTGCACAGACTCGGTATTCAGGCCTTTGAACCGAAGTTGGTGGATGGTCGTGCGATTCAGCTTCACCCTCTGGTCTGCCCAGCCTTCAACGCAGACTTCGACGGAGACCAGATGGCTGTTCACGTGCCTTTGGCGATCGAGTCCCAGACCGAGGCGCGCATGCTGATGCTGGCCAGCAACAACATCCTTTCGCCGGCGACAGGCGATCCGATCATCACGCCTTCACAGGACATGGTGCTTGGTGCCTATTACCTCACTGCAATCCAGCCCGATGCAAAGAAGGCTGAATTTGGTGACCGTTCAAGAACGTTTGCCGGTCTCGATGATGTGATCCAGGCGTTCGAAGACAAGCGAGTTCTTCTTCATGACTGGGTCTGGCTTCGTTTCAACGGGGAAGTTGATGACGATGATGAACTCGAAGCGCCCATCAAGGCTGAGCCCCTTAGCGATGGCACCCGGATTGAGCAGTGGACCTACCGCCGTGACCGTCTTGACTCTGATGGCGCATTGATCAGTCGCTACATCCTCACCACCGTGGGCCGCGTGGTGATGAACAACACGATCATCGATGCGGTGGCCGCCGCCTGAACATCTTTAAACCAACTGACTACCCCACCGTCCTGATTCGCGCGCAGCCATGACCTCAACTCCTTCTAAATCCCGCAAGTCCTCCGGCAAGTCGTCGGGCAAATCCTCCTCGCGAAAGTCTTCGAAGAAAGCCAAAGCAGCGGAAGCTGCACAATTAAGTGCATCAAGACCTCTGGCGAAGACCCCGCCATCCTTCCGTAACAAGATTGTTGATAAGAAGGGGCTCAAGCAGCTTGTTGCCTGGGCTTACAAGACCCATGGAATTGCTGTGACGGCTGCCATGGCAGATGATCTCAAGGATCTCGGCTTTCATTACGCCACCCAGGCGGCCGTTTCAATCTCTGTTGATGATCTGAAGGTGCCTGCGGCCAAGCAGGATCTTCTCGGACAGGCTGAAGAGCAGATCATGGCCACCGAGGAGTGTTATCGCCTCGGTGAGATCACTGAGGTTGAAAGGCATACCAAGGTGATTGATACCTGGACTGAGACCAATGAGCGTCTGGTTGATGCGGTCAAGAAGAATTTCAACCAGAACGATCCGCTTAACTCGGTGTGGATGATGGCGAACTCCGGCGCTAGGGGAAATATGTCCCAGGTGCGTCAGCTGGTTGGCATGCGCGGCCTGATGGCCAACCCCCAGGGAGAGATCATTGACCTGCCGATTCGTACCAACTTCCGCGAAGGCCTGACGGTCACGGAGTATGTGATCTCCTCCTATGGCGCCAGAAAGGGCCTTGTGGACACAGCTCTGCGAACAGCCGACTCCGGTTATCTGACAAGACGTCTTGTGGATGTCGCCCAGGATGTGATCGTCCGTGAGGAGGATTGCGGTACCGGTCGGGCGATCAGAGTCTCTGCAGAAGACGGTCGTTTCGGTAGCCGTATCGTCGGCCGCCTCTGCTCTGAGCAGATTGTCAATGCAGAGGGAGAGGTGCTGGCTGAGCGCGACACTGAGATTGATCCGCCAACATCACAACGCTTTGAGAAGGCAGGTGTTGAGTCGGTGATGGTGCGTTCACCGCTGACTTGTGAAGCCAACCGATCCGTCTGCCGTAAATGCTATGGCTGGGCTCTGGCCCACAACGAGCTGGTTGATCTCGGCGAAGCGGTCGGCATCGTGGCGGCTCAGTCGATCGGGGAGCCTGGCACCCAGCTCACCATGCGCACCTTCCATACCGGAGGCGTTTCAACGGCTGAAACGGGTGTGGTTCGCTCCACCGTTGTGGGCAAGGTCGAATTTGGCGCAAAAGCCAGGGTGCGTCCCTATCGCACTCCTCACGGCGTTGAAGCTCAGCAGGCTGAGGTGGACTTCTCTCTGACGGTGAAGCCCTCAGGGAAAGGTCGTGCCCAGAAGGTTGACATCATCAACGGGTCTCTGTTGTTTGTAGATGATGGCCAGGAGATCGAATCGGATGTGACCCTGGCTCAGATTGCTGCCGGTGCAGTGATCAAGAGCGTTGAAAAAGCCACCAAAGATGTGATCTGTGACCTGGCCGGTCAGGTGCGCTATGAACAGGCGATTCAGCCCAGGGAGGTGACCGATCGTCAGGGCAATATCACCCGCAAGGCCCAGCGTCTCGGCCGCATGTGGGTGCTGGCCGGTGATGTTTACAACCTGCCCCCAAATGCCCATCCGGTGGTGGAGGGCAACGGCAAGGTCATAGAGGGTCAGGTGCTGGCTGAAGCTAGTCAGGCCAGTGAGTTCGGTGGCGAAATTCGCCTTCGCGACTCCCTCGGTGACTCCCGCGAGGTGCAGATCGTCACCACCGCAATGACCCTCAAGGATTTCAAGCTGCTCGGAGAATCAACCCACTCCGGTGAGATCTGGCATCTGGAGGCCAAGGACGGCACCCGTTACAGGCTCAACACAATCCCAGGCAGCAAGATTGGCAATAGCGAGGTTGTGGCTGAACTCGCAGACGATCGCTTCAGGACACAGACAGGTGGTCTGGTGAAATTCGCACCGGGCCTGGCGATCAAGAAGGCACGCTCTGCCAAGAACGGTTATGAGGTCAACAAAGGTGGAACCCTGCTGTGGATCCCCCAGGAGACCCACGAGATCAACAAGGACATTTCCTTGTTGATGATCGAGGACGGTCAGTGGATTGAAGCTGGCACAGAGGTGGTGAAAGACATCTTCAGTCAGACAGCTGGAATCGTCACAGTCACCCAGAAGAACGACATCCTCAGGGAAATCATCGTTCGCAGTGGCAGCTTTCATCTCTGTAGTGAAGCCAAGGCTCTTGAGCGGTTCAAGGCTGAAGGACAGATGGTCAATCCAGGCGAGACCATTGCCAAGGGACTCACGGCTGAAGCCATGGTCTTCGTTCAGGTCGCCGATACACCGGAAGGCTCTGGCTTGCTGCTTCGCCCCGTTGAGGAATACACGATTCCCAATGAGGCCCAGCTGCCTGAACTCACCCACGTCAAGCAGCCGAAGGGACCCCATCTCGGGCTGAAGGCCACTCAGCGACTCGCCTTCAAGGACGGTGAGCTGATCAAGTCAGTGGATGGTGTTGAGCTGCTTAAGACCCAGCTCACGCTGGAGACCTTTGATACCACTCCGCAGATGACTGTTGATGTGGAGGCCGTTCCTGACAGGCGAGCCAAAACGATTGAGCGTCTGCGCCTGGTGATCCTTGAAAGCATTCTTGTGCGTAGAGATACCATTTCTGATTCCAGTCATGGCTCCACCCACACTGAACTTCAGGTGGAGGACGGTCAGTCTGTAAAGGCCAGCGACGTTGTGGCCACCACTCAGATCCTCTGCAAGCAGGAAGGGATTGCCCAGTTGCCTGCTGCCCAGGATGGCGATCCGGTGCGTCGTCTGATCGTTGAGCGGGAAGAGGACACCATCTCCATCAGCACCAGGAACAACCCGTTGGTCAGCGTTGGTCAGCGTCTGGTGGACGGCGAGCTGCTCGCTGAGGGGGAACCGGCCAGTTGCTGCGGTGAGGTTGAGACTGTGAATGGCAAGTCGATCACCCTGCGTCTGGGACGTCCCTACATGGTGTCCCCGGATTCTGTGCTGCACGTTCGCGATGGCGACCTCGTCCAGCGCGGAGACGCTCTGGCCCTGTTGGTGTTTGAGCGTCAGAAGACCGGAGACATTGTTCAGGGTCTGCCGAGGATTGAGGAACTGCTGGAGGCTCGCCGGCCCCGTGAATCAGCGGTTCTCTGCAAGAAGCCAGGCACCGTTGACATCAAGCAGGGTGATGACGATGAATCAACAACGGTGACTGTGATCGAGGCAGATGATGTGGTCAGCGAATACCCCATCCTGCTCGGACGCAACGTGATGGTCAGGAACAGCCAGCAGGTCACGGCTGGTGAACTCCTGACGGATGGGCCGATCAATCCCCATGAGTTGCTGGATTGCTTCTTCGAGGATCTGCGCAGCCGCAAACCGCTGATGGAGGCAGCCCAGGAAGCCATTCGCCTGTTGCAGCATCGTCTTGTCACAGAGGTGCAGAACGTCTACAAGTCCCAGGGCGTTTCCATCGATGACAAGCACATTGAAGTGATTGTGCGTCAGATGACGAGCAAGGTGAGGATTGAGGATGCTGGCGACAGCACCCTTCTGCCAGGTGAGTTGATTGAATTGCGACAGGTGGAGGACACCAATCAGGCCATGTCCATCACCGGTGGTGCTCCTGCTGAATTCACTCCGGTGTTGCTGGGAATCACCAAAGCGTCTCTGAACACAGACAGCTTCATTTCCGCAGCGTCCTTCCAGGAGACAACCCGCGTGCTCACGGAGGCGGCCATTGAAGGCAAGAGTGATTGGCTTCGCGGCCTGAAGGAGAACGTGATCATCGGCCGACTGATTCCAGCTGGTACTGGCTTCAGTGGTTTTGAAGAGGAGTTGCGTGCGGAGGCTGGCCCCCATCCAGACATCCTTGCCGAGGATCCCGCTGGTTATCGCAGGATGCAGAACCTGCGACCTGATTACACCGTTGAGATGCCTGCGGCTCCTTCCGCAAGCATGACCTCAGTGCTTGATGATCCCAGTGATGAGGATCTCGAGGCGACCCGCAGCAGGCATGGCATCGACGCTGCAGCCAGCAACTTCGCCGCATTTACCAGACCCTCGGAAGACACGGAATTGGCTGAGGAGCAGATTCCAGATCCCACCGCTGTGGAGGGTCTTCAGGAAGAGGGGCTTCTCAGCGATGAATGAATGCTGAACACTCTTCTTTGCAGCTGCTGACCAAAGATTTTTCGCCAGAGTGTCTTCCATGATTGAGCCCACCCTGATCCCTCAGCGACAACGTCCTCGCTACGGCTTTCACACCCATACCGAAAGGTTCAACGGCCGTGCCGCCATGATGGGATTCATGGCGCTTGCGGTTGTGGAGGCCTGGTTGGGGCATGGACTGCTGATCTGGTGAGTCAGGCTCTGCTCGGGCGAAGTTCAGCGGAGCTTGTCGACTGGGTTGTCTCACAGGGGCAGCCCGCTTTCCGTGGACGTCAGCTGCACGATTGGCTTTATGGCAAAGGTGCCCGCAGCCTTGAAACGATCACGGTGCTGCCAAAGGCATGGCGTGCCTCATTGCTTGAGAATGGCGTGACTGTTGGACGCTTGCGGGAGCTCCAGCGTTCCGTTTCCAGCGATGAGACGACAAAACTTCTCCTGGCCACGGAAGACAACGAAACCATTGAGACGGTTGGGATACCGACGGAACAGCGACTCACGGTCTGTGTCTCCACTCAGGTGGGCTGCCCGATGGCCTGCCGCTTCTGTGCCACAGGCAAGGGCGGCCTGCAACGCTCCCTTGCCACCCACGAGATTGTTGATCAGCTGCTCAGTGTGCGTGAGGCTATGGATCGACGCCCTTCCCATGTCGTGTTCATGGGGATGGGCGAACCGCTGCTCAATATTGATGCAGTGCTGGAGGCGATTCGCTGCTTTAACGATGATCTTGGCATTGGCCAGCGACGCATCACCCTCAGCACCGTCGGGGTGCCTCGTACTCTCCCCAGGTTGGCGGAACTGATGACAGAGCGGCTTGGCCGTGCTCAGTTCACCCTGGCGGTGAGTTTGCATGCTCCCAATCAGGAGCTCCGTGAGCAGCTGATCCCCACGGCCTATACCTATCCGTTTGACGCTTTGCTCGAGGATTGTCGTCATTACATCGCGATCACCGGCAGGAGGGTCAGTTTTGAATACATCCTGCTGGGTGGGATCAACGATCACCGGGCCCATGCAGAGGAACTGGCCGACCGCGTCGGTGGGTTTCAGAGCCATGTGAATCTGATTGCCTACAACTCGATTGAGGAAGAGGCGTTTGCGCGTCCATCCCCTGAGCGGGTTGCCAGCTTCCGGCAAGTGCTGGAACGTCGCGGTGTGGCCGTGAGTCTTCGCGCCAGTCGCGGTCTTGATCAAAATGCCGCTTGCGGTCAATTGCGTCGTCAGGCAAGTCCCCCAGGCTGAAGGCTCAGGAGTCGTCTCGACTGGGATCAAATGCGCCCCTGGGAATCGATTCCTTCCAGGGAGCGATCACAGACAGAAGCAGAAAGGAGGGAACCGCTGCTGCAATGGTGAGCCCGAAAAAGGTGGCCCAACCGAGTTGTTCGGCAATCAGGCCTCCAGGCGATGACAGCAGGGAGCGACTCAGGGCGTAGACCCCGGAAAGCAAGGCGTATTGGGCGGCTGAGAAGCGCGGATTGCAGAGGCTCATCAGCAGTGCCAGGAAGGCGCTGACAACCATGCCGCTGCAGAAGTTCTCCACACTCACAGCCAGCAGTAAGCCCTTGAAGCCACCCCCGAATTCGGCCAGAGCCCAGTAGGCGAGATTGCTGAAGGCCCCGATGATTCCGTAGAGCCAGAGTGCGCGGTTGAGGCCGAGACGCGAGAACAGCAGACCGCCCACGGCGGTGCCGGCCATTGCTGCACCGACCCCCCAGCCCCCCTGGATCGTGCCGATCAGTTCCGGTGCAAAGCCGCTCTGGATCAGAAATGGCACTGCCATCAGGCCGAGGAGGCCATCCGGCCAGCGGTAGAGCATGACCAGCACCAGAATCTGGAGGGCCCGCCGGCCGCCCGTGCGCTTGAGGAACTCCCTGGCGGGGCCGATCACGGCTTCCCGCAGGTTCGGGACAGGGTGTTGAATCGATTTCAGCCTGGGAGCGGCCAGCGTCAGAGGCGCCATCACCAGCATCAGCACCCCCGATGTGGCGAAGGCTGCATGCCAGCCGAAGCGACCGGCGATCACAAAACCGCCGGCGCCGATGAACAGCATGGCGCCCCGATACCCAAGGGTTGCCGCTGCCGCGCCTGCGCCGCGTTCGTTGCTGGGGAGCAGGTCGGTGCGATAGGCATCGAGAACGACATCCTGGGATGCACTCAGCACGGCAACCACAACCGCTGTGATGCCGATGGCCAGAACTGCGGACTCGGAGGCCTCAGGGTTCAGACGCGTGAAACTCAGCAGGCCGATCCCCAGCAGCAGTTGCAGCAGGGACATCCAGCCACGGCGTCGGTCGGGCCAGGGAATCGCCCAGCGATCCATCAGTGGTGCCCAGAACAACTTCAGGGTGTAGGGCAGTTCGCTGAGCCCCAGCAGTCCAACCATGGCCACGGGCACCCCACTGGCGGTGAGCCAACCCTGAAGGAGCATGCTGATCGACATCAGTGGCAGGCCACTGGCGAATCCCTCAATGCCGACGGCGAGGACCCGGCGCCAGCTATCCCTTTCTGGGGGCTTCTGCGCTGGCGTGATCTGGTTTGAATTCATCCCCGGGGGGCGTGTCCGAGCAGAATGGCCAAAACCCTACGGCCTTGCAGTTCCTCCGCTCCACTCTTCTGCCTGCCCTGATCGTGTTGTTGTTCGCACTGGCTTTTGTGGCCGTGAGTGCAAGGATCTGGCTTCCGGGCGACATGCTTGCACCAGCGCCGATGCCCTGAAATGTCCTGCTCAAACATCGTTTCATCCTTAAAGTCGGCAGATGACGAACTCTGATCAGTCACTGTTCGCAGGGAGCCCTCAGGAGCTGTCTATTGATCCTGATGTTCTCGCCAGCGAGCTGGAAGCAGAGCTTCAGGGGGACCCGCTCGATGCGATTGAGCCCGATAATGCAGATGCAGATGCTGATGCCCGCAATGCAGCGAGGGACTGTGATTCAGCCCTGGCTTGGTTGCTTCAGGGGCATCAGGAGCGATTGCAGGGTCTGCGTGTGTTCTGTGAACATCGCGATCCCCGGGCGCTGCCTCTGCTTCTGCCGCTGATGGAGGCGACCTGTCCGATCGAGAGGATGAGTGCTGTCTATGCCCTTGGCCGTAACCCCTCTCAACTGGCCGTGGAGCCCTTGCTGCAACTCCTGCAGATCGACAGCAATGCCTATGTGCGCAAGGCGACAGCCTGGAGTCTTGGCAACTATGCCGATGCTCCGGTTCTGAACCCCTTGATCCGTTCACTGCAGACGGATGTGGCTGCAGTGAGACTCTGGGCGGCTGGATCCCTGGCTGAGGCAGGCAGTGTTTCAGCGGCAAAGGCTGATCCGGCGGCCAGTCAACTGCTTTTGAGTCTGCGCATTGATAGCGAACCGGTTGTACGCAGCAATTGCATCTGGTCCCTTGGACGCTTATACGAGCAATTGGTGGAACCAAGGCAGCAGGAACTGATCGAGGCTTTTGTGATCTCACTGCTGCACGACTGCGAGTCTTCGGTTCGTGATGAGGCCCGCACAGCCCTTGAACAGCTTGAGCATCCCATGGTTGTGGATCGCTTGAAGACCCTGATTGATGAAGGCCTGCTGCTCTGAAGCCTTGAGACCCATGATCAACGGTCATGGGTCTCAAGGCTTCCCGGCGCTGTTACATCCGTGCGCCAGCAAGCGGCAATTTCTTCTACCTTGATTTCCATTGCGCCTGGTTTCATGCCCCAACGCACGTTGAGGTTCCGTATACGGCCTGATGGTCGTGTGGAAGAACGTGTGGAAGGTGTGGCAGGTGAGGCCTGTCTCAAGCTCACCGAGCGGCTTGAGTCTGCCCTTGGTTCAGTCGAACACCAAGAGCCCACTGGGGAGTCTTTCCTTCGCTCCCAGGATCAGACCCAGATCATTCCAGCAGAGCTTTATTGATGTCCCACTTCAGCACAGTCAAAACCGAGCTGCGTCAGCGGGAGCCCCTTGTGCAGGCCCTCCAGGATCTTGGCTTGCCTCCCCAGGAAGGATCAAAGGAAGTGCGGGGATATCGAGGACAGACCATCGTTGCTGAGCTTGCCGTGACCATGCCCCAAGGCGGTGATCTTGGCTTTCGCTGGAATGAACAGAGGGGGGCCTACGAATTGGTTACGGACCTTGATCTCTGGCGCCAACCTGTGCCGATCGAACGCTTCTTGGCTCAGTTGAGCCAGCGCTATGCCCTCAATACTGTTCTGGCTGAAACCTTGAAGGAAGGTTTTGAGGTTGCCGAGCAACGCACCACCGTTGATGGTTCCATCGAACTTGTTGTGACCCGCTGGGACGCCTGACTTCTGCAAACGCCGATCCAACGGCAGCCTTCCTGGCTCCCGCGCAGCCCCAGGCGGGGCGTAGTGGTTTTGAACCAAGACTGGGTGGTGCCTTGCGAACCCAGGCCATTTGGGTGGACGAAGCTGTCTGCATCGGCTGCCGCTACTGCGCTCATGTTGCGACGAACACATTCGTGATCGAACCTGAGCATGGACGTTCCCGGGCTGTTCGTCAGGATGGGGATCGTCCTGAGCTGATTCAGGAAGCCATTGACACCTGCCCAGTGAATTGCATTCACTGGGTTCAATTCGAGGAACTTGACTCCCTCAAGGAGCAGCTTGAGGCGAGGGAACTGCTCGCCCTTGGTGGCCTCTCCACATCCTGCCCCAGGCGAAGCAAGCCTCGATTGCGTTGATTCAAGCCTCAACAAGCCCTGTCCCGATTCCCTGCAGGCGGTTTGGCCGCACAGGTCTTCCCATGCCTGTGCTTTCACTGGGAGGGATGCGCTTTCAGCAGAGCTGGAAGGATCTCCAGGCAGCGGAAATCACAGCGAAAGCCCAGAATCAATTGCTGAACACCCTTGAAAAGGCTGTTCTCGCGGGTTTTCACCATCTCGAAACAGCCCGTCATTACGGCTGCTCCGAGCGGCAGCTGGGATGGGCGATCACGGAGGTTCACGACAGTCGGCGGATTTTGCAGAGCAAGGTTCCACCAAGAGCAGATCCGCAGCTGTTTGAGTCAGAACTGGAGCTGACATTTGAGCGGCTTGCCTGTGATCGGCTTGATTTGTTCGCCATTCATGGCATCAACCTCCCCGAGCATCTTGAACAGACACTTCGGCCTGGTGGCTGCATGGATGTGGTTCGCCGTTGGCAGCGTGATGGACGGATCGGACATGTGGGTTTTTCCACCCACGGGACGACTGAACTGATTGTTGAGGCGATCAAGACTGACCTGTTCGATTACCTCAATCTGCACTGGTACTACATCAACCAGGACAACGATCCAGCCCTGACTGCAGCAGCTGTTCAGGACATGGGTGTGTTCATCATCAGCCCAACGGATAAAGGTGGCCATCTACATACACCCTCCTCGAAGCTTCTGGAGCTCTGTGATCCATGGCATCCAATCGTTGTCAACGATCTGTTCTGTCTGCGCGATCCACGGGTGCACACCATCAGTGTCGGTGCTGCTTGTGCCGCTGATCTCGATCGCCATCTTGAGGCTGTGCATCTGCTCCCCCAAGTCGATCAACTGTTGCCGCCAGTGCTGCACCGCTTGGAACGGGGGGCATGTGAGGCCCTTGGCAAAGAGTGGTTATCCAGCTGGCAGCAGGGGCTTCCCTGCTGGTGGGAAACTCCAGGTGAGATCAATCTTCCCGTTCTGCTGAGGCTCCACAATCTTGTGGAGGCATGGGGGATGGAGGATTTTGCCAGGGCTCGCTACGGCCTTCTTGGTCAGGCGGGTCACTGGTTCCCAGGCATGAACGCTGACGGTCTTGATCGTGAGGTCAGCGAGGCGGAGCTGATTGGGGTGCTTTCAGGGAGTCCTTGGCAATCCCGGATTCCTGACTTGCTGCGTCGGTTGCGTGACAGGTTGCAAGGTGCAACTCAGCAACGGCTCTCCAGTGCCTGAGATCCGAGCGGAGATTTGGCGGGGATGCCAACAGGTCGTGGGAAAAGGGCTGGACAGGTTGATTTTGGCTTGAGTCGCACCAGGTGCCGTACGCCTCGATCGGCTGGCAGATCCATGCGTTCAACGTCACAGAGCACGGCGTTGAGCGGGGTGATCGCTGAACAGAGTTCCTGCTCATCTGTGGGGCACCAAAGGCCTCTAAACAAAAGGGCTTCGCCTGAGGGATTCAGCAAGGGGATCAGATATTCAGCCACCACCGGAGCAGCGGCCACCGCCCGTGCCATGGCCAGATCGAATCGCCCTCTGAAGCGTTCATCCTGGCCAGTTTGTTCCACCCTTTCGGTGCGAACCGTCACCCTGGATGCCAGCCCGAGTTCCCTAGCCATCGCTGCGACGGCATTGGTTTTTCGCTTGACCGAATCAACGAGTGTCAACTTTGCTGCAGGCATGGCGATGGCTGCAGCAAGGCCTGGGAAGCCTCCACCTGTGCCCACATCAATGCAATTTCGCGGCTGATCCGGATCGGCAAGTTCCCGTCTTAGTGGCCAGAGGCTGTCGTAGATCTGGGAGATCCAGTAATCATCACCCTCCACAAGACGGGTGAGATTTGTTTGCGCATTCCAGTGGCGAAGCAGCTCCTGCAGGGTTTTCAGTTGATTCAGCTGATCCGTGGAAGGCTGCCAGCCAAGCCGCCTCCAGAGATGTGCTTCAGGGGTCTCATCGCTGACCTGAGCTGGCATGAGCATCTTGAAGTCAGCTTTACCTAGGATGCAGTAGATGGAAGGAAATGGCTGGTCGTTGGTCGATGAGAACGTCTCAGGAACTCTTTACGAACGCCTGGGTGTAAGTCGTTCTGCTGATCCAGACACCCTCAGGAAGGCTTTTCGACGTCTGAGTAAATCCTTGCATCCAGATACTGCTGCCATGCCAGTCGATCAGGCAGAGCAGAGATTCCTGGAGTTGTGTGAGGCCTACGAACTTCTTGCTGATCCGATTCGCCGTCAGACCTATGACGCCATCCTGGCTGACGCCATGCCGACGGAGAGCTCAAGTGGACTGAAATCCTGTCCCAATCCTGTTTCCCGTCAAGGATCAGCAACGGCAATCGGTGAGCGGCGCCCCCTTTCCGGTGGTGAGTTGTTTTCCCTGTTGCTGCTTGTGGGCAGTCTGCTTTTCTGCGTGATGCTGGCCGTTGTTCTGGCCAGGTTCCAGTCCTATGCGTTACAGGTGATACCCAGTTGGATCTCCTTTGAGCAGACTCAGGACAATCTCCCTGGACATTCTTGAAGCGATGTCGTCGCTGCCTTCAGCAGAGACGCCTCTGGAACGTCACTCCCTGACGTCGCTGGAGGCTTGGCTGCAGCAACTTGGGGCTGAGCGCCTCGGCGGTGATCCATGTCAGTGGATGATCAATGGCCCCTGCTGGACGGCGGAAATTCAGCTTGAATAGGAGGATTTGCGGGTGACCTGGGAGCGGGATGGCGCACGCAGCCAGCGCTGTTTCCGTTACCGTCTCTGCCGCTCTGATGTGGAAGCAGGCATCTGGGCAGGCCCTTAGAGGGCATCCAGTCCTGCACGGATCCCTCGATAACACTGCTCCAACTGCTCGTCCGTGATGCAAAGCGGTGGCAGCAGGTAAACAACCTGCCCCAGGGGGCGTAGGAAGACACCATGTTCAAGGGCATGGGCCTTGATCACCCGACCGGCTGGGTTGAGATAGCCCTGGGTGCCATCGACGGCCAGGTTGAAGGCGGCGATCGTTCCGATCAGGCGTGGCTGTTGAACCTTCGGGTGACGCGCCAGGTTGGTGAGATGGGGACGATGGCGGTTTTCAAAATCGTTGTAATGCTGTGGGGAGGCTTCGAGAAGATCAAGGCTGGCGTTGGCCGCGGCACAACCGAGGGGATTCGCTGTGAAGCTGTGACCGTGCCAGAGGGTGAGGCTTGGTTCAGTGCCTACAAATTCTCTGAACACCTCTTCACGGGCCATGGTCACACCCATGGGTAAAAATCCGCCGGTGAGGCCTTTCGACAGAGCGATCAGATCGGGGGAAAGTCCGGCTCGCTCTGAGGCGAAAAGGGAGCCGCATCGCCCGAAGCCAGTCATCACCTCATCTGCGATCAGCAGAACTCCCGCCTGACGCACCAAGGCCTGCACCGCTTGCAGAAAGCTTTCCCTCACCATGGCCATGCCACCTGCACCCTGGAGAAGGGGCTCGAGGATCACTGCAGCAGTTGGCGTTTCAAGGCTGTGTTCAAGGGCTGCCAGGGCAGCGGCTTCTCTGTGCTCAACTTCTTGATCATTCCACCAGGTGGCTGGCCAGGGCACGCGGGCCACGTCAAACAGCTTGTCTTCAAAGGGGGCGCTGAACAGTGTTCGTGCGCCAACGGCCATCGCTCCGAAGGTATCGCCGTGATAGGCGCCATCGAAGGCAATCAGTTGCTGACGCTGTTGCCCCTGGTTGTGCCACCACTGCACGGCGATCTTCAGGGCCACCTCAACGGCGGTGGAGCCGTTGTCGGAAAAGAACAGACGTTGCAGACCGCTCAGAGAGGCGAGGCGCTCGGCCAGGCGCTCAGCCTGGGGATGGGTGAAATCGGCGAAGATCACCTGCTCGAGTTGTTCCGCCTGAGCACTCACCGCCGCTGCGATGCTGGGTTCAGCATGGCCATGCAGGGTGACCCACCAGCTGCTGATTCCATCAATCAGAGGCGGTGCTCCATCCCGTAGGAGCATGGCCCCGCAACCTCCCACAACTCGCTGAGGGGGTGAGGCGGTTCCAATCTGGGTGAATGGTGGCCAGAGATTGGGATGCCAGCCACCCTCATCCATGCTCAGCCCGCAAGCTGATCGTTCAGCGGCAGACCTCACTGTCCTTTTCCGATTGAGTGGAGATCGGGCCGCAGTTGAACCAGCGCACCATGCCTACTTCAACATCAGTGAACACAACCAGAATCCCCCCGCATAAAAGGGCGATGGCGATTGTCGCCAAGGTCTGTCGGCTGGTCATCGGGACTCACTCCAGGCATCTTCTAGCCGTTCAAACCTTAGGCTCAGTTCCTGGAGTTGCCATTGCCTCGCAAGAGCTTCGCGACTGAGTTCATCGAGAATCGGCAGCTGAGCGATGACAGGCACCCCCGTGAACTCTTCGATGGTGGCTGGATTGTCCGGGTGAGGTGTGCCGTTGAGGATTACCCCGAGGACGTTGAGATTCCGCTTTCGCAAAGCTTCGATGCTGAGCAGGGTATGGTTGATGGTGCCCAGGCCGCTGCGGGCCACAAGGATCAATGGCTGGTTCCAGCGTTGCAGCTGGTCAAGTTGCAGCCACTGGCGATTGAGCGGCACCATCAGTCCTCCGGCCGTTTCAATAATCAGGGGACCTTTCACCTTGGGAAGTGTTAATTGATCTGGGTCGATGCAGCGCTGTTCCTGCTCGGCGGCCCAGTGGGGTGAGACCGGTTGCTGGAAGGCATAGATCTCCGGTAGGACTCTTGTCGCTGGCAGATCGAGCAGGCGAGAGAGTCGTCCACGGTCACCACCTGCCTCCAGGCCGCTCTGGACCGGTTTCCAATACATGGCGCCAAGGCCTTGCACTAGCCAGGCGCTGATGATGGTTTTGCCCACGTCGGTATCTGTGCCGCAGACGATCAGATGGCCTATGGGAACCTTCATTGTTGATCTCTCAGTCGCTCAAGCCGTCAGGCCCTCTGAAATAAGCACAGCCTGCTTTCCTGTTGGCTCCTTCCTGTGGGGTTGAGCCGTATCAGTCTGCTGTTTCCAACCATGTGCAGACCCTTTCGATCAGCTCTGGCACCAACAGGGCGTGGCCGATTCCCGGCAGCTGCCAGCAGCAGGCTGAGGTTCTGAGTTGATGGTTCAGTGACGCGATCATCTCGGCGCGGGCTGCAGGGGCCACGATGCTGTCTTGCTCACCATCCACGACCAGGACCCGCGCTTCTGAGGGCAGACCGGCGGGGAGCCCATCGGTCTGGATCAACTTGATCAGATCCTGCTTCAGTTGCACTCTGCCGTTTTCGCAAAGGCCTTTCTGAAGGGGGCTCGCTGGGATGGCGCTCAGGGGCCAGGGCTTGGCTGCACGGGTCAGGAAGGTCTGCAGCATCTCAGCTTCCTGGGCTGTTCCCAGGCAGTCCTGCATTCCCTTCAATCCTGCTCGCAGGGCACGACCATCAGCCCCTTGAGGTGCGAATCGGCCGAAGCTGGCAAGCAAAACCACATCGGTTGCCTGGGCGAACGTTTCGCTCCGCAGCAGATGTGGCCCCAGGGAGTGGCCGATCACCACGCGTCTGTGATCTGCCCCTAGGGAAGGTTCTGCAGTCGCTTGAACAGCCATCCAGCAGGGCATCCTTTGCTGCATCCCCCCGTAGCCCCTTTCAGCGCTTTGCCAGATCCAGCCCCGCGCTTCAAAGTGGCGATTCCAGGACATCCAGCTGCTGCTGTCGCCACTCCAGCCATGCATGGCGATGATCTGCTTCATCCAGGCCCCAGGGCATTGACCAGTCGTCCCAATGTGTCATCGGGGAGATTCCGGTGGAGTACCAGTCGCAGCCTTGCCGTGCCATCCGGCACTGTCGGCGGACGAATCGCCACGCTGAGCAGCCCTGCTGCTTCAAGCTGATGCTGATGATCGAGGGCAAGCTGATCGCTGCCGATCAGTACTGACAGGATCTGGCCATGGCCGGCAGGGCGCTGCCATCCCGCATTCGCCAGGGCTTCTCGCCATTGCTGGGCATGCTGCAGAAGCTGAACACCCCAGTCAGGATTGGCTTCGATCAGCTGCAATGCCGCCAGGGCTGCCGCCGCCAGCGGCGGAGCAAGGGCTGTTGTGTATCGGAAGGCTCCACTGCCTTGAAGAAGGCGATCAGCCATCAAGGCATCGCCGGCGAGGAAGGCCCCACCGCTGCCGAAGGCCTTCCCGAAGGTGCCACTGATCAAGGCCACCGGAGCGTCAAGGCCATGGCAGAGGCCCCTTCCCTCAGGACCGAGCACCCCCAGTGCATGGGCTTCATCGACAAGCAAGCGAGCCTTGTGGTGTTCGCACAGTTCTGCCAGAGCCTGCATCCCTGGGCTGGTGCCTTCCATGCTGAACAGGCTTTCTGTGATCACAAGAGGGGACTGATCGGGGTTGCGCATGCGGCAGCGCTTCAACCGTTGCTTGAGATCATTGAGGTCAAGGTGATTGAACCGTTGCAGCTTCGCTCCACTGGCTTTGATGCCAACCAGGAGCGAGTGGTGGGTCAAGCGATCAGCAAGCACTGGTGTGGAACGATCAGCAAGTGCAATCACGGCTGCCAGGTTGGCCTGGAAGCCACTGGGGAAAAGCAACACCTTGTCCCGTCCAAGCCAGTGCGCCAGGGCCTGTTCAAGGGAAGCGTGAACAGGGCGACTGCCCGTGATCAATCTGGAACCACCAGCACCAATACCATCTCGGAACAGGGACGTTCTGGCGGCTTCGATCAGGGCTGGATGACGGCTCAGACCCAGATAGTCATTGCTGGCCAGATCCAGCAGGGCTGGCGATCCGTTCCCCCCCGCAAGCCCGTGGGCCGGCTTCAGCTCAGCAGACCCTGATCCTGGCGTCCAGGTGCGCAGCTTTCTGCGACGGGAAGGCGGCGGGTTGTGCATGATTTCAGTCTGAAGCCCGTCACCGCCCAGGATGATCAGCTTGCCGTGGGGGATTGATGTCCATCGAGGGGTTCACCCTGCTGTTTCCCCTCTGGACACTTCTGGGAGCAGGGCTCTCGATGTTGTTTCCAGGCCTTTTCACCTGGTTCAGTGGCCCCTGGATCGAGTACGGACTGGGCCTGATCATGCTGGGGATGGGTCTCGGCTTGATGCCGGCAGATTTTCTGTTCGTCTTCAAGCGACCAAGACCTGCGGTCTTAGGTGTTGTCGCCCAGTTCCTGGTGATGCCTGGTCTGGCAGCGTTGATTGCCATGGCGCTGAGGCTTGAGCCAGCTCTTGCTGTGGGACTGATTCTTGTGGGCTGCTGCCCGGGGGGGACCGCCAGCAATGTGGTGGTTCTGATCGGTCGGGCGGATGTGGCACTGTCTGTGGTGATGACCACGTTCAGCACGCTTGCGGCTGTGATCCTCACCCCACTGCTGACCAGCTGGCTGGCGGGTCGTTATGTGCCTGTGGATGGCTGGGCTCTGTTTGCCAGTGTCCTGAAGGTTGTGCTGTTCCCTGTGACCCTGGGGGTGTTGATCAAGGTGGTAACTCCTCGTTTTGCGCAGCGGGTCGAACCGGTCATGCCGCCGATCGCCGTGATCGCAATTGTGCTGATTGTGGCCAGCATTGTGGGCAGTCAGCGAGAGTCTTTGACCAGCCAAGGGCCCCTGCTGCTGCTGGCTGTGGTGCTGCTGCATTCGGGTGGTTTTGTGCTTGGTTACTGGTTCACGGCCCTGGCCGGGGAGCCGGTGATGGTTCGCCGCACCGTCAGCATTGAAGTGGGGATGCAGAACTCAGGGTTGGCGGTGGTGCTTGCCAGAACAGGAGGGTTGATGAGCCCACTCACGGCTCTGCCTGGTGCACTGTCGGCGGTGATGAATTGTCTTGCAGGAAGTTTGCTGGCGGCCTTCTGGAGGCATCGCCCTGTAGAGGTGCCGGCTTGTTCAGAGCAGCCCCCGGCTTAGAGGCCGGTCTGGGTGCAGGCCTGGGTGCAGGTCTGAGTGAAGTGGTGAAGATCTCTTTAGGATCCAAGCATGAGCACAGCGGCGCAGGTCACGACATCCAACGACGTCGCCGGGAAGGCCATCGATCCAGCCGCGATCTTCCCCTTCCCTCTGGATGACTTTCAGCTGGAGGCCATTGAAGCCCTCACCCAGGGACATTCAGTGGTGGTGAGTGCACCCACAGGATCAGGCAAGACCCTTGTTGGCGAATACGCGATTTACAGGGCCATGGCCCATGGGCGCAAGGTGTTTTACACCACACCACTCAAGGCACTTTCCAATCAGAAACTGCGTGATTTCCGAGCGCAGTTCGGGCCTGAGAACGTCGGCTTGATGACCGGTGATCTGAGTGTCAATCGTGAAGCATCGATTGTGGTGATGACCACGGAGATCTTCCGCAACATGCTTTATGCGGAGGCTGATCAGCACGATGATCCGCTCCTGGATGTGGAAGCAGTGGTGCTCGATGAGTGCCACTACATGAATGATTCCCAGCGGGGCACCGTCTGGGAGGAATCGATCATTCACTGTCCCCCCTGCGTCCAGCTGGTGGCCCTTTCGGCAACGGTGGAGAACGCCGGGCAGCTGACGGATTGGATTGAACGGGTGCATGGTCCCACCAGCCTGGTGGTCAGTGATCACAGGCCGGTGCCACTGCAGTTCAGCTTCTGCAGTGCAAAGGGGCTGCATCCCCTGCTGAACGAGCAGGGCACAGGGCTTCATCCGAATTGCAAGGTCTGGAGAGCACCCAAGGGACACAAGCGCAAGGGGCGTTCCCCCAAACCGCCTCAGCCTGAACCGCCCCCGATCAGTTTTGTTGTCGCTCAGATGGGCGATCGACAGATGTTGCCAGCCATCTATTTCATTTTCAGCCGTCGCGGCTGCGATAAGGCCGTGAGGGATCTGGGTGTGCAGTGTCTGGTCTCAGACGAAGAGAGGCAACGCATTCAGAACCGCTTGCAGGCCTATAGCGAAGCCAATCCCGAAGCTGTGCGGGATGGACTCCATGCCGATGCCCTGCTGCGGGGGATCGCCGCTCATCATGCGGGGGTGTTGCCGGCCTGGAAGGAGCTGATTGAGGAGTTATTCCAGCAGGGGCTGGTGAAGGTGGTGTTTGCCACGGAGACCCTGGCCGCAGGCATCAACATGCCGGCGCGCAGCACCGTGATCGCTGCTTTGTCGAAGCGGACGGAAAGGGGGCATCGGCCTCTGATGGCCAGCGAATTTCTGCAGATGGCCGGGCGGGCGGGGCGCCGGGGCCTGGATTCGATCGGCTATGTGGTGGCTGTGCAGAGCCGCTTTGAGGGGGTCCGTGAGGCGGGGCAGCTTGCCACCAGCCCGGCAGACCCACTGGTCAGCCAGTTCACCCCGAGTTACGGGATGGTGCTCAATCTGCTGCAGCGTCATGATCTCAACAAGGCCCGAGAACTTGTTGAACGCAGTTTCGGGCGCTATCTCGCCAGTCTTGACCTGGTCGAGGAGGAGGAGCTGCTTGAGCAGTTACGGCTGCAGCTGGGGCAGCTCCAGGGCGATGCCGGTGATGTTCCCTGGGAAGATTTCGAGGAGTATGAAAAACGTCGCGGTCGGCTGCGGGAGGAGCGGCGGCTGCTGAGGATCCTTCAGCAGCAGGCGGAGGAAACCCTCGCCAATGAACTCACTCTCGCCCTGCAGTTCGCCAGTACGGGAACTTTGGTGAGCCTCAAGGCTCCCCAGTTGAGAGGGGGTGTCACCCCTGCGGTGATTGTGGAGAAGCGCCAAGGCCCTGGGCAATTTCCGCTGCTGCTCTGTCTGACGGACGACAACCTCTGGTTGCTGGTGCCATGCAAGTCAGTGGTGAGTCTGCATGCAGAACTGAGTTGCCTGCAGGTGGATGGTCTGATGCCGCCGGATCTTGAGCGTGCCGGTGAACTCCGCCATGGGGATCAGGGCAGTGGTGGCTTGGCTCTGGCCGTGGGGCATATGGCCAATCGTCATGACATGACCACCCCTCAGTACGACCTGGCTGGGGAAGTGTTGGCCCAGGCCGGGCTCGTGAGGTCTTTTGAAGAGGACTTGGAACAGCATTCAGCGCACCGCTGGGGAGATCGCAGGCAGTTGAAAAAACATCGTCGGCGCATGGAGGAGCTGGAAGTTGAGATCCAGGAACGGCAACGACTTCTCCATCACCGGGCCAACCGCCACTGGGAGACCTTCCTGGCGCTGATTGAGATTCTGCGCCATTTCGGCTGTCTGGATGATCTCGAACCCACCGAGATCGGCCGCACCGTGGCGGCTCTTCGTGGAGACAACGAGCTATGGCTTGGCCTGGCGGTGATGAGTGGACATCTCGATGAACTCACGCCCCCTGACCTGGCGGCGGTGTTTGAGGCGATCAGCACGGAGGTGAACAGACCGGATCTCTGGAGTGGCTTCCCACCACCGCCTGGGGCTGAGGAGGCCCTGCATTCACTCTCGAGTATTCGTCGGCAACTCTTACGGCTGCAGGAGCGTTCCAGCGTGGTTGTGCCTGCCTGGTGGGAACCGGAATTGATGGGGCTTGTTGAGGCCTGGGCGAGGGGAACGGCCTGGAATGATCTGATTGCAAACACCTCCCTTGATGAGGGTGATGTGGTGCGGATCCTCAGGCGCACTGTTGATCTGCTTGCACAGGTGCCCTATTGCGAAGCGATCAGTGAGCAGCTGCGAGGTAATGCCAGACTGGCCTTGAAGGCAATCAATCGCTTCCCAGTCTGCGATTCAGAGGATCTGTTCTCAGCGGCAGGAGTGGAGGCAGCGCTCAACCCCGCCACGGAAAGGGTGGCTTGAACCTCTGGGTTGGCTGACTCAGAGTTGAGGTCTGATCATGGTTTCCGGGTCGACAATGCGATCGAATTCAGCTTCGCTCACGTAGCCGAGATCCATGGCCGCATCCCGCAGGCTCAGGCCTTGTTCATGGGCATAGTGGGCGATGCTGCTCGCCTTGTCGTAGCCGATCTCCGGTGCCAGGGCTGTCACCAGCATCAGCGACTGCTCAAGATCTCTCTGGATCCGGCTGCGGTTCGGTTCGATGCCTTCAACCATGGCGACCCGGAAGCTGCGGCAGGCGTCGTGAAGCAGTTCGATGGCATGCAGCAGATTGAAGCCGATCATCGGCTTGTAGACGTTCATCTGCAGGTGGCCGCCGGCTCCAGCCATCGCCACTGCCGCGTCCAACCCCATGACCTGGGTGCAGACCATGGCCATGGCTTCGCATTGGGTGGGATTCACCTTGCCCGGCATGATCGAGCTCCCCGGCTCATTCTCCGGTAGATGAAGTTCTGCCAGGCCTGCCCGTGGACCGCAGGCAAGCAGGCGCAGGTCATTGGCGATCTTCAACAGGGACACCGCCAGAAGGCGAAGTTGTGCCATCGCATGAACCAGGCCGTCGTGGCTAGCCATCACCGCGAACTTGTTCGTGGCGGCGCGGAAGGGCAGTCCCGTGAGCTCGGCAAGTTCCGTGGCGATCGCTGCGTCGAAATCAGGCGGAGCATTAAGGCCGGTGCCCACGGCCGTCCCCCCCAGCGGCAGGGGATAAAGCTCCGAGAGACAGTCCTTGATTCTTGTGCGAGCAACAGCAACCTGATCTCTCCAAGCGGAGGTTTCCTGACCGAGGCTGATGGGCACAGCATCCTGAAGGTGGGTGCGACCGATTTTGATGATCGTCATCCATTCCTCTGCCTTGCTTGCAAAGGAATCAATCAGGCGTTGCAGCTCCGGCAGCAGCAAGGTGCTCAGATCTCGTGTCGCGGCAATGTGGATGGCTGCGGGGAAGGCGTCGTTGGTGGATTGAGAGCGGTTGACGTGATCATTGGGGTGCACAGGGCTGTGACTGCCAAGGGCTTCGCCACTGGCGAGGCAGGCCAGGTTGCTGATCACCTCATTGACGTTCATGTTTGTATGGGTTCCACTGCCTGTCTGCCAGACCCGCAGTGGGAACTGATCATCGTGTTCACCGGCTGCGATCGCTGCAGCAGCGCTGATGATCAGATCCCGTCGCGGCTGATCAAGAACCCCCAGGCGGCAGTTGACACTCGCGGCAGCCTGCTTGATCAAGGCCAGTGCATGGATCAGCCCTGCAGGCATGCGGTCGTCGCTGATGTGGAAATTGCGCAGGGATCGTTCTGTCTGGGCACCCCAGAGAGCCCCTGAAGGAACCTCCACTGGGCCCATGCTGTCGGTTTCAATGCGCGTCTTGTCAGCCATCAGATCTGCGGCAGAAGGCGGAAGAACATCGGAGTGGAGATCCAGCTGTGCACATCAGGATCCTGAGGGTCTGAGCACCAACCAGATGATGAGGACCATGCCGCTGACACTGACCACCACATAAATCCAATCTGCATAGGGCGTCCAGGGCATCGTGGGGCTTCAGAGTCCCAGGCGTTGCCAGATGACATCGAGATTGGCCTGATGGAGATCCGCACTGAAGCACTCCTCAAGTTGACTCGGGCTGAGACGGGCCTCAACCTCAGGATCGGCCTCAAGGTTGGCTCGAAAATCACCGCCTTCGCGATTCCAGGCGCTGTGGGCATGCCGTTGCACAACCCTGTAGGCGTCCTCTCGGTTCATGCCGTTTTCCACCAGGGCCAGAAGCACCCTCTGACTGAAGACAACGCCGCCGTAGACGTTCATGTTGCGCAGCATGTTGTCTGGATAGACACCAAGCCCCTTCATGACCTGTGTCATCTCCCGCAGCATGAAATGCAGGGTTGCGGAACAGTCTGGAAGCATCATGCGCTCCGTTGAGCTGTGGCTGATATCCCGCTCATGCCACAGGGCGACGTTCTCCAGTGCCGCCACCACGTAGCTGCGCAGAACCCTTGCCAATCCACTGATCCGTTCACTGCGAATCGGGTTGCGTTTGTGGGGCATCGCCGAGCTCCCCTTCTGTCCCTTGGCAAAGCTTTCCTCAACCTCCAGCACGTCTGTGCGTTGAAGATTGCGCAGTTCCGTGGCAAAACGGTCGAGAGATGAGCTGACCAGGGCCAGGGTCTGGACATAGTCAGCATGGCGATCTCTGGAGATCACCTGGGTGCTGGCTGTGTCGGCAGTGAGTCCGAGGCGCTTGCAGGTCAGGCGCTCCACCTCAGGATCGGTGTTGGCATAGGTACCCATGGCGCCACTGATCTGGCCAACGGCCACATCCAGTTCCAGACGCTTGAGCCGTTCACCATTGCGGCGTGTCTCCGCCAGCCAGCCAGCCAGTTTGAATCCGAAGGTGATCGGTTCACCGTGGATGGCGTGGGAGCGACCGATCATCACGGTGGCTTTGTGCTGGCTGGCCAGTTCGCGGATGGCCAGGTCAAGCTCATCCAGCTCCCGGCGCAACAAGGCAACGGATGCTTTTAATTGCAGGGCAAGGCCCGTGTCCAGCACATCGCTGCTGGTCATGCCGACATGAATGTATCGGCCTGCATCACCGACGTGTTCATTCACATTGGTGAGAAAGGCGATCACGTCGTGACGGACCTCGGCTTCGATCTCGAGAATGCGTTCCGGCTCGAAGCTGGCATGCTCACGGATCTGCTCCATGGCCTTACCGGGAAGCCTGCCCAGTTCAAGGTTTGCTTCGCAGGCTGCTAATTCAACATCCAGCCAGCTCTGGTATCTGGCTCGGTCAGTCCAGATTGCGCCCATCTCGGGCAGGGTGTAACGCTCTATCAACGGCTCTCAGACTGGCGGATAGCTTCTGAATTTAGGACCTCGGCTCAGGCTGACTTCAGCCTGTGGTGCTCAACTTCCCAGTGAACATTCTGTCCCCAGGTCTGCTGGCGCACCCAGCAGCGTCCTCCCTTGCAATGCAGTACCTGGAAAGGTGGCAGATCATTGGGTTGGTTCTCGATGGTGACGAAGCTTCCTGGTTGAAGGAGCTCCAACACGTTGGTGGCTTTTTTCAGGCTCAGTGCATGCAACCCTCCTCGCGATCGAGAAGGTCTCGCAGAGGCGCCTTTTGAGCTTCGCTGGGAGTGAGACACGTCCTTGCAGCTGATTTCCATTGATCCTCTAGTACTTTTTTTCTGAGCAGAAGATTGCAGGCTTTTTGTTCGGTTTCCGGTCTGCTTTTATGAAGAAATGGCGCAAAGACACCGTCTGGATCTGCACTTGCTGACACAGGGACTGGCCAGTTCCCGGCAGCAGGCCCAATTGCTGATCAGGGCAGGCAAAGTCAGAGACCTCAATGGTCAATTGCTGGATAAGCCCAGCCAGGGTGTTGCCACTGATCTCGAGCTGCGGGTGGAGCAGCCGCCACGGTTTGTCTCAAGAGGTGGTGAGAAGCTGCTGGGAGCCCTGAAGGTCTTCTCTGTTCAACTGGAGGGCAGGGTCTGTCTGGATTGCGGTATCTCCACCGGCGGCTTCACCGATTGCCTGCTGCAGCATGGGGCTGCCCGGGTGTACGGCATCGATGTCGGTTACGGCCAGACAGCATGGAAGCTGCGTGTGGATCCGCGCCTGGTGCTCAGGGAACGCACCAATCTGCGCAAGCTCAGTTCTGAACAGCTTTATTCAGCTGCAGATCCCCAGGCTGATCTGGCCGTAGCGGATCTGTCCTTCATCTCCTTGCGTCTGGTTCTGCCTGCGATCAGGGCCTTGTTGAAATCTGGGGAGGCAGAGGCGGTGGTCCTTGTCAAGCCGCAGTTCGAGGTTGGCCGTCAAAGGGTTGGCAAAGGGGGGGTGGTGCGTGATCCGGCAGCCCATGTGGATGCCCTCGAGTCGGTGATCGCAGCTGCCGCTGAACTTGGCTGGCAGCCGCAAGGAGTGGTGGCTTCACCGATCACCGGTCCAGCCGGTAATCATGAGTATCTGCTCTGGTTGGCTGCTCCGATCGGTTTGGCTGATCAGAGCAAACCAGAGCAGAGCAAACCAGATCTGCCGGAACTTGCAGATCTGGTGGCTGACACTCTGGCTTAGAGCGCCGTGCTGTCGCGATCTCCAGTGCGGATGCGAAGCACGGTTTCCACTGGGGAGATGAAGATCTTGCCATCGCCGATCTCGCCAGTTTTTGCAGCACCTGCAATCGCTTCCACCACGGCTTCCACCTTGTCGTCGTCAACCACAACATCCACCTTCAGCTTCTGCAGGAACTCAACGGTGAACTCAGACCCCCTGTAGCGCTCCACCTGGCCTTTCTGACGTCCGAAGCCGCGGACTTCGCTGACGGTCATGCCGATGATCCCCGCATTGACCAGAGCGAGTTTGACGTCCTCAAGCTTGAAGGGACGAATGATCGCCTCAATTTTTTTCATGACGGATAGCTCATGGAGCGTGAAAAGGATAGAGAAATTCTTTCAGAAACAGCCCGGAATGGACAGACCCGCAAGTCGACTGAGGTTGAGTCCGCTCTTTTCAGCATCCTCGGAGAGTTCAACAGCATCTGTCTCAGGCAGGGTCACCATGCCTTCCCCCAGCGCTTGCCAGTGATCATCTTCAAAGTGGGTCTGAAGCCAGAGCATGCCGTGGACACTTGCCGCACGGAGCTGAATACCGCTCTCAGTACCGATCAGCAAGATGTCCATTGAAGAATTTTTCTTGGTTAGACCATTAGGGCTTAGTGATGCTGAAAAGGTTGTCGTTGTTGTTACAGAATTCATGGTCTTCCTGGCTAATGGTTGTTGAGATCGATGCTGAGCAGTCGTTTTTTCCAGCTTTCAATGCTTCTTCCCTGAGCCTTCAGGTTCTGAAGCTCTTGGTCTCTAGGGTCAATTCAGCTCGTCAGTGCTCAGCATGAACAGCAAGGATTCAGAAACCCGTACCCCGCTCTATGGCGAGCGTGCCATTGCTGCTGCGGAGCTGATCTGTTTTGAGAATCCGCGACCGGGCAGGCCCTATGAGATTTCCATCGAGCTGCCTGAATTCACCTGCCTGTGTCCATTCTCCGGTTACCCCGATTTCGCTGAACTGAGGCTTGTTTATCAACCAGGGCCTCGGGTGGTGGAACTTAAAGCCATCAAGCTGTATGTCAACAGCTATCGCAGTCGCTCGATCTCCCATGAAGAAGTGACCAACAGGATCCTTGATGATCTGGTTGCAGCCTGTGAGCCTGCCTGGATGGAGTTGCTGGCTGATTTTCACCCCCGAGGCAATGTCCACACAGTGGTTCGCGTCAGTCATGGCATCCGTCAGCCCTGCTGAGCGTGGGCCGTTGCAAAACCGCCAGCAGCTCGGGGAGTTCATGGGCAAGGCCACTCATGTTGCGATTGCACAGACCGCCGACATGCAGAGTGTTCTCCCTGGGATCCTTGACGGCCCAGAGCAGGCGGGTGGAGATCACACTCAGCCCGCCCCCTAGGAGTGTCAGGGCGAAAGCGGCATAAACGAGGGGGATCCCAGGGTCACGCTTGAGCAGCAGACCACTCGCGGGCAGCACGTTGATGACACTGAGCTGCAATCCTTGGACAGCCACGGCTGTGCCACCGGGTCGCAGGTTGGCCAGAAGGTCGCCATTGGCATCATGCACCTGAACGGGACCAGCTTCGTTTGACAGGGTGAGCAGAACCGGCTCGGTGCCATCAGGTCGTGTTGGCAGGATCAATCCCCAAATCTGTTCACCTAGCTGGGGAAAGCTCTGCAGGGGCAGTTGAAGTTGTGGGCTCCCTCCGATCTGAATCGTGATCGCTGCCAGGGACCAGTCGGCCTGATAGACCGTCATGCCGTGGAAGCGCAGTGGATGATTGACACTGATCTCTTTCAGCTGCCCACTGCTCTGTCCGGGCTCATGGAGTTCCAGCTGGGAGTTGAACTGCTCCGCTCGCCCTGCAGGGTCTCGCTGAACCGCAAAGCTCTTGAGGGTCAGGGTCAGCTGGTTGCTGCCATCCAGGTTCAACAGGTCCAGGGATCGTTCAGGGGTCAGATAGCGCTCCAGTCGCGTTCCCCCCAGAACTCCCCATAGGGACCCAACCATCAGCAGCACGAGGCCGCCATGGACCAGTAGCGGACCGACACGGCCGATGGCACCCCTGCGTGCGGCCAGACGTTCTGGATGGCGTTTCACCTGCCAGCCATTGGCTTGGAGATGGTTCGCAAGTGTCTCAAGATCTTCTGTCGCTGCTGGGGTCTGGATGGTTTCAGCAATGGCCAGTTTGCAGAGCTGGCGAGGCTCGCGGTAGTCGATCCAGCCCATGGCGGCCTTCAGGGCAGGCCATTGCCGTCGCCAGCTGCAGAGGATCAGGGCAAGGCCCAGCAGCAGCAGCAGGGCCAGAAACCAGTCACTCGAATAAACGTGATCCAGCTGCAGGCGCAGCAAGATTCCGCCCTTGATTAAACCGAGCCAGGGATGGTCGTTGTAGCGCTCCAGATAGAACCCACGGTCCTCTCCCTGGGGAATGGCCGTACCGAGCCCGCTGGCAAGGGCAATCAGCAGCAGCAGCACAATGGCCAACCGCAGGTCGGAGATCACGGCCATCACCCGCCGCAACATCTTCATGGTTCAGATCCAGCGGGACAGAAGGCTGAGCATCCCTGCAACCACTAGCACTGCGCCACTCAGCGGTGGGATCAATCGCCCCACCGGACGCAGAGCCAGCAGTTTCGGCACACTTGCTGCGGCGCTGCCTGCAAGCAGCAAGGGAACCACCTGACCCATGCCGAAGCAGGTCAGCATCGCGACCCCAAGAAGGGGTTGACCACTCTGGGCGATCCAGGCAAGCAGAACAGCGAGAACCGGGGTGGTGCAAGGAGAGGCAGCCAAGCCAAAAGCCAGACCAGCGGCCACGGGCCCGAGGGGTGCCGGAACCCGCCGCCGCCAGCCCTCCGGGTCTGGACCTGCAGGTAGGCGGATGGGCAGCAGGCCGAGAAGGTTCAGGCCCATTGCCACGGCAAGGATGGCCACCAGGGTGGGCACAACGGCTGGGAGCTGACCGTAGATGCGTCCGACCAAGCCGCTGAGAGTCCCCAGCAGGACAAGGGATACAACGATCCCAGCGCAGAAGGCGAGGCTTCGCTGCCAGGGACTCTGCCTGTCTTCGAAACCAGCGAGATAGGCCAGGGTGACGGGCAGCAAAGATAGGGAGCAGGGGCCAAGACTGGTCAGCAGCCCACCGATGAAGACCAAGGCCAGGGTGAGCGGGCCCGGATGGCCTAGGGCATTGCTTAGCAGCTGCTCGCTTGTGCGGGCCAGATCGGAGAGAGTCAGGGCCAGATCAGCGATGGGCAGCAGCGGCAGAGCCGGATGGAATCCTGATTCTCAGCCTATCGACTGACGATCCAGACGTTTGAGCCGACGCTTCAGTAACCCTGTGGACTCCAGGGAACAGCGGATCAGCAGACCGGCAATCAGCATGCTCGAGAGCAGGGAATTGCCTCCGTAGCTCACCATTGGTAGTGGCAACCCGGTGGTTGGCATGGCCCCTGAGGCAACGGCCACGTTCATGATCGCTTGCCCGACAAGAAGTGTCGTGCATCCGATGGCGACAAGACGAGCCTGATTACTGCGGCAGCTCAGGGCCACTTTCATGCCCAGGAAAGCCAGCAGCATCAGGAAGAGCAGCAGCATCAGTGAGCCGGCAAAGCCGAATTCCTCAGCGAACACGGCATAGATGAAGTCAGTGCTCTGGATCGGCAGGTATTGCAATTTCTGAGTGGAGAGCCCGAAGCCCTCGCCAAACCAGCCTCCGGAGCCGATGGCCAGAAGACTCTGAACAAGTTGGTAGCCATCACCCATCGGGTCTTTCCAGGGATCCAGAAAGGAGATCACCCGCAGGCGTTGGTATTCGTTGATTGCAATGCTTGCCGTGCCCAGCAATCCCCCCGCCAATGCTGTGGTCAGCAGAAAACGAAGCCGCACTCCTGAGGCAAGGGCCATCAGCCAGAGCAGCAGGCCAGTCAGGGCGGCTGTGCTCAGGTTCGGTTGCTTCAGGATCAGCAACAGCAGGATGCCGAAGCTTGTCAACCAGAGCAGTTTCTGATCGATCCTGGTGCGTTGCCAATGGGCGAAGAGGTTTGCGGCCTGAAGAACAACAAAGGGTTTGACCAGTTCCGATGGTTGGATCTGAAAGGGGCCCAACACCAGCCATCGACTGGCCCCATTGACAGTGCTGCCGATGATCAAGGTCGCAGCGACCAGTCCACAACCAAGCCAGAGTGCTGGGCCTGCCCATTGCAGCCATTTGCGCAGACTCGTTGATATGGCCAGAGCGAAGAGGCTCCAGCTGGCCAGGAGCCAGATCAGCTGTCGTTTGATGTAAAAAGCCCCGTCTCCCATTTCCCTTGAGGCAACCCACCAGCTCGCTGATCCCAGGATCATCAGCCCGGCAAGAGTCCAGATGCAGATCAGAGTGAGTAGAAGCCTTGCCTCAGAAGGCCACAGGGCCCATTGCAGGGGCAATCTGCGTTGCAGAAATGTCTGCCCTTTCTGATCAGTGGTTTCCTGCCCTCGTGTTGAGCGCTGCCGTCTGGGGCGACTCCTGCGAGACGAGACGGCGGAACTACTCAAGGGAGGCGATGATCGATCAGTAGGCCCATTGAGCCGTCTGAAAAGCACTTTGCCAAGGGATGATGTCAACAAAAAACCCGGTCATTGACCGGGTTTGGATAAAACACAACTCACTGATGAGTTCCTGGGATTCAATTGCCCACATTCACGTACTTACGACCAGTGCAAAGCTCAACTTTCAAGATCTTTCCGCCTTGCTTCATGATCCGCTGTTGTTCAGCAAACCAGCTGTCGTAAGGGACCCACTTGGTGAAGAAGGTGTTCTGAAGCTCCCGTTGGGTACGTACCTTTTCAGGGCACGGAATGCAGGCAGTGATTTTGAAGAGGCGCATACAAGCTCAGTACGGTTGTGATCAGTCGATAGTGAAACGGATCAGTTGCCGAGCCCGGAGCAGATGTAATCGAAATAGACACCCATCTCACGACCGGCATCGGCGCCAACCAATCCTGCGGTCACCTCTTTCATGGCCTGAATGGCTTGCACGGTGGCACCGATGGGAACACCCAGGGAGTTGTAGGTCTCTTTGAGTCCGTTCAGTACACGCTCATCAAGAATTGAGGTGTCACCGGCGAGCATCGCGTAGGTGGAATAGCGCAGGTAATAGTCCAGGTCTCGAATGCAGGCAGCGTAACGACGGGTGGTGTACATGTTCCCGCCCGGACGGGTGATATCCGAGTAAAGCAGGGCCTTAGCTACAGCATCTTTAATGATGGTGGAGGCGTTGGCACTGATTGTGGCTGCTGCACGAACACGTAGTTCGCCACTGGCGAAATACTGTTCGAGATTGGTCATCGAAGACGTATCCAGATAAAGGCCCTGGACATCTGACTTGTTGATGACGTTGGTGATGGCGTCTTGCATGGATCCGTGAGAGGGGCGTGAGGTCGGGAAATTGACTTTTGGTTCAGGCCAGAGCGCCAACCACGTAGTCGAAGTAGAAACCTGCTTCCTCGGCATCGGAACCGGTGAGGAGGCCCATGGCAACGGTCTTCATCTCACGGATGGAGTCCGCCAGGGCTTCGAGAGGAGTCCCTAGGGAGCGATACAGCTCACGGGCACCGATCACCCCGATCTCTTCGATCGGAGTTACATCGCCAGCCACCACTCCATAGGTGACCAGACGCAGGTAGTAATCCATGTCGCGAAGACAGGTGGCAGTCATCTCTTCGCCGTAGGCATTGCCCCCGGGAGAGATCACGTCAGGTCGCTTCTGGAAAAGCTGGCCGCCTGCCTGCTTCACGATGCGCTCTCGGCTCTCACTGAGAACCTGAGCTACGCGCAGGCGACGCTGACCGCCTGTCACGAAGGTTTTGATCTGGTCGAGTTCGCCAGGGCTTAGATAGCGGGCCTCGGCATCCGCGTTGATGATCGAGTTGGAGACGATGCTCATGCAGTTCTGCCTCGAAGCAAGCGGCCGCCCGTAGGAGACCGATATCCGGTGGGTGATTTGGGTGATCCCGTGCGGGACCGTGCTTCAGATTAGAAGCTGTTTGATGTCTCGATAGAGCTCGGCTGGGAAATGCACAACAGTTGTTGTAACAACAACTGTTGGCTGCAGAGAGCCTCTTGACATCGATGCGACTGATTGCTCAGACGTGAGCTTATTCTGGGTCAATGCAGCGCCCACTCAGGGCCGTGGTAACAGTTCTTTACGGCGGCTGATATGTCGAAAGTCCTTCCCTTGCAACAGTTTTCCCCAAAAAGCTTGCCTAACTCCTGCCTGTTGCCAACTTAATCGAGCAAGACTCATAATATATAAAAAACTGTTATTGATCTCTTTGAAATGCCGAGGATCTGAGCATTCCCATGCTTATGGTTTCGCTCTGGTGATCGGCGCCTTTCCCTCAGCATCCGCATGCCGCCAATGCTGAGGAATCATCCCTGATTTGGTTGGTATTCAGATCGAGCTGTCCGGGTGTGGCGTCAGCCCTGCATTGCCCCCATAGAGAGAAGCGGTTCTCTGGACAGTGGATTGAGCCACGCCATCCTTGGTTTCCATGCCTTCCAGGCGTGGCACCTGATTGGTCTCCACAGCGAGAAGTTCGCGACGAAGATTCATCAGGGCCTGGACTGCAGCACTCTGGCCATGACCGGCTCGTGTGATCACAAATTGCGTGACTTCCTGGGGTGTGGCTGCACGTCCAAGCAGGGCGAGGGTTGCCGCTGAAGCTGCACGCAGGGGAGGCATTTTGGCCAGACGATTCTGGAAAGCCTCACTCATGGCCACTGACTCGACGAAACCGTTCACAGTCAGTTGACCATCCCTGAGCAGAGACTCGGCATTGGTCAGCCGCTCATCTTCAAGGGGGATGCGGTTGAGCATCTGCCTGTAAATCCCATCAAGGACTTCACGAATTTCTGTTTGCCATCTTCTTGAACGAGACGACAACGTCAGGGACCCTTGATTCAGTTCAAGGGGCGCGGGGAGTCCGGCTCGTAGGTTGAAGCCAACCGCATCAGAGCTGGCAAGGGCTTGATCCATTCTGGCGCCTGGGATCTCACCCTGATCCAGGATGACGCTGAAGTCGCTCTGAGCCAGGCCCACCTTGGCGGCCCATGTCGGTGCTTCGAATGACCTGGTGGGAGCGGCTGGGTCACGAAGGCTTCTTCGTGTCGGCTGCAGGGAAACTCGGAAGTCAGAACCCTTGTCTGCTGATTTCTGAGCTGCGCTCTTGATCAGCTTGGCCCATTGCTCAGCTGGTGGCGCTTCACTGAGCTTGACTCTCCAGCCGCCGCGAATCCCTGGCCGGCGGTCGGGAAGATTCCTTGGGGTGAGGTCGGCGGTGGTGCGCAGCTTGTCCTGTCGCTGCGGTTCAGGTCGTTTGGCAAGGGTGTAGTCCGCGGCTTCCTCTGCCAGGGGTCTGCAGAGGGTCGGTGCCCTGCGGGTCATCAGGTCGTTTGGAGTGATGAAACGCTCGTAGGGAACCGTGTCTTCTCCGAAGCATTTGTTGTATTCCCGACCGTTGATCAGGGCTTCAACGACTCCGTAGAAGCCGTGGCGGGCGGCAGTGTCAAACAGTCCATCAATCTCCCAGCGCCCGAAGGTGGGGCGGCCCAGAAGGCGACGATGCATCACTTCGATGGCCTTGACGATATAAAGATCACTCCAGTAGCGACGACGGAAGGCCTCGGAGCTGGCCACTTTCAGAACAAAGTCTCTGAGGTTGATATCGCCGTTCTTCAGTCTGTTCTCTTCAGCCTGGAGTCGTTCGCCTTCATAGCCGGCGTTGCCCAGAACCTGGACGTAGACGGCATTGATAACAGCCTGGGTACTCGCTTCCGTCATGCGGATGCTTGGCAGACCCCCTCGTTGGGATTTGACATTGCCCCCGGTGGCGATCTGCTGCAGACGAACGACCTTCGGACCTACCTTCCTGGGCCGACTCCCACGGAACTGGGGACTGGCCATCTGACCAGGCTCGGCCATGCCGTTGCCGATAAGCAGGCGCCGACTGTCGTAGCCGTAGGGTGCTGGCCTGGTGGCCACGGATGCTGTTCCGGAAGGGAAGATGGCTCCGAATTGATTGCCGACAGGGTCATTGCCACCTCCGTAGACATGCTGATCGTTGAGGGGTTGGCGGTAGGAGGCGTAGAGCGTGATGTACTGGGGTGCACCATCAAATGGGGCACTGAACAGGAAGAGCTTTCGATTCGATCCCCAGCCGGCACTTTCCTGGGCTTCTTCGCCAATGTCACGCAGATAGGGAACGGTCTGCTCCCCGAAGATCTGGGCGTATTCCTTCGAATTGACCAGCACATCAACCAGGCCGTTGAGGCCCTGTTCGCTGACGATGGAGAAAGCTTTGCGGAACTCCTCAAGTGAGCTGATCCCTCTGCCGAGGAAATGGCGATAGGCCAGTTCAACGACCTTACTGTTGACGTAGGGGTCAAAGAATTGCTGCCGGTATTCCTTGCTGCGACCTAGAGCCCTGATGAACTCCCGCATCGAGATCTTCCCCTGGGCAACCTGGGTCGCTTCGACAGGAGCTGGGGTCTGTGAATATCCCTTGGCGATATCCCGTTCAAACACCTGGCGATAGGCCGCTCTGATCACCCCGGCTTTTTCCGTGCCAGAGAGCCCGGGAGCCATGTTGAAACGCTGGGCCCCCTCAGAGGCAAGGGCGTAGATGGCAGGTAGTTGTAATCCCTGTTGAACAGTGCTGCCAAGACGCTGACGGCTGCTGGGGGTTGGCACAGCCAGTTCCTTCAGCAGCACGTTGAAGCACTGGACGGTGAGGCGACGGGCTTCGGGGCGATCCCGCAGCAGCTCAGCGGCTTCCGCTCGCATTTCCTGAAGGGCCACATTGGTGGCCAGAAGGGAGCAACCTTTCTCAAGAAGATCCCTCAGGCCTCGGGTGTTGACAGACAGGATGCTCGGATCACCGGCAACGATGGCGTAGCCCACATAACGCAGAAACCAGCCAAGGTCTCGTACGGATTTGCGCATTCGCGCCGGACCATATTTCGCCACACTGATGGACGTGAAGCCTGTCGGGATCACAACCCGCACATCGGCATCACCTGCGCCAACATTCAACAATCGACTGAACAGGCCACGGCGGTTCTCCACCGCGCTGCCCCCAGTGAATGTGCGGACGGAAGACTCAAAAGCGGCCTGATCAGACGCCAGATAAATGGCGTCACCCACCTGGGTCCCTGGTTCGTCTCCCGTGCTGAGGGGTGTATCCAGAAAAGAGAGTGGTGTTCCACCCACGAAGATTCGATTGGCAGCCTTGGCGACGATGGCCTCAGCATTCTCGGCAATCAGACGGGCCGCAGCAATGCGGTCCTGTCCACTGCGGAAAAAGGTGGTGAGGCTGCCCAGCTCTGCGCCATCAGGGAAACGATCCTGTTGTTCGGCCTGACGGACGCTCGAGAGCGGGAGGGTGTCGAAAAGCTGAGGGGAGACTCGGGGGCTGCCGCTGCTGGCGGTCACGGTCATGAACGAAAGCAAGCCGGATCTCGACAGGTTACGGCGGTCACCAGAGCCTCTCGGACCCCTATGAACAAATGTTTGCAGGGGCTATGGCGTTTTGCCGCTGCATGCTGGCTGAGATGAAATGCTCCCAGCAATGCCGATGCCACTTCCCACCAGTGATCCCAAGACTTTGATGGCCGAAAATCATTCTCCTGCCGATCTTCCCAGTGATGCTGCCACTGCGGTGGTGAGTGCTTTCTATGACCGCTTCCCCTATCCGGGGGATCCGCTTCAGGATGGACCTCCTCCTGGGCACAACTGGCGATGGTGTTATCGCAGCGTGCTGGCTGCAGTGCATGGAGGTCTGCCCGAAACTGAGACCCCAGTGCCTCGCATCCTTGATGCCGGTTGCGGCACCGGTGTGAGCACGGATTATCTCTGCCATCTCAATCCAGGTGCGGATGTTCTGGCCGTGGATATCAGCGCCGGCGCCATCGACTTGGCGCGTGAACGGCTGCGGAGATCCGCAGGGGCTGCGCAGGTGCGGCAGCTGCGACAGGAGCAGTGCAGTCTTCTTGATCTTGAGGACGAGGGCCTCTTTGACTACATCAATTCGGTAGGGGTGCTGCATCACCTTGATGACCCGGTTTCCGGCCTGAATGCCCTGGCAAGGAGGTTGGCCCCTGATGGCCTGCTGCATCTTTTTCTCTATGCCGATGCAGGGCGCTGGGAGATCCATCGCATGCAAAAGGCCCTCACGCTTCTTGGTGTCGGTAATGGCGATGAGGGCCTGCGGCTGGGGCGAACGCTTCTCGAGACCCTTCCGGATTCGAACCGCTTGCGCCGCAACCACGAACAACGCTGGAGCATTGATACAGCAGCGGATGCAAATTTTGCTGACATGTATTTGCATCCTCAGGAAACCAGTTACGACCTCAATGGCCTGATGGCTTTCATCGAGGCCGCTGGTCTTCATTTCGCCGGCTTCTCGAACCCTCAGGTATGGGATCCATCACGGCTGTTGCAGGGGGAGCTGCTCGAGAGGGCCCTGGAATTGTCGCCACGGCAGCAGTGGGCCCTGGTTGAACAGCTTGACCCTGGGATCAGCCACTTTGAATTCTTCCTGAGTGCGAGCCCGGTTAAGCCATACAACTGGGATCAGGACAGCATGATCCTTGCGGCCAGAGGTGTCCGTCAGCCCTGCCTGTGGGGTTGGCCTTCAGCAACTCTGATGGGACCGGATTTCGAACGCTTGTCTCTTTCCGAACAAGGCCTGGCGTTGCTGAAAGCGCTGGAGAGTCAGCCTGATGTTCCCCTCGGCAGCCTGGGATTTGGTGAGCAGACTGTTGCTCTGGCAAGGGAGCTTCAGCAGTCGAGGCTGCTGCTGCTGAGACCTTGAGGCGAGACTCAGGTCTTGAATGCGTGATAGATTCCGCGCGCTTTCACAGGCGCTGCTTGCAGTCTCTGACCTCCTCCGAACCGGCAGTGGTCCACACCACCACCGGCAACGGAATGGAGGGATACGTTCGGCTTCAATGGCGTTTGATGGTGGCCACCGTTCTGGTGTCCCTTGTCGCTTTCGCAATCGCAGCATTCAGCTTCGATCTGCATGTGGCAATCAGCCTGTTGGTTGGATCCTGCGCCGGTCTTCTCTACCTGCGCCTTCTCGCCCGCAGTGTTGGAAGGCTCAGCGGAGAGTCCAGGCAGATCGGAAAGTTTCAGTTGGTGGTGCCGACACTGCTCATCGTGGCGGCGGCAAAATTTCCCCAGCTTGACCTGATCCCCTCCTTCCTCGGCTTCCTTCTCTTCAAACCCGCCCTGATTCTTCAGGCCGTGCTCGACACCTGACCCCGCCCAAAACCCTCCTCACCCCATGGCTTCGTTGCCCTTAATCACACCGTTTGCCGAACTGGAGGTTGGTCAGCACCTCTATTGGCAGATTGGCAACTTCACGCTCCACGGCCAGGTGTTCATGACCTCCTGGATCGTGATTGGAGCCATTCTTTCCCTCGTGGTGATTGGCACCCGCAAGATGGAACGCGATCCTCGCGGAGTTCAGAACCTTCTTGAATTCCTCTGGGATTACATCCGAGACCTTGCCCGAACTCAGATCGGCGAAAAGGCTTATCGGGATTGGATGCCGTTCATCGGCACCCTTTTCCTGTTCATCTTCGTGTCCAACTGGGGGGGATCTCTTGTCCCCTGGAAGTTGATTCATCTCCCAAGTGGTGAGCTTGGTGCCCCCACTGCTGATATCAACACCACAGTGGCTCTGGCTCTGCTTGTCTCCCTTGCTTACTTCTATGCGGGGTTGAGCAGAAAGGGCTTGCGCTACTTCGAGTACTACGTGCATCCCACACCGATCATGATCCCCTTCAAGATCGTTGAGGATTTCACGAAGCCTCTTTCACTCTCCTTTCGTCTGTTTGGAAACATCCTTGCGGATGAATTGGTCGTGGCGGTGCTTGTTTTTCTTGTGCCCCTCTTCCTGCCAGTCCCAGTCATGTTCCTGGGCCTGTTCACCAGTGCCATTCAGGCTCTGATCTTCGCCACTCTCGCCGCCTATTACATCGGTGAAGCGGTCGAAGAGCATCATTGATCACACCTTGAAGCCGCCAGTAGCGAACCCTCGCTCTGGCAAACTCCAACCTTCGCTGGTCCGGTTTGTTCCGGGCCCATCTCAGAACCTCTGAGATGTCCCAGGCGCAGGTTCAACCTCTCGGTCCCACTCCGCGCTGTTCCAGCGCCCAACATTTTTAGTTCAACCATGGATTCCATTACCACCGCTGCGTCCGTTGTTGCCGCTGGCCTGGCTGTCGGCCTCGGAGCCATCGGCCCGGGTATCGGTCAGGGCAGTGCGGCACAAGGCGCTGTAGAGGGCATAGCCCGCCAGCCTGAAGCTGAAGGCAAGATTCGCGGCACCTTGCTGCTCTCCTTCGCCTTCATGGAATCTCTCACCATCTATGGCCTTGTGGTCGCTTTGGTGCTGCTGTTCGCCAACCCCTTCGCCGGTTGATCAAGAAGGGCCTTCCTTGCCGCTCTGAATCAGCTCACGGCCTCGCTCGTGGGCTGATCAGATGGTTTTTCAAGGCCGATGCGTGGACATTTCTTCTGTCCACGTCTTTTTGCGACCTGCTTCATCCGCCCCCACGCCAGCCTCATGACCAGCTTGCTCCTGTTCGGTGCCGGAGGTCTGTTCGACTTCGATGCCACCCTGCCGCTTATGGCGGTCCAGGTGGTTCTCCTCACCTTCATTCTCAACGCCCTGTTCTTCAGCCCCGTGGGTCGGGTTGTTGAGGAACGTGAGGGCTATGTCACCACCAGCCGAGCCGAGGCCAAGCAGAAGCTTGCTGAGGCCGAAAAACTAGAGGCTGATCTCAAGTCTCAGCTCAAGGAAGCCCGAATGGCTGCCCAGAAGCTGATTCAAAAGGCTGAACAGGATTCCGCTGAGCTTTATCAAGAGGCTCTCGCATTGGCGACTGCAGAAGCCAATGCGACCCGCGAGAAGGCCCGCCTTGAGATTGATGCTGAGAGACAGTCGGCTCTCAGTCAGCTCAAGGGTGATGCCGACAAGCTTGGTGATCTGATCGTCAACCGACTGCTGGCTGCGAAATGACTCTTTCTTTGTTTTTTGCCAATCACGGCACTTTTGGCCTGAACTTCGACATTTTCGAGGCCAATCTCATCAATCTGGCGATTGTTATTTTCGCCCTTTACAAGTTCCTGCCACCTTTCATCGGCGGGATTCTTGAACGGCGTCGCGCCACCATCCTGGCTGATCTGAATGATGCAGAGGATCGTCTTGCCAAGGCTTCCTCAGCCCTTTCAGAGGCCAAGAAGGACCTTGCCGCAGCCCATCAGAAAGCTGAGAAGATTCGCGAGGATTGCAAGGCACGAGCTCAGTCCATTCGCACTGAAAGCGAGAAACGCACGGTTGAGGAGATGGCTCGAGTCAAGCTTGGGGCCACTGCAGACCTCAATGCTGAAGCCGCTCGTGTCAGCGCTCAGCTGAGACAAGAAGCCGCTCGTCTGGCGATCGAGAAGGCCCTGGCCAGTCTGCCCGGCAAGCTCAATGACAAGGCTCAGGCCAAGTTGATGAGTCAGTCCATCAAAAACCTGGGGAATGCCTGATGCCACTGCTGAATACCATTACCACCCCCTACGCCGAAGCCTTCCTTCAGGTGGCCGAAAGCCGTAAGGAAGTTGATGAGGTGGTTGATCAGGCCAAGGCTGTTCTGGCTCTTTGGCATCAATCCTCAGCCCTGCGTGATGCGATGGCCTCACCCGTGCTCGAAGTTGAGGCCAAGAAGTCTGCTCTGCAGAAGCTTTTTGCAGATCAGGTCACCCCTTCCTTCCTCAACATGCTGAAGCTGCTGGCTGATCGTCAGCGCATCGGCGTGCTGGATGCCGTGCTTGATCGCACCCTTGAGCTCTACCGGGAACAGCGAAACATTGCACTCGCCACCGTTACCTCAGCTGCTGAGCTCAGTGAGGAACAACAGGCTGAGCTCCAAAAGAAGGTTCAGGCCGTGGCCGGTACCGACAAACTGGAGATCACCCTCAAGGTCGACCCCGAACTGATCGGAGGTTTTGTCGTCAGCCTCGGTTCCAAGGTGATTGACGCCAGCCTGGCTGGTCAGGTTCGTCGCCTCGGTCTGGCTCTCGCCAAGGCGAGCTGATTTAAACCACCCTTTCTTCTCTCCTCAACTCTTTATTCCTTCTGGGATTACCCGCCATGGTTTCCATCCGACCTGACGAGATCAGCTCCATTCTCAAACAGCAGATCGAGGACTATGACAAGTCCGTTTCGGTCAGCAATGTCGGCAGCGTCCTGCAGGTGGGCGACGGCATTGCCCGCGTTTACGGTCTTGAGAAGGCCATGGCCGGAGAGCTCCTCGAATTCGAGGATGGCACTGAAGGCATCGCCCTCAACCTGGAAGACGACAATGTCGGCGCCGTGCTGATGGGTGAGGGCCTCGGCATCCGCGAGGGAAGCACCGTCAAGGCTACCGGCAAGATCGCTTCCGTTCCCGTTGGTGAAGGAACGCTTGGCCGGGTGGTGAGTCCCCTGGGCCGGCCCATGGATGGCAAGGGCGAAATCGCCAGCAGTGAAACCAGGCTGATCGAATCTCCTGCTCCAGGAATCATTCAGCGCAAATCGGTCCATGAGCCGATGCAGACAGGGATCACCGCCATCGACGCGATGATCCCCATCGGTCGCGGGCAGCGTGAGCTGATTATTGGCGACCGTCAGACCGGCAAGAGTGCGATCGCCATCGACTCGATCCTGAACCAGAAAGGTCAGGACGTGGTTTGCGTTTATGTGGCGATTGGCCAGAAGGCTGCCTCCGTCGCCAACGTGGTGGATGTGTTGCGTGAGCGGGGCGCCCTCGATTACACCGTTGTAGTGGCAGCGAGTGCCTCTGATCCAGCAGCGCTGCAGTATCTGGCGCCCTACACCGGCGCATCGATCGCCGAGTACTTCATGTACAAGGGCAAGGCGACTCTCGTCATTTACGACGATCTCTCCAAACAGGCGGCCGCTTATCGCCAGATGTCGCTGCTGCTGCGTCGTCCGCCCGGACGTGAGGCCTATCCAGGGGACGTGTTCTATTGCCACAGCCGCTTGTTGGAGCGTGCCGCCAAGCTTTCAGATGCGATGGGTAAAGGCTCGATGACGGCTTTGCCGATCATCGAAACCCAGGCTGGTGACGTTTCGGCCTATATCCCCACCAACGTGATCTCGATCACCGATGGTCAGATCTTCCTCAGTTCCGATCTGTTCAACTCCGGTCTAAGACCTGCCATCAACGTCGGTATCTCCGTGAGCAGGGTGGGTGGTGCCGCTCAGACCAAAGCCATCAAGAAGATCGCTGGCACGCTCAAGTTGGAGCTGGCTCAGTTCGATGAACTCGCGGCTTTCTCCCAGTTCGCTTCAGACCTAGATGCGGCGACCCAGAAGCAGTTGGGCCGCGGCAAGCGCCTGCGTGAGCTGCTCAAGCAACCCCAGTACAGCCCTCTGATTCTTGCTGAGCAGGTGGCCCTGGTTTATGCCGGTGTGAAGGGCCTCATTGATGAGGTGCCTGTTGAGAAGGTCGTGGAGTTCAGCCGTGAATTGCGCGATTTCCTCAAGACCAACAAGCCTGACTTCATCACCAACGTTCAGAAAGAGAAGGTTGTGAGCCCCGAATCCGAGGGGCTGCTCAAGGAGGCCATTGCTGAAGTCACCTCCACCATGCTGGCTTCTGCCAGCTGAGGGGGATAACCAGCTATGGCCAATCTCAAAGATATTCGAGAACGGATCACGTCCGTTAAGAACACCCGCAAGATCACCGAAGCCATGCGCCTTGTCGCTGCAGCCAAGGTGCGTCGTGCCCAGGATCAGGTGCTGCGCAGTCGTCCGTTTGCTGATCGCCTTGCACGGGTTTTGGAGAACCTGCAGTCGCGGATGCAATTCGAGCTGGCAGATGCTCCTCTGCTCAAGGCCCGTGATCTGCGCACGATCACCCTGCTGGCCGTTACCGGCGATCGGGGTTTGTGCGGTGGTTACAACGCCAACATCATCAAGCGCACGGAAAAGCGTTTCCAAGAGCTGAAGACCCAGGGATTCGAGGTGAATTTGATGTTGATCGGTCGCAAGGCCATCACCTATTTCACCAATCGGGATTATCCGATCAAGGCCACCTTTGCTGGTCTTGAGCAGGTCCCTACCGCCGATGAGGCTGGCTCCATCGCCACTGATGTCTTCGCTGAATTCGTGGCAGAAGGGACGGATCGTGTGGAGGTGATCTTCACCAAGTTCATCAATCTGGTGAGCTGTGAGCCTGTGGTTCAGACCCTGTTGCCCCTGGATCCCCAGGGGATCGCCGAGCCTGATGATGAAATCTTCCGGCTCACCACCAAGGATGGTCGCCTGACTGTTGAGGCGGGTGAGGCTCCGGCTAACTCAGAGCCTGCAATCCCTTCCGGGATCGTCTTTGAACAGAGCCCTGATCAGCTGCTCAATTCACTGTTGCCCCTTTATCTGCAGAACCAACTTCTGCGTTCTCTGCAGGAATCGGCGGCATCCGAGCTGGCCAGTCGGATGACGGCGATGAACAATGCCAGCGACAATGCCAAGGAACTGGCCAAGACCTTGACCCTGGATTACAACAAGGCCCGTCAGGCCGCCATTACCCAGGAAATCCTGGAAGTGGTTGGTGGTGCTTCAGCGATGGCCTGATCAAGCCGTTTGCTCTTTTGTTCAAGCCGGCCCAGCAGGGCCGGCTTTTTTATGGGTTGCTGCCTGAGAAGATGTTTGCCTCGGCACGCTTCACCCCTGATGAGTTCAACTGCAACCGCTTCCGGCAGCTACAGGATCACCGCTGAGTTCGAAGGAGAGCAATACAGCTTCAGCTGCAGGGGGGATCAAACCGTGCTTGAAGCGGCGGAGGATGCGGGGCTGGACTTCCCCATGTCCTGTGGGGCCGGCATGTGCACTGTCTGTGCGGCCAGGGTGATTGAAGGAAGTGTGGATCAGTCTGAGGCCATGGGAGTGAAGGCGGAGCTCCAGGAAGAGGGATTCACCTTGCTTTGCGTGGCCTTCCCTCGTTCTGACCTGCAAGTCCGAGTGGGGGAGGAAGATGCCTTGTATGAGGCCCAGTTCGGGCAGGTCAAGAAATGAGTTCGGGCTCATGCCTGAAGCTGCTTCAGCTGCAGATCGCCTGGCCTGTTGATCTGCCGATCACCGAACTGAGGGGCTGGTTGCGCTTGCAGCTCAGCCAGCATGGTGAGCCCCTGCGCTGGGCGATCACGGCCGTAGAGCCCCTGCCGGATGGAGGAACTGCTCGGCAGTTGCAGCTTGAGGCTGTTGTACTCAAAAAAGATGTTGTGCTCAACCCAGCTGTTGTTCTCCCGCCAGAGGTGGATGATGCGAACCCTTCGGGGCGAGGCAACGTTTGATGTCCCCCTTGCCAACGCTGATGCTGGTGCCCACGGGCATCGGTTGTGACATCGGTGGGTATGCCGGAGACGCCCTTCCCTCCGCACGTCTTTTGGCTGCGGCGAGCGGCTGCCTGATCACCCATCCCAATGTGATGAATGGGGCCTCGCTCTATTGGAGCGATTCCCGTGTTCATTACGTGGAGGGCTTTGGTCTCGACCGCTTTGCTGCCGGTGATTGGGCCTTGCGACCAGTGCGCCGGCAGCGCATCGGCCTGCTCCTGGATGCCGGCATTGAGCCAGAGTTGGCTCAGCGCCAGGTTCAGGTGGCGGAAGGATGCCGCGCCAGCCTGGGACTGGAGATCGGGCCGGTCGTTACCACCGATGCCCCTCTTCAGGTGACCCTTGAGCAGGGTGGGAGTGGTGCCAGCTGGGGGCGGCTGGACCGTCCGGACGCTTTGTTGCGGGCCGGTGAGCGTTTGCGGGAAGCCGGCGCCACGGCCATCGCCGCGGTGGCTCGCTTCCCGGAAGATCCCGAGAGTGAGCAACTGGCGGCCTACCGCCAAGGGAGTGGTGTGGATGTGCTCGCCGGAGCCGAGGCTGTGATCAGCCATCTGCTGGTGCGTCACCTGCGCATTCCCTGTGCCCACGCTCCGGCACTTGCACCGCTGCCCCTTGATCCGCAGCTCGATCCCCGGGCTGCTGGTGAGGAACTGGGATATACCTTTCTGGCCTGTGTGCTGGTGGGGCTGAGTCGGGCGCCGGATCTGATCAATGGCGCCGTGGCGGTTGGCGATCTCAGTGCCCAGCAGCTTGGCGCTGTGGTGGTGCCCGAGGGGGCACTCGGTGGCGAAGCTGTGCTGGCCTGCATCGAACGGGGGGTGCCTTTGATCACGGTTCAAAACTCCGGTGTCCTGACGGTGACGCCCGCGGCTCTGGGTCTCGATCCATCGGTGCTCCGGGCCAGCAGTTATGCCGAGGCCGCTGGCCTCGTGCTGGCCTTGCGCGAGGGGATCATGCCCTCGGCGTTGACACGGCCTTTGCCTGCTCTCGACTGGCTCTAGGCATGGCAGAAGGTTTTGATGTGGTTCCAGATCGGTCCGCCTGCCCCTGCGGTGGTGGTCGCTATGGCGATTGCTGTGGCCCTTTGCATCGGCAGGAACAGCTTGCAATCACCGCTGAACAGTTGATGCGCGCCCGATATTCGGCGTTTGCTCTGGCAGAGATCAACTTCCTTCTCGCCAGCCATCCTCAGCCGCAGGTCCCGGATGATCAGCGTTATCGGCAACTGGCGCAGAGTTGTCGTAAGACCCGCTGGTTAGGACTTCGCATCACCTCTTGCCATCAGGGACAGGCCTCTGATCTCGAGGGCATAGTGACCTTTGCGGCGCGGTTTCGCGCCGCTGGCCAGCGTGGTGTGCTCAAGGAGTCCTCGCGGTTTCAACGGCAGAGGATGGACCCCAAGGGGGCCTGGCGATACATCGAGGCCCTGAACCTGGAGCAATGAGTCAGCGCAGACAGGCCATCGGATGCCGGGGCGGCAGATCGAGTGCCTTGGCAACGCTGGGATGGCACACAGAACCCTGCACCGTGTTCAGCCCGGAGAGCAGTTCCGGGCGTTCGGTAACAGCCTGCTCGAGGCCGCGGCCGGCAATGCCGAGGATGTAGGGCAGGGTGACGCTCACCAGAGCTTCGGTGGAGGTGAAGGGAACGGCACCGGGCATGTTGCCCACGGCATAGTGCTGAACTCCATGGATGTTCACCGTTGGATCGGTGTGGGTGGTTTCCCGGCTGGTGGCCACACAGCCACCCTGGTCAATCGCCACATCGACGATCACCGAGCCCTTCTTCATCTGTTTCACCAACTCCTCGTCCACAAGGGTGGGGGCGCGTCCGCCAGGCTTGAGCACAGCTCCGATCAGCAGGTCGGCACTCGGCACCAGCCGCTCCAGAAGGCCACGGCTGCTCACCACACTCATCAGCCGGCCGCGGCGATCGGCCTCGAGGCTGCGCAGCCGATCCGGTGAGCGATCAAGCAGCATCACCTCAGCATCCATTGCCGCTGCCAAGCGAGCCGCATTCCAGCCAACTGTGCCGGCACCCAGCACCACGACCCGGGCTGGGCGCACCCCGGTACAGCCACCCATCAGCACCCCTCGTCCTCCATGGGGCCGCTCCAGCAGATGGGCACCTACCTGGGCGGCCAGGCGCCCGGCGATTTCACTCATCGGTGCGAGCAGGGGCAGGCTGCCGTTCTGGAGCTGCACCGTTTCGTAAGCCACCCCCGTGGTGCCGGCTTCGAGCAGGGCCTTGCCCACTTCCGGGTAAGCCGCCAGGTGCAGGTAAGTGAACAGCACCATGTCTTCCCTCAGCAGCGGGAATTCCTCTTCCTGGGGTTCTTTCACCTTCACGACCAGATGGGCGCTCCAGGCTTCCTCGCGGCTCACCACCTTGGCTCCGGCGGTGGCGAAGGTGTCATCACCGATGCCTGCTCCGGCGCCAGCACCCGTCTGCACCAGCACCTCAAGACCCTGGGTCACCAGCTCCCTCACCCCATCTGGGGTGATCGCCACGCGCAGCTCATCAGCTTTGATTTCCGTTGGTACACCGATGCTGGCCATCGGCGCCGAAAGGGGGGATGAGGCCATGACAGGCAATCTCGTTCACTAAGGGTGGCGCCGTCTGGCCAGCCTGGCCAGGCATTGTCGTGATCAGCAGTTCGCAAGCAGCGGTGAATTCCAGAATCAGAGCGCAGAATCAGAGCGCAGCGATCGGCAGCCGCCAGCCACTGCCAAAGGCCTGGCGGCTCACTTTCAGCAGTGGTGGTGCCTGTCGGCGCTTGAATTCAGCTCGCCGTAACAGACCTTCCACACGGTTCACCACCGCCTCTTCTTGGCCGTTGGCAATCAGCTCTTCAGCGCTGATGCGCTTCTCGATCATGGCTTGCAGCAGGGGGTCGAGAAGGGCGTAATCGGGTAGTGAATCGCTGTCGCGCTGGTCGGGCCGCAGTTCGGCGCTGGGGGGTTTAAGTCGGATGGCCGCCCCCACCAGCTCCCCCTCTGCCGGTAGCCCCAGCTCCCTGCGGCAGGCCAGGGCGGCGGCACTGTCAAGCCAGTTGCAGAGGGCAAATACGGTGGTTTTGTAAATGTCGCCGATCACGGCCAAGCCGCCGTTCATATCGCCGTAGAGGGTGCAGTAGCCCACGGCCAGTTCCGACTTGTTGCCGGTTGAGAGCAGCAGTTGTCCCTGCTGGTTGGCCTGGGCCATCAGCAGGGTGCCGCGGATCCGCGATTGCAGGTTCTCAGCGGTGATCCCTTCGGGAGCCTGGCCGAGGGGCTTGTTGAGTGTGGCGTCGTAGCTGCTCATCAGTGCCGCAATCGGCACGGTGCAGCTGTTCAGGTCAAGGCGTTCCGCCAGGGCCTGGGCATCATTGATTGAGCCTGCTGAGCTCCAGGGTGAGGGCATCAGCAGCACCGAAACCCGTGACCCGCCAAGGGCCGCTGCCGCAATCACCGCCACCAGCGCCGAATCAATGCCGCCGCTCAGTCCCAGCAGGGCCTGCTCAAAGCCACATTTACGGGCATAGTCCTGCACACCCAGCACAAGGGCTCGGAAGAGTTGCTCCAGGGGGTCTGGCCATGTTGCATCTGCAGGAACATTGGCGGGAGCGTCGGTAGGTTCTTCAACGGGAGCATTGGCAGGAGCTGAACTCAGCTCCCAGACCTTGAGGCTCTCCCTGCAGCTGGGAAGTATCAGGCAGGGGGCAGCTGTTCCCTGCCTGACGAAGCTGCCGCCATCGAAGATCAGTTCGTCATTGCCGCCAACCTGGTTGACATACACCACCGGGCAGCCAAGGCGCTCTGAGGCCCTGCCAGCCAGCTTCTGGCGCAGTGCTGGTTTATCGGGGCTGAACGGTGAAGCTGAAAGGTTGAGAAGCAGATCGATGCCTTCTGGAAGCAGTGAATCAATAGGATCGGGGCCAGCCAGGCGCTGATCCTGCAGGCTCTCCTCCACCCAGAGGTCTTCACAGATGGTCAGCCCGAGCCGCCAGCGCCTGCCCTGACGATTGAGCTCCAGCACGGCCGGGGCCTTGGCCGCCCGGAAGTAGCGCTGCTCATCAAACACGTCATAGGTGGGCAGCAACTGTTTGCGAGCCACCACTCGCCAGCCATCTACATCCACCAGGGCCAGAGCATTGAAAAGTTGCGGCAGCTGCGCATCCTTGATCGGTTCGGCGATGCCCACGAGCAAAGCCAGCTGGGGGTGCATCTCGGCGAGGCTGGCGGCCAGCTGGTCAAGCACCTCGGACTGACGGTTCAGGCGTGAGGGGCTGAGCAGCAGATCTCGGGGTGGATACCCCCAGAGGGATAGTTCCGGGGTGAGAACCAGGTCAGTGCCGAGCTCCCAGGCTTCAGAACATGCGGCCAGGATCCGTTCGCCGTTGCCGTTCAGGTCTCCCACCAGCGGGTTGAGCTGGGCCAGGGCGAGACGCATCAGAGACCGGGGGTGAGTCCATAGAGATTGTGCTGCTGCAGCATCGGCCATAGCGCTGCTGGGATCTGGGCTCGATCCGGCTGACGGCGGGCCAGAGAGCTTGCCGAGGCAGGAATTTGCAGAGGCAGCACCTCGATTCGTCCGCCATGGGCTTCAAGACCTTGCAGATCTGCGTTCTCAAGGGGCCAGCCCCGCCGGGGGGCGATTGCCAGACGGCTGTGTTCAAGCACGGCCTTGAAATCCCTCCATGTCGGGATCTGAGCGGCCAGATCGCTGCCGATGACGAACACCAGCTCCACCCCTGGCCATAGGCCCTTGGCACGCTCCAGGGTGGTGATCGCCCAGGGGCTGCTGAGCTCCTGCACCAGTTGCAGTCGCGGGTTGTTGATGGCTTGTACCAGTGTCTTCAGGAGGATGCAGCGCTGCTCCAGGGGGGCAACATGCTGCTTCATTGGGTTGTCACTGGCCCAGGTCGCCACCTTTGGGAAGAGGTTCAGCAACTCCTTCAACAGCTGCTGATGACCGATCGTGGGTGGATCCGCACTTGTGCCCAGCAGGGCCATCGTCTCTAGCTGGTTGTTCACGGCAGCAGGGCCTGAAGCCGCTGGGGATTTTTGTCTGTTGCCTCTGACCAGGCTGTTGCCTCTGACCAGGCTGTTGCCTCTGACCAGGCTGTTGAATCTTGTAGGTCTTTGGCTTCGCGCCAGTCCTTGAGCCATTGCCTCACTTCAGGTTCATGGTTGACCAGGCGTCGCATCAAGGCTCCAGGCTGGCCACCGCGCAGCTGGCTGCTGCGCATCAATTCACGGGCCGTCAGCCGACCGGTGCGCCTGGTGCTGTGAACCGCCAGAGCGGCCTGGGCCATGGCCACAGGTGCGGCCGGGGCAAGGCTCAGGCCTGCCGTGAAGGGAGCCGCGAGCAGCAGCAGCTGTCTCAGGGCTGCAAGGGTGAGCTGAATCCCCAGCTGGGCACCACTGAGCAGGGCATTCTGGCTGGAGATACGGGTCAGTAGCCGGCGTGCGGCAGACCCTCCCATGGAGAGGCCATAGATCTGGCAGAGCTGCATCACCAGCGCCGTGTCACAGGCGAGGCCACCGGCGAGATCCAAAAGCACCAGAGGATTAACGGCTACACCCGTGGCCTTCAGGGCAGCGAAGCGACCGATCATCCCCTGGGCCGCTGCGCGGTTGTGCCGCAGTCGTTGCTGATGCAGCGTCTGGTCAAAACTGTCAGCCTGGCGAAGGGCGTTCAGGGCCAGCAGCAGCTCCCCCTGGTCGCTGAGCATGCTGATCAGGGCCTGACGCAGGGGGGCGATCCGTGGTGGTTGCAGACTGCTGCGGATGCGGCCGTCTGCCAGCTGTGCAGCCTGCCGCGGCGCGGCAGCCACCGGCAGCAGTTCAAGTTGTTGGCAGGACTTCGGCAGGCGCCGGCGAATGCTGGCGAGCAGAGCGTTCTGCTCCTCGTCAGACCAACAATCACAGCGGTTCAGTGCCAACACAACAGGTTTTCCACTGTTCTGCAGAACCCCCAGAGCTTCGAGTTCGACGCTGGTGAGGTCGCTGTCGAGCACCAGCAGCACCAGATCGGCCTGCCTTGCTACGCGCATCGCCAGTCGCGCTCGGCCGGCAGCAGCAATCTCATCGATGCCTGGGGTGTCGATCAGCTCCACCGACTCCAGTCCCTGGATCGGCTGCTCCCAGTCCACCCCCTTGAGCTGGCGGGTGCAGCCGTGGGCCACATCTGTGGCGAAGGCATCACGATCAAGCAGGGCATTGAGCAGGCTGGATTTGCCGACGCCGACCCGCCCAAAGACCGCCAGACGGATTTGCTTCTGCTCCAGTCGATGCAGTTGTCGGTCAAGGTTGATGAGTTCCCCGGCCAGCAGACTGGACTCGCGGCTGCTGAGCTGCAATTGCTTGCGCCACTGATTGAGCAGCAGTCGACAGCGATCAGGTGTGGAGGGGCGCTGGTTCATGGGCGACTCGACTTGCGCCACCAGCCGGCCAGAACGGCCAGCACTGCATCAGCACCGATCATTCCCACGAAGCCTCCGAATTCATCCACCACCACCTTGATGCTGGAATTGTCGCGTCGGAATCCTGTAAGCAGTCGGTCGGTGCGGATCATTTCGGGAACGAATTCCACCGGTTCACAGAGGTCTGCGGGGGTGAGCCGACCTCTGCCTTCAAGCAGGGCGCTGAGCAGACTTTCGCGACTGGCTACACCAAGAATTTTATCGACTTCATCTCCAAGCACCACCCACCACTGGGCCTTCCTGCCCAGCAGTTCGTCTTTGATGCTGTCGAGGCTGACGGCACCATCAAGGGTTGGCGCGGCAACCCTGGGGATCATCAGGTCACGGGCAGTGATGTCATTGAGCTGAAACACCTTGGCAATCATCGCGGCCTCATCGGCCTCGATGTGGCCCTGTTGAGAACCCAGTCTTGCCAGCAGCCGGATCTCCTCCTCATCGGTGCTGATCTTGTTCTCCGCCGTGATCGTTGGCAGCAGTCGTTCCAGCAGCAGCACCAGGGGGCGCATCAACACACCGATCCAGTGAAGCAGGGGCGCGCTGGCCAGGGAGATGGGCAGGGCCAGTCGGCTGCCCATGGATTTGGGCAGAATTTCACCCAGCACCACCACCAGAACCGTCAGGGTCACGGAAAACAGTGGCAAGGCGACCCCACTGATGCCGGCGCGCTTGAACACAACGGCGGCGATGGCGCCCAGCATCATGCTGCCGAAAATATTGAAGGCGTTGTTGACGATCGTCAGCACAGAAAGTGTGCGTCCAAGCCGCTGCCGCAGCTGCGCCAAGCGCACAGCTCCTGTGGCCGGGCGGTTGCGGGCGGCGAGTTCATGCACGCGGATCGGATTGACGGTGAGCAGGGCCGCCTCCACTCCCGAACAGAGGGCAGAACCAACGAGAACCACCACCACGAGGAGGATCAGAAACAGAACATCACGGCTCATGCCAGTCGCCTCATCGGTGATGCTCCGCAGGTGGCGGACGATGGCATGGATGGTTTCCTTAGGAGCAACGCTCCCTGCCATCCTGACGAACCAAGGCGACGCTGTCTCTCCCGTGATTGATCAGGCCATCTTTCGACAGAGGCGAGCTCGGTTCCTCTCCCAGCTGGGGGCAACGGCGGCGGTGATTCCAGCAGCATCGCTGATGACTCACCATGCCGATTGCGAGTGGCCGTTTCGCCAGAACAGTGATTTCTGGTATCTCACCGGTTTTGATGAGCCCGATGCCGTGGTGTTGCTGCTGCCGCATCGGCCTGAGGGTGAACAATATGTGATGTTTGTGCAGCCCAAGGAGCCCAGTGCGGAGGTCTGGACGGGCTTCCGTTGGGGGACGCAAGGGGCTGTTGAGAACTTCGCGGTAGAGATCGCCCATCCGCTTGAGGAATTGCCTCAACGTCTTGGTGATTACCTTCTCGGCGCGGACGCTATTGCCTTTCGCATTGGTAGGTTCCCCAAGCTGGAGCCCCTTGTGCTGAAGGCCTGGGGGGAGCAGTTGGATCGTGCCTCGAGACGAGGCCATGGCGCCTTGGGGCTGATCGCTCCCTGCCCGATCCTGCACCAACTGCGCCTCTGCAAGGGAAGCGAAGAGCTTGAGAGGATGCGGGAGGCCTGTCGGATCTCTGCGGAGGCCCATGAGTTGGTTCGCCAGATGGCAAGACCAGGCCTGAATGAGTATCAGCTGCAGGGGGCGATCGAAGCGTATTTCCGCGAGCAGGGTGCCCGTGGCCCCGCCTATGGCTCGATCGTTGCCGGTGGTGACAACGCCTGTGTTCTCCACTACACCGCCAACAACGCGCCTTTGCGGGATGGCGATCTTCTGCTGATTGATGCAGGCTGCTCCCTGACTGATTACTACAACGGAGACATCACGCGCACCTTCCCGGTCAGTGGTCGCTTCCGTGGGGAGCAGCGAGCTCTTTATGACGTTGTTCTGGCTGCCCAGCTGGCGGCCATCGAGGAGGTGCGTCCTGGAGGCACCGCGGAACGGGTTCACGAACGTGCCCTGGAGGTGCTTGTGGACGGGCTGCTGGAGCTAGGTCTGCTGCTGGGGGACCCTGATGGAATCATCGAGCAGGGTGCATACCGCCATCTCTACATGCATCGCACCGGTCACTGGCTGGGTCTTGATGTTCATGATGTGGGGGCTTATCGCCTCGGGGACCATCCCGTCGATCTTCAGCCCGGCATGGTTCTGACTGTGGAACCCGGCCTTTATGTGAGTGATCGTCTGCCGGTGCCGGAGGGGCAGCCAGAGATCGACGCCTGCTGGAAGGGAACCGGCATTCGCATTGAAGATGATGTTGCTGTGATCGATCAGGGCCATGAAGTGTTGACGGCAGTCGCTCTTAAGGCAACCAGCGAGATGGAGAGGTGATCGATTCAGGTGAGCTGTTCAGGCGATCTGAAGTGCGATCCAGAACAGAAACACCACGAGCAGCATCACCCCATCCAAGCCATTGACTCGGGAATGCAAGGGGCGGACGAGCAGCAGGGTGAGAGCCAACATCACCATCTCGAAGGGCTCCAGCCCGAGGATCACATTGGTGTGGGTCAGTTCTCCGATGATCAGTACCGCCGGCACTGTGAGGCTGATCGTCGACAGGGCAGCTCCGTAGATGGTGTTGAGGGTGCGCTGTAGTTCGCCCTTGCCTGCGGCCTGGATCGCATTGAGGGCTTCAGGCGCCAGGATCAGCATCGCCACAAGCACACCTGCAATCGAGCTGGGCAGGCCCAGCTCGCTGATGCCCCTCTCAATCAGCTTGCCAACGGATTCTGAGATGAAGACCAGGATCAGCAGGCCGCTGACCAGCAGCGTTGAGATCTGCCATAGGGGTCTTTCGCTCCCTGACTCAGCAGTCTTGCCCTGCAAGGCAGCTGCCAGGCGCATGGATTGAGAGGGCGCTTCCATGAACAGTTGGCGGTAACTGCCGACCTGATAGGCCAGAAAGATGCTGTAAACCCCTGTCGCGACAATGCACAGGACGATGTTGAGCGGTGTTGAGAAATTGGCGGACTGCGTGCTGCGGCTGAAGTTGGGAACGATCAGCGCCAACACACTCATGGTCGTGATCAGGTTGATATAGGTGAGAGACCCCGTCATGTTCCGACTGGCGAGATCTTCCACCTGCACAGGGCTTGTCAGTCCACGCTCCTGTTGATTGGACGCCACCAGCAGGCTGATTCCCTTCACTCCTGTGAGGGAAATCATCAGCACCGCAAACATTGAATCCCGGGCCAGGGTTGGGTTGGCTTCACCGGTGAGCATGGTGTTGGCCAGCAAGGCCACTTCGATCGTGATCACGGACCCTGTCAGGACCAGGGTTCCATAGGGTTCACCCAGCACAACCGCCAGGTCTTCAGCCTGCTCGGTGATTCCCTTGGCAATCCATAGAACGATCCCGCTTAATACGGTCAGGCCGATCAGAACCTCAGTTGCAGGCTGATGCAACAGCCAACCGAGTAGTGAGCTGAAGTGGAGGATCGCCAGGACGATCAGGCCAAGTCCGAGGGGGAGCAGTTCGCTCCAGTGGAATGGTGAAGTGGTGCTCTCAGCAGTTGAAGACATCAGTGCTGTACTGGTGGCGCTGGGATTGCTGCGGACCAACGACCAACCAGTTCCAGATTCGCATCCGGCAGATTGGTTGTTTTCGATAGGTGCTGCTGGCTCGTCAGCATTGGGATCAGGCCCTCAGCTCTCCAGTTGCTGCTTCTGAGCCAGAACGACTTTTGCAAGGCTGCTTTCCCACAGTTTTGGTCGAAATTTTTCCAGACGTAGACATTCGCCGCAGAGGAACCGGCACATCCAATGGCAATTGGGGTTGTGCTGTCGGAGTTGATCCTGGGGGCTCATCAGGAACTGAGAGCCGCACTCAGGGCAGGTTCTGATCTCGCTGAGCTGCTCAGCAGGTTGTTGTTGATCTGAACTGTCTGCGGCCATCAGCGATAGGTCTGTGGATCCTCTGCTTGCAGAGAAAGGGCTGGCGCCATGTCTTTGCGACGTTCACAAAGGCTTGTGGTTCTGTTGTCTTGGCTGAAGGGTGCTGGGTCTTTGTTCAGGCTTAGGAGGGCAAGGGCATGGCAAGGATGGCAATCAGCGGTTTGGGCTGAGCTCCTCGAGACTGTTGAGCAGACTTGTCGTGCTGCTCAGAATCATGTCAGCACCAGCCTGCCTCAGCCGTGCCTCGTAGTTGGTTCTGGCGTCGCCTCTGTCCCAGAGGTGCGGAGGCGCCACCGCCAGACTCAGCCAGTTGAGATCGGGTCTGCGATGGCGAGCAGCCATCACCGTCATCACATCGGCAACGGTGTCGCCCAGGTAAGCCACTGTTTGGTTTGCATGGTTGTTGTGATGATCGGAGCGGTTGTGTTGATCTGAGTTGTGTTGCTGCTTTGACCCAGCGGAAAGCAGCTGATCCGTCAGTTGGATCAGTCCGGTGGGATCAGGTTTGTCTGGGGCATCGCCCATGGCGATCAGCGGCGGGGTGTCAAGACCCAGTCGCTGTTCCAGTACGAATCGTGCTGATGGTGGCTCTGCGCCGCTGACAAATCCCCAGCCCCAGCCTTGCTGGTTCAAGCCTTCAAAAAAGGCCTTGTCGACGAGCAGCGGTTCGTCGCAGATGAATCCTTTCCACTGGTGTGGATCCCCATCGGGATCTCCACCGAAATAAAAGCTTGAGAACACATTCACAAGCTCGGAGCGGCTGGGCAGTGGCCAATCCGGTTTGTGCTGGTTGTGATGCCGTCTGAGAATCTCCAGGCTCGCGTCCCAGTCGTTGTTCCAGCACCCTTCGGCTTTGAGGGCATCAATGCTTTCGATCTCCGGCCGCTCAGTGCAGAAGTGGGCCACCGTCTCCTGGATCGCGCGGCGGTAGCTGCCACCCACATCGCGCACCACACCATCGATATCGAACAACAGCAGGCCGGTGAGCTTCAGGGTGAGGTTTGGGTTGTGGGGCTGGTAGGTTAGTTCTTTGTTCGAATTGATTGAGCTCTGACACCATGACGGTTCCCGAAGGCGCTGCGGCGGTCGAGCAGAAGGTCGAGACAACGGCAGCTGCAGAGGTTGAGGCAGGATCGCCGACCAGCGCGGAAGAATCCAAGCCAGATTCGCCAGCCAGTGCGGAAGAATCCAAGCCAGATTCACAAGCCAGCGCGGAAGAATCCAAGGCTGGTTCGGGATCCGGTGCTGCGGAGGACGCCAAGGAGGGTCGCCCAGAGATGCGCGGTGGAACCGCAGCCCTGGCGACGGCCACCATCGATGCAGATGGTGTGCCGTCTGGATACACACCCAAGGCGGATGAAGGTCGCTTCCTGCTGAAGATTCTCTGGTTGCCCGAGAATGTTGCTCTGGCGGTTGATCAGATCGTCGGTGGCGGGCCAAGTCCGCTGACGGCCTATTTCTTCTGGCCTCGTGAGGATGCCTGGGAAACCCTCAAGTCAGAGTTGGAAGGCAAGAGCTGGATCACTGATCACGAAAGGGTCGAGGTCCTGAATAAAGCCACCGAGGTGATCAATTATTGGCAAGAGGAGGGCAAGGGCAAGACCCTTGAAGAGGCCAAGCTCAAGTTCCCTGATGTGACCTTCTGCGGCACCGCCTGAGCTTCCCAGGCAGTGACTGAACATCAGGGACGTCCGGAGCTGGAGCTCTGCGACCATCCCTGGTTTCCTAGCTCAATGTTCCGGCCTTTGGCTTCTCAAGGGCTGTGTATTGTTCAGTCCTGTGGATTTCAGCTGCGGGCATCCTGTTCAAAGCTTTGTGACGCGGCCATGGTGGCCGATACGTTGAACAACTCCTCTGCCAGGGTTGCTGAAATCGTGAAGGTGTTGAGTCCCTGCGCGGCAAGACGGGAAAGATCCTTCCGTTCCCGCAGGCTTGCTACCAGCAGGCGACAACTGCTGCCAATGCCATCAAGGCAGGCCTGCATGGCGACAAGCTCTGCATGGCCATCCCTGCCCTCGTCATTGATCCGTCCCAGATAGGGGGCGATGTAGGCCGCGCCGAGGCTGGCGGCGATCAACACCTGCTCAACCTCGAAGCAGGCGGTGAAGGTCACCGGAATTCCAGCTTTGATCAGGCGAGTTGCAGCATCGCTGCCTTCACGGGTGACCGGTAGCTTGACGTGAATCCGCAGTTGCGATGTGGTCAGTTGGCCTAGGGCGTTGCCCACTTCAGCTAACGAATCTGCATCACGCCCCCAACTCTGCAGATGCAGCATCTGAACGCCTAGTTGTTCAGCTGCTGCGGCCAGACTGGCAAGCGCATCAAGTCTGCAGGGATAGCCAGCCCGTCTCAGCAGGGTTGGATTGGTTGTGATCCCAGTGAAAAGGCCTGAAGGGATCCATTCCCCCCAGACCTTCGGATCAGCTGAGTCGAGCAGGAGCTGCAGACCCATCTCTCTAAGGGTTCAGGTCTGATTCAGGCCGTTGCCTTGCTGGCTTGAACTCTTGCCCGGGCAATGTTCAAGGCCTGGGTCGCTTTCACTTTCTCAGGAGATGGGGGATCCCCTTCCATGGCATTGACGGCGGCACTGGCTTTCTCGAAGCTTGCTGCTGCTTCGTTGGCATCAATCGAGCTGCCGATCTCTGCAGAGTTCACAAGAACGGTGACATCATCTGATTCCACTTCTGCAAAGCCGCCCATCAGGGCAATGGAATTCCAGTTGCCACTTTCACGAATCCTCAGAACCCCAACATCAAGTGCGGCGAGGAGTGAAACGTGACCCTTGAGGATGCCGAGCTGACCTGTGGTGCTTGGGAGAATCACCTCCTCCACGGGACCATCAAAAACACTCTGATCAGGTGCCAGCACGCGAAGAGTGAGGGACATGGGGAGAAAGAAAGCGGGAGGGGTTGGAAGGAAAGGAATGCCTGGAGGGATCCTTGAGGGCAAAGCTGGTTGCCCCCAAGGGGGGCCTCTTGATCAACCCTTGGCTTCAGCAGCCATCTTCTCGGCCTTGGCCTTGACCTGATCGATGCTGCCAACCAGATAGAAAGCCTGCTCGGGGAGGTGATCCAGTTCACCGGCGAGGATCATGTTGAAACCGGCGATGGTTTCCTCAAGCTTCACGTACTGGCCTGACATACCGGTGAAGATCTCGGCGACGAAGAAAGGCTGGGAGAGGAATTTCTCGATCTTGCGTGCCCTGTCAACGGTACGACGGTCGTCTTCGGAGAGTTCGTCCAAGCCGAGAATGGCGATGATGTCCTGGAGCTCCTTGTAGCGCTGCAGGGTCGACTGAACATTACGGGCGGTGCGGTAGTGCTCATCACCAACCACGGCTGGTTGAAGCATGGTGCTGGTGGAGTCCAGGGGATCCACAGCTGGGTAGATGCCTTTTGAAGCCAGGGCGCGAGCCAGCACCGTCGTGGCATCAAGGTGCGCGAAGGTTGTTGCTGGCGCAGGGTCTGTCAGGTCGTCTGCAGGGACGTAAACGGCCTGAATCGAGGTGATCGAACCCTCAACGGTGGAGGTGATGCGTTCCTGCAGTTCACCAACGTCGGTGCCGAGGGTGGGCTGATAACCCACAGCAGAAGGCATGCGGCCGAGAAGAGCGGAGACTTCAGAACCGGCCTGTACGAACCTGAAGATGTTGTCGATGAACAGCAGCACGTCCTGATTGTTCACATCGCGGAAGTGCTCAGCCATGGTCAGCGCTGAAAGACCCACTCGCATCCGAGCACCGGGAGGCTCGTTCATCTGGCCATAGCAGAGGGCCACCTTCGATTTGGAGAGATCATCGGCGTTGATCACACCGGATTCCTTGAATTCCTCGTAAAGGTCGTTGCCTTCACGGGTGCGCTCACCAACCCCTCCGAAGACGGAGACCCCACCGTGCTCCTTGGCGATGTTATTGATCAGCTCCTGAATCAGAACGGTCTTGCCGACTCCGGCTCCACCGAAGAGGCCCACCTTGCCTCCCTGGCGATAGGGAGCCAGAAGGTCGATCACCTTGATGCCGGTTTCAAAAACCGTTGGTTTGGTCTCAAGCTCGGTGAGCTTGGGTGCCAGACGGTGAATCGGTGCGGTGGTAGAAGTCTTGACAGGGCCCTGTTCGTCAACGGGTTCACCGAGAACGTTGAAGATCCGCCCGAGGGTGGCTTCTCCGACAGGCACTGAGATGGGGGCGCCGGTATCCCTGGCATCCATGCCCCGCACAAGGCCATCGGTGCTGCTCATGGCAACGGCGCGGACGCGGTGATCACCGAGCAGTTGTTGAACCTCGGCGGTGATTGCAATTTCCTTGCCAGAGCCTGTGGTGCCCTCGATACGCAGGGCATTGAGGATCTTGGGAAGCTTTCCGGCAGGAAATTCCACATCCAGCACCGGGCCAATCACCTGGCGAACAACACCGGTGGTGCCGGCGGAGGCAGGAGCAGCAGCAACCATAAGTAAATACGAAGAGAGAGGCAGCGCACCAGGCGCAGGCCCTTTCAGAGCTGCGCAAGATTACCACTCCTGCCGTGATCAGCTCGGGGTTCGGACACCCGCACAGCAAAAGGCTGGCCTCAGGGCTCGAAACGTGAATATGTTGGCACTCGTTGGACTTGAGTGCTAACTAAGTCCAAACCATGGCGCAAATGCGCCTTCACCCCTTTCCGCATAACCCCATGGCAGCTGTTACTCTCAGCGTCTCCACCGTCAAGCCCCTTGGCGATCGAGTATTCGTCAAAGTCTCCGAATCAGAGGAGAAAACTGCAGGAGGCATCCTTCTGCCCGACACCGCCAAGGAAAAGCCCCAGGTGGGCGAGGTGGTTCAGGTTGGCCCAGGTAAAGCCAATGAAGACGGCTCCCGCCAGGCTCCTGAGGTAGGAGTTGGCGACAAGGTTCTTTACAGCAAGTACGCCGGTACCGACATCAAGCTCGGCAGTGATGAGTACGTGCTGCTTTCCGAGAAAGACATCCTCGCTGTTGTGAACTGAGCTCTCGTGAACTGAGCCAACCGGCTGATCACGACCACTTCAACGATCCATCCATTCCACTCAACCCAGGACAAAGCCTCCAATGGCAAAGCGCATTATTTACAACGAGCAAGCCCGTCGTGCCCTTGAGCGCGGCATCGATATCCTTGCTGAATCCGTTGCGGTGACTCTTGGCCCTAAGGGCCGCAACGTCGTGCTCGAGAAGAAATTCGGTGCTCCTCAGATCATCAACGATGGCGTCACCATCGCCAAGGAGATCGAACTCGAGGATCACATTGAGAACACCGGCGTGGCCCTGATCCGTCAGGCTGCGTCCAAGACCAACGACGCTGCCGGTGACGGCACCACAACCGCCACGGTTCTGGCTCACGCCATGGTCAAGGCGGGTCTGCGCAATGTGGCAGCCGGTGCCAATGCCATCACCCTGAAGAAGGGGATTGATGAAGCGACAAAGTTTCTGGTTGAGCAAATCAAGCAGCAGGCCAAACCGATCAGCGACAGCAATGCAATAGCCCAGGTCGGCACCATCTCTGCCGGTAATGACGAAGAAGTGGGTCGCAAGATTGCCGAGGCCATGGATAAGGTCGGCAGAGAGGGGGTGATTTCTCTGGAAGAAGGCAAATCCATGGACACCGAAATGGAGGTGACCGAGGGGATGCGTTTTGACAAGGGCTACATCTCGCCCTATTTCGCTAAGGATACCGAGCGCATGGAGGCGGTTCTCGATGATCCATACATCCTGCTCACCGACAAGAAGATCGGCCTTGTGCAGGATCTCGTGCCTGTTCTTGAGCAGATTGCCCGCACAGGCAAGCCTCTGCTGATCATTTCCGAGGACATCGAGAAGGAAGCCCTGGCAACTCTTGTTATCAACAGCATGCGCGGTGTGCTTAACGTTGTAGCCGTCAAGGCTCCTGGCTTCGGTGATCGCCGTAAGGCCATGCTCGAAGACATGGCGGCTCTGACCAATGGTCAGCTGATCACGGAAGATGCCGGTCTCAAGTTGGAGAACGCCAAGCTTGAAATGCTCGGCACTGCCCGTCGCGTCACCATCAACAAAGACACCACAACGATCGTTGCCGAAGGCAATGAGGCGGAAGTGAAAGCCCGTTGTGAGCAGATCAAGAAGCAGATGGATGAGACCGACTCCACCTATGACAAGGAGAAGCTGCAGGAACGCCTGGCCAAGCTCGCCGGTGGCGTTGCCGTTGTGAAGGTGGGTGCTGCCACCGAAACCGAGATGAAGGACAAGAAACTCCGTCTCGAGGATGCCATCAACGCCACCAAGGCGGCAGTGGAGGAGGGCATCGTCCCCGGCGGCGGCACCACCCTGGCCCACCTGACCAAGACCCTTGAGGAGTGGGCAAGCCACAACCTCAGTGGTGAGGAGTTGATCGGCGCCAACATCGTCGCTGCGGCCCTCTGCGCTCCGCTGATGCGCATCGCCGAGAACGCCGGTGCCAATGGCGCTGTTGTCGCAGAGAACGTCAAGGGCAAGTCCGCCAACGAGGGCTACAACGCGGCCACCGGTGACTACGTCGACATGCTTACAGCCGGCATCATCGATCCCGCCAAGGTGACTCGCTCCGGTTTGCAGAATGCCGCCTCCATCGCCGGCATGGTGCTCACCACTGAGTGCATCGTGGCTGATCTGCCTGAGAAGAAAGAGGCGGCTCCAGCAGGTGGTGGTGGCATGGG